>Ga0137457_1000202_pt1 | contig 15305 bp, 10 predicted proteins | sample EasRivERMGT630_2_FD_102321 | JGI IMG/M metagenome (GOLD analysis project Ga0137457, IMG submission 102321) | Soil microbial communities from meander-bound floodplain in the East River, Colorado, USA - East River MetaG ERMGT630_2 | ecosystem: Environmental > Terrestrial > Soil > Floodplain ...
GTACTTCGACGTGGATATTCTCAATCACTTCGATGACCTTGCCAAGCCTGTGAAGGAAAAGAAGGTCAAGAGCGCAGGAACCCGCTCGACCGGAGCAGGTCGTAAGGGTGCTCGTGGTGCAGCCATGACCCCCGTTGAGGACGGTGATGGTGAAGGTATGGTCATGGCGCAAGGCATCGCACCAACCGAAGAGGATGAGTATTACGAGGAAGAGCAGGATGAGGACTACGAAGTAGAGGATACTGAATCCAGCGAGCCAGTGTAAGGTCTTCTGAATGAACAGAGTCCTAGGATGCAAATCCTGGGACTCTTTCATGTCAGGATCTTACAGATGGGTAAATTTAAGATTTTCTTACTTATCCTTCTGGCACTTTGGATAGCGTATATCTACCTCTTACCCGATAAGCACACGGTACATCTCAAAGCTAACCCATCCAACGATGGAATGGTAAGAGTATGGAGAGTCATAGGAAGCAATAGTCCTATCTATACCCTTGTGCCGGAATCAGCTCACTGTGTTCGTACAGGCAGTCCCAATCATGAAGTACCTCACATCCCATCTCTATACTATATCCACTTAAAATGTGGTGATGTATGGGGCTTTGTAGTATCTTCTAACGTAAGATCTAACTAATAATCTACGACCTGAGCAAGTCACTAAACTGCTCAGAAAGCCTATCATGTCTAACGGAATAAATGTCAGTCAGTTGATCAGCCAGCTTGAGCAACGTGCCGCCGAAAGTCGTGCCAAGATTGGCAAGACCCGCACCAAGTTGGAAAGCAATGAGCTAAAGGGTGAAGTTTATGCCTTCAACGAAGCCATCTACATGGTCAAAGAACTATTGAAGCAGGAGAACGGTAATGGATCCGCAGAACAAGTGGAACATCTGGATCCTGCTGCATCTTAGTCTCTTTGTAGGTTTAATGTTTCTTGTATTTTTAGTGCTATGGAGCAGACAATGAATAAGGAAGAGCAGAAGAAACTGCTAGAGGAACTGGAAGCCAGGAAGAAAGAAATCCTGGAAGAAAGTCTCCAGAGCAATAACAAGTATGTGAAGAATATCAATCTAGGTGCTATCCTAGGGATCAACGATGTTATAACGCTGATCAAGAAAGATAGCAAATAGAGTCCGGCCCCACATCCCCAGGAGCAATCCTGGGGATTTTTTTTTGATCATCCCCCGACCGGAAGACTGATCAGACCCAAGAGACTCAGAAGCCAGAGTATCAGAACCAAGACCACGACCCCCAAAGATACCAGACGCCAGGGTGGTGGGAAAGATCTGGAAAGATACTCAATTCCTACCACGAGCAAAACTCCGACAATGATATAGACTATCCAGTTCCCAGACATAGCAGATTTTTACTTTCTGATCACGGCAATTTCGTAACCTGAAATCACGTGAACTTGACTATTCAGACGAACTCGTAAAGCAGATTCTGATTTTGAGATCAGTACCGTCACGTCTTTGTTTGCTGCCGCAAAGATCCCATCCCCTTCTACGGTACAGGGGTAAAGTGGCTTACCTTGTACAAACTCTGTACAGAGGATCTGATGAGCTAGATACCAGGGATTGACTTCCGCAGTTCTGTAATCCTGCAACAACCCCCCGTTCTGATTCAGTTCATGATATTCCCCTTGCCCAATCGCACCCCATTCCCACATCATCCAGTAACCAGCGTAGATACAGCTCAGGTGCGCTATCATCTTTGCTGCCGCAACTCGGTCAGGATTAGCGTTCTGATCATCAGCGCATTTAGGGTAGAATTCAGTGATGACCATAGGCAGATTAGTCATATCCTGCACTCTATTTGCGATGTCTACAAACTTCTTCTGCTGTACCGTAAAGGTATCTGTAAGCTCCCCACCTACGGCGTTTCCGGCCCCACAATCAAAAGCTACGAAATCTGCCCTAATCGCATTCTCAAGCCAGTATTCTATAGCCTGGAATGGTGCTTTACGGAAGTACCCATATCCTGTATCTTCAGGATAGGTAGCATTGCTGGCCGTAGCTTCTGTACGGACGGCAGAGTACGGCCCACCCAACAGTAGATTTGCAACGGGGATGTTCTTCTCCATTGCAACATCTTGCATACATAGCACCCACTCATTGTATAGATTGGTGTAATCTACCCAATCCAAACCAGATGTGCCATCACGTCGGAAGTAGTAGCCCTTGAATTCGTTAAGGAAGACCATGATGCGTACACGATACGGCCCCACCATGTATCTTCTTGCGATCTGCTTGCAATACTCACGGAATCTACCAATCTTCTCCCATGCTACTCTGCCTTCCGTAGCGAAGGGATCACCCCGATCCATCGGAGCGATGACGCCATCTTTCAGAACCTTTTCCTTCATCCAGTACGGAAAGTTGTAGAAGACCAGCGCAGGTTCCGTTCCCATATCCAGGAACATCTGCATACGCTCATCTAATCTTGCCCAATTGGTGATCTGCCCATCTGCTTCTTCAGGCCACAGATTAGGCGCACCGAAGTTCATAACATGCGTAGCCATGATCTTCTTCACCGCAGCAATCTTATCTCTACTTGCTGCCGCACCTCCTTTGAGACCAGCGTCTATATCCTGCATCCCAGGAACCCACATGCTCGTCCCAACAGCTTCCGGCCCAACCGTCACAACCACATCAGCTGGATCATTGACATCCCCTAATTGATTTTCCAGATCAGCAATCTGTTCCTCAAGCCTAGTGATCTCATCATTGAGATCTGCTATGGTAGCTTCTAAACTTTCTACCGTCCCTTCATACTCATCCCGCATTTGGATCATTAGCTGTTCTGCCGCATCAACGGTGATGAGAGCAGGTTCTGATTTCTCGATCAATTGATCTGATATAAATTCATCATCCCATGTCACATCACACATCCAGTCGCAAACGATTGATCACGGCCAACCGTTCTGGCGTGAGCCATGCCTGGAAGTCATTGGAAAGATATACAATCTCAAGAGCATCATTTCCGTAGATAGGTGCGCCTCCTCGTTGCTCGAAGGCGTCTGCAAACTTCTTCATCTGCTCACCAGCAGAAGCTAGTGCAGTCATGGGGTGTTGGCCGTTCTGTACAAAAGCATCAATCTCTTCTTGGGTAAGTGCCATTTTACTTCTCCTTATGACATAAGTCTCATTACACGATAAACAACAGATACACCTGTCTGATTCTCGAAGATGATTACGCCGCTTGTGCCTGTACACTGAATGTTGAACGTGCCGCTATTTCCGGCACTTGTACCCGTAATCGGAGTAGCCGTTGTTATAGGCTTGAGGATTGTCGCTGGCGTTGAGAGGGGCGTGATATGCACATAAGGCGTTGATGCCGCCCGATAGCTCACGAATCCGACGAGTGTTCCGGCAGATGCACTGGATGAATAGAATAAAAACAACCCTATGTTGGGTAAACCCGTAACAGTAACAGCCGTATTGACGGCTAATGTTTCAACATTGACAAAGGTTCCCTGTCTTGGCGAAAACCCAATCAGCCCTGTATCGTAAAAAGTGAGATTGCTGTTAAAGATTTGGGTGGATGTAAAGGTAAGACGTGCAACGTCAGTGACCGGAATTACACTGTCCTTGATTGTGTTGGCGTCATGCCATACAGCCAGTCTATCCAGAGTACCTGTACCCGTCTTACGGGCAGCATCACCCGCAACATAGCCGGCGTCTTCCACTTTGTTGCTGTCCACCCAACGTACTGCGTTTCCGGCCACAGGAGTAGGAGCAGAATTGCGTAAGACGGCTGTACCTGTAGCTGGAACGGTCAGGTCAAAGCCGCCTGTATTAATTGCTCCACCCCCTGCGATGTCCGTGCCGAGTAGATTCAAACGGGAAATCTTCTTGTCTCGATTGATCACATCACTGGTATCACTGACCAAAAAGTAATCATCATCAGCAACAGTAGTTAGCTCTGTAAGATCCCTGAGCGTACTTGGCATCTAGCCTCCTGTGCCGTTCAGTTGCGGCTCTCGTTCCGGCTCCAGATCAGGAAGATCATAGTTAGGTTCCTGCGGAAGATTTCGTACAAAGCACATTAGCTGCTCATCAAAACGCCATTGCCCATCATCAAAGGTGATCTTATGCTCCAGCCCACAGTAGCGTAGGAAGGCATTGGCATTCATCTGTGCGCCATCGAATTCCTTCTGTGCCGCATCAATTTGCGCCTTCATAATATCTTTGGAAGCTTCCAGCTTGGCACTCGCTACTCGCATATCTGCGATGAGTTGCATCAGATGCTGCCGTTGCGCTTCACTGAGGGGTCGTCCTACTTCTTGCTTGTTCATACTTTTCTCTTTCTTCCTAGCGTTACCATGTACCGCCCATTAACACTCGTCGCCAGTTATTTGTGCCGAAGCATACGTATAGATAGTCCGAACCTGCATGGCTTCCCCACCGAATATCGCCTATAGAACCTGGGTTGTAGGAATGGTCTAGATCGTCCGTCCGTGTGCGAAGCCGTATTACGTTTCCTCCCACATCGAGATTTGCGCCAATAGTGATGCCATCTGCCGCATAAAATGGACCGTCCCAATCCAGCAAGCCGCTGCTCATCGTGTAACGCATTCTGTTCTGATAACGGACGGAGAAAAGCGTAGCGTCGAACTTCAATGCGTCAAAGGCTGATGCCGTTCCCTCTATCCACAGTTGACCTGTTCTGACAAAATTTGTCGCCCAAAATTTATCGGTGAACCACGTCCCAACGGTTGAGCTATCAAAGCTCATGCTTAAGTAGCCTGTCTTTGTGGGATTATCGGTCAAATTCTGAACGGTGAAGATAGCATTATTTTGATTTGCTGTTGGGATGAAGGTAAGAGGGTAGTCAAACTTGGAGACGAACTTTGTTCCATCCCATTTTAGATAGCTGCTTGCATCCCCTACCGAGAATTTATAAGCATCTGTTCCTGCGGTATCCCACCCCAGGAAGAAGCCAGCTACGGCAGAATCTGCTGTACTTTTAGTAGATGAGTATATCTTTGCCGCAGAGCTATTTAATTTAAGAAAACCATCTACTGTAAGATCACCTGTAAATGCTTTCACAGCTTCCAGATTAGCAACGTTGATTTTAACGGCGGTCACGGAGCCAGTAGCAAGCTCATTCGCTGTAATGGTTCCTGCTTTGATCTCACCAGCCGTGATGCTCTGCGTCATAATATGATTGCCGGAGATGATCGTACCGCCATAGGTCATCTTCACACTGGTATGTGTTTCACCACGTTCTGCCACACCAATGATGACTGCCGTAGCCGGAACGCTGGTGGAGGTTGTAGTTCCCCACAATGGAGTAGCCGCTGGTTCACCAGGAATCACATAAAAATAACCTTTTGCTCCCACAGGACTTACGGTATGAAAATAAGAACCTGTGGAAGCTGGAACTGTACGGGTCGTATTATTAGCGAATCTAATAACGAATTGACCCCAGGTTATCTTCCCGTTGGTGTCGGGATCAGCTACCAAAGTACCACTACAGGATACAATCGTGTTGCCGTAGATCTCTGCTGTGGCTTGTCCTGCCGCTGTATTCTGACTGGCAGTAAAGAAGTTAGCATCTACATGATCTGCTGTGATGGTTTCTGCTTGGATCAATATACCTGTGATGCTTCCGGCTACGATGCTGTTGCCTGAGATCACCACACCCCCATACACCATTGAGCAAGATGAAGCGATGGTTTGCCGTTCCCCTACGGCGATGATGATATTGCCTACTGGAACTGCTGTTATGACTTCATCCGCTTCTAATGTATCTGTAGCTAAATCAGGATCTATACTAAAGAAGACTCTAGCCGTAGGGGAAGTGCTTACCATATTGTAAGTACCCCCTGTGAGAGTACTATAGTCTCCCGACTTATATTTTATAGACATGGTAGGCCAGGAGAATCTACCCACTACAGGAGTAGGAATAGAAGCATCGGGTACGATTCTACCGCCCATTCCTACAATCGTACTTTTGTCTATAAGAGAAGCCGTCTCCGTGATTGCGGCAGCAGCAGCATCATCTGCAAGACCCGCAACAAAAGCCGGATCTAGTTCATTTTCAGTAAGAGAACCTGAGACAATTAAGTCTGCGGAAAGAGACCTAGCCTTAATCTGCGTGGCTGTAATACTGTCAGATACGATGTTGCCACCAGAGATGATGACGCCACCTGTCACCATCACCACACCAGCGGCTTCCGGACCTCTCTGACATACAGCAATAATCACGGCATTGCCAGGAAGACTATCAATTCCTGGTTCATTAGGGTCATACCATTGCATCGCAACTGTAGCAGGGGTAGTTCTATTCAGTACGTAGGCATATTCCAGCTGTGTAATTTCACGACTTCCTGCCGTCACTGTAATTACAACTCCACTCGCTAAAGTAACCCGAAGATTGTTCCCTACACCACCCCAGGATACTACATTGGTAGGACCAGTGGGAGGTCTAGGTGCTGGAATCATAACACCTTCGATACGCTGAATCTTCGTACCGTTGATCGTTGCCAGCGTATTTACATCTATTTCATTTGCTGTCACAGCTCCGGCAGCAAGCCATCCGGTATCAATGGCATTAGAAGCGATATTGCTTGCTAAGATGCTACCCGTAAAGATATTTGCACCTGTGATGTAGGTACTACCCACGATGACATTAATGGAAGCTCTAGCCGCATTCGCTGCGCTCGTACCTACATCTGCAACAGCGATGACCACATAACTAGCTTGGATCAGAGAAGCTGCATTCTGGACGGGGATGACAGTGAGATTTCCTGCCTGATTCAGGTCTACATAGAGATAGGTGCGGCCCACAGGGAGCGTGACGCCACCCGCTGCGCTGTTAGTGATGGTGCGAGTTGTATTGTTGGCAAAGTAAGCCTTCGCACTTGTCCAACTTACTTTATTGTAAGCACTACTTGCCCATGTGCCATCTACGGCAATCATACGCCGACTATCAGCGTAAGAATTATTAGCTCCCTGGATATCGGCTATCTCGCTGTCGGTGTATTCACCAGCCCTACGGACTGCATCTTCTTCCGCTTGATCTACGTAGGCCGTAGTAGCATCACCACTTCCACCCCCAATTTGTAGACTTCCTGTAACCAACAGCGTACCTTCAGAAGCATCCCAATGGATATAGTTTGTGCCTTCGCGATCTCCTATCCATACATCTCCCTCTTCCGGATCACCTGCTGTTGTGACTACTTCAAATCCTGTAGTAGCTTCCTGCCCTACGTTCTTACCGAGCTTGAAGTTCCCATCTTGATCCCACTCACCCGTAAGATTTGCGCCATTGTGCAAGCGAATCACACCACGATAGATTTCTACACCATCGCTACTAGCCATCATATAGCTACTGTTGGCATCTGAAAGATCAGTACCAGCAATGAGACCAAACTTATTGATTCCACTTACGCCAGGAAGACCAACCCCCTTCAACTGACCAAGACGCACATGCGGGATAATAGCCCCATTCAATCCTGTCCAGGGTTCTTCCCCTGTAGTAAAGATATCAATATAGGGAGCATAGCCATCATCATTGCTGGCCGGACGCCAATCTGAGGTCATCAGAATTGCGCCATCCCCAGGTCTGCCGTAGGTTACAATGGCCGTACCTTTGGGGATTGTGCAATCACTACCACTGGTCTTAGTCACACTATAGAGACCATATTCTTCGTTACTTGCATCTCCTTGATTCACCACCAACCACACATCGGCTAGACGTAAAGGGCTACCATCATCAACTTCTGTTTTTACTCTTAGGATTTCCCCAGGTTGGAAGTAGGTTGCGGGGCCGGAGGGAGGATGGTTGAGTTTGATGTAATTTCCGGCAGAAAAACTATTGAGCGTTGTGCCCTCAAAGGTAGGACTGGTCGTTACAATTTCCAGCGGCCCAAATCCTAATGCGCCTGTTGGATTGGTATCTACAAAAAATTCGCTTTCCCCAATACCTATATTCGTAACAGTTGCATCTTCCCAAAATGTTGCTGCCGTAGCCACCATGAACGTACCACCTGTGGCATGGATTTCGTCCTTGACGAAGACAGTAGCATGAAGCTCGCCTCTAGCCCAAATATTATTGAATTCTGCATTGCCTGTATGGGATATTTGCCAACCTGTCAGCCCCGACACAAAGCCAGGATTACCACTTTGTAGATTACCTACAGAATCCAGTACAATAAGTTCTTGACCAGTATAGTCTTCTACACGCCAGATGCGCCCACGTTGATTTTCCTTTTGCCGTAGACGTTGTGTGATGTCATCTAAGTTATCTACCAATACATCCAATGCGGCAGCACCAACCAAGTTCTCTGGAATTGTGTTAATCCCCACTCTGTCATTGGCTGCATCTACAATAAGTAGTGTATCGTCAAAGATGAAACCACCGTAGATGTCGGTAGCCATGATTGCTTCATTAGGGCCAGGATCGCTAGAAGTAGCAACGTGATGATAATGCGTATCGTCAATGAGGATGCTGGTTGTATAGACATCAAGATCACCTGGCGCACCAAGCTCCAAACGGCCAGAACTGGCATTGAAGCGAAGACCGCTGTTGGCTTCCAGCGCAACCGCAAAATTGTTCAACCCGTCATGTTCCATACCATAGACGAATGGGGAAATCAGTTCTACCACATCTACAGCTACATTTCCCTCATTGACTTTAATACCATCCCCATCGCCAATGTACAGACCACCATCAGCATCGAACGTCATGCCATCCGGTTCTATGGAAGAGAGCTTAACTTGAATACTACCCGCAAGAACATCAATACCTGGGCCTTCCCCTATGTAGATTCCATTGTTGCTGCCGTAGCCCATTCCGGCCAGAGGGGTATCAGAGAACAAAACTTTGAAGTTGTTGCTACCGTCTGTGGTAAGACCTTGCCCTACCAGTTCATTGGCTTTGACAGCAACGTTATCAAAATTAACATCAATGCCATCCCCCTTACCTACGACTAAAGCACCCGCCGCTGTGAACAGAAGACCTGCATCTGTTCCTCCATTAGCGACGCCAATGCCTAATTGAATCTGTAATTGATTGCCAGTTTCAGTTAATCCCATGAGGGGATCATGTAAATCAGTTACATCAACATTGATAATGTCCCCAATAACGTTGATGCCCATACCTTCACCAACAGAGATGCCTGTATCGGCAAGGTTAAGACCGCTATTGGTCTTACGAAAGATGTACAGACCATCCCCATTTTGATATGCGGCCAGCCCACCCTCGTCATCTGCCTTAACGCCGATCCCTGTACTATCTACAACAATAGCACGATTGACATTAGGTTTAGCATTGATGACGTTGCCGCTAAACTGAATACCATCTCCAGGAGCGTAAGCACCACCCCCTTCCCCATAACCGCCAGGAAGTAATGGCTTGAAGGTTCCAGTAGCTACATCCCAAGTGGGTACTTCGCCATTATCCCAATCATTAGGATCTACTTCTTCCAAGTCAAAGAAGCTTGTGACGCCAGGTTCAGTAGGACCACCACCATTTCCTGTACCGCCAGCATAGGCAGAAGCTTCATAGATGACAAGCTCACCAAGTTCACGGCGCATCTTCACCAATTGAAATACAGTACGAGCAGTACCAACATTATCTTTGGCAATGTTCATACCTTGATTGCCCTGCTCACCCATGCTCACATACACATAGCCAGGACGACCACGCACTTCAATTTCTTCTACTGTGCCGTTCTCTTTACCCAATCTTCCATGAAGAGCAGTACGTACATTGCTGCGTTCCCAGATACGATCTAAGGCTTGTAAGATTTCAGATTCTCTCATATCTCACCCATTCAGCTATTCGGCCACAAGGTTACAGTCTTAGCCGGAAAGCCTCTAGTTTCCATTTCCCAATGTAAAGTTACCATTCGGATTAAACCTGTTTCACCATATTGATAGTTAATCGACATATCCAGTAAAGTACCTCGAAGATTTGTAAAACCTGTAGCTTCACGGATAGGATGATTTACATCAGCAATGGTAAGATTTAGCCATTTAGCTTCTGCTGGATCAACATCCCTTTCCAGAAGTTCCCAGGGGACAGTGATCTCAAAAGGTGCGAACTTGGCATTGAGCTTGGCGAACCGATTGCCTTCCACTTCATTTAATACGGTTTGATTGGTAGCAATGCGTTTGCCGGATTCTAGTAACTGTTCTCCCTGGCCGTATTCTTCTCCAGCCACACAAGCTATGATTTCTATTTCTTCTAGTTCCCCTACAATGATGTAGGTATTGCGGGATGTAAAAGCCTTTGTTTGGATTTGTCCTATACGAGGATTATGTGAATATCCCCAATTAACGTTCGTCCAATTGCTATCCGTAAGGGTATCCATTACCGTAGTAGGACGAGCTGATACTCTCTGAAGATTGTTATCTGGAATCATCTTTAGCTGGCCTTGCCGATTGCAAGCCATACGATAATCAGGACTTGCGATAGCGGCAACCTCTTGTACCTGTGCGCTAAGATTTTGCTTATCACTTCCTATAACTACAAATTCATAGTTTGCAAGATTATGCACATGATCAAAGAAGTCAGCTACTTCCAATACTGTAGAGTGAAAATGCAGAATAAACCATATATAGTATAAGAGATTGCTGAAGTTCGTCTGCGACCAATCTGATCCTGTTACATCTACATATTCCATAACCATCGTGAAGCCAGGTAGCGTGGTCAGTCTTTTACCAACATCATAGAAAATCAATCGTGTAGTATCTAATGTAGCTGTATCTTCGGCTGCAATGGTTACTTCATCAGCTTGATGCCAACCTATGAACTGCATATGATTACGTGAGCTTGGTGAGTAAGGAATTTCATCATCCCACATCATCATTAAGAAGCCATCATAATAGAGATCACGATCAAGCGATGAATATAGCTCTACGGTTAGCTCTTGCCCTATTTGATCATGATTATGCGATACTACATTAAATTGCATCAGAGATAGGTCATTTTCAGGATCACGAACAAAGATAGGAATCTTCTGCGTTTCAGCATGGTTTAATCCCTCATTATGCACCGTAAGATATACATAGTAAAAGCCAGGAAGAAAGCGTGCTGTAAATGTGGGAGAAGTTAAACTACCAGAAACCATATTAGCATTGCCAGGAATTTCCCAGATATAATTCTGAGGATTGGAAACAGGTGGTGAGAAAGCAAGATCAAAGGCAAAGCTCTGTGCGTCAAACGCAATCTCCAGCCTACCTGTTCCTGGATCTATATCCCCTGCCGTACCTGGCCCCCCATTAGGAACAGGAGCAGGTAATCCATTATTCAGATAACTACCAATATCGTAATCTTTCCACATCGCCGCACCCGCCATATAGGGAATCTTCGCCCATACACGGTAGTCTTCTATTACGGTGATGTAAGAATCATCTACTAAATCAATTTGACCAATACCTGTACCTTCAGAATATCTACTTACGTGCATCTCGGAGGTAGGGTAAAGATCATCCATATATCTATAACGCACCATACCATAGTCGTCTTTATCCGGCGCAGACCCTAAAAGCACCGTCATACTTTCCCGCAATAAGCTAATATCTCCTAGAGTTACCGTATCAAAATTGATAGTTTCTCTAGGATATGTATCAGGATATTGCTCATTTACTCTAGCTCTCATCACCACTTTAGGTTTATGGATATACATACGCAACGTCACGGCAGCACCACCAAATCCCTAATGATGATGGTGATATTGCGAGGGAAGAAGTTTTCCCAGTTAGCTTCTGGCCGGATAGCCATGCCATTATATCTTCCGTAGATATAGCGTTGACTGGTCGTGTAGATGGTTACAGGTGCATAGGAAGCTGCCATCAAACCCATCTGATAGAAGACTTCGTAAAGCTCCCCGACATCCGGCACAACATTGTAAATCCACTCCGCATAAAGCCCTTGCTCCAAGATGGAACCATTGCCCATATAGAGTCTACGGGTTGCTCGCACACCTGGACTCGCAGGTTGCAGTTTCACTGTATTCAAACTTGCCAGCGCAATATTATTGCCCATCGCAACGCGATAATCACTCATGAAGCCCTCGCCACTTTTTGCAACACCGTGAGCAATCTACGTTCAAATTCATCACCCATACCAGCGGTAGACATACCTGGCGGCGCATTGATTACAATAGCCCCCGCATCTACTCGTATATTGGAAGTCCTCGATACGGCCCCACCTGTTATCTGTGAAGTTGGGGGTATCAACTTCATATATCTCCCGCCTTCCCCTGTAACAGCAGCACTAAAGCCGGAAGCCTGTACGGGATCTCGCACAATAGGGGTAGTTTCAGGTCGGGGAAGTGCATCTATTTCCTCTTGAGCTTTGCCAATATCACCTGTAAGACTATTGATGGTAATATCTACAGCATCCAGAGCTTTTTGTAATGGCCCTAAATCAGCACCAATGGAAATGGCTTCCTCCATATCTGCTTTGATTTGCGCCCTACGTTGCTCTGCTACTAACTTACGATCTTCTAGTAAATACTTCTTATGTTCTGCTAGAGCAATATCATTTGCTCTGTTTTCAGCAAGTTGCCATGCAGCTTGCAGAAAGCCCAATTCCAGCATTCTAGCTTTGTGGGCCGTTTCCAAAGCCGTGAGTTCTGCACCCGCATGTGTTCCAATTTGCGTGATGCGCTCACCATGCACACGATTCATCTCAGTAAGTTGATCATTATGGTGTGCTTCATCACGGCCCAACCGGATCAAGCGATCAGCATCTTCTTCAGATTGACGCAGGATATGAGCAGCCTTCATATCCTCAAGTCGCTGTGTATCTTCCTTGCCTTGTTCTTCTAATCTTTCAGCGGCAGCTTCTTGCTGATCTTTAAGCTGAAGAGCATGAGCTTCATTGGCATCTTTAACCCGTTCCTCATGTGCCTCATTCTGTGCATCTATTTCTTCTTGTAGATTTTCTTTTATCTCTTCTAATGTTTTGTTATGCGCTTCTTCGTTTTCAGTTAGTTCTTCAGCAAGCCGTTCTTTTTCCTTCTCGATTGCCAGCTTTTGATCTTCTTCTGCTTGCCGCTTCTTACGTGCATATTCACGCTGTTCCGCATATACGGCAGCAGCATCCAAATGTGAAGCAGCATCCATGATAGCATCGTTATGATCTTCGGCGGCACGCTTCTGACTCTTTTTGAAGTCCTCCTCCATTTCGAGGATCTTCTTGCCGCTGTCTTCTCGTGCATCTGCTTGCTTCTCGTTGAAATCCTCAATAGCATCTTCTTCACGTTTAGATGCTTGCTTGCGAGCATCTGCAATGTTATCATCCAAGTCTTCTTGCATCTTTGCAAGATCACGAGCATGATCACGATTAGCTCTAGCAATATCCTTCGCTAAATCATCTTGGATCTTTATACGATCTTCAGCTATTTCACGTTCAGCTCTTGCGAGATCGGCAGCAAAGTGTGCATTATCGCGAGCACGTTGTCTTGCGAAGTCAGCCGCTTCTTCCGATACCCGTTGCTGATAATCCCGTTCTACGCTAGCACGTTCACTAAAGTAGCTACGATTCTCGGCCAGAAGATCAGCATTGGCTTGCGCCATGATGTTGTTGCGCTCATTGACAAAGGAGACCATCTCATCTATCTGGTCTGCCGTTGGCCCCATGCTCTTCATCCCACCACCCAACGTGACGTCCGGCCCAGCGGTCATAGCTGCACCGCTATCCCGTAGCTGTTCCGCTCGCAACGCACGAGTAGAATGGGTTGCCGCTTTCAGCAAGCCAGATATTCTTGCAATTTCATCTGCAAGTTGTTGAGCTGATGGCACAGTTCCCAGGATAGCTGAATTGAAGTTCCCTGCTTCCAATGCAGCCAGTTCCATTTCCAAGCCTAGCTTCGTTGCTTGAGCTTCTGCTAGATTGTGGGTTCCTTCATCCCCTTCCCACAGACCACCCTTAACATCCCCCACCCGAAACACATCTTTAGGTGTGATGCGGTTCATATGCTCTAGTTTAGAGTTAATAAGATCTAGAGCTTCCGTGAATTTACTGGCGGCGAAGTTGACAGGACCTTTGAACTGATTAGCTAACTGCAATCCCAAGTCTTGATAGGCGGCAGCAAGCCGTTCTACTTCCGTAGCTTGTCCCGCCGCACTATCGGCAAGATCACCATAACGTTCAATAGCATGATCTAGTACAGCTTGTTGATAGGCTTGCTGTTTTGTTAATGAAGCATTAGCTTGCATCAACTCATTGGTTTTCTGCCGTACTACATCATATTGCAAACCTAGCTGATCTAAACGCATACCACGTTGCGTGAACATTTCCAAGATCAGGTCATTCTCTACCGCATCTTGTGGCCTACCTACGGCCAGCGAGATTCCACGTATTGATTTAGCCGCTTGCTCTGCTTCCCGTACTGTATCGGCAAAGCCTACACTAAGAAGTTTGGTGACGCCTTCCAGTTGCTTCTGATTACTTAACACCCCACCTGTAGCTTCATCATACACTTCCAGTAGGGCATTGACTTCTGCTTGACTACCTGCTAATGCTCTAGATGCTACTTGCTGACGAGCATAGGCGGCAGAAACCGCATCGGCAGCAGCAGCCGCTTCCGTAAAGTTTTTAACAACAGCGGTGATCTGCCCGACAATCGCACCACCCGCAAATCCACCAACTCCCAAACTTACCAAGCCGCCCAACAAACCACTACCACCACCCCCGCCTAACGCCTTGCCAACCGTACCAAGCCCCTGCAAAAGCCCACTTGTACCCCACGCCGCACCCCAACCGCCACCACCTCCTTGTTGCCGTTGCGTTCTTGCCGCTTGTCGCTGTTGGAGCAACGCCAATCGTTGCTGTTGCTGGAAAGTGGCATAGGCAATACGTTGTTGATGATTCTGCGATGAGAGTGCAGCGGCAGCGGCAGCGGCAGCCGCTTGACGATTGGAATTTATAATAGCTACTTGTATCTTGGCTGTAGCGTTTATGGAAGCCTGGATTTGCTTCTGTGCCGCTACTGCTACCTTCGCATTGGCTGTATGTGCCGCTTGCGTAGCTTTTGATGCTTGCATCTGCTGTTGATGCACTATCATACCGCTCTGCAAGATTTGCTTGTTAGCAGTAATCGTATTGCTTACACGGATAGCATTATTTGCTCTGTTGCTTTGAGTAAGACGCCGTTGATGACCTTCCAGCTTGACCAACACTTGCTCAGAAGCATCAATGCGTATCTTAGCATCAGCCTTTGCTGCCGCTAACGTGACGCCCTTATTGGTATCTGCTTTGGCGATGCGTACTCTGCTATCCGCTTGTGCCTTTGCCGTCGCTGCTTTTAGCTGTTCCAGATTGCTTCTAGCATTGGCAACCATCAA
>Ga0137457_1000203_pt1 | contig 15272 bp, 10 predicted proteins | sample EasRivERMGT630_2_FD_102321 | JGI IMG/M metagenome (GOLD analysis project Ga0137457, IMG submission 102321) | Soil microbial communities from meander-bound floodplain in the East River, Colorado, USA - East River MetaG ERMGT630_2 | ecosystem: Environmental > Terrestrial > Soil > Floodplain ...
CGACAGGTGGCCTTCGAGAGCTTCGCGGACAACCTCGTGGCCGGGGACACCAACGGGAATTGGGACTGCTTCTTGCGGTTGTGGCGGGACCGCTAGGGGGCAGTGATCCTGGGACGTGGACACAGGGTTTCTGCTCGATGATGGCGGGCGCCGGCTTGCTCAAGGCCCCATGCGCTTCGACCGCCTATGCCCCGAGAAGAAGCTCGAGTCCTCGCCGGAGGAGCAGCGCCACCTGAAGGCGCTCTGCTACGGCGGTGAGGACGAGGAAGCCGACGCTCGCAAGTAGACCGACGGCGACGTCCGGGTGGAGCGCATGGGAGGGCCGGGACGCTACAGTAGGCGTCGTGGGGAGAGTTCCGTTCCCGCCCGGAGCGGGGGGATGTGTCACGCAGAGACCTCGCTCGCCAGTCGTTTCCCGGCGAGGGCGCGGGAAGCTCGGGGCGGGCCGCGTGCTTGGCGTCGTGCTGTCCCTGGCCCAAGCGTCGCGCGCGAGCCCTGCGCAGGACATGATCTGGCCGCCGGGGCCTCCGGCTACGCTGGAGCTCACCGCGGCGGACGCGGCGCTGGCGGAGCTGTGCCCGGAGCTCGTCGACGACGAGCTGGCGGATCGTCCCGCCCGCGCTCTCGCCATCGATATCGACTTCGATGGGCAACTGTACATCTGGGCCCGCGCAAACGCGCTCGACCCCGTCCTGGTGGTGGAGAAGGAGGCAGCCGTCCTCTTCGGCCGAGACGACAACAGCGGCGGCGGAACCACGGCGCTGCTCGTGGTGGAGGCGGTGGCCGGGGCCAAGCTGCGCGCGATCGTCACGAGCACGGGCGCGGCGAGCCTAGGCCGCCTCGAGCTGTGCGTGAGGCGTGCCCGGGAGAGCGAAGACACGCGCGCCTTGGCCGCGAGCGTCAACGACCTCCGCGCCGCGGTCCAGGAGGCGCAAGCGGACGGAGACCGGGCGCGAGCGCGTGAGGTGTTCGCGCTTTTCCTCGACGAGGTCACCGCGCTTCCGGGGCGCGCCGAGAGCCTCGCGCTTACACGAGCGCTCTGGACCCTGGATGCGCTGGGTGACGCGCTGGGCGAGCCCGCGCTCCCCGTCCGTCTGTGGTCCCTGGCCGAGGAGCACTGCGCGCTCTTTCTCCCACCCGAGGACCGCATGCTCCAGACCGCACGACAGAACCTCGGTTTCGCCCTGTTCAATGCGGGCGACTCCAGCGCCGCGCGGCCGCGCTTCGAGGCCGTGCTCGAGGTCCGCGAACGCCTGCTCGAACCCGCGGCCCTGGATCTGGCCATGGCGCGCGTCAACTTGGCCGTGGTGCTCCTGGAACAGGGCGCTTCGAGGCGCGCGCGCTCGCTGCTGGAGCTCGCGTTGCCCCCCTTCCAGCGTTCGTTCTCGAGCGAGGCGTCCCAGCTGCAACTCGTGCGCATCGATCTCGCGGCGGCCTGCGCCAACCTGGGGGACCTCGAACGCGCGCTCGAGCTACAGGAAGACGCCCTGGCCGCGCTCGCGGGGCGACCGGCCGAGGATGCGGCTCTGCAGCTCGTACGCAGCAACCTGGCCGGCACGCTGCGCGAGCTCGGCCAGTTCACGCGCGCACGCGCGTTGCAAGAACAGGTGCTCGAGATCGATCGGCGACGGCTCTCTCCGTCCGATCCCAACCTCTGGCGCTCACACGGCGACCTGGCGGCGACGCTTCTGCAGCTCGGAGACCTGACCCGCGCGCGCGAGCTGGAGGAGCAGGTCCTCGCAGGTTTCGAGCACATCCTGCCCGCGGACAGCCTCGACCTGGCGACCGCGCGTCACAATCTCGCCGCCACACTCGTCGAGCTGGGTGACCTCAAGGGCGGCACGGCGCTGGAGGAACGCGTGCTCACGCAGCGTCGTGCCCAGCTCGGGGAGGCTCACCCGCTGACCCAAGCCTCGCTCCACAACCTCGCCGAGGTCGCCTTCTTGACCGGCGACAGCGGCCGAGCGCGGGAGATCTTCGAGGCGGAGGTACCTGTGCTGCTGGGCGAGCTGCCGCGCGAGCACGCCTCCGTCCTCACCGCGCGCCGACGCCTGGCCAGCGTGCGTGTGGCGCAGGGGGAGTACTCCGCCGCGCGCGCCGAGCTGGAGGAGATCGTGGCGCACTACGCGCGCACGCGCACCGCCATCGACGAGGAGTTGATCGAGGCTCGCGGTGAGCTCGCCTGGGCATTGGCGGGAACCGGGCAGCGCGAGGCCTGTCGAGCCGCGACCTTGGAGTTCATCGCCGGCCTGCGGACGGCGGTGCGCATGATCCTCCTCGGTCACGCCTCACGGGAGGTCGAGGAACGCGTCGTCAAGCTGAGCGCAGCCGTTTCCCTGGCTCTCTCTCTCAGCTCGGGAGCCGGGCGCTTCGAGCCTGATCCTGCGCTCGAACGCGCGGCCTTCGCGCTCGTCGAGGGCGTCCGCAGCGCGGGCCTTCTGACGACGCGCCTCGGGAACACGGTCGCGAACGATCCGGCCCTGGTGGAACTGCGCCTGGACGCACGCGAGAAGTGCGCCGAGTTGGCCCGCCTTGCCAGCCAGCCCGACACGAGCCGGGAGGAACTCAGCGCGGCGCGCGAGGACCTCGAGGCCACGGAGCGGCGCGTTGCCGATCGTGTAGGCCAGGACCCACTGGCGGCGCAGCTCTTGAGCTCGATCGAACACGCGACTTTGCCGGAACTGCATCCGGAGTCGGTCCTGACGAGCTTCTGGCACTACACGCGGCGCGCCTTCGCGGGCAGCGGCTCGAACGAGGTCACGGCCGAACCCGCGCTGATCGCGTACGTCGTGCGGCCGGGGCAGGAGCCGGTTCGCATCGAGCTCGGCGCGCCGGCCGAGATCGAGGCCGCGGTGGCGCATTGGCGCGCGGACATCGATGAGGTGGGTGCGGGTGAACGGCGCGGCATTGCGGGCACAACACCGACCTTGGGCAACGAGACGCCGACGGAGCTCCGCGCCGTACTCCTCGACCCCCTCCGACCCCACTGGCAACACGCCCAACACCTCGTGCTCGTGCCCGACGGCGCCCTGCACCTCGTACCGTTCGACGCCCTGGAACTCGAGCCGGGCGTCTGGTTGGGAGAGCGCTTCACGATCGAGCTGCGCCCGAGTGTTTACGACCTGGCCAGGCCGAAGCTCGTCGCCGCGCCTGCCGACACCGTCCTCGTTCTTGGCGGGATCGACTACGACGGCGCTCCGCTCGCTCCCACGTCTGCGCGCGCAGTGGGCCGCGAGGTCGCCTCGGCCACGCGCTCGAGCTCGGGCCGGCGCGGGCCCAGTTCGGGCGCCGAGCCCGAGTTCGTGCGCGCTGGGGCCTTCAGCGCTGGCTTCACCGCGTTGCCGGCCACGCTGGAAGAGGCGCGTGCCATCGTCGAGCTGGCGCGCGCCACGGGGAAGGCGGGCGCCGAGCTGCATTCGGGCCGCGAGGCCTCGCGCGAGACTCTGTTCGAGCTCGCCGGTAGGGCTCGCTGGCTCCATTTGGCGACGCACGGCTGGTTCGCCCCGGAGTCGATCGCGCCCGACCCGCCGGAACCGCACGGATCCCCGCTCCACGCTGCGCGCACCTGGTCGCGCGCAGCCCTGGTCAGGGGCACCGCTCCCAAGCTCCTGTGCGGACTCGCGCTCGCCGGCGCGAACCGGGAACACGACGCGCTCGGTCGCCTCACGGGCGTGGTCACCGCACAGGAGCTCGCCCACCTCGACCTGCGCGGCTGCGAGCTCGCCGTGCTCTCGGCCTGCGAGACCAGCATCGGCGTGCGTCGTGCCGGCCAGGGCGTTGCGTCGCTGCAGCAGGCCCTGCTCATGGCGGGAGCGAGGAGCGTGATCACCTCCCTTTGGCAAGTCCCCGACCGATCCACGCAAGAGCTGATGACCCGCTTCTACCGCCACCTGTGGGCCGAGCACCTGCCCAAGGAACGCGCGCTGTGGCTGGCCAAGCGGGAGCTGCGCGACGCACGCGACGAGCGCGGAGCCCCACTCCACGCCCTGCGCGACTGGGCCGGCTGGGTTCTGATGGGTGATCCGCGCTGAGCGACCCCCTCCGAATCTGCGCGCGCCAGCTCCGCGGCGTCGGTGGCCGTACAGGTGACCGTGGTCGCGCGGGAAGAAGCTCGCAGGCGCGGGCTCGCGACGGTGTCGGAGACACCGGTCACCCCCCCTGAGTGCGAACTGCTCTCGGTTCGACTCCGGAGGGGGGGCCTGGAAAGGGGGGTGCGAACTCGGTCCTGGCAACCTCCCCTGAGCCCCTGCAGGGGAAGGCAACCGTGGAGGCCCTCCGGCGCAGTTTTCGGACAGGACGCCGTTCGCTCTCGGAACGCCAGTCCTTCTATTCATTATGCTGTCGCCCTGGGGGCTGCCTGTTTGGAGGGACCACACAATGAACCGTGCTTGCCTGCGTTCGTTCGTTTCCGGCTCCATGGCCTTCCTCTCGGCCTGGGCGCCCACGCCAGAGCCAACCGCCCGCGGCGCCACGTTGCCGCCGGCCACGCGGCAAGCAGCGTGCGCAGCCGAGCTCCCCGTGCCCGAAGGCCTGGCTGCGGGAGACTGGGCAAGCATCTGCGAGGCGCACGAGGCCGGCAGGCTCGCCGCCCACGCGGTCGAAGGCGGCTACCGCGCCCGTAACCCGGGTCTCGAGTGGGCGACGCGCTTCGACGGGCGCGGTTTCACGACCACACCCGACGAGGGAGGCTGGACGTGGGGACTCGAGCTCCAGAGCTATGGCATCCCCGGCGCCGAGCGCGCGCTGAAGGGACGCTCGGCGAGAGTTCATGTCGAGGGCGCGCGCGTCGCGTACACGTGGGACGAGACGCTGGAGGAGTGGTACGTGAACGAGGGGGGAGGACTCGAGCACGGCTACACGCTGCGACAGAGGCCGGAGGGATTCGAAGGAGTGGACGGCCCGCTCACGTTGACGCTCGCGGTGCGCGGTGGCCTGCAGCCGGAAGTGCTGGACGACGGGCGAGGTGCCTGCTTCGTGGACCAAGGCGGCGCAGTCGCCCTCACCTACGACAACCTCGCGGTCTTCGATGCCGAGGGTCGGAGCCTGCCCGCTTGCGTCGAGCGGAGTGACGAGGGGCTGCGACTCGTCGTACGGGAGCATGGCGCCCCCTACCCCCTCACGATTGACCCCATCGTTCAGCGGGCCTACCTCAAACCCTCGTTCCCGGACGGCGCCAGGCCATTAGTCTCCTACCCTGGAGAAGGTTTCGGCTGCTCGGTGTCGATCTCGGGTGACACCGTGGTCGTAGGAGCTGAGCTAGAAGAAAGCAACGCGGTCGGCGTCAATGGCGACGAGAGCGATACCAGCTTGACCGTGGCCGGAGCTGCCTTTGTATTCGTCCGCACGGGAGGGACCTGGACCCAGCAGGCCTATCTCAAAGCTTCCAACAATGATTTCAATCCCTACTTTGGCTACGGCTTTGGTGGCTCGGTATCGATCAGCGGCGATACGGTGGTCGTCGGGGCCATCTACGAGACCAGTAGCGCGGTCGGCGTCGATGGCAACCAGAGCGACCATAGCGCGTGGAATGCCGGCGCCGCCTACGTGTTCGTGCGCAACGGAACCACCTGGACCCAGCAGGCCTACCTCAAAGCGTCCAATACCGACCAAGGTGACGGTTTCGGCACACGCGTGTCGGTCTCCGGAGACACCCTCGTGGTAGCGGCCAATGGAGAGAGCAGCAACGCTACCGGCGTGGACGGCGACCAGACCGACAACTCTGTCTCCTGGGCAGGCGCCGCCTACGTGTTCGTGCGCAACGGCACGACCTGGACGCAGCAGGCCTACCTCAAGCCCTCTCACGTCGACTACTTCTACAACTTTGGCTGGTCGGCGTCGGTATCGGGCGATACCGTCGTGATTGGCGCGCGCGGCGACTCCAGCAACGCGACTGGCGTCAACGGTGACGAAACAGACACCAGTGCCCCGGTGTCGGGTGCGGCTTATGTGTTCGTGCGCAACGGCACCACGTGGACACAGCAGGCCTACCTCAAGGCTTCCAACACGGAGGCGTTCGACGAGTTTGGCACCGCGGTAGCGGTGTCGGGAGACACGGTGGTCGTCGGGGCCTATGCGGAGTCGAGTGCCGCAACTGGCGTCAACGGTGACCAGAGCGACAACAGCGCTTATGGCGCAGGCGCGGCCTACGTATTCGTGCGCAGCGGCACGACCTGGACGCAGCAGGCCTACCTCAAGGCGTCTAACATCGACGCGTACTCACCCCCCGGATTCGGCAACGCGATCTCGATCTCGGGCGACACTCTGGTCATCGGAGCCAGTTCTGAGGCCAGCAGCACCAGGCTCGTGAATGGCAACCAGCACGATATCAGCGCCCTGCATTCTGGCGCCGCCTACGTTTTCGCGCGCAACGGCACGACTGCAACTCCAGACGCACGCACAGGAAGAGCTCCGCCTTGGATGCAGCTGGCCTATCTCAAGGCCGCCAACGCAGAAGCGAATGACCAGTTCGGTTTCTCAGTGTCGGTCTCGGGCGACACCGTGGTCGTCGGAGCGGTCTACGAGGACGGCGGCGTCGGCGGCGTCAACGGGGACCGGAGGGACAACAGCCAGGTGGACTCGGGCGCTGCGTACGTCTTTGACCTCAAGCCGAACCATGTCAGACGCCGCTAGCCAGACGGTCTCCCTGGTCTCCCCTGGGTAGGGCCCCAAGGGCATCGCAGGCCCCTGTCGCTCTCGGCCTCGATCATGCTCCTAGGTTGCCTGTTCGTGCTGACATGGACACCCGCGCCCTGCTCGCAGGGGCAGGCCTCCAAGAACGAGCCGTCGACTCGCGCGGTCGAGTCGGCTTCCTCGCCGCCCGCACTCACCGACGAGGCGCGCGAAGCCATCGAGTCGATCCGCCTGGCGCTAGCGGACGACGACCGCGACGGCGCACGCGAGCTCCTGCGCGAGATCGTGAGCGGCCTGGCCGAGCCCGATCCAGGGGAGGACACGTCGCGGCTCGCCTTCCTGCTCGAGCTCGATCGGCTGGCGGAGCAGCTCGGGAGCCTCGAGGAGCTGGAGCGCGTGCGGGAAGGAGCGCTGGCGATCCGAGCCCACCTGCTGCCGCCCGACCACGTCGAGCTCATCAAGGCGAAGGGGAGCCTCGCCGTGACGAAGGCCATGCTCGGCGATCTGGCCGGTGCGCGCCAGCTCCAGGAAGCCGTGCTCGAGGCCTTCACACGGCTCCGGCCCCCCGACGACGCCGATCTCCTCAAGTCGAAGTGCAACCTGGCGGCAACGTTAGGCACGCTCGGCGATCTGACCGGTGCGCGCCAACTCCTCGAGGAGGTGCTCGAGGCCCAGACGCGTCTCTTGTCGCGGGACGATCGATCACTCCTCGTGACGAAGAACAACCTCGCCGCGATGAGATACATGCTCGGCGATCTGGCCGGTGCGCGTCAGCTCGAGGAAGAGGTGCTCGAGTCCCGGACGCGCCTCCTACGGCCTGACGATACCGATCTCCTCGTGTCGAAGCTGAACGTAGCGGGGACGAGGAAAGACCTCGGCGATCTGCCCGGTGCGCGGGAGCTCGAAGAGGCCGTACTCGACGTGTGGACTCGTAGCTTGCCGCACGACCATCCGTATCTCTTGATGGCGATGCAGAACCTCGCATCGACGAGGCACTCGCTCGGAGACTATGCCGGCGCACACGAACTCTTCGCTGCCGTGCTTGGAGCCCGACAGCGCCTCTTGCCTCCCGACAACCCCGACCTCCTCGCGGCGAAGTCGAACCTGGCCGCGACGTTGTTCTCTCTCGGCGACTTCCCGGGGGCGCTGGAGCTCGAGGAGGACGTGCTCGAGGCGAGGGCGCGCCTGCTCCCTGACGGCCACGTCGATCTCCTCAGCATCCAGTACAACCTGGCCGGGACGAAGTACGCGCTCGGCCAATTCGCCGACGCTCGCGAGAGGCTGGAGGCCATCCTCGATCATCCGGAGCGCCTGCTCTCGCTCCCGCTCGACAAGCTCCGCGGGGTCAAGATGAACCTTGCGGAGACGAAGCTAGCGCTGGGCGACCTCGCCGGTACGCGCGAGACCGTCGCGAGTCTCCTCGGGGACATGCGCTCTCGTGCCACGGCCTTGCTCATGGAGGCCTCGCGCCCAGCTCGGGAAGGTGCCAAGATCGGGGTCCAGTGGCTCTCGGAGGCCCTGTTCCTGAGCGGCTCTGCCGACCCCGAGGGTACGCTTGACAAGGAGCTATTCGCGACGCTGGAGGGCCTGCGCCTCGCGTCGATGTCGAGCGCCGACGTGGCGCACAGGATCGCTACGCATTCGGAGCTGGCAGAGGGGTTGGTCGGGATCGCGGCGGTCCGCTCGCGCCTCAACGATCTCGCGACGGCCGGGCCCGAGGACAAGGATTCCGCCGAGGGCTGGCGCCGAGAACTCCTTCGGCTCACGGAGGAGCGCGATCGCGCTGAACGCGCCTTGCGCCTGAAGCTTGGACAAGCGGGAGCCTTCGTCGGCGAGGTCGACGTGGATGCAGTCGGCGCACGGCTGGCAAGCGGAGCGGCGGCGGCATCCTTCCTGCGGTACACGAAGCACTTCGAGAAGGACGCTGCGACGGGCAAGACGCCGGCTGGCATGGACTCCATGCTCGCTTTCGTGGTACGACCCGGTGGATCGGTCACGCGCATCGATCTCGGGGCCACAGCCGAGGTGGAGGCACTCGTGCGCGACTGGCGCGAGGCGCTGGGCCGGCCGCTGGACGGCCGCGGCATCGGCGGCGCTGCGGCCGCGAGCCAAACGGAAGCGCTCGAGACCATGGGCCTCCGCCTGCGCGAAAAAGTGCTCGATCCCATTGTGGCCCGAGTGGGCGAGGCGCGCACGCTGCACGTGGTGCTCGACGATGTCCTGCACCTCGTGCCGCTGGATGCGCTGCCGCTCGCGAAGGGACTCGTGGGCGAGCGCATCGCGATCCGGAACGAGGTGACCCTGGCGCGGCTACTGCGGCCGCGGACCGAGCTCGACGAGCAGGGCGCGTTCGTGCTCGCCGGTGGGATCGACTACGACGCCGAGCTCGGGGCGGAGGCCCAGCTCCACCTCGAGGTCTCCACGCCCCCCGTCGAGAGCGGCAAGACACGCTCCGGGGCGACGGGCTTCGTCCCTCTACCCGGAACGAAGGTGGAGACGGAGGAGATCGGCGGACTCTACCACGACGTCTTCGCACGCGAGGCAAGCATTCTCACGCAGGGCGGGGCGACGAAGGCCGCATTGTTCGCAGCGGCGCCAACGGCACGCTTCCTGCACCTCGCGACGCACGGGTGGTTCGCGAGCGAGGCCTTCAAGTCGCAGCTCGATTCCCCGGCTGGAAGGGACTCGCGCGACGATCTCCTGCGTGCGGAGAGGACGCTCACCGGTTTTGCGCCCGAGACACTGTGTGGCCTGGCGCTCGCCGGGGCGAACCGCGGCAAGGATTCGCTTGGCCGCGTGCGCGGGATCCTGACGGCGGAGGAGCTCGCAACCTTCGATCTCCGCAAGTGCGAGCTTGCCGTGCTGTCCGCATGCGAGACGAACGTCGGAATCCGTCGCGCGGGTCAAGGCATACAGTCGCTCCAGACCGCACTGCACGCGGCCGGCGCTCGCACGGCGATCACATCCCTATGGAAAGTCGACGACGACGCCACCCGGCGGCTCTTCGAGATCTTCTACGAGAAGCTGTGGAACGAGAAGCTCGCGAAGAGCGAGGCCCTCTGGCAAGCAAAGATGGCGCTGCGCGCCGAAGGCCACCCACCGCGCGACTGGGCCGGCTGGGTGCTCTCGGGTGAGCCAGACTGAGGAAACATGCCGCTCGCGCGACTCCCATCTGTGCGATCGATATGCAGTGACTGGCAAGAACAGGCCCCTGGCGCTACAGCCGTGCTGGGAGTCTCCAGGAGAGCACGAGGGTGGACCTGGCTGACCCTAGTCTTGTGCATGCTGATGGTGGCGGGAGGAAGCGGTCGATCGACGGGCGGCCCACGCGAGCACGAAGCGTCTTCCTCGCCGGTCGAAGAGGCCACCCTCGACGAAGCACGGCAACAGCAGCAGCCCGCGCATCGACAAGCTGCACGCGCTCGTGGAGTGGACGCGTGTCCCGACTTTGTGGCGACCTCTCTGCCGGGGCGGGGGGAGCCCGGGGCACAGCGCGAGGAAACGTTGACCGCGATGCTCATGGCGGCGTTGCCCGCGCTCTTCCGGGCCGAGCTCCCGGAGGCGTCGGAGGAGTGGCTGCCGTCGCGCGATTCGTTGCGCTACTGGACGCTCGAGACCGCACTCGAAGGAGTAGAGCAGCTCTCGTTGCAATACGTGGCTGCGCTCATCGGTCCTGCCGATCCCTACGCCGATTTCGTCGCGGCCCACCTCGGCTTGCCCAATCTCGGAGACGCGCTCTGCTTTCCCGTCGACGCCGACGTGGATCGCCTGTGGGGAAACCCTCGCGGGCGCCGCCTGTTCGAGGAGGCGTTGCGCGCGAAGCATTACGTCGACATCGTCGACCGCGCGTGCGAGAGCCGGATCTTGCAGCTCAAGCAGCGGTGCGCTTCACAACAGCAGTTCTCGCGTGTCTGGGAGACGGACCACGCCCTCCGCGCGCTGACCGCTCTTCGCGCGCGCCTCGAGGCGTCCGAATCGGCCGCATGGGAGTCGCTGTGGGCTGCCGATCGCAGCGCCTACCCGGACTGGTCATTCCTGATGCGAGTGGCGAAACAGCGCTTCCGATGAGTTCCAAAGCATCGGTCGGACGAAGTACCAGCCAGCGCCGCGAAGCGCCGCATCCAGGCGCGCTGCGCCAGGAGCTCGGCCGGATCGAGCGGGCGGGAAGGGCGATCGGTCATGCTCACCCGTGAGATGCCACCGGGGGCAATTGCGGCACCGGTCGCGGCCGGCCGGCATGCCTTGCCGGGGAGACGAGCGCGGATCGATCCGGCGCAGGGCGTCGAGGATCTTCCGCATCCGCCGGTGGACTGGCCATATCTTTGTGGTACAAAGTACTCGTTGACGCCCCAGTGCATGGTGCTTCCATGTGCAGAATCGCCGCCGTCCTGTTGCTGCTGGCCCTCGGCCTCATCGGCCTGCTCTGCCTCGCGAGGTGGCGCAGCCTGCCGCAGAACGACACGACGATCGCGCGCGGCGACGAGATGGTCTTCGTCGACTTCAGCTTCGCGATCGAGGGGACGACGACCGCCGATCGGCTGGGAGCGCCCGATCACGGCGTCGAAGCGTCCGGACGATTCGTCTGCGTCGACTTGCGCGTGATGAACACCAGGACGGTGGGCGACTTCTCGTTCGGGGACCGCCAGGCCCTGCTCGTCGACGAGCACGGGAACGTCTTTCGTGTCGACGCTGCGGCGATCCGCGCGCTGCGCGGCAGCGACCAGATCGAGACGGTGGCGCCGCCCGGCGGCTCGCGCGTGGCGCAGCTCGTCTTCGACGTGCCCGACGACGCGACCGGCCTGCGGCTGCGCTTCGATCTCGGCAGTCCCATCGAGAACGTGCTCGAGGCCGCCTTCGCCGGCACGCGGTCGCTCGCGCTCGAGTAGGGTCTCGAGCCACCCAAGTGGCGTCCTGCTCGACCTTCCTTCCCGCCGCGGCACTGCCAGGGAGGAGCTCGAGCCCTCGACTTCAGACCCGGAGTCTGGCGACTCCCGCAAGCGGCTCGGACGGCCGGGACCCGCGCTCATCCGCGACGTGGAACTCGCCCAGCAGGATCGGCGTCGCGACCTTGAGCATCAGCGTGAAGAGCAGGAAGCCGATCGAGAAGATCCCGGCCGAGACCCACAGCTCGGAGCGCGAGGGGAAGTACTCGTAGATCTCGCCCAGCGTGTCCGGCGTGAGGCCGGGGATGATCAGGCCCATGCCCTTCTCGATGTAGACGCCGGCCCAGATCAGGAGGCAGCCGAGGTTGAGCGTGATCCAATTCCTGCGCGTGGCGGGCACGAGGAACAGCAGGAACGCCACGATCGAGCAGGCGACCGAGAGCCACATGTAGGGCACGATCGAGTCGTGGCCCGCGATCCCGGTGAACATGTACTGCATGTGGGCCAGGTGCTCGGTCGCGGAGTAGTACTCCTTGAAGACCTCGGCGCCGAGCAGGAACAGGTTCACGCCCATGGCGTAGGCCATCAGCTCGGCGACCTTCCAGATGGCCGCGTCCTGGATCTCGAAGCGCGTGAAGCGCCGCAGGCACTGCAGCGCGATCAGGAGCACCGCCGGCCCCGAGCAGAAGGCCGAGGCCAGGAAGCGCGGCGCCAGGATGGCCGAGTTCCAGAAGGGCCGGCCAGCGAGGCCGGTGTAGAGGAAGGCCGTGACGGTGTGGATCCCGATCGCCCACGGGATCGAGAGCAGGACGAGCGGTGTGAAGAGGCGCGGGTCTGGCTTGCGCTTCAGGTAGAGCGAGAAGAGCAGGTAGGTGGCGATGAGGAAGTTGAGGACGAAGTAGCCGTTCACCACCATGACGTCCCAGGCGAGCAAGGAGGACGGCAGGTTCAGCAGCCCGAGCCCGGGCACGAGGTGCCAGAGCCGATCGGGCCGGCCGACGTCGACCAGCACGAACAGGCCGCACATGGCGATGGCCGAGATGGCCAGGCACTCGCCCAGCACCACGACCTCCTTGATGGGCTTCCAGTGGTAGACGTAGGCCGGGATGACGAGCAGCACCGCCGCCGCCGCGACGCCCACCAGGAACGTGAAGTTCCCGATGTAGAAGGCCCACGAGACCTGGTCGCGCATGCTGGTCGCGATCAGGCCTTGATCGAGCTGGCTCGCGTAGGCGATCCCGCCGCGCACGATCAGGGCGACGAGGAGCCCGATCCACGCCCAGTAGAACGCGTTGCCGCGCAGCACGACGCGCAGGCTCCCGAGGACGAACTGGACGAAGGCGCTCAGTGTTCGCACGGTCAGCCTCCGCGGTGTCGAGGCTCCACGATCACGCTCCGAAGAAGTAGTAGAAGCGCGGCAGCGTGGCGAGCTCGCTCTTGAGCACGAACACGCGCTTGTGCTGGAGGATGTAGCGGATCTCGCCGGCGGGGTCGTTCAGGTCGCCGAACTTGCGCGCGCCGACCGGGCAGACCTCCACGCACGCCGGGTACAGCCCCGCTCGTACGCGCTGGATGCAGAAGGTGCACTTCTCGACCACGCCGCGCGGACGCGGGCGGTTGCCGAGGTAGTGGGTCTTCGGGTTGAGCTCCTCGGCCGGGAGCCCGGGCTCGCCCCAGTTGAAGTGGCGCGCGCCGTAGGGGCAGGCCGACATGCAGCAGCGGCAGCCGATGCACCAGTCGTAGTCGATCACGACGATGCCATCGGGCTCTTGCCAGGTCGCGCCCACCGGGCAGGTCTTCACGCACGGGGCGTTGCGGCAGTGCTGGCAGGCGGTCGGGACGTAGAAGTGACCCGGCCGCGGCACTTCCTTGGCGTCGTAGTAGGCGTCGGCATGGGCGAAGTCGACGCCCTTCTCCTTGTCCATCTCGAGCACTCGGATCCAGTGAACCTCCGGGTCGCGGCTCTGGTTGTTCTCCTCGACGCAGGCGTACACGCAGCGGCGGCAGCCCACGCAGCGCGTCAGGTCGAGCGCGTAGGCGAACTCCACCCCGGGGCGCGGGCCGTCCATGGCGACCGTGACTTCCTTGCCGAAGCGGGCCGATTCCTTGGCCTCGAGCTCGCGCAGCATGCGCGCGATCTCGTCCGGCGCGAGCTCGCGCAGGTGATCGCGGAAGAAGGGCGTGTGGGTCGGGTCGACGCACGCGCCCGTCGCGGCCGCCGCGCAGCCGGCGAGCGCGCACAGGAAGTCGCGTCGTGAGGGTGCGGTGTCGGTCTGGCAAGGTTCGCTCATGGCGTTCTCCGCGGCGGCGTCGGGGGCGGCTTGGGTTCGATCGGCTGGAAGCGCGGCGCGTGCGAGTTGTGGCAGTGCACGCACAGGAGGTAGGTCTTCTCGCCGTCCCAGCGCCCGGTGCGCCGGCCATGGACGCCTGCGCGCCAGTCGCGGTACTTGTCCCCGTGACACTGGCCGCACAGGCGGTAGGACTCCTCGAAGGGCACGAGCTCGCCGCCCGCCAGGTGCAGCATGTCGCGGTTCCCCGCGTCGTGGCAGTCCAGGCACCAGCGGTGCTCCTCGTCGTGCTGGAGCCGGATCTCCGTGTGGGCCGTGACGAGATCGCGCCGGCGGGTGTTGACCGGGATCTCGGGGTCGTGGCAGTCGGTGCACGGGAACACGCCGGCCGTGAAGGGGGGTGGAGGTACCTGGAAGCCCTGCGCCGCCGGGGAGGAGGTCGGCAACCCCTCCTGCCAGAGCACGAGCGCGACCTCCTCGTGCCGTCCGCAAGCGCCGGCCGCGAGCGTCCCGAGCAGGAGAACGGGCGCCAGGGAGCGCCTTGGACGCGCGCAGCGGGTTCTCTTCATCACGTTGCCTCCTTCGAGATTGGAAGGCGCAAGCGGACGTTCACGGAATACGCCGGAGCGCCAAGGGGAGGTGCTCCCTTGTGCGCAGACGGCCGCCCGCGCGCGGAGCCCGGCATGTCTACGCACTTCGCCTCGTCCGGCCTGCGCACTGAGCGCGCGGGTCCGGCCGTGGCCAGACACGAGAATGGATTGGACAGCAACAACTAGGAGCGTCGCGCTCCGGCGCTCCACAGAACGGAGCTCGAGCGTCATGAAAACGAGAACGATCACCCGCAGCGAGGCCATCGACCTGCTCCGCGCCAAGTGCGTCGCGCTCGTGGACGACGAGCACTCGCTGTGCGAGGTCGCCGCGCGGCTGCACCTCCTGTGCGGCGGCTTCTCCCAGTGGCGCTCCGACGAGCTCAAGCAGCGCTACGACTGGATCGCCAAGCGCCGCCCCCGCATCACGCGCAGGGAGCTCGAGGGCCTCGCCAATCGCTGGCAGCTCGCGCGCCAGTTCGTGCTCGACGAGCCGCTCTCCTGCGACAGCCAGATGCAGGAGAGGGTCCATCCCGTGTGCCGTGGCTGGGCCGAGCACTCGGACGAGGACCTGTCGCGCTTCTGCAAGGAGCTCACGGGCGAGGAGGTCCGGGTGCGTCCGGACTTGGCGGAGAAGGGCGAGTAGCGCGCGGGCGTGAGGACTCCGCTGACGCCGCCACGACGGGTCAGGTCAAAGCTCCAGCGCACGTGAGAGTCGCCCCCGGGAGGGACCGAAGCGGCGCTGGCGAGGGTGCCGCGGGGTTGGAGGGTCGGTCCCGCCGCACTTCATCGAGCGCGTTTGCGCACCTCTTCGTACGGCGCGCCGGAGGTCCAGAGGCGAGGCTCATCTCGTGACAATCCCGTGACGCATGCGAAGGACGGTC
>Ga0137457_1000204_pt1 | contig 15242 bp, 15 predicted proteins | sample EasRivERMGT630_2_FD_102321 | JGI IMG/M metagenome (GOLD analysis project Ga0137457, IMG submission 102321) | Soil microbial communities from meander-bound floodplain in the East River, Colorado, USA - East River MetaG ERMGT630_2 | ecosystem: Environmental > Terrestrial > Soil > Floodplain ...
AAAGCGGGTGAGACGGCGATCGACGTAGGCCCATCTATATAAGTTCTTGAGTGCTAACACTTTAGCGGAATTGAACGGAAATCAGCCCGAAAAGCCACCGATGGGCATCCGCGCGTATGCCCGTCATCGAGGGTGTTCGGCGCCGTCGGTGCTGCGCGCGATCGCGCGGGGGCGGTTGGTGCATTCCATTGTCCTGGTGCAGGGGAAACCGCAGATCGCCGACCCGGACCTGGCCGACCGGGAATGGGCTGAGGCGACCGACCTCTCGCGTGCGCCGGGCAGCGTGAAGGAACGCGTCGATCCGCCCGTTACGCCGACCCCTGTAACGGACGCCGTCACGGAGCCTGTAACGCCGCCTCAGGTTGTAACGCCCCACGCCGAGCCTCCGCGTCTGTCGCCGCTCGCCGAAGCCTCCGCCACCGAGAAACTATGGAAGGCGCGGCAAGCTGAACTGAGTTACCGGCGTGAGGCGGGTGAACTCGTCGAGGTCTCGGTCGTGGCCGCCCTGCACGCCGACGCGATCATGGTGGCCCGCACGAAGTTGCTCGGGGTGCCGAGCAAGTTCAAGACGCGCGTGCCCGAGACGACCACGGCCGCGGTGCGCATCCTGGACCAGCTGATTCGGGCCGCGCTGCAGGAGCTCGCGGCCGACGACGCGTCCCAAGAGAGTGCCGCCTCGTGATGGCGGCCGGGGTCGCCCCCCTCGAGGCGTATCACGCGGCGATTCGCGAGGCCTGGCGTCCGCCGACCCACCTGACGCTGTCGGAATGGGCGGACCGCTACTTCTACTTGTCGCCGGACTCCGGGGTCGCCGACCCGGGCCAGTGGACGACGCTCCCGTACCAGAAGGGCGTCATGGACGCCATCACAGATCCCTTGGTGGAGTCGGTGTCCTGGATGAAGAGCGCCAGGGTGGGCTACACGCGCATCATCCTGGCGGCGACGGGCTACTACATTCACCAGGACCCGTGCCCTATCATGCTGGTCTCGCCAACGCTGGACGATGCGGAGGAGTTCAGCAAGGAGGAAATCGCGCCGACGCTCCGCGACTGCAAAGTGCTGGCGGCGATCGTGCCGGAGGCGACCGGCCGGGACGGTAAAAACACCATCACGCTGAAGCGGTTCCGCGGCGGGGTCCTCGACCTGGTCGGCGCGAACAGCGGCCGCGGCTTTCGGCGCAAGGGCCGGCGCGTCGTGTTCCTGGACGAAGTCGACGCCTATCCCGTGAGCGCGGGGGCCGACGGCGATCCGATCAAGCTCGCCATCCGACGCACCGAATACTTCTGGAACCGCAAGATCGTGGCGGGCAGCACGCCGCTCATCGGCGGGCTCAGCCGTATCGAGAAGCTATTTCTCGCGGGCGATCAGCGGCGCTACTACGTGCCGTGTACGCAATGCGGGGAGATGGCCTATCTGGTCTTCCGCCGCGAGCAGATGGAAGGGGGCGAGCCGGCCGGCCACTTCATGGCGTGGCCCAAAGGCAAACCCGAGGCGGCGCACTTCGTCTGCCGCGAGTGCGGCGGCGTCATCGAGCACAAGGACAAACGCGCCATCGTGGAAGCCGGTGCGTGGCGGGCGCACGCGCCCTTCACCGGTCACGCGAGTTTCCACCTCTGGGCGGCCTACAGCTATTCCCCGAATGCCAGCTGGGGCCAGCTCGCCCAAGAATTCGTCGAGGCCAACGCGGCGGGGCGCGAGGAGCTCAAGACCTTCGTCAATACCGCCCTCGGGGAAACCTGGGTGGAACGTGGCGATGCGCCGGAATGGGAGCGCCTCTATGCCCGGCGCGAGCTCTACAAGGCGGGAACCGTTCCCGAGGGCGTGCTGTTCGTCACGATCGGCGTCGACGTGCAGAAGGCGTCCCTCATCTACGAGGTCGTGGGGTGGGGCCGCGGGAAGGAATCGTGGTCGATCGACGCCGGCGTCCTCGAGGGCGACACATCGGACACGTCGCCGGCGGGACCCTGGCCCGAACTCGCGGTCATCCTCGATCGCGCGTATCGCACCCCCGGCGGCATCGAGCTCGCGGCCCAGCGGATGGCGGTCGATTCCGGCGCCTATACCCAGACCGTGTACGGCTGGTGTCGGCAATTCCCGTTGTCTCGCGTCGCGGCCATCAAAGGGTTCGACCACGGTGCCGCACTGGTGGGGATGCCGCAGCGCGTGGACGTCAACATGGGCGGCAAGAAGCTGAAGCGCGGATATCGCTACTGGCCGGTCGTCGGTCCGATCGCGAAGGCGGAACTCTACGGTTGGCTGCGCCTGCCGACACCGACCGATGAAGCCCGCGCGGCTGGCGTGCACGAAGCGCCCGGGTACTGCCATTTTCCCGAGTATGGCGAGGAGTACTTCAAGCAGCTCACCGGCGAGCAGCTCGAGAAGGGGAAGTGGGTCCCGGTCCCGGGGCGACAGAACCACGCGCTCGACTGCCGCGTCTACGCGCGCGCCGCGGCGATGATGTTCGGACTCGATCGGTTCAAGGAAGCCGACTGGCGGCGGCTCGAGGTGCACCAGGGCGTGCCCGCGCCGGCGCCACCGATCGTGAGCCAAGCGACACCCGAGGACCTGCCGACGCCACCGGTGGTCGCGGTCGCGCCGCCGCCGACTCCCGATTGGGCGCCCGTCCGGCCACGCCACAAGCACTGGATGGGGCCGCGACGTTCGTCGTGGCTGCGAGGCCGGCGATGAAGACGAAGCTGCACATCCCGGTCGAGACCTGGCGACGAATGCAGGCATTCTTCGAGGCCGGCTGTACCGGCGTGATCGTGCTCGAGGTGTACCGCGGCAAGCTCCGACACACGCTCGTGACCGAACGCCTCGAGAACCTCGACGAGGTCGAGAAGAAATATGCCGCGGCCGCGGTTGACGCGAATGCTACTATCCTCTCACCGTAAAACTTCGGGCCCCTGCCTGACCCGACGCCGCGTGTGCGCCTTGGTGCGCACGAGTCACATGCGCGCGCGTCGCCCTCCGGCATGCCCCTCTCTTGAACCTCCTTCTGGATCGTTCACGTAGGGGCTATGGCCATCACGCAAGCGCAATACGACGCGTACCTCCAGCAGGCGATCGACGACTTCGCCGCGCGCAAGGGCGCTGACGCGATCGCGTTCGCCGATCAAAACGTCCATTTCATGTCCTGGGACGAAATCTGGGAGTGGCTGCGCTTCCTGAAGAGCCAGATCCCCGGCGTCTCGCGCACGCGCCTCGCGGCGACGCGGAAGGGTGTCTGATGGCGACACGCACTCGCCGCCGCCTCCTCGTGCGCTCCAACTGGAGCGATCGTGTTGTGTCCGCGGTGGCACCACAGTGGGGGTTGAAGCGCCAGCGCGCGCGCATCGCCTCGGCGCTCCTCACACACACGCTCGAGCAGCGGCACTACGAAGCGGCCTCTGGCGGACGGCGCACCATGGGGTGGCGGAAGAGCAGCGCCGACGCCAACGCCGCGATCGGGCCGGCGCTCCATTCGCTTCGCGCGAGTGCACGTGACCTCGTGCGGAATAATCCGTACGCGGCGAGCATCCTCAATACGATCGCGGATCACACCGTGGGCACGGGCATCGTCCCGAGTTCAGAGAACGCCAAGGCCATGGCGCTGTGGAAGCGCTGGGCGGAAACCACCGCGTGTGATGCCGACGGTCGGAATGACATCTACGGCCTCCAAAAGCTCGTGATGCGAACGGTCGTCGAGTCGGGTGAGTGCCTGGTCCGCCGGCGCTGGCGCCGCATGGAAGACGGGTTGCCGATTCCGTTGCAGCTGCAGGTGCTCGATCCGGATTTTCTCGACACGACCAAGGACCAGCAAACGCTCCCGAACGGTGGGCGGATCGTGCAAGGAGTGGAGTTCGACGCCTTGGGCCGTCGGGTGGGGTACTGGCTCTTCAAAGAACACCCGGGATCGGCCTACAGCGCGGGTGGGCTTAACACCTCGAGGATCCCAGCGAGCGAAATCCTGCACGTCTTCAAGCAGGCGAGCCCTGGGCAAGTGCGTGGCCCCTCCTGGTTCGCGCCGACCCTGCTGCGCTTCAAGGACTTCGACGAGCTCGAAGACGCCGTCCTCATGAAGCAGAAGATCGCGGCATGCCTCGCGGTGTTCTACACCGACGTCGACGGCACGAATGAACGGCTCGGGGTCGTGAGCGATGAGGAGCAGCTCGACGACGACGTCGACATGCTCGAGCCGGGCATCATCAAGAACGTCCCCCCGGGCCGATCGGTCGAGATTGTCCAGCCCCCGTCGGTCGACGAGTATCCCGAGTACTCGAAGACGGTCCTGCGCGCGATCGCGACAGGCATGGGCGCGACGTACGAGGACACCACGGGCGACTATGCCGACATGCCCTTCAGCGCGGCGCGGATGTCCCGCATTCGGCACTGGGCCGGGGTCGACGATTGGCGCTGGCGGACCGAGATTCCACAGTTCTGCGCGCCGGTCTGGGGCTGGATGGTCGAGGCCGGCCGCATCATGTTGGAAGTCAGCGGTGATGCCGAGGCAGAGTGGACGGCCCCGCCGATGCCGATGGTCGATCCGGTCAACGAAGGGCTCGCGTACCAACGGAACATCCGCACCGGGATTCAGACACTCTTCGAGGTGCTGCGCGAGCGCGGGTTCCGGCCGGCGGCGGTCCTCGCCGAGCACAAAGCCGTGGCCGAGATGCTCGACAAGTTGGGCCTGAAGCTCGACTGCGATGCACGGTATCTCACTCAGGCGGGACAACTACAGGGCAGCGCCGCGGCCGCGTCGACGACCGAGGTCAAGGACCCCGCGCGGGAGCAGGCACTCGCCGCCTGGCCGCGACGATGACGGACGCCAGGCCGGTGATCGTCTCGTGCTACTTCGCGGCACGCGGCGGCGGCGATCACTGGCGTCGCATGGCCTCCGTGCTGCGGTCCACGGCCTCGGACTACTGCCCGGGGTGGGATCAGGACATCCGTGAGATGGCCGCCCCGACGGCCGTCGGGGGGAAGCGCGCGGGCGATACCGCGAACAGCGCGAAATTGTCGCACTGGACCGACGCCGTGATGGCCGCGGCCGACGGACAGCGGATCTTGCTCATCGACACCGACACGGCGATTGTGCGCTCCCTCGACTCGATCTGGGATCGGTCGTTCGACCTGGCCTACACCACGAAGCGCGACACGTTTCCCTTCAACGCCGGGGTGATCTTTCTGCGCGTGAGCGCCACGACGCGCGCGTTCATGGCCGCGTGGCTCGCGGAGAACCAGCGGCTCTACCGGGATCCGGCGGCGCACAACCGGTGTCGCATGAAGCACGGCGGGATGAACCAGGCCGCGCTCGGGTCCCTCATGGACCAGGGGGCGGCCGCGTGGCGCGCGCTGGACGTGCTCGAACTGCCGTGTACAGAGTGGAACTGTGAAGACAGCGCGTGGGCGCACTTCGATCCCGCGAGGACACGCATCCTCCATGTGAAGGGGAGCTTCCGGTTTGAGCTGCTCGGCCCGTCGATGATGAGAAATTCGGCGCGCCGGCCGGCAGCGGAGTTTTGGCGGTCCCGCGATCGCGCGGTCATGGAGGCACGGGCATGACGTTACGACGGAATCCAGTGTTCCTGCTCTCCGTGCAGCAGCGCCGCGTCCTAGCCCTGATTCAGGCGTATCACCGCGTCACGCGTGAGCCGTGCCCGGGCAGGTATCTAGCTAGGCGCTTGACGTTGCACATTTCCACCATCCAACAGCATCTCGAAGTGCTGCATCGGAAGGGGCATATCAGGGGCCCAAATCCGCCAGCGGTGCCGCTCGATACCCGTCAACGTGACGGTACCGACAATTTGACGGGCATCTAGTCTCGATCTTCGGGGCGATGCTCATGTCTCCAATCAGACATGAAATCGCCGTCCAAGGCCCAGCCCGTCAGCAAAGACATCCCTATGCTCGCTCTGCGTGCGAGCGTTGGCACCATCGACGAAGACACCCGGACCGTCGAGCTCGTCTTTTCGACCGGGGCGCCTGTCGAGCGGTACGACTGGTGGACGGGTAAGCGTTTCATCGAGAAGCTCTCCCTCAAACCCGCGCACATCCGCCTGGATCGCTTGAACAGCGGCGCGCCGCTGCTCAACACGCACTCGGCGTATTCGCTCGACGACCAGATTGGCGTCGTGGTCGATGGATCGGCGCGCCTGACGAAGACAGAAGCCGGCGCCACGGTGCGGTTCGCGCGCACCGACGACGTCGAGAACATCTGGCAGAAGGTCAAGGACCGGATTGTCCGCAACGTCTCCGTCGGCTACCGGGTCCACAAGTTCGAAGAGGACGCCGGCGACAACAAGATCCCGGTCCGCACCGCCATCGACTGGGAACCCTACGAAATCAGCATGGTCCCGATGCCCGCCGACTGCGGCGCGCAGACGCGCGACACCGACCAACAGTCCCTCAACCCGTGCGTGCTTGTTACGCGCGCTGTTTCTCAGGAGACGCCATCCATGGCCGACACGAATACTTCCGCCGCTGAGTCCATTGTGGAGCGCGACCCGCTCGACCCCGGCGCGCCACTGACCACGGCGGCCAAGCCGGCCGCCAGTGCACCCGCGGAAACGGACGCGACGCGTGCCGCCGATCAGGAGCGGGACCGTATCGAGGGCATCATGGCCGGCTGCCGCGCTGCGCTGATCCCGGCCGAGCTGATGGACAAGATGATCAAGGACAAGACGCCCTTGGTCGACGCGCAGCGGCAGATCTTCGCCGAGCTGCAGCGCCGCGGCTACGACCAGGCCGGCCCCCAGCACACGGCGGCGCAACGCCCGGACATTCGCATGACTGACGACACGATGGTGCACCTCCGAGCGGGCATGGTGAATGGCCTCCTGCATCGCCTGTCACCACAGCATTTCAAGCTCGAGGACGTCGGGCGGTCCTACCGCGGCCTGAACATGCTCGGCCTCGCCGAGATGTTCCTGCGGGCCCGGGGGATCCGGACCACCAACCTGTCGAAGATGGAGATCGCCGGCCTCGCGCTCGGCCTCCGCGGTGGCATTGGGCAGCACTCCACGTCTGACTTCGCCGACATCCTGGGCGACGTCGCGAACAAGAGCCTGCGCAAGGCGTACGACGAGGCGCCGCATCGGTGGCAGGCGCTCGCCACGCCCCGCACCTTCACCGACTTCAAGCCGGTGAACCTGGTGCAGTTGGGTGATGCGCCAGGCCTCGAGGAGATCGGCGAGGGCGGCGAGTACACGTCCGGGACCATTTCCGATGGCAAGGAAGTGGCGCAGCTCGTCACATACGGCCGGAAGTTCGCGATCACGCGCAAGGCCATCATCAACGACGACACCGACGCGTTTTCGCGGTTGCCGATGATGTTTGGGCGCCGGGCACGCGCGAAGGAGTCGGACCTGGTCTGGGCGCAGCTCACGGGGAACCCCGTGATGGCGGACGGCAACGAGCTGTTCTCGGCCGCGCACTCCAACCTGGCGGCCGTTGGCACCGCGATCGACATCTCGTCGCTCGGTGCGGGTCGAGCGTCCCTGCGGAAGCAGACCAGCCTCGACGGGCAGTACATGAACCTTGAGGCGCGCTACCTCCTCGTCGGACCGAATCAGGAGACGCTCGCCGACCAGTACGTGACGGCGATCACGGCCAACGCGGGATCGTCGGTCAATCCGTTCGCCGGGAAACTCACGGTGATCGCCGAGCCGCGGTTCGAAACCGCCGACTACGGCGCCTGGTGGCTCGCGGCCTCGCCGGAGCAACTCGACATGATCGTCTACGGCTACCTCGACGGCCAGGAAGGCCCGATGGTCGAGAGCATGGTGGATGTCGACGTCGATGGCGTCACGGTCCGCTGCCGGCTCGATTTCGCGGCCAAGGTGGTGGATCACCGCGGCTTCTACAAGAACGAGGGCACCAGCTAGGCCGCGAAGGCCTGGCGTGCCGCTCTAAGAGCACAAGGAGACGCGAGACATGAACAACTTTCATCAGGTCGGCAAGGTCCAGGACTTCGTGGCCCCCTCGAATGGAGTCGTCGCCGGCAGCTTCTACTCGTTCACTGGCCTCATCTGCTGCGCCGTGGACTCGGCTGCGGAAGGCGCGACCTTCCGCGGCCAAATTTGCGGCGTGTTCCGGGTGACCAAGGCCGGTTCGCAGGCGTGGGCCCATGGCGTGGCCGTCTATCTTACGGCCGGTTCGGCGACGACCTTTACCACCACGTCTGGTGGCAACACGCTGGCCGGAAAAGCGGCGGGGGTGGTCGGGGCTGGCGCTGGCGAGACCGAAGGCCTCGTCCTGCTGAACGGCCTCCCGGCGTAGCTGGACACGCGATGGGTCTGGGAACGCTGCGCGCGCTCGCGCTCGATTTGAACTTCAGCGCGATCGCGCACGGCGTCCCAGCCATCGTCACCGTTCCCGACCAAGCTCCCATCGAGACGCGCGTGATCTGGCTCACGACGACGCCAGAGGACATGCCGCCGGGCGCCATGTTCACCAGGAGCGATCCGCGTCGCGTGATGGCGCTCAGGCGTGACGAGGTCGCGAGCGTGCCGGTGGGCACCGTGATCGTGGCACCCGAGAAGGACGGCGATGACACCGAGGCCTGGGTCGTGGATGGCCATGAGCGCCAGGAAGCCGATCACAATCGCGTCATCGTGCGACGGCAGTGTGAGGCCTGATGGCGCTGAGCCGACGGCAACGCATCCTCGAGGCGCTGCAGGCGCGCGTCGAAGTGATCCGCGTGGAGAACGGGTTTCAGACGGACCTCGGGAAGACGGTGCAGCTCGGCGTGCTGCCGACGTTCGGTCCCGACGATCCGCCACAGGTGCTCGCGATTCTCCCCGGTGAAGACGTCATCGGTGATCTACAACTCGGGAAGGTGCCGATCATGCTCCCGGTCAATTTCGCGGTGCTCGTCAAGCCCGACGTGTCGGAACCGTGGGTGATCGTCGAACAAGGCCTGAGCGACATCAAGAAGGCCGTGGAGTTAGAGGATCGCTCGTTGGGTGGGCTCCTGTCGCCCGGACGGAATAACGCGGAGGGGCTCGTGCGCGGCTCGACCGAGACGATGGAGCGCCGCTCAGGGTCCGAGGTGGTCGGCGCCTTGATTACTTACGGCGCGAAGTATTCCGAATCGTGGGGGCTCCCGGAGGCGTGATGGCGAGTGCATCGGTGAACTTCGACACGCGCGGCTGGACGGAGGCCTTCGACCGCATGGGTCGGGCCGGCCAGGTGGCGAACGCGCGCGCGTTGAACCGCACGATCGCGAGCATTCGCGCGGCGCTCATTCCGGACGTCGCGTCGGACGTGGGTGTGAAGCAGAGCACCGCGCGGGAGCAGTTCCGCACGGAGAGCGCGCGGCCAGATGCCCTAGTCGCGCGGCTCACCGTGAGCGGCAAGCGGCTCCCGCTCATCGACCTCGATGCACGGGGCCCCGAGCCCTCCAAGGGCAAGGGCCGCGGGGTCACCGCGCGAGCGCAGGCCGGTCGGAAGCGCTATCCGACCGCCTTCATCGCCACGATGCGCTCGGGCCATCGCGGCGTCTATCAGCGATCGCGGACGTCCCGGCTCCCGATTCGTGAACTCTTTGGTCCGTCGTTGCCTCATGTCTTTGCGAAGTACCTGCCGAAGGGCCTCGCGATGGCGGAAGAGGTGTTGGTGAAGAACCTCGAGCATGAGCTCGAATTTGCCCTTTCACAGGGAGGCTAGATCGTCATGGGACTACCAAACGCCTATCCGTATGAAGTCATGGGAGCCCCACACTCCCTGTATATCGGGGTCGTGGGCCTCGCACGCCCGGCGATCGATGCCGCGCCAGCCGCGGACTGGAAACTCGTCGGCACGGCCGGCAACCGGAGCTACGCCGAAGAGGGCGTGCGGGTGAACAGCCCGGCCGCGTACAACATTTTCCGCGGCCTCGGCCAAGCGGCGCCGCGCAAGTACTTCCGATCCGAAGAGGACGTGAAGATCGCCGTCACCCTCGCGGACATGACGCTGGAATCCCTGGCGTCCGCGTTCAACAAACTGTCCACGGACGTGGTCGAAGCCGGCGCGACCCGGACGCTCGGCCTCTCGCGGGGGTTGGGCGTGCAGACCATGGCGCTCCTTGTGCGCGGCCCCTCACCCTACATGGACGACGGCTTCGCCCAGTTCTGGGTCCCGGCCGCGTGCAACATCAGCTCGGTCGAGCTCGCCTTCCGGCGCGACAACGCCACGACGTATCCCTTGGAGTTCGGCGCTGTCTGGTACGACCTGGCGGCCGCCGGCGAAGAGATGGGCGTCATGGAAGCCAACGACGGCACCACGTAGCGGCTGAGGGCGACATGCCCACGGCCGACGAACTTCAGGCGCGATACCGGCAAGCGCTGGTCGACGTCGCCTTTCACAAAGCTGCGGTCCGACGGCATCGCGATGCTCTCCGGGCCGCAGCGAGAACGCTTGGGGCTGTGTCAGCGCAGTGCCAGGACCGCGGTATCTCGCTGACAGATCTGCCACCTGGCGCAGAAGCAAAGGAGCTTCATGGCCGCACCGATTCTCAACCTCAACACCCTCGTTGATCGTCCCACCGTGGTCCTCGATGGCATCGAGTACTGGCTGCTCACGTACGAAGTGCTCCCACCGCTCGACAGCTACCAACTCCAGGCCATGAATCGGCGCGTGGCCGAACTGATGAAGCGGGAGGACGCGCTCTCCGAGGCCGAGATCCTGGAACTGCAGGCCCTGCCCAACCGTATTGCGCACATCGTGCTCGAGGCCCCGGACGAGGTGCACGCGAAACTCAACGACCGCCAGCGCATGCAGATCGCGTACGCGGCGATGACGACTTTTCTGCTGGACCTGAAGAAGTCTTCGCCGGCGTCAGGTCCGGCGCTGCCGGCAGCCCCATCGACTGGGGTGACATCGTCCCCCGGCTCACCCGGTTCTACGGGGGCGACCCCCTGATGTGGCTGACGCGGATGCCCTCGGCGCTCGTGCGCGCGTGTCTGCAGATGCTGCCACGCCTCGAGGCTGAAGAGTCCGTGTTGGCGGCGAACCGCTACAAGGTCGGCTCCGGGACGCTACCCAAAGAACAGCACGACGCGATCGCGGGCGCGTGGGAACAGCAGGCTGATCGTCCACGACCGAAGGCGGATCCGAGCGCCCTGGTGGCGCACGGGTTCCAGGTGCGCAAGGTCAAAGGACGGAAGCGATCGAAGCGGCCTGTGCCAGCCACGACATAGACCTTCATGGCGTTCAACGCGAGAGTAGGCCGCGCCGTTTTAGAGCTCACCACCGACTCTGCGTCGTACGACGCGGCGATCGATAAGGCGCGGGCCAACGCGAAATCACTGGGGGGGGACTGGAAACAGACGGCCGCCGATCTGAAGGCCTTCGCGGCGAGTTACCAGGGCGCCGCCCGTCAGGTCGCCAGCCTCACCAACGAGTTCCTCGGGGATAAGCAAATCGCCCACGCCAATCACATGGTGACGGCGATCAAGAACGTCGGAGGTGCCACCAAGCTCACCGCGGCGGAACAGGCGCGCGCCAACGTGATCCTCAACGAAGCGCTCGCGAAATATACCGCACTCGGACAGCAAGCCCCGAAGGCGATGATCGAGACCGAGGCCGCCACGCGGGGCGCGACACAGGCCACCGGTGGGTTTGGCGCGGCGGTCCTTGGGGCGGGCCGATCGGTGCTGACGATGGCCGCGGGGGTGTTGACGGCGCAGGTCGCGTTCAACGCCGTGCGTGGGGCCGTCAGGATGCTGGCGACGGAGCTCCAGACGCTCACCCTCCATGGCGCGGCCGTGGCGGACGTCGCGGAAAACTACGAGCATCTCACCTCGCAGGCGGGTCACCTGGGTCGTCAGCTGCTGACCACCCTCCGGGCCGGGACCCACGCGACGATCACCGACTTCGAACTGATGAAGATGGTGAACCAGGACCTGTCGGCTGGGATGCGTTTAACCGAAGGGCAGTTCAGGACGCTCGCGGAAGGGGCTTTCGCGCTCGCGCAGGCCACGGGGGGAGACGTCGCGACCGCCCTCGAAACGATGAACGACGCGATGCTGACCGGACGCACGCGATCGCTGGCGCTCCTCACGGGGAAGATCAACGAGACCGCCGCGGAAGAACGGTTCGCGCGCTCGCTCGGCGTGACAGTGCAGCAGCTGAACGAGGAAGGCAAGCTCGAAGCGCGGCGCATCGCCATCCTGGACGCGGTCACCGCCGCTACTGAGCGCCTCGGCGAACAGACCGACGGTCTGGACGAACGCGTGGCGCAGGCGCGCGTGTTCTGGAGCAATTTCGAGAACGACCTCGGCCGCACCATTGCGACGTCGTCGGTCCTGGAAGCTGGCATGGTGGGCATCAAGACCGCCCTCGAGGACGCCTTCGGGGCCGACCGGCAACAGGTGATCGCCGGGATTGCCAGGGAGGTCGATGACGTCGCGATCGCGCTCGTGGGCCTGGCGCAAATCGGCGTCACCTCCGCCGGGTTCCTCGTCAAGGAATGGTACGCCGTCAAGAAGATCTACGGAGACGTGCGACAGGTCCTCGACCTGGTCACGCTTGGCACGTTGTATCTCGGCAAGGCGCAGATGGCGCTCCCGAACGCCATCGGGATTGGTACGCAGGCCTGGAAGCAGAACGACCAGGCGATCCGAGATCTCCAGGAGTCCATCAAAGCCCGCGGCGCGGCGCTGCAGGCCGACCACAAGGCGCAGCAAGCCGTGGACGGCACGACCGCGCGACTGACAGCCACCCTTGAGCAGCTGCGCGCCAAGATGATTGCGGCGAGAACGGAGAGTGCCAACGCGACGGCCGCGACAAACGTGGGCCGTGTGGCCACAGACCGTGCCGCAGACGCGAACGAGCGCTTCATCGATACCGCCGCGCGCACGGCCGCCGAGCTCAAGAAACGCTCCGCCGGTGACGCCCTCTTCGGTCGCGATCTCATCGCGCGCGCCAACGACTTTGCCGCGGCCCTCGGGGACATCAGTAACGTCTCACGCCTGTCAGCGGAGAAGCAGCGCGAAGTGCACACAGCGGTCACCGCCGCGATCGCGGTCTATGAGCGACTCAGTGAGGTTGCCCCAGACAACCTCCGGATGATTGCCGACGCGACGGCGGACCTCCTGGTCAACACCACGGACGCGAACGGGGCCATCCGGGACTCGATGCAACTCTTCGAGGCGATGCCGGCCACGATCAACTCCGCCGCGGCCTCGATCGAGGGCCGGTGGCTGCCCGCGCTGCATGGCGTGGCATCGGCCTACGAGAACGCGGCACGGCGAGCGCAGGAGCTCAAGGAGCTTGAAGACCAGGGCTTCCTGAGCACCCCGCCTGTCATCAGGAATGAAGACGCTTCCGGAGAGGCCAGGCAGATTGCGCGGACACGACTCCAGGAGCGCCTGGAAGAACAGCGCGATCAGGCGGTGCAGTTCTGGAAGCGCCAGGGGAAAGAGATCGAAGGGGCGACTCTCGGCCGACTCGGCTCGCTCGCATTCGGACAACTCGGCCACGACATCGACGGATCGTTGAAGGCCGCTGCCCAGGAGGCCGAACTCGACTTCCGCAAGCTCGAGCGCACCGGGAAGGCGACCGCCAAGGAGCTCGAGGTCGCGTTCGAACGGTGGCGCGAGGCGGAGGACCGCGCCAACCTCACCTTCAGTGAACGGTGGTCGCAGTTCTGGGGCGGCATCCAGAAGACGTTCGTCAACGTCCTCGATGACATGCTGCAGTACTTCCTCGGGAATTTCCTGAAGGGCCTGGCCAAAGGCCTCGCCGGCGCGAAGCTCGGCCAACAGTTCGGGGGAATTTTCGGCGGCGGTGCTGGAGGCGGTGGCGGGGGCGGCGTCGCCAATGCGTTCGCCGCGCGCGGCGTGTCTGCGCTCGCCGGCGGATTCGGCGGAGGGTCGTTGGCGGCTGGCACTGTGTCGAACGGTGTGCTCGTCGGCGTCGGTGCCGGCGGTGGCGCCGGGGCGGCTCCTGCCGGGGTTGGTGCCGGCGCCGGTGGTATGGGCTTCCTGTCGAACCCGGCCTTTTGGACGAACCCGTACACGGTCGCGGCGATCGGCGGGATCGTGCTCGGCACGCTCATCTGGAAGAAGGGACTCTTCCGCGGTGGGTGGGAAGCGGTCGAAGGCAACAAGCGTCGCGACCAGCACCTGGCGCAGTGGGGCCCGCCCGGCAACGGGCCGGAATCAGGGCGTGCGAAGCTCGCCGCGTTCCTCACCGAGAAGACTGGCCAGCCTGGCGGGGGCTCGGTCCTGCGTGACTTCTCCTCCGGGGACAAAAAGAAGTTTGAGTCGGCGCAGAACACGATCGTCACGCTGGCGGAACAGTCCGGGAAGAAGAACATCAAGGCGTTCAACGTCGGCACGCCCTCACTCGACTTCGTGAACTTCGGCAAACGCACACCCGCCGAATTGCACGGAGAAGAGGCGGTCATCCCTCGTGGCAGCGGGCATCGCTTGGCGACAGAGATCGCGCGCGGGCTCGCGTCACTCCGCCTGCCGTCATTCCGCTTGCCGACGATGCGCCTGCCGATGATGGGGTCTAGCCGTGCGACCACGCCCCACGAGACGCGCGCCGCGCGCGGGGCGTCACAGATGGAGCGCCGCGAGCCGATGGCTCGTGGCGCGCAGACGGCCTTCAACGTTGGGACGCCAGGACTCGACTTTCAGAACTTCGGCGCGCGGACGACCGCCGACATGCACGGCGAGGAGGCCGTGATTCCGCGGGGGAGTGGCCATCGTCTCGCGGCCGAAATCGCGCGCGGCCTGGCGTCGTTGCGTCTCCCGGCGTTCCGGTTGCCGGTGATGCCTGTGCCGGGCCTGGGATCCAGCACGGACCCGCAACCCGATGGTCAACCGTCCGCGCGTAACCCGCAGATGGAACGTCGCGAAGGTCCGCTCGTCGGAGCACTGTCGCAGGTCGCGCGGACGCAGGCGGCCATCGTCCCAGCAATGACCTCGGCGGTGGGCGGCATATTCAGCCTGTTCGGCGCGCGGTCGAAGGATACCGAGTCTCCGGGTGGCGTCGTACGGCACCTGATCGACGCGATGGAGAAGCGAACGGACCTGGATCGTCCGGCCAGGGGTGCCTCGTCCCTGGAGGTGTTCGCCGAGGGATACGAGCGACGGACCGGAAGCCTGAAGGCGTTTGCGCCGGCGATGGTGCAGGGGCTACAGAGTAGCAACCGACGCGAGGTGCTGGCGCCGACTGAAGAGTCCCCTGCCTCAGGTGCCGCACGCAACATGAACGTGATCGTGAACGTGAACACGACCATCAACGATGCCCGCGACCTCGACATCATTCGC
>Ga0137457_1000205_pt1 | contig 15208 bp, 5 predicted proteins | sample EasRivERMGT630_2_FD_102321 | JGI IMG/M metagenome (GOLD analysis project Ga0137457, IMG submission 102321) | Soil microbial communities from meander-bound floodplain in the East River, Colorado, USA - East River MetaG ERMGT630_2 | ecosystem: Environmental > Terrestrial > Soil > Floodplain ...
CGTGTTGCCGGGGATCCAGGCGAGCCGCGGCGTGGCCAGCGCTCCGAGCACGTCCATCAGCCCGAAGCTGCCCGCCAGGAACACGGCCGGCACGGCGACGGCGATCCCGTGCGCGACCGCGAGTCCGGGCGTCTCGTGCCAGCCGAGCTGCGCTCGCCTTCGAGCGAACAGCAAGAGGACGGCTCCGGCTCCCGTCGCCAGTACGTCGAGCGCCCGCGGGTAGACGACGATCCAGCGCCCGAGCAGGTCGAAGAAGGTCACGTCGCTTCCGTCGAGCTCCCGATCGAGGTCCAGGTCGCCGACGCGCTCGAGCAACGTCAGCGCGCACTCGCCCATGTGCTGCAGGCTGCGCGGATCGAGGTTCGCGGGCGTGTCGTGGGGCGCGTGGTAGGCCGGGCTGCCGCAAGTGAGCGCGAGGTTGAAGCCGCCGATGCCGCGCTGCAGGAACACGGTCAGATCCGTGTCGTTGGGCATACGCCGGTAGACAGAGTCGCCGAGCGAGGTGCCCGTCGGCGCCCTGACCGCGCGCGCGAACTCGCGCACGCGCGCCCCGTTCTGCGGCCCGAGCTCGAACAACACCGCCGGCCCGCCGTTGCCGATCGCCTCCAGGTTGAGGACCACCTCGACGTCCTCGACCACGGGCTCGGTCGACGCGAAGAGATCCGCGCCCTTCAGGCCGAGCTCCTCGCCATCGCTGAGCAGGAGCAGCACGTCGTTGCGCGGCAACCAGCCCCGCGCGCCCAGCGTCCGCAGCGCCTCGAGCCACGCGACGACTCCGACCCCGTCGTCGCCCGCACCCGGCCCGGTCGGGACCGAGTCGTAGTGTGCGAGACACAGCACGGTGCCGGTGGACGCGGTCCCCGGGATGCGCGCGACCAGGTTCGTGAGCGGAGTCCCGCCGACCATGCCCGTCTGCTCCTGGCACGCCAGACCGAGGCTCGTGATCTCCTCCACGAGCCGCTCGCGCACGCACTCGTGCTCTCCGGAGCCGACCGGATGGGGACTGCGCGCGATGCCGTCGAGCACGCGCCGCGCCCGCGCGGCGGAGAAGAGCTCCGGCGGCGCGTCGAGGCCGGCGGCCGCGGGCAAGCGCCGTCCGGTGACCGCCAGGACGATCCCCGCGAGGAGCGCGAGCAGCAAGGCCCAGGCGAGGCAGCGCTCGCGAAGCGCGGGTCGAGGCGTCATCGCGGAAAGAGACCTCGGCTTTCGTCAGACCGCCACCCGCGCGAAGGCCGCGAGCTTCTCGCCCTTCAGATAGGCGACGCCGAGCGCCCCGACCTCGAGGCTGGCGAGCGCGGAAGCGAAGCACTCGTGCTCGGCGCGCTCACCGCCCGCGAGCTGGAGCGTCACGTGGTGGCGCGTGTGCGCGGGCGAGTGCTCCGCGCCCGCCTGGAGCTTGGCGCGCAGCTCGACGATCAAGGCCGGGGAGGCGATCAGCGGAGTTCGCGCGCTCCAGAGCATCCGGCGCGCGAGCACGAAGAAGGACACGATCACCAGCGCCAGGAGCGCGAAGCCGAGCGGTGGACAGAGCTGGAGGCACAGGAGCGAGGCGAAGAAGCCGAGCACGGCGAGCGCGACGAGCAGCAGCAGGCTCGGCAGCGTCTTGCCGGCGAGCTCGGGGATCTCGGGCTTCGTGGCCAGGAGCTCGGGCAGCTCGGCGTGCTCGCGCAGAGCACGGAAGCGCGCGGCGACGTCACCGAAGGGATCGCGCGGCGGCGGCTCGGGCTCGAGCGGGAGCGCGACGCCGCACAGCTCGCAGTAGCGCGCCTCGGGCCGCGGGATCTCGGCTCCGCAGCCCGGGCAACGCCGCGCTTCTCTGCTCATCCGGGAGCGCCGGGCTCCAGCCCGGCTCCGGGTTTCTGCTCCGCGCCGTCTCTGGAGGCGGAGAGAAACAGACAGCAGAGAAGAGCCGGGCTGGAGCCCGGCGCTCCCGGAGTGATCAACCGTCGCGCCTCTTGCCGCACTGGCCGCAGAACTTGGCGTCCTTCGCCACGGGCGCGCCGCAGCCGCCGCAGAAGACCCCGGCCGGTGCGACCGACGTGAGCTCCTTGCCGCAGCTCGCGCAGTACTTGCCTGGCGCGACGTTGGCGTTGCAGTGCGGGCACACCACGCCCACCGCAGTCGTTCCCGCGCCCGAGGCCGGACGCGCGGCGCCGGTCATCATCTGCGCCATGCCCATGCCCACCGCGAGGCCGGCGCCACCGAGCATGGCGTCGCCGCCGCCTCCGGCACCGCCGCCCTTGGCCATGCCCTCGCCCGCGCCCATCATCGCCTTGCCGGCCGCGAACTGCTGGTAGTTGCCGACGCCGCCGACGGTGCGCAGGTAGGCCGCGTCGGTGTAGAGCTTCTTCAGGTTGGCCGCATCGGTCTCGTCGACGTCGATGACGAAGTTGCCGAGGCGCGGGATGACCAGGCCGTAGCTCTTCACGTGCTCGCCCAGTCCGGCCAGCACGTCACGCTCGATCTCCTCGGTGTACGCGCCCGAGGTGACGTCGAGCAGCGGCCACTTGTTCTTGACCAGGAGCTCGCCGATGCGGTCGCGGATGACCTTGAGCACCTGCTCCTTCATCCACGGGCTGACCCCGTCCGCCACGCGCCCCATGCCGACGAGACCCGTGATGAGCGTGTCGGGCTGGACCACGCGGAAGCTGAACTCGCCGTGCACCATCGTCTCGACCGGCACGCCGGACTTCGGGTCCTCGACGTTGCCGATCCGGCCGCCGAACTTGATCCCGGCCTGCTCACGCACGTTGACGAAGAACACCTCGGCGATGAACACGTTCCCGCCGGTGAAGGAGTCGACCAGGTTCGAGAGGAAGGGGAGGTTGGCGCTGTCGAGCGTGTGCCGCCCGGCCTCCAGCGTCGCCACGACCTTGCCGTCCTTGAAGAAGACCGCCTTCTCGTCGGCCTCGACCGTCAGCTGCGACTTCATCGGGATCGTGGGATCCGGGTGCTTCCACACGACCTGCGCCTTGGCCTCGTCCGGCCGCGCGATCATCATCTCGCGCACGCCGCGCTTGAAGAAATCCATCACTCCCATGGTGGGTGTCTTTCTCTTTTCAGGGGGTTTCCGCGCTCGCGAGCGCTCTCTGGCGCCGTCCGTGGCGGAATGGCCGACTCGGTACGCTTACGATAGGCGCATCTTCACGGCCGCGCTACCCGGAGACGGGTCCGGTCATCGGCGAAGCAGTCGGCAAGTGTCGAGCGGGATCCCTGCCGGCTGCTCCAGGAGGCGCGCCCGGAGCAGCCCGGTACAGTCCACTAGAAGCAGAGGCTCAGGTCGTCGATGGCACCGAAGCCAGTCATGTGGACCACCATCTGAACGACGGCGTCCTGCTGGAAGCCCAGCTCCTCGGTCGCCGTGGCGAGCCTCGACGTGCCGTTGCCAGGCTGCGGAGCCGTCGTCGTCAGGTCGAGCTGGTGCGGGCCGGCATTGCCGTACCCACCTGTCCAACCTGGTTGGATGCTGTAGACGCGCGTCTTCCCGTTCATGTCGATCAGGGTGACGCTTGCACCCTGGTTCGGCGGGGGGTTGATGTCGGCCAGAAGCATGCTGCGCGGACTCACCGGCGACGCGAAGTCGAAGATCATGTTGCCGCCGTGCGGGTCGTCCGTGACGAAGTCGAAGAAGCCCGGGACGGTCTGAGACCAGGAATACCAGTCGTTCTCAAGCAAGAGCACGTTGCCGTGACCGATCAGCATGTCGTCGTTGAGCGCCGGATCGTTCGGACCGCCCGGAGTCGTGTCGAAGATCGTGGGGCCGGCATTGGCACCCGCGCCTGAGATCCTCACCAGGTTGCCGAACTCGGTGTCGATGTGCTGGCCGTTCCCGAGAGGCGTCGTGAAGTCATCCTCCGTTTCGAAGTCGAGCACGAAGCAGGATTCGTCCGTGACAACATGGACATCGACGGTGCAGGTGTGGGTGAGACCGTTCTGATCCCGCAGGGTGTACGCGAACCTCCAGCATCCGGCTTCACCGGCTGTCGGAGTCCACGAGAAGGTGGTCTGCGCTGGCTGGCCGGAAACGGGGAGAGCGAGCGTGTGCACCACACCGATCGGAACGGGTGCGGGGAAGAAGGTTCCACATGTGCTCCCGACCGCATTCGCGTGCTCGGCAGTTACTCCCGTGATGGTCACTGCTGGTGTGCCCACGATGTCGTTCGAGATCGCCACGACCTGGTAGGTCACGAGAGCGCCGATCTCTCCCTCGACGGGCTCCGCGCCGAGCTCGATCGCGGGCGTGGGAGCCAGACACGTGGGCTCTTCCTGGACCACGAGACCCCGGCCCTGGATGAACACGTTCGAGTCGAGAACGAAGTCCCCGGCATCGGCAATCGCGAGCTTGAGGTGGTGTGGTCCGGGCCCGACAACGGCCCCGATGGCGCTCAGCGGGATGAGGATGCCGTCCATCTCCGTATCGATCGTCCCGCCACCATCCGACAAGTCGTTATTGATGAAGAACTCACAATTACTTCCAAGGGGAGGGCTGTACGGATTGCCACAGTTCACGTTGTTGATCGATACGGGCGTGATCAGGTCCGATGGGAGGACTGCGATATTCTGTCCGTTCAAGAAGAAGCCGAAGACATCGTTGAATGGAGAATCCACGTACTCGTTGTACTCTTCAGAAGTGAACACGTACTGGAATTGAACCCCAGCGGAGGCACCGGCAGGAATCGAAGGGTCGGTGAAGTCGAACTCGATCACGCAGGCGTCATCGGTGGTATACCCCGGGATGAGGGTGTCGAGGTCGATGTCTCCTGGCGAGGCGAACGCCGTCGACGTGTCATCTGCCAGATTTGGCCCAACCACGGAAGCGATGTTCCCCGAGCTCAGGAGGATGCCATTGGAGATTCCGATGGGGCCCAAACCCGCACCGAAAAGGCCGGCCGCTGTCGGATCGAGGATAACCGTGACGTTGGATACGACGATGCCCGGCCCGACGAGCGCCTCGGCCAGGTCGAGAGGAGTCAACCCGGAATTGAGATCTTGCGTCGTGATGCCGGCCGTAGACGATGCGGATGTCGCCCCGCGATGTGCAAACGCCGCCTTGGGATCATGTCGAGGTACATCGGGCCCGACGAGCCCTCCCCGAGGAACCCTCGCCGAGTCTTTGCCGTGCTGGGGGGCTTGGAGCGACAATCCCAGAAGTGTGGCGAAGGCAATGAGAAGCGGGTGTGTGATCGAGAATGCGATGTTATGCGGCAGGCGCATTGCTTTTCTCCTGTGTTCTAGAGGTGGGCCTAGGCTAGCCGGCGTGGCGATTGGGCTCTTGGGGTATTAGGTAGAACGGCCGTCCGGCGAAGTGCTTAGTGCCCGGCTCTCCCGGCGAGCACGGACCTTGATGTCGCACATCGCGCAAGAGGCCATCCAGCCGCGCGGCCCAAGCTCGAAGCGCCTGGCCCGATGGGGCCGGGAGGTGGTCGAGCACGACGCGTTGGTGCGCGAAGGGCTCGAGGCACGTGAGCTTGCAGGTGCCGATCATGGAGTCGATCGTCGATGCGCGCTTGCCGCCGCCGGACTCCCGGGGAAGAGCCAGGCCTGATCGGCTCACGGCGACCGTGGGCAGCGCGCGCTCGGCCGCGTAATGCCGCGCCCCGGACCATGACGCCTCGGGGCAGGACGGCGCGGTGCCGCGAGCTGCCCTTGACTTGGGCTGAAGATCGTCCCCGGCTCTGCGAATGAGTTCCTGACCTCGGTAGGCGCGGTAGCATGCCGCGGTACGCCCGTCCCGATGCCCGACGAACCCCTGCCGGCGGAGGCCGCCGAGACCGAGACCAGCCAGAAGGTCGACTTTCCCTGCTCGAACTGCGGGGCGAAGATGACCTGGGACCCCGCGGCGGACATGCTCGCCTGCGAGTACTGCAGCACGCAGATGCCCGTGCCGCGGGGTGAGGGCACGATCGTCGAGCGCGCGCTGGAGGACGCCGGCTCGGCCGCGCGCGGGCTCGGCGTCGAGCTGCGCGCCGCCCGGTGCGGGAACTGCGGGGCGACCGTGTGCTACAGCACGAGCTCGACGGCCGAGAGCTGCGTCTACTGCGGCTCGTCGAACGTGCTCGCCCAGGCGGCGAACCGGAACGCGCTGCGGCCGGAATCGCTGGTGCCGCTCGACCTGTCGCGCCCGGAGGTCGAGGAGCGCTTCCGGAAGTGGATCCGCGGACTCTGGTTCCGGCCCACCGAGCTCAAGAAGACCAAGGACTTCCAGGCGGTCGGCATCTACGTCCCGTTCTGGACCTTCGACTGCCGCGTCCACTCGGAGTGGTCGGCCGACGCGGGGCACTACTACTACGTCACCGTGCCGAAGATGGTGATGGTCAACGGCAAGATGCGCATGCAAATGGTGCAGGAGCGGCGCATCCGCTGGGTGCCGGCCTTCGGCCAGCGCGACGACGTCTACGACGACGACCTCGTGTGCGCCTCGAAGCTCTCGCCCGAGCTGATGCAGGATCTCGGCGGCTTCGAGACCAAGGCGCTCGTGCCCTACAAGCCCGAGTACCTGGCCGGCTGGCGGGCCGAGGAATACCAGCTCGACCTCGAGCAGGGCTGGGGGAAGTCGCAGGAGGCCGTGGTCGCCTCGCAGAAGAGCCGCTGCGCCGGCGACGTGCCCGGCGACACGCACCGCAACCTGCGCGTGCAGAACGCGATCAACGGCATCCGCTGGAAGCACGTGCTGCTCCCGGTGTGGAGCCTGCAGTACCGCTTCAAGGGCGAGACCTATACCGTGCTCGTCAACGGCCAGAGCGGCTGCGTCGCCGGCAAAGCGCCGATCTCGTGGGCCAAGGTGGCCTCGTTCGTGCTCGTCCTCGGGCTCGCGGTGCTGGTCGTGCTCGCGATCGTCGCGGCGACGAGCTCTTGACGGCCCCCGGCCCTCGCGTGCGAGCGCTCCGCATCAAGGTCGCCTCACGGAGTTGGCCGGATCCCGATGCTCTCGATGTCGTGCCGATCCCCTCTCAAGGATCGCCGTTCAGGACCCAGCCGGCCCAGGCCGAGGGTGGGTGCCCCTGCTGGCGCATCTCCTTCTTCGCCAGCCACAGCGCCTCGGACCGAGCCGTGTTGCCGGCCCAGAGGTGCCGGTAGAAGCGCTCCATGAGCTCGCGGGTGAGCACGTCGCTCACACGCCACAGCGAGGTGATCGTGGTCCGCGCGCCGGCGGCCTGCAGGGCGGACTGGAGGGACAGGATCCCCTGTCCGGCGCGGCTGAGGCCGACGTTGGTCTCGCATGCCGACAGGACGACCAGCTCGCAGGCGGAGAGGTCGAAACCCGCGAGCTCCTCGGCGGTGAGCAGCCCGAGCACGCGGCCGAGCTCGTCGCGCCCCCGGTTCGCACCCGAGAGGCACAGGCCGCAGAGCGTCATCGGCGCCAGGCCCAGGGCGGTGCGTCCGGCGGACGACTGGAATCCAGGGTCTCCGGACCTCCCCGCGTCGAGCGACGAGAGGATCGTCTCAGGGGCGAACCAGCCGTGCGTCGCCACGTGCACGAAGCGCTTGCCGCGCGCGCCCTCGGCCAGCGCCGCCTTGGTGGCGGCTCCGCTCTCCAGCAGCGACGCCTTCTCGCCGAAGGCACCCTCGAACAGGGAAGCGACCGCCGCGACCTCCTCCCTGGTCCCGGGCAGCTCCTTCCATCCCGAGAGGGATCCGGATCGATCGCCGCCCCGCAGCGGCGCCGAGGCAACGACGAGTGCCTTCCCTGCATCCGCGCCGGAGGTCGACGCCTCGTAGTCGACGCCGCCGACGGCGAGCAGGCCCTTCCCCGCGGCGGGCTTCCTCGGCTCGAGCAGGCGCGCGAAGGAGACCTCGTTCCGGATCCGGAAGCGATCCCCGATCACGAGACCGCGCTCGTCCAGCGGCAGGGCGTCGAGCGGCACGAGGTGGAGGAAGTCGTCGAGGCAGACGAAGACCTCGGGGCCCCGGGTGTCGCCGGCGGCAGGAGCGCCGGACTCCAGGCCCGCGGCCGCGAGCAGGGGATCCAGGATCCGGGCGCGGAGCATCCGACCGGCCTCGAGGACGTCCACCGGGGCAGTCCCCGCGGACGCCGAGCCGAGCCCGCGGCCGCCGGACGACTCCATCGCCATGCGCCAGCGCGACACGAGCGGCTCCAGCTCGTCGGCCGGTCCGAGCTCGACGCGGTGCACGGTCCCGCCCGGATTCAGCACCATCGCGAGCAGGGCAGGCCCCGCCTTCCGCATCCGCGAGGAGCCCGGATCCTTCTCCCAGCGCTCGTAGCGATGGAACCCCACCGCGAGCGCGCCCTCGGGCAGTCGTCCCGCGAGGGCGTCCGGCCGGATCGCCTCGACCAGGCGACCCTCTTCCGCGAGCTTGCGGCGGACGGCGGCCAGCGCCTTGTCTCGCTCGAGGGTGAGCGCGTTCATCCGCTCGCGCCATGAGGAGAGCTCCTCCGCGGGAGCTCCGCCGAGCACGACATCGTTGAGCTCGCTTCGCGCCCGGGAAGCCTTGCGCCACAGCTCCTCGAGCGCCGGATCGGCGCTGCCGGCCGCCGGCGCTGTCGCGGCGTGGCGGCGAGTCTCCAGGAGCGTGAAGACGCCGGCCTGGACGTCGGCCTGCTCCTTCTTCTCGAGGGAAAGAATCTGATCCACGCGCGGGGTCTCGGTGCCGACCACGGCGCACGCCTCGCGCGGCGAGGAGTCGAGCGCCTGCAGGTGCAGGGCGAGGATTCCCTCGCGCTGAGCGTCGAGGAGCGAGGCGGCGGCCTCGTCCTCGCCGGCCTCGACCCTCGTCCAGATCAGGAGCTCGCGCGCGCGGAGCACGTCGGTATGGTCGGCGGGCAGCGTGCGCTGGCGCGAGGCGAGCACCTTCTCGAGCAGGGACGAGGCCTCGGAGAGCTTGCCGAGGTCGCGCTCGGTCATCGCCAGACCCTCGGCGGCCTTCACGAGGTCGGGATGGTCGTCGGAGAGCTTCCCGCGCAAGGAGGCCAGGGCCTGCCCACCGATCGTCTCGGCCTCCTCGAGCCGGCCCATCAGCCGCAGGAGGCCGGCGACGTTGTGGCGCGTCGCGATCAGGTCCGGGTGGTCCTCGGGCAGGGTCGCCTTCCGAGCTTCGAGCACGGCCTGCTGCAGCGCGAACGCTCCCGGATAGTCACCCATCTCCTGCTTCGCGGCCGCCAGGTTGCTGCGAGTCATGAGAAGTTTCTCGCGGCTGCGCGAGCCCTGCCGCTCAAAGACCTCGACCGCGGCCTCCAACATCGCGCTCGCTCCCTCCAGGTCGCCGGACTCCCACTTCATCACCGCCAGGTTTGTACGCGTGTCGACGGCCTTGGCATCGTCGCCCTTCCTTTCGTGCACTTGGAGGACAGCCTCCATCAGCGCCCGCGCTCGTTCCAGGTCGCCTCCCGCCCGCATTATCCAGGCCAGCCTTTCGTTGGAGTCCAGGAGCTGGGGGTCGTCCGGATCCAGCTGCTTCTTGCGGGCCGCGACGACCGCTTCCTGGAGCTGCAGCGCGCCTCGGACGTCGCCTGCCTTGTACCGGTACCAGGCGACGTCCTGTCGCGGGCGTAGGAGCCGGGGATCGTCCGGTGCGAGGGTCGCCTCGCGCGCCGCGAGGACGGTCTTCTCCAGCTCGAGTGCCCCTGCGAAGTCACCGAGCTCGAACTTCAGGACGGCCAGGTCGTGGCGCGCGCCCAGGAGCTCGGGATCGGTGTCCTCGAGGCGCGCCTCCTTCTCGGCGAGGATCCGCTCCTCCGCGGCCAGCGTCGCGGACGGCATCCCCAGGCGCGCGGCGAGATCGGCGAACCTGGTGAGGAGTGGCAGCTCCTCCCCGGAGGCGAGGCCATCCCGTTCGGCGATCGAGGACGCCAGCTCCTCGATGCAGCCCCGCGCCGCCGCTTCGTCTCCCTCCCGCAGGAACCGCTCCGCGTCCTCGATGCCGAACGAGATCGCCTCGACGGGGTCGTCCTGCTGCAGCCGCGTTGCCCGGAGCGGCGCAGCAAGCGCTGCGAGAAAGAGGAAGCGCCGGAAGATGGCGAACAGAGGGCTCACGGCGGCGGTGCTTTCGATGCGTGGGGCTCACCGGTACGCCCGATCACCACCTTGAGGGGTTCCGGGTTGCTGACGTAATTGAACAATGGAGCTAGGCGGTTGCGGCTCAGGAGCACGAAGGCGTGATGGATGTCCCGGCCGGCGAGCCGGCGTGCAAGCGCCGCGGACAGCTCGATCCTGACCTCGGCACGCCCGAACCCGTCCAGGACCCCGTTTGCCATGGAGATCGGGATCTCGCCCTGCCCTTTCAGGGTCGCGCGTAGGTAGTCGTCCTTGTTCAGGGGAACGTGCAACCCGGACAGGCTCGTTCCAGGTTGCGTGCCGCTCATGCTGCCCAGGATCAAGTACTGACGGCCCGCGTTCTCGGGTCCCGCGTCGAGGAGGAGGGTCTGCGTGCCTCCCACCTGCGCGTCGATCTCTTGCGGGCTCGCCACGAGCCGCCGCATCGGGACCGTCACGACCAGGTCCGGCACGACCTGGCCCAACGGACCCAGCGGCGCCGGCTCCTCGTTGCGCACCAGGTCGACCGCCTGGCTGTAGAGCGCGTAGGTCCGGCCGGGCTCCACCGGGAGCTCGAAGCGGTCCTCGCGCGTCTCGCCGAGCGCGGCGTACTGCGAGCCGTCCACCGAGGCCCGGATCACGAAGGCATCGAGGCCCGCGCCGTTCGGCGCGTCGGCGCCTTGCAGCGAGAGCGTCAGGAGACCGCGATCGGCGTCCAGCGACACGAGCGCCAGCGTGCTCGAGGGCGGGTCGGCGTCCAGCGTGTTGAAGACGGAGTCGGTCTCGATCACCTCGTTCTCGTCGAACACGATCCGGGCCGAGGTCTCGAGCCGCGTCCCGCTGGTATGCCCGCTCCTCGGGCGCACCGTGAACTCGACGAAGCCGCGTCCGGCACCCGTCCCGTCCTCCGGCGGCAGGATGCCCACCTGGGGGTCGTTCAGGATCGGCGTCCCGGTCGCAGGATCCAGCGCCTGGAGGTTCCAGAAGATCTCGCCGCCGCCGGTCGTGGGATCGACGCGCACGCCACCCGTGTACTCCAGGTTGGAGTCCGTCGCCTGCAGTCCGACCACCTGGCGGAAGAAGCTCTTGTTGACGGGCACCTGGACCTCCACGGCTCCGACGCGCAAGCGGCGCAGCCGGAAGCTCGCGATGTCGAACTCGGGCCCGAGCAGGCTCGTGACCTCGACCCGGCTCGCGGGAGCCGTCGCGGTGGGGAGGTTCTCGAAGTACACGGTGTAGCTCATGCTCTCCCTGCCCGTGTAGCGTTCGGGGCCGATGCCCACGGGGCCGACGATCTCGTTCGGATCGTGGGACTGGAAGACGCCGAGGACGAGCAGGTCCGCCGCCGAGGCTCCGGGTTCGTCGGGCACCGGCAGGAGGCCGCGGCTGCGGTCGAGCGGATCCGGTTCCGGCGGCAGGCCCTCGCCCGCCCCCGCGAAGATGCCGGCGGGGAGCGTCGCGAAGAACGAGCTCGCCGCCGCCTGGATCTGCGCGGACAGGACCATGCACAGGATGTCGCAGGGATCGAAGCGCTGGGCGCAGGTTCGCGCGACGCCGAGCGCGGCGGCGTCCCATGCCGGGCCGGGCAGGAAGCCGTCGGGGCCGGGGTTCTGCTCGATCGCGAGGAGCGTCTGGGCTGCGAGGCTCGCGAGGAAGGAGCCCCGGTCGGTCGCGGCGTCGCGCCAGAACTGCGGGAAGTCCGGGTCCGCCAGGACCTCGTCGCGGTAGCGGTCGAAGACGTCGCTCAGCGGACCGCTCGCGAACTCCGAGGGCGAGTACGGCCGCGCGAGGGCGAAGACCGGGAGCTCGGCGAAGGCGAAGCCCAGGTCCACGCCCGCCCGGAACGACGCGACCTCCCGGGTGCCGACCGCCAGGTCGCGCACGAGGAGCGGCACCATCGCGCGCGTCTCGCCCGCCCCGAGGGGCAGGCCGGCGATGCCCAGGTCGGGCAGCGCGACGTTCGCCAATGGATCGGCCCACGTGCCCAGCACCACGCTCGCCAGCGGGACGTCGACGTTCGTGGTGTTCTCGAGCGTCACAAGGATCGTCCGATCCGTCCCCGTGCGGATCTGACTGGAACGCTCGATCTCGGGGCGCACGGCGAGCGGGAGAGCCGGCTCGACCTCGAGCGCCCCGGGCAGCGTGCTCGCATCGCTGGAGCTCGTCGCCACGATGTCGTAGTTGCCAAGCGGTGCCGTCGCGAGCTCGAAGCGCACCTTCGCATGCACTGCGTCGACCACCTCGACCTCCGAGGCCGCGACATCGTTCCCACCCGCATCGCGGAGCTGGAACTGCGTGGCTCCGTCGAAGCGGCTGCCCCCGATCTGCAGCGTGACGCGTCCGCGCCCGACGAGGGGCGGGGAGACGGACGTGACGCCGAAGGGCAGGTCCGTCGCCGTGATCGTGACCTGCGTGAGCGGAGCCTGCACGGCCGCCGTGGCGCGCACGAGCAGGTAGTAGGTGTCGGCCGCGGTGTCCGGGACGACGAGCGCTTGCGTCGCCGAGGCGGGCAGGGCCCCGGCCACGTCGAAGACGCCCGGCGTCGGCGCCGCGCCGCGCCGCGCGAAGAGCTCGATCCAGGCTCCGGGGCTCTCGTGAGCGGAGTCGATGCGCACGGTCCTGCTGGCGGGGAGATCGATCTGGAAGAGGAGCTCCTCGCCCGTGTCGAGCGTGGCGCTCGCCGTGGATCCCAGCGCGAGCGGGATCGCCGTCAGGCTCGTCGTCGCCGCGGAGGTGGCGCGGTTCAGGTCCTCGGGCTCCGGGACCTGGTCGTACACGTCGGCGAGCACGATCCAGTGGTAGCTGCCCGGGGTAACGGCCGGGACGATCACGGTCCGTTGACGCGCCTGCGGCTGGACGGGCATCAGGTTCACGACGCTTGCGAGGTACAGGTCGACCAGGCGGTCCGTGGCGTCCAGCGTCCCGTCGGCCGAGAGGTAGATCGCGTTCGTCCACGCCCCGCTCAGAGCCGTGTCGCCGGAGTTGCCGAGCTGCCACGTGAGCGAGATGGCTTCACCGGCCGCCGCGTTCGTGGGCCCCGAGACCTGCGAGAGGTCGAGATCGATGGTCCCGTCGGTTCCACCGCCCCCGCCGCTCCCCGGGAGATCCACCCCGACCGCCCCCACCCGGAAGCCGACGTTGTCCGCGGTGCGACCGTCCTCGAAGATGCCGCTCCCGGAGTTCGTGGCGACGAAGAGGAAGTAGGCTCCCTGGAGCCCGTAGCGCACGTGGAAGGGCTGCACCTGCTGCCGAGACGCGCCGGCGGCCAGCGCGCCGGACTGGACGAAGGTCCCGATCAGCGTGTCCGCCAGAGGATCGAGGGTCCCGTCGCGCGAGAGGTAGACGGAATCGAGCCAGCTCGTGCTGTTCGTCGCGGCCGCACCCGTGTTCTGGACCGTCCAGGTCACGTCGAGGTACTGGCCCGAGAGCACCGTCGTCGGGCTCGTCACCGCCGTCACGACCAGGTTCGCCGCCAGAGCCCCGGAGATCGTGACGGCCGTGGGGAGCGGGGTGACGTTGTTGCTCTCGTTCAGCTCGAGGACGCGCCCGCCCGAGTCCGCGCGCACGAGCAGGTAGTAGCTCCCCGGAGGGGTTCCGAACGGCAGGGTGATGGTTGCCTGCAGGGGCTGCGAGTACGCCTGCCCGGCGCCGAGGGCCACGACGCTCGAGCGCCCGGCGAGGGGGACGTCGCCGCCGCCGAGGACAAGGTCGGCCGACAGATAGACGTCGTCGGACCAGGGGACATCGCTCGCGGCCGCCGTGCCGGTGTTCTGGACCGTCCAGGAGACGATGGCCGGCGTGCCCGTGACCAGCGTGCTCGGGCCGCTGGGCGAGACGACGACGAGGTCTGGCAGTTGCGACACGATCTGGAAGGGGAGGAGGGCCTCGTTGTTCGCCGGAGGGCTCGTGCCCTCGAAGACCGCGCCGCCGATGTTCGTGCGCAAGGCCAGCTGGAAGCTGCCGGGTAATCTCAGCGGCACGTCGAAGGTCGTCGCGACCTGATAGCTCTGCCCGGGAGCCAATGCGCCCTGGTGGGTCAGCTGGCGCAGGAGCGTCGGGCCGCCGGTCCCGACGAGGAAGATGCCGTCGCTCCAGACACTGACCGACGTGGGGATGCTGCCGACGTTGGTCACCGTCCACGAGGCCGCGAGCCCCCTCTGGCCCGGCGCGGCGGAGGCCGGCACGTGCGATCCCGGGACCGTGTTGGCGACGAGGGCCAGGTCGGGCATCGCTCCGCTGACGGTGATCGGGGTGGAGACCGCCACGTTGTTGCTCTCTCCTCCGGAGCTCCCTTCGAAGACCTGGTTCGCGCTGTCCACCCTCACGATCAGGAAGTACTGCCCCGGCGCGAGGCTCGCGGGCAGGGTCACCGTGAGCGTCTTCGTGTAGGTGTCGCCGACCAGGTCCGTCCCATCCGAGACCGCCGTCTGACCCGCGACCACGAGCAGGAGATCGGTGCCGGGGCTCGGGACCGCGTCGGTCGAGAGGAAGACCTCGTCCCTCCAGCTAACGTCGTACGCGATCGGAGCCGCCTCGTTCCGGTTGTGGACGCTCCAGGTCACGGCGATCGGCTGCCCGAAGGCCCCCGACGTCCCGGAGATCGCCGTCGGCTCGAGGTCCGGCGCCACGCTCAGGATCACCTCGATCCGGGACGTGCTCACCAGGAGGTTGTTCGCCTCGAAGCCGAGCTCGCTGATGGCGTTCCCGGCGTCGACCACGAGCTTCACGTAGAAGAAGCCACTCAGTTCGGGCGTCAGCAGCCGGTCGGTGAGGGTCCGTGTCGCGTCCTGGGTGCCCGGCTGGAGCGGCGCGCCCGAGCGGAACGACGATCCGAGCAGGATGTCCCCCGGATCGATCTGGGGCGCGTTGTTCGTCGAGACGTAGACGTCCGTGCGCCAGCTCCCGCTGTCGGTCGGGCCGCCGCGCCCCGGCGGCGTGTCGTCGTTCCGCTCGGTCCAGGTGACGTCGATCCGCGTCCCCGAGGGCGCGATCGCCGGGAACGCCAGCGTGCCCGCCAGCGCGACCAGGTCCGGCTGGGGCTCCAGAACGACCTGGAAGGGAGAGCTGAAGCGCGAGTTGTTCCCCTCCTCCTGCTCCTCCACGAGGAAGGGGCTCCCGGGGCTGCCGCCGGATTGGCCGTCCACGTAGACGCCCAGGTAGCGCGCGCCGGAGACGTCCCTCGGCAGGGTCACGAGCGACTTGACCGTGTAGGCATC
>Ga0137457_1000206_pt1 | contig 15202 bp, 16 predicted proteins | sample EasRivERMGT630_2_FD_102321 | JGI IMG/M metagenome (GOLD analysis project Ga0137457, IMG submission 102321) | Soil microbial communities from meander-bound floodplain in the East River, Colorado, USA - East River MetaG ERMGT630_2 | ecosystem: Environmental > Terrestrial > Soil > Floodplain ...
CCGAAGTTAGACGGAAGATATCTGAAAGCAATCGCGGCAAGATCATTACGGCTGAGCAGCGGGCCAGCATTTCAAAGACGCTCACCGGAAGAAAGAGGTCAGAAGAAACCAATAAGAAGCATCGGGAGACGCTAAGCAACAGACCGGAATCAGTGGAGCGAATGAGGCAAGCGGTATTGCTGCGCTGGGCGAAGGTGAGGGCAAATGGCGTCGATCGGTGATTTTTTTGTCCAATATCGCGCAACGGCGGATAAGTTCCTCGCGGATCTTAACAAGATGTCGCAGGACGCGAAGCAGTTCGACCGCACGATTGCGCCACTGCGGGAACGCGCAACCGATATCGGGAAGGCGTTCACCGCTGTAGGCGGCGCTGTTACTGGTGCATTCATCCTGATGGCAAAACAGGCGGCGAATTACGGGGATGCCATTCGGGATGCGTCGATTCGGACCGGCGTTTCCACTCAGGCGTTATCGGGTTTCAAGTTGGCGGCAGAACAGACCGGAACAAGCTTCGAGAGTGTGACGCAAAGCCTCCGCCTCATGTCAGCAGGCGCATTGAACGGCAACAAAGCCTTCGCTGCACTGGGCATTTCCACGAAGGATGCTTCAGGGAAGTTGCGGCCAATGGAATCCCTCGTAGGCGATGTGGCCGATAAGTTCCAAGGGATGGAAAATAACACATTGAAGGCAGCATTGGCTCAGAAGCTGTTCGGGCGCAATGGCGCGGCGATGATTGAATTCCTGAACCAGGGCCGCGCTGGTATAGAAGAATTCAATAAACAGGCCGAAGAATTGGGACTACTGGTTGGTCCTGAATTCGCCAAAGCCTCGGACGACTTCAACGACAGCCTCAACCTGATGAAGCAAGCGCAGCTTGGCCTGTCGGTCACGATCGGTAACATGTTGCTTCCTGCGCTGACGAAGACCGTCGGACTCGTGACTCAAGGAATTGTCGAGTTCCGGAAGTTCACTGCCGCTCATCCTGAATTGACGCGGGCGATATTCCTGCTGGCTGGTGCGCTGACTGGCGCAGGCGGATTAGTGCTTGGACTGGCAGGGCTTCTGGTGATCCTACCGAAGATCCAGGCGGCATTGACGTTGCTGATTACGCCTCTGGGATTGGCTACCGCAGGCGTGATTGCCTTCGGTGCCGCACTGGTTGTATTCCCTAAGTTCAGAGGCTTCGTTGTCGATCAGTTGCAGAACATGACCGGCGCGGTATATCTGTTCGGTTCCGCCGTTGCTAGTCTTGCGGTTGGTGTCGACCAGATACTTCGCGGCCGATTCCGTCAGGCATGGGCAACGCTATCCACGGCTGCAACCAGGGCACTAGAAGACGCGCAGGCAGGTGTGGACGCCTTCAGTGATGTTATCGGTGGTATGCCTGACATCATGGGCGCATTCAGCGGCAGCGTTGCTGCAACTGGACCTCCATTATCAGGGATGGCGATGGATCTCGATCTCGGCGCCGACACTGCCGATAAGTTACGCGACAAGCTGGCGACGTTGGCAAACTTCCTGCGCGGCTCAGAAGGCAATCTGGAAGCACCGATAAAGCGATTCGCGGCGGCATTCGATCTACTTAATTCCAAGATTGATATTGTTGCGCCTAAACTTAAAGAAATTTTCCTGGCTCCAGACCTACTCGACATCAGTACCGCACTCGAGAACAACGCGAAGTTTACCGAGAGGCAATTGGCCGATCAGAATGCGCTGAATGAAGCGAGGGCTAAGGATGCCGCAATCCTGGCAGAATCGCGGCGGGCCTTGGAACGGGCGACTGAAGACGTCAAGCGATCAGCCGGCCACATCTTCGACCTGATGTTTGAGCGTGGCGAGAACGTCTTTTCGAAGCTGAAGAACCTACTCAAGGGCGGGGCTCTGTCATTGGGCCGCGCCATCTTCGAAGACATCGCAGGGGCACTACTGGGGCCGATCAAGTTGGCGTTTGATAACTTCTTCAAGGGACTACTCGACAAGACGGTTGGGGGATTCGTAAAGGGCCTCGGGGAAAAGCTCGGCGGTGTTCTAGGGGGCGGTGCGACAAGTGCTATCGGCAGTGCAGCGTCAGCCGGCGGCAGTGCGGCAGGTGCAGCAGGGTCTATTGCGGGAGGGATTTCTTCGAGTATAGCCGGCGGACTCATCTCGGGAGGTCTCGCCGCAGCCGGCGCCATCATCGGAAGCCTCATGCAGAAAGGAAACCTGAAGAGGACCGAAGAGAACACGCGGGAAGGCCGAGACTGGCTCGAACTGCAAACGGTGGCATGGAATCCACTGTTTCACAAAATGGAGTTTCATCTCGCCTCGATTGCGCAGTCTGTTACTGGGGGGATTAGTGGCGCTGGCCGAATTGGGCCAAGCAGTTTAAATCCTCCGGTCAGTTCTTCACAGTTGACGATCAATGTTTCCGCGCCTTCGACCTTCGCTCCAGTGATGGACTTCGCCGGCCAGGAACTGACGCCAGTAACCATCAGGGAAGTGATCATGCCGGAGCTGACCTTCGCCTACGAAACCAACATACGCGGACACGGTGACCGGATAGCTCAGATTATTGGTCAACGCCTGGGCTTTATCACCACGCCGACTCCGGTGGGTATCTGATGCCATCTGGCTATTACCTCACAACGGACTCACCTCCCAACATTGTCGAATTCCCACACGCGGAACGGGCTGCGTCTTCCCCTCTCGGTAGACGTGCCGGCGCAATAAGCCGCGAACATACCGACATCGAACACGAGACGGAGGAAGGGGTCATCTGGAACTATCCGCAGATCCGGCGCAGGGTATGGGATCTGACGTTTCGGATCACCACTGAAGATGATCTAGAGTTCTTCGAAGACCTGCACCTTGCCGTCGATGGCAGGTCCAGCGCCTTCTACTTTATACCTGACGTTGACGAATCCCCGATGCAGGAATACTTAGTCCGTAAAGATAAAGACTTCCTGCCGATGGGCCTCGATACTCCTACCTTTATCGGTGGCGTCATCGTTGGAATTTATGACTATCACCTCATCCTGAAAGAAGAATCCGAGGCCGCACAAGTTCTCCTCTAATGGCTAAATGGCTCGTATTGGGCCGTCTGTTTTTCGACAGCGGCACCGAATATCAGGCGGCACGCGAAGTCATCCATCCCGACTACGTCTACGAAGGACGAGTCCTCACCCTGGGTTACGTCGATAAAAGCATCCCCGTCCCTTCTGGCCTGCCTCAATTAGGCGATTGCCGAATCCGCATTGCCGATACCGACCGCAAGTTTCGGGATCTCCTCTACAACCAAACGCCTCGACGACGATTCCTTGATCTACGTTTAGTCCGCGAAGGGTTCAGCGAATCGGATCAAACTCCGTTTGCCACATTCGAAATATTCGATGCTGAATTTGGGACTGGCGATGTTGAATTCTACGGACGGGACACGACGTTTGCCTGGATCGATAAGCAGATACCCGGCTTAATCAATAGAACGAACTTCCCCGACCTTCTCGAGAACATCGACGAAGCCTTCATGCCTATTATTGCTGGCGTGCTGGACTTCCCGAGTCAGTCATCACCGCCGAATCCGCAAGGCGTCTTGACGCTTCCGCGCATGACGCTTCGCCGTTGGGGCTTGGCGCAGCATCCTATCCTGTACGTCGAGCTGTGCGGCCAGACCGATCCTGCCGTTGAATTCGCACTGATCAATCAGGCCGACTACGTGATCACTGAGGAAGTCCACGTCATCGACGGTGTCAGTTACACGCTGTCCTTCATTGATTTCAACAGCGATCAGGATCTTGATTTGACGGTGCGTTGCCGGATCGTGGAAGGGTTCTATACACGCGGCGCATTCGGTTCGATGCCAGCGGTTATCAATTCGCCTCTGACGGCACTTCGAAACCCGATAGACCTACTGATCAATATCCTTTACGTCACGCTGCAGACAGAGACGCGCATAGCGCAATTCAACGTCGATTCGTTTGCCGATGTGCGGCTTCTGTTCGAATCGTTGATTGCGTCCGAAAGTCCTGCGGCGCCTTACGCCTGCGATGGTGCAATCGACCGACCGATCACTGTTAGACAGTTCCTTGAACAGTTCCTGACTTCGTTCGAGATGGATCTGTTCGTCAATCGTGAAGGTTTGATCACGGTCAACCTGACGACGGAGACAGATCCAGACCGGCCGCTATTCTCGGATGGTCCAGTGTTCGGCTCGCCTACCGACAACAGCCTGATTCTCCGAAATAGCATGCGGCAGCGTTTGGCTAATCCCACATGCAACCGATTGAAGTTCAATTACTCGCTGAACTATTCAACCGATGAATTCGCAGCCAAGGAAGTTCTCGATGACCTCGACGGCCAGGAAGCCTTAGGCGGGCAGACATCGCCGCTGATCCCGTTTGTCGAGGAAGAAGTTGTCGAGTTCCGATTCGTGCGCGATGCCTTAACAGCGGCAGACGTGGCGCGGCGGAGGCTGGAATTCCTCGGCCTCGGTTCGTACCGTGTGGAATTCAAACTGCCATTACCGGAAGTATTTGACGATCTGGAATTAGCCAAGTTGATCGGCATCACGCACTACTGGGGATTGGCCGACGGTGGCTTCATCAACATCGAGGCAAAGGTTACTGGGTTGACGTATGAACTCGACCAGTTGCTTTGCACGGTGCGCGGCGTTCTGCGACGGCCACTGCCGATCACGCAGAGGGCATTGGAGTATGAAGGCGAGGCACTGATCGAGGCCCTTGATTCTGGCCTGAGAGCGGCAACGACTACCAGCCTGTTCTACAGATCAATCTTCAATCTTCCCAACTATCCAGAAGGGACCGAATACTTCCTCGAGATCGTTGGCGACAATACCGACAGCATCGACGCAGTCTGGACCGTGTTCAACGTCGACATTCTCGGTGAGCCTGACATGGGTTCCGGCCAGACGATAACCGTACCAGCAGGGACAGCCCAGAAGCGAATCCGCAATGTGACGCCGTTCATTCCAAATACCGATCCGGCCATGACTTCAAGTTACATGGTGCGGGCCCCTGCCGTGACTGGCGGTCAAGAGATGCGGGCCTATCGGTTAAGAGTCGTGGTGGATACGCCAGTCGTCACCGAGATGCATGACGAGATATGCCTGTCGAACTTCGGCGGCAGTGACGGTATCGACCAGACGATCGGTGGTGGGGATATCTTCAGGACGGCGCACTCAGGACCGGAAGATATGAGCGGCGACGGTGACTTTGGAACGATGCGGTGGGCTTCGGTTGGCGGTCCAATCTGGACGTATCACGCATCCGCATGGGACAACATCGCCACGATAACCTTCCTGACTGTTCTGGCAAACGTGACTTTCGATGGCGGGAATCTCGATGAGTGGTCCGAGGCCGCACTGGTGGATATCGATGATCCAGACTTCATCCGAGTGATTGTCGTTTCGACACGCGGCAGCAGCGATGTGTTTTTGAACCCTCGGCAGTTCTTTGGATTCATACCCGTTGGTAATCTCATCGACGGCCATCGATACCGGGAATACGTTCGAAGCGTCAACCGATTCGCACCGCAGTCCAACGACTTTAATACGTACTTTCATAAGGGACGGCTACAGATCCACGTCAGTCCAATACGCAACATGGAGATCCATTCCAGGTGCGGATTCGGCACGGAATCGGTGATTTATTATCCAGGTGCTTCTGCTGACGTGGACGTTGTCTTTGAAGGTCAGGACGATGCGACTCCTTCGGTCACGGTAGGCCTTGCCAAGGGATTGCAGAACCTTGGAACCAGCGACACCGCAACCAGCGGGACGATTGTGGCGCAGGCAAACATCCTTCCCGGTGCTATAGAGGCGCGAACGCCGGTCAACATTCAAAGCAAGTTGACGCCGGGGAATCGGTATCTTTCGACGGCTTCCGATATCTCATACCTGATCCAGAAGATTCCCGCATCGTTGCCGACTTCGTTCACGCCGACCTCGCCTTATCTCCAGTATCTGATTGATCAAGGATTCCCGCCGATCCGCTTGCTGGAATTCCAAGAAGGCACTGGCGTGCCGGTCGAGCATTACACGTCATTGCCGGTGACCATCGTTGGTTCTCCAACGTGGGTTACGAATAGTCACGGTTCCGCGTATCGACTCAACGCCGTCAACAGCACGATCAGCCTCGGAATCAATACGGACTTCCTGCAACCGGAACGCGGCACGATATTGATCATTCGCCGCAAGACGACAACGACGCCTCCGAGTGGCGGCGCCATATTTGGCGTGATGTCATCCGACAGCGCGGCACGCATCAGCGGGATCGTTGGCCGTAACGACAACGTGACGGCAGTAGAGTGCGACGGGACCATCAATATGCCAACTCCTTTCTACGTGCCAACTACTGACGTGGAAGCGTGGCTGTTCCGGTATGGCGGATGGGGTAAGAGTATTTGGAAAGATGGTGTGATGGTGGCTTCGACGGTGACGACTTGTGAGATTAACTCGCCGGACGTGGCTGCGGACTTCCTGCTGAACCGATGGTGGTTCGATACCGGAGACGTGCAGGAATTCAATTGGTTCGCGGCGATACCGTTTGAGGTATCCGACGAAGTGGCGGCAACATTCACGCCTGATAATGTACTGCTATGACGAAGGAACAATTACAGCAATTGCCGGCCGATCTTCAGCGCAAGCTGCTGACGCTTCCGCTTGGCGCGACGGTGGACAATTTTACAGCAGGGGAACAGGCATCGTTACTTGCCGTGCTTGGCGCGGACTGGGCAACGCTACTTGGAGTGACCGAGTGAGCGATGACCAGAGAACAACTGCTGCAACTTCCTGTAGGCTTGAGACGCAAGTTGATAACGCTTCCGCTGGGATCAACGTGCGACTATTTCACCGATGACGAACACGAGGTGTTAACCGAAATGCTTGGCAATAAATGGCCTGCCATCGTAGGAATCATTATTTCATTGAGCTGTTCATTACATGCTCAAACGTCGGCATTGGGAACGCTCGCCAATTCGATGCAGCCGGGACAGTGGACCGAATTGCCAACGGCGGGTATGGTGGCGGCATTCACCGGAACGGGCGGCTCAACTGGCAGCATCAATCCTTACGGAATGTCGTTGGTTCGTGATCCTGTTGGGAAGGCTATCTATTACTTGGGGTCCGATCATGGCGGAAACTACACGCCAGCATCGGGTCCACTCAGTACATATCGATTCGTTAAGTACAGCGATGCCACCAATGCATGGACGATCATGCCCAATCCGCCGCATGTGCTGATCGATCAGAATGGATACTCTGACGCACATGGCTATCACTTGACGGCGCTTGATCCAGTTAGGCGGGAACTCTATCGGATGGCCTACAGTGCGAAGACGCCGCATGTGTTCAACCTCGACACACAGGCATGGACGATGCTTCCAGAATTGCCTGAAGGCAATTACACCATGAAGGGGTTGACGTTCTTTCCTGAACGGAATGCGCTTCTAGTGATGAGTGACTCCGGCACGATCTACGAAATGGTTCGCCCTGGAACGACATGGTCAGTTATTACGCCTGCACCTTCTACCGGACTCGTCAGTACTTGGCAGTGGGTGGAATGCCATCCTGTCTTGCACGAGTGCCTGTTCGGCAGTTCTACCGGCAAGCTGTGGAAGTACACGGCGGCAGGAGTGTTCACTCAACTGAATGACATCCCTGCCACGTATCGCACTTACGATGGCAGCGGTCTGAATGGGCAATGGCTTCCCGATCCTGCCAGTTCGGTTTATCTGATAATGACTGATCCGACGAATGGCACTGGCCGGAATATGTATCAGTACGATTCCGCCACGCAGACATATACAGCGGCAACGCCTGTTCCGAATAAGCACTTGAGTAACAGCACGAACTGGACGGCAACGGCCGTGCCGGATCTCGGTGTTACCTTTTGGGCGCGGACGACGGGTGGTGGTGGCGGGTCTGCGAATGTCTATGTCTACAAGCACGGTGCGGCAGCACCACCGGAACCCATGAATCAACCACCATCGGTGAATGTCGGGCCGGATCTAACGCTGACGTTTCCAGCGCAGGCCAATCTCAGTGCGACGGTGACGGATGACGGCTTACCTTCAGGCGGCGTTCATAATCGGCAGTGGTCGGGATCTGCCGGCGTTGTCTTCTCGGCTCCGACTTCGCTACAAACGATGGCGACGTTTCCTGCTGCGGGAACATATAACGTAGCCATGTCGGAAAGCGATGGTGCGTTGACTGGCACCGATTCGGCAGTTGTCACCGTTTCGGCGGCAGTACCTCCAGGCGGCAGTATGACTTTTGCACAGAAGTGCGCCATGGCGGGAGTGCTGCACTGCAAGGCATTCGATCAGCAAACGGAACTCAAGTACAACTACTCATTGAATTCGCAGCCATGCTTGGCCGATCCATTCATTCAGCCGCGCTACAACCTATCGGCCGCACGCGGTCCTGAAGAGGGCAACACGTCAGCAACAGAACAGAATGGCGTGTGCGTTTACCCGTTGGTGGATATCACGAAGCCGCATTCGGGAATGGGCTCTTTGAAGATGACAATTCCTTCGAACTCCGGCGCGAATACCAGCGGCAACTTCACCGAAGTATTCAAGCGCAATACAGACGGCACGTTCTACCACACGCGGGCGGGCGAGACGGTATGGTTTCAGTTCTGGCAATACATCGACCCATTGTTCCTGACGGTGAAATACAATCCAGGCGGCGGATGGAAGCAGGCGATACAGTACGGGAACCCGCCGCGAGGCTCGAATTCGAGCGGCATCGAGGTGACGTGGGTGAACGGTTACCTGCGCAATCTGCCGGTGATGTACGGACAGCAGGGCGCGGACGATTACGGGATTCAAGACGTTCGCGACTGCAAGTACCCAGGCCCGTACGTGGCGCCTCCATGCAAGCCATACCCGACGGGATGGGTGGAGTTCACAACGGCAATCACACACGGCACGATTCATTGTTATGGCGGGAATCCGACACGAGGAAACACGAGAGTGCAGGCATGGGTGAACGCAGAGCCTGTCGTTGATAATCCGGCCGCTTGCATGAATCTGACCGGCACCGATGGGGACGGGTTTGGTGCTTACGTGTTGACTCCATTTCAAACCAACAAAGATCCATCGCAGTCAACGCCGATTGTCTCGCTTTGGTACGACGATGTCATCGTGTCCACTCAGCCAATACCCATGACTCCTGCGTCCGATGTTCCGCCGCCGATACCGAATAATCCGCCAACGGTAACGATAAAGAAGCCGATCAATGGCGAAGTGATCTCAGTCAGAAGTTACACCATCGAAGTTGCAGCCACGGACGATGTCGGGGTGGCATGGCTGGAATTGTCCATCAACGGTCAGGTGGTCAAGAGCGGGATGTTTGCCTCGATGACCTACTCTTGGAACACGGCGCCGTACAAGGGCAAGACGGTGACTATTTCCGCGACATCCAAAGACGCAGAAAACTTAACGGCGACGATGACAGTTCAACCGACGGTGACAAAATAATGAGTGTCTTGGTTCCGGGTAACAGCAACCTGATCTTTCGCCGGTTTGAACTGAAGGCTGGTGAATCGGCCGGTGGGCATTCCCACAACTACGATCACTCCATGTTAGTCGTTTCTGGAGGTCCTATCACGGTGCGCGGCCGCAGGACCGTGGATGAGGTTCCTGTTGGTGATGTCTACGAGACAACCATCCATGCCGGTGATGATCCACTCCTCATCCTTGCTGACTGGCATCACGAGATTAAGGCGAGTGGGCCGGTGAAGTACTTCTGCATCTTTGCTGCACGCGATGACAAAGGAAACGTCGTTGCGAAGTGGAACGGCAACATGGACGCGGCGGGTTAGATATGGAATTGGTCTGTCAGACATTCAATAAATACATGGGCGACGATATTCGAACCGCTGTCAGCCATTACCAGCGCGGTGACGTGATCGAGGAAGGGCTTGACGGTGCTGTCTGGGGCAAGTGCGTTGTCCATAATCCTGCTTTCGTGATCCTCCGCGTGGACATATCGGAAAGCCGCGCCAAGGCATTGAAGAGTAAGGAACCTGGGGATCCGTTGACGAACCCTATCCTGCGGCGCCGACTGGACCATGTGGATCTGGATGTCCTCGCCTCACTGGGATACCCAATGCCATCGGAGACGAAGGCGCGAGAAATGCGGTATCCCGGAGGTAAGGACACGCAGGATTACTTGGCGCTCCCAGAAAATCCAGTTATTCAAGTGAAAGCCGACGACTTCGAACAGGCGATATCCCGCAAGATTCCGCTGCCGAATCCTCTTGTTTTGGGTGGTGCCGATCCTTCGGTGCTAGGCGGATAAATGGCAACACATTCCATCGGAACGGGCGGCGACTTCGCAACTCCGGCATTGTGGGAAGCCGACATTCCCGCCACTCTCACAGAGCAGCGGGTGGGGCAATGCAAAAACGAAGAGTTCGTGGTGGCGGGTACTGTGGTGGACTTCAGTGCACACGTCACTACCTCGTCATTCGACATCGTCCTTGAAACGGAGTCCGGTGCTGGCTTCAACCAGAACGTCAACGTGCGAACCAATGCCCTGCGCTATAACGCATCTAACGGTACTGGACTTCGGTCAACCGCAAATTATTCACCTGTAATTTTGATATCCGGTGCTATCGGCCATCTCACCATTCGTAATCTGCAATTGAAGTGCGATGCGACGAACAATACTGGCGCGTGTGTGTACTATTCCGGATTCCATGCGATGACGCTGCATCTATACAAGGACATCATCGCGTCCTGCGCTGCGACAAATAACGTAGTGGTCTATGTCCGTTCTGGTGGAGCGGCACAAATTATACGATCCGTCAATGTCATAGCCATCCAGGGGCATACGTCCGGCAATGGCTTTCTGACTGGGGCCGGTGACACACAGTTCATCAACTGCGCTGCAATTAGGCCCGACAACGTGAGTCCGTCCGGCACAGGTTTCGCCCGAAGCTACGACACGCCAATCATGACCAATTGCGCCGTGTTCGGGTTCACGACGCCAACGGGGACTTTCAGTGCTTCCAGTAGCAATAACGCAAGCGATGCAGCCACTGGTCTACCCGGGACCAGCAACCAGCACTCCGTCACGTACACGCAGACATCACCATTTACTAACGGGGATACGACCAGCGGAGATTATCGGCTTGCCGATGATGCCAACGCACTCATCAACAACGGGGTGTTGGATGCAACAAATGCACCAAATGACATTAGCGGCACGGCAAGAGTTAATCCATGCGAGATTGGCGTTTGGGAATTAGCCGCAGCCGTTGCCGCCGGAAATCCGCACTACTACTACCACAACCAAAAGATCACGATGGGGGCCTAAATGATAAAGATGCTGGTCGATACAGAATTGAACGAAGTCCCTATCAATGCGATGCCGTTGATTGACGACACGGATTTCAAGACCATCGAATCCGCCGTGACGTTCAATCAGGCCGGCATGGTTCTGCGGTGGAACTTCCTCACGGTGGCTGGTTCGTATACTCAGGTTGTCGTGACACCAACGAACACGTCTCCAACGACAGACTACGCATGGGGCAATGTGGGCGGCGGCATGTACGCGGTAGATCTTCCGGCATCAGGTGGCGTATCGGCCAATAACGACACGGAGGGCTTTGGCTGGTTCACTGGAGTAGCGACTGGCGTGCTGCCGTGGGCTGGTCCCATGATTCAGTTCTCGCCGGCTAATGTCGTGAACTCCTTGATTGTGGGAAGTGACCGACTGGAAGTGGACGTTCAGGAACTCGACGCGGATACGCAATCGGCCACTGACCTGAAAGACTTCGCGGATGCCGGATACGACCCAGGGACTAACAAGGTGCAGGGTGTGGTGCTTGTCGATACAACAACAACACTCACCAACGATCCGACTGGTGTAGGAACTCTTCTCACTCGACTCGGTACGCCTTCCGATCTTGGTGGCGGTGCCACGGTGGCGGGCAATCTTTCCGACATCGAAGGCCAGACGGACGACATAGGCGTAGCTGGAGCTGGGCTGACGGCGATTACTGGATTGATTGGTGCACTAAATACCGCCGCCTCGAGCGGTGATCCAGGGACGACGACAACGCTGGTTGCCTACCTGAAGCAGTTGATCAACACCTTAGAAGGCAGCGCAGGCATTCCGACATTCCCGGCAGCAGCAGTTGCAGCCAATGCGGTGTCATTGGCGGAAGTCATTCGGAGTATCGATACTCGCCTGCCTTCTGCGCTGGTGAGCGGTCGCGTGGATGCTTCGGTCGGTGCAATGGCAGCGAACGTGTTGACGGCTTCGGCGCTGGCCACAGATGCAGTAAACGAAATAGTGGACCAGACATGGGAAGAAGCCATTGCGGACCATTCTGGCACTGGCGGTTCGACCGCTGCGGCACTGGCTGCGGCGAGCTCTGCCGGTGATCCGTGGGCTACCGCGTTGCCTGGGGCTTATATCGGTGGCAGTGCTGGCTTCATCGTTGGTACTAATCTCAACGCCACAGTCAGCAGTAGGGCCAGTCAGACGAGCGTGGATGATCTTCCGACGAACGCGGAACTGACAACGGCATTGGGTACGGCCGATGATGCGGTGCTGGCTCAGGTTGCGTTGGTAAAGGCCAAGACGGATCTTATCCCGGCGAGTCCTGCGGCGGTTGGTTCGGCCATGACGCTAACCAGCGGTGAGCGGGATTCCATCGCGGATGCGCACCTTGATCGGTCCAACGGGATCGAGACGGGTCTGACACCGCGCAATGCGGCACGGCTGATTGCGGCGGCTTCTGCCGGCAAGCTATCCGGTGCGGCGACAACGGCGGTTACCATTCGCAATGCGGTAGCCGATAGCAAGAACAGAATTGCCGCCACGGTGGATGCTGACGGCAACCGATCAGCAATCACGGTGGACCTAACCTAAATGTTTCCGCGTCGATTCTTTGGCGGCGTTTATTTTGCGCCGCGCTACTGGCCCGAATCCCAAGGGCAGGCAGCTGCGGCAACACGCTACTGGAAGCTTCCCGGCGCCACGATTGATTTCCAGCCAGGGGAAACCGTAGTGATCGACTTTGACCCGGAGATGTAAATGTCATTGATACGCTTATTTCGCGGAGAAGATCGGGAAGTCCCACGGTCCATTGTTCTCACGAGGATTGCGCCAGACACGCTCTCGAAGGCATGGTTGACGGTGAAGCTTCACGAAGACGACGATGATGCCGACGCCATCTTCCAGAAGGAAATAACGGCTGTCGTGAGTGCGGATGGGAATATCACCGATACCGGAAGCGGTGATCCTCTGACGGCGACTCTGTATTTCCTGATACCTTCCACCGATACCCTGAACATGACCGCAGATATCTATTACTTCTATGACATCAAAGGGCTATCATCCACCGGGGCAAAGAAGATCCTTGAGCCGGAAGAAGGCATCGAGGGGCGCATCATCGCCAGTCACCAGATTACACAGGCCGAATCCTAGCCGAGACCGCTGCACACCGATGCACGGCGCGGTCAATATCAACCGAATCTGAGGATCAGATTCATTTCACGACGAAAGAACACTTCCGCAATGAAGCGCGATGGAACATTACCTCTCGGACCCGCTAATCCTCATGTTGATTGGTGCGCTGACGTGGTTCTTTAAGCAGAAAACATCCAGTTACGACTTGAAGCACGACAAGCATTTTGAATCAATTGCACGGCTCACCAAAGATCAGGCCGCTACCGCACAGCAGATCGATGACCATGAAAGGGTTGATGACGAGAGACTGAGCCGGATCGAGGGGATGTTTCGAGAGTTGCGCTCCAATTTTGTGGACGTATTGAAGGCGCTCAATGGCCGAAGACAATGACCATAACAGCAGGATTGCTGTATTCGAATCAGAAATCAGATGGCTGAAAGAAAACATCGCACTTCAGGCAAGAGAGTACGAGCGGCGATTGTCAGAATTAAACCACGCGCATGTTCAGGCCGAGATGGACCGTGGCAGGTTCGTAAATTCGGACATTTTTTATTCCAAGATGGATGAGTTGTACAAATGGCGGAATGACGTGGATACGTGGCGCGCCAAAGTAGTCGGAATCGCCATCGGTGTCGGAGCGGTAAGCGGTGGAGTTGCTGGCGTGATTGCCGGGGCATTTAAATAAAGGAGAATCAATGGGAGACTTTTTATTTGGAATGGCGGTCAGCGTCATTCTGCAAGTGCTGAAGGAATTGCCGTCTGATCCGGTTAAGAAAGCGAAAATGAAGAAAGCGATGCTGAAGATCAGAGATCAGATCACGGTCGTTTACGGAGAAGAGGAAATATGAACGTATCTTTAACCTGGGTTCTGATGATCATGGCCTTCATCTGCTTCCTGCTGGCGACGTTCGGCGTGGGTTCTCGCGTCAACCTCTTAGCCGCCGGTCTCGCCTTCTGGTCATTGTCATTGGTTCTCGCCTTCCGATGACAACATTCGATCGATGCGTCGAGTTCGTGCTGCAGCATGAAGGCGGACTATCAGACGATCCGCTAGATGCTGGCGGATTGACTAACTTCGGTATCTCGCAGCGTTCCTACCCGAATCTTGACGTTCGCAACCTGACGAAGGCTGATGCTATCGAGATCTACCGTCGGGACTATTGGCAACGGTGCCGCTGCGATGAGATTCCATCACATCTCGCTACGATTCTCTTTGATTCAGCCGTGAACCAAGGGCCCAGTGCGGCAATCCGTATGCTGCAAACGTCATTGAATGTTAAGTCGGATGGCTATATTGGCCCCATTACCATCGCGGCAGCGTTAAAGGCTGACAATGGCATCGTGGCTGAGTTTGTGGCAAGGCGGGCACTGCGCTATGCGACTCATGAGAATCTGGAGCGTTACGGTTTAGGCTGGTTTAGAAGGTTGGCGGCCTGTCAGCAATTGGCAATTACTCCGTAGTTTCGTTCCATCCATTCGCCAGCATCCAAGCCTCTACGACTGCGCGGCCTAACTTTTGCGGTGGAACACTTAGATGCGCATGCTCGCCCCATTTATCACAGGCAGGCGTTTGACCGATCACAACGAAATGGATGGCGACTAACTGTTCCAGCAGCATCGACCACATTGCCGGATCGGATACAAAGTCGCGGGGTTGCCACTCACCGTCTTCAGTGCCGCACCAACAATCCGTTTTTGAGAATCGGCCCGATATGGCAGGTTTTGCTGGCATCGGTTTCAACTTTGTGGCTACCCACCGATTCGCGTCCTGATCGGAC
>Ga0137457_1000207_pt1 | contig 15130 bp, 13 predicted proteins | sample EasRivERMGT630_2_FD_102321 | JGI IMG/M metagenome (GOLD analysis project Ga0137457, IMG submission 102321) | Soil microbial communities from meander-bound floodplain in the East River, Colorado, USA - East River MetaG ERMGT630_2 | ecosystem: Environmental > Terrestrial > Soil > Floodplain ...
GCGCTCCTCGTGCAGGCCGCGGCGCGCTGGTTCCCGCTCCTGCCGGCCGCGATCCCGGCCTGGGCCGGAGCGGCGGCGCTCCTCGTCGCGCTCTCGACCGGGCTCCTGTTCGGCCTCTTGCCCGCGCTGCGCGCCGTGCGCCTCGAGCCCGTGGCCGCCCTGACTGGGAGGCCGCGATGAAGGCCCTCGACCGGATCGAGCTGTGCTGGACGGCGCTGCGCGAGCACCGCCTGCGCACGCTGCTCTCGATGCTCGGGGTCGCCATAGCAGTAGCGACCGTGCTCCTGCTCGTCTCGGTGGGCGAGGGCGCGCGCATCCACGTGATGGGCGCCTTCGCGCAGTTCGGCACGAACCTGCTGCAGGTCTCGCCCGGCAAGACCGAGACGCTCGGCATCCCGGGCGCGATGGGGGGCACGAGCCACGAGCTCTCGCTCGAGGACGCGCTCGCCGTCGGGCGGCTCGCGCGCGTGCAGGTGGTCGTGCCGACGGTGATCGGCGAGGCGCAGGTGGAGGGCAACCGCCGCGCGCGCCGGGTCAGCCTGATCGGGACGACCGCCGAGGCGCGCGAGGTGTGGAAGGTGCGCGTGGCGCGCGGCGAGTTCCTGCCCGAGGGCGATCCGCGTCGCGGCGCTGACGTCGTGGTGCTGGGCTCGGAGCTGGCGCGCGAGCTGTACGGAGACGAGCCGGCGCTCGGGACCTGGGCGCGCGTCAACGGGCGGCGCCTGCGCGTGATCGGCGTGATGGAGTCGCGCGGCGAGCTCCTGGGCTTCGACATGGACGATCTCGCCTACGTGCCGGTGGCGGAGGCGCTCTCGCTGTTCGACCTCGAGGGCCTGAGCGAGATCGACGTCACCTTCGCGCACGAGTCCGAGGCCGACCGCGTCGCGGCCGAGATCGCGGCGCTCCTGCGCGCGCGCCACGACGGAGCGGACGACGTCACCATCGTCACGCAGACCACGGCCCTGGCGGTGCTCGACCGCGTGCTGCGCGGCGTGACCTGGGCCGTGGCCGCGATCGCGGCCGTGTCGCTGGTCGTGGGCGCGATCGGGATCCTGACGACCCTGTGGATCGCGGTCGGCCAGCGCACGCACGAGATCGGCCTCCTGCGCGCGCTCGGGGCGACGTTCGCCGAGGTGCAGGCGCTGTTCCTGCTGGAGGCCGTGATCCTCTCCCTGGCGGGCGGCGTCGCGGGCCTCGCGCTGGGGTTCGCCGCGGTGCGCCTCGTCGCGTGGCTCGTGCCCGCGCTGCCGGTCGAGACGCCGTTCCGCTACGTGCTCTGGGCCGTGGCGGTCAGCAGTGCGACCGGGCTCCTGTCCGGCGTCGCGCCCGCGCGCCGGGCGGCGCGCCTGGACCCGGTGCTTGCCTTGCACGCGGAGTGATCGAACGAACCCCGACGCTTCGCCATGAGCTCGGGGCGTCTACGCCGATGGCCGTGCGCGCGGGCCGGTCGAGCGCGCTAGCCTCGTGATCCGATGGCCAGGAAGACCGCACCCGATCGCGCCGAGGGAGCGACCCTCGCGCCGCGCGCACCCCTCGTGCTCGACCTCGCCGAGCTCTCGCAAGCGTCCCTGCCTCTCGTGGGCGGCAAGAACGCCGCCCTGGGCGAGCTCCTGCGCGAGCTCGGAGCGGCCGGCGTGCGCGTGCCGCCCGGCTTCGCCCTGACGACGACGGCCTGGCACGCGCACCTCGCGCAGGCGGACCTCGCCGCGCGCATCCGCCAGCGTCTCGCCGGGCTCGACGTGACGGACGTGGCGGCGCTCGCGGGGGTCGCGGCGGAGGTGCGCGGCTGGATCGCGGGCGCCGAGCTCCCGCCCGAGGTCGCGCGCGCGGCGCGCGCCGCCTACGAGGACCTGGGGCGGAGGACGGGGCGAGCCGAGCCCGACGTGGCCGTGCGCTCGAGCGCCACGGCCGAGGACCTGCCCGAGGCGTCCTTCGCGGGCCAGCAGGAGACGTACCTCAACGTACGCGGCTGGCCGGCGCTGGAGCGCGCCATCCGCGACTGCATGGCGTCCCTGTACACCGACCGCGCCATCGTCTACCGCGCCGAGCGCGGCATCGCGCACGCGGCCGTGGCGCTCTCCGTGGGCGTGCAGCTCATGGTGCGCAGCGACCTCGCCAGCGCGGGCGTGATCTTCACGCTCGACACGGAGAGCGGCTTCCGCGACGTGGTGCTGGTGACGGGCGCCTGGGGGCTGGGCGAGTCGGTGGTGCAGGGCCGCGTGAACCCTGACGAGTTCTGGGTCCACAAACCCACGCTGCGCACAGGCCATCGCGCGCTGATCCGGCGCGAGCTCGGCACGAAGGAGCTGCGCCTGGTGTACGGCACGGGCGCGGCGCGCTCGGTGCGCGAGGAGCGCGTGCCCGACGAGGAGCGCGGGCGCTTCGTGCTGTCGGAGTCCGAGGTGCTCGAGCTCGCGCGCTGGGCGCTGGCGATCGAGCGGCACTTCTCGGAGCGCGCGGGCCACGACACGCCGATGGACATCGAATGGGCCAAGGACGGGCGGACGGGCGAGCTGTTCGTCGTGCAGGCCCGGCCCGAGACCGTGCACGCCGCACGCAGCGGCGCGCGCCTCGAGCTCTTCCGGCTGAAGGGCAAGGGCAAGGTGCTCGCGCGCGGCAAGAGCGTCGGCAGCCGCATCGGCACCGGTCCCGTGCGCATCGTGCGCGCGAAGGCCGAGCTCGAGCACTTCCGCGCGGGCGAGGTGCTGGTCTCGCCCACGACGGACCCCGACTGGGAGCCGGTCCTGCGGCGCGCCGCCGCTGTCGTGACCGACCAGGGCGGGCGCACGTGCCACGCCGCGATCGTCTCGCGCGAGGCCAACTTGCCGTGCGTGGTCGGCGCGGGCGACGCCACTCGAACCCTGACGGACGGCCAGGAGGTCACGGTCTCGTGCGCCGAGGGCAGCGAGGGTCGGGTTTACGCTGGTCGCGTGCCGTTCGAGCGCGAGGAGGTCGAGCTCGCGACCCTGCCGCACTCGCGCGTGCCGCTGCTGCTGAACCTGGCCGATCCGGACCAGGCCTTCCGCCTGGCGCAGCTTCCGAGCGCCGGCGTGGGCCTCTTGCGGCTCGAGTTCCTGGTGACGAGCTGGATCGGGGTCCACCCGATGGCGTGCGCGCATCCCGAGCGCGTCCAGGACGCCGGCGCGCGCGACGAGCTCCAGCGCCGAGCGGCGCGCGCCGCCTCGCCGGCGGAGTTCTTCGTCGAGCGCCTGGCCTCGGGCGTCGGCGTGATCGCCGCGGCCTTCCATCCGCGGCCGGTGATCGTGCGCTTCTCCGACTTCAAGACCAACGAGTACGCACGCCTGGTCGGTGGCGCCGGCTTCGAGCCGAGCGAGCCGAACCCGATGATCGGCTTCCGCGGCGCCTCGCGCTACTACGACGAGCGCTACCGCGACGGGTTCGCGCTCGAGTGCCGGGCCGTGCGGCGCGTGCGCGAGGAGATGGGTCTCGCGAACCTGCGCGTGATGATCCCCTTCTGCCGCACGCTGGGCGAGGCGCGCGCGGTCCTGGCCGAGATGGCGAAGCACGGCCTCGTGCGCGGCCGGGACGGCCTCGAGGTCTAGGTCATGTGCGAGATCCCGAACAACGTCGTCCTCGCCGCCGAGTTCTCCGAGCTGTTCGACGGCTTCTCGATCGGCTCGAACGACCTGACCCAGCTCGCGCTGGGCGTCGACCGCGACTCGCCATTGCTCGCGCACGTGTTCGACGAGCGCGACCCGGGTGTGAAGCGCCTGATCGAGTCGGTGGTGCAGACGGCCCACGCCCACGGCCGTCCGGTCGGGATCTGCGGCCAGGCGCCCAGCGACCACCCCGACTACGCCGAGTGGCTGGCCGCCCTCGGCATCGACTCGATCTCGCTCACGCCCGATTCCTTGCCGAGCGTGGCGCGCAGGCTAGCGGACGGCGCCCCAGCGTGAACGCGGCGACGCCGATCAAGAGGCCCGCACCGCAGGCGCCGAGCAGGCCGAGCTCGGTCCACGCTTCGATGGCGCGATTCGGGAGCTCCTCCCTCACACCCACGTGCCCCCGCTGCTCCTCTGCGATCAGGATCTCGGTCGCGCGCCGGTAGTCCTCGCCCACCACCTTTCACCGCCGGCTGGAACGGGAAGAGGTCGAAGGGATCCTCTCCGAAAGGAGAACCCGTGAAGTCGAAGCCCGCGGTCCGGTCGTGCCAGGCTCGGCGGCGCCGGGGTGCGACGCAGTGCGTAGCCTGTCAGGACGCGCTCGGCGCCATCTCAACCGCCGCCAGGCGCCGCCGGGCATCAAGGTCACCGGCAAGGCCTTCGGCGTGGGCCGCCGCGTCCGATCGCGCACCCGTTCCGGCCGGCTTGACGCGCGCTACCCGCCGGCTCCGGCCCGCCGGCCGAGCGCACCGCGCAGCAGCTTGCCGAGCTCGACCAGCGTCACGGGCAGGAGGCTCGCGCCGATGACGAGCGGCCAGTCGCGCGCGGCCAGCGGCTCGATCTCGAACAGGGCCCGCAGGGGCGCGAGCCCGTGCACCAGGAACTGCAGCCCGGAGGTGGCCAGGAGTGCGAGCACGAGCCGCGGGTTGCCCAGGGGGCCGAGGCCGAACAGCGTGCGGCTCTGGCTGCGGAAGGCCAGCGCGAGCGCGAGCTGCCCCAGGACGAGCACCGCGAACGCCAGCGTGTTGGCGCGCCCGACCCCCGTGGCGAGTGCCGTGCGGTAGACCGCCGCCACGGTCAAGGCGAGGCAGCCGCCGCGCAAGAGGATCGCGGCCCCGTCGGTGAGCGAGATCACCGGCGCACGCCGCGAGAGCGGCCGCCGCCGCATCAGGTCCTCCTCGGGCGGTTCGACGCCCAGGGCCAGGGCCGGTAGTCCGTCCGTGACCAGGTTGATCCACAAAAGCTGGATGGCCGTCAGCGGGATCGGCCAGCCTGCGAGGGTGGCCAGCACCATGGTAAGCACCTCGGCCAGGTTGCCCGTCAGCAGGAAGTGCACCGCCTTGCGGATGTCGTCGAAGATGCCGCGGCCCTCGCGCACCGCGCTCACGATCGAGGCGAAGTTGTCGTCCAGGAGCACCATGTCGGCCGCCAGGCGCGTGACGTCGGTCCCGGTCCGGCCCATGGCGATGCCGATGTCGGCCTCCTGCAGGGCCGGGGCGTCGTTGACCCCGTCGCCGGTCATGGCCACGACCGCGCCGCGCTCGCGCCAGGCGCGCACGATGCGCAGCTTGTGCTCGGCCGACGTACGCGCGAAGACGGCGCAGCTCTCGAGCTCGCGCGCGAGCTCGGCGTCGGTCCAGCGCTCGAGCTCGGCCCCGCCCACGGCGCGCTCGGCCGGTGCGGCGAGGCCGATCTCGCGCGCGATGGCGAGAGCCGTGTCGGGATGGTCGCCGGTGATCATCACCGGGCGAATTCCCGCCTCGAGGCAAGTGCGCACGGCCGCGGGCACCTCCTCGCGCGGCGGGTCCTGCATCCCGACCAGGCCGGTGAAGCACAGCTCTTCCTCGGCCCTCGCGGCCTCGGCGTGGTCTCGGCGGAAAGCCAGCGCGAGCACGCGCAGCGCGCGCGCCGCCATGGCACGGCAGTGCCCCAGGATCTCGGCCCGCAGCGCGTCGTCCAGCGGCTCCACGCGCCCGGCCCGGAAAGCCGAGGTGCAGCGCGCCAGCACGATCTCGGCCGCGCCCTTGGCGTAGACCGTGCTCGACCCGCCATGCGCCACGGCCACGCTCATGAGCTTGCGCTCGGAGTCGAACGGCAGCTCGAAGAGCACGCGCTCGCCGTCTGCCAGCTCCGGCTCGATCCCGCCCTTGAGCGCGGCCACCAGGAGCGCGCCCTCGGTCGGGTCGCCGATCGCGGTCCAGGGCGCGCCGGGCCGGGCGGGCGGCGCCAGGCGCGCGTTGTTGCAGCGCGCGCCGACCAGCAAGGCCATGCGCAGCTCGGGATCGTCGCCGGCCGGGCCGCCGCCCGCGCGCGTGAGCTCGCCCTGCGGCGCGTAGCCCGAGCCGCCGACCAGGAACGCGCCCGAGACGGTGCGCACCTCGCGCACGGTCATCTCGTCGCGCGTCAGCGTGCCGGTCTTGTCGGTGCAGATCACGGTCACCGAGCCGAGCGTCTCCACGCTGGGCAGCTTGCGCACGAGCGCGTTCTGCTCCACGAGGCGCCGCGTGCCGAGGGCGAGCGCGATCGTGATCACGGCCGTCAGGCCCTCGGGCACGGCCGCGACCGCGAGCCCGATCGAGAGCACGATCACCTCCCCCATGGGCTCGCCGCGCAGGAGCAGCAGGCTCGCCAGCGCGACCACGATCGCGAGACACGCCGCGGCCAGCCAGCGGCCCACCACCGCCAGGCGCTCCTGCAGCGGCGTCGCGCGCAGGCGCTGGCCCTGCAAGAGGCCGGCGATGCGCCCGAGCTCCGTGGCCATGCCCGTCGCCACGACCACGGCGCGCGCGTGTCCACCGGCCACGACCGTGCCGAGGAAGATCGAGTTCCTGCGCTCGGCCAGCGGCGTCTCACGCGCGAGCAGCGCGCCGTGATCCTTCTCGACCGGCGTCGATTCGCCGGTCAGGGCCGACTCCTGCGTGCGGAGCGCGGTGGAATCGATCAGGCGCGCGTCGGCCGGCACGGCATCGCCTGCGCCGACCACGAGCACGTCGCCGGGGACCACCTCGCTGGCCGGGAGGATCCGCTCGGCTCCCGCGCGCAGGACGCGCGCGCGCGGCCGGGCCAGCTCGGCCAGCGCCTCGATCGCGCGCGTCGCGCGTTCCTCCTGCAGGAAGCCCAGGGTGGCGTTGAGCGCCAAGATGGCGAGGATCACGGCGGCGTCGAGCACCTCGCCCAGGACCAGCGAGAGCGCGGCCGCTCCGAGCAGGACCAGCACCACCAGCTCGGCGAACTGGCGCAGGAAACGGCGCCAGGCGGGCGCCTCGGGCGCACGCCGGAGCTCGTTCGGGCCGTACCGGGCCCGGCGCCGCTCGACCTCGTCGGGCGCGAGACCGTCGCGCCCGGTCGCGAGCGCGCGCAGCACCTCCTCGCTCGCCAGCGCGTGGGCTTCGAGGACCGTGCTCTCGCCCGCCTGGTGTTCCTGCATGCTGGCCGCGCCTCGGCGCGATCTCATCATCGGCGCGCGCGTGTCACAAGCGCGGACGCATGCGCTCTCTCTCCGCCGGCCGTGCGCACTTCGCCGCATTCGAGGCGCACGCCGGTGCCCCTATCCTTGCCCGCGACCACTGCACAGGATCACAAGGATCACAGGAGCATTCCCATGAACCCGAACCCCGATGTCCTGACCCCCCAGCGCCGTACGACGCCCGAGAACTTCGCCACCATCAAGGAAAGCGTGGGCGAGATCGCGCAAACAGAGCGCGAGCGCCTGCAAGAGGTCTACGTGCGCGGCAAGGAGCGCGCGCAGGCCGTGCAGCACTCCTTCGAGGACTACGTGCGCCAGCATCCCGTGCGCTCGCTCCTGATCGCTGCCGGGACGGGCGTGGCCCTGGGCGTCCTGCTCGGACGCCGGCGCTAGCCGGGCGTCCACGGGAGAGCACGATGGTGTTGCGCGCGCAGGAGGAGCAGGAGGATCGGGACGGCGCTCCGACCGCCGGACGCGCGGGCAACGGTGCGCCGCTCGGGGACGTCGAGTCCCTCTCGGGCCACGTGGCCGAGATCGCCGGTCAGGTCGCGCGCCTCGTGCGGATCCGTGCCGCGCGGGCCCGCCTGCGCGCGCGCCAGACGGCGTTCCTCGTAATGGGTGGGATCGTGCTGGCGCTCGCGGCCGCGGCGGCCGCGCTCGCCGGCGTGCGCCTGTTCGTGAGCGGCCTGACCGCGGGGCTGGGCGAGCTCGTGGACGGCCGGACATGGCTGGCGGAGCTGTGGAGCGGCCTCTTGCTCCTGGCGGGGACGGGCCTCGCGCTCGTCTGGCTCCAGAGATGGAGCGAGCGCCGGCTCGTGCGCGACCTCCGGGGGCGCAACGAGAGGCGCGGATGAGGCGCGGCGCCGATCGTCCCCGTTCCGCGCTCGAGGCGCTCGAGCGCGAGGAGGAGCACGCGCTCGAGGACCTGAAGCGCGCGCTGGCGTCGGCGGCCGAGGACCTGCCGCTCCGTGAGGTGCGGGCCGCGGCGGGGCGCCATCCCGAGCTGGCGGTGGCGGCGAGCGCGGCGATCGGCGTCCTGCTCGCGCCCGTGCTGGCCGGCGTCGCACGAGCTGCCTTGCCCGTGGTCCTGCGGAGCTGGCGCTCCGGCGGGACCCTTCTCGCCGGCCTGACGCGGCGCGCGCTCCCCTGAGCGTAGCCGTCCCGGAAGCGCATGGATCAGGCTTCGCGAGCCCGGATCTGCGGAGAGGGCGGCGTGACCTCCGGCGGCGGTCGGGTCGGTGGCGGCAGCTCGTGCCCCGGCTCGTCGCCCGGCTCCTGCCAGCGCGGAACCTCCTCCGGCCAGGGCCCGCGTGGTGCGGGCGGGACCAGAGGGATCTCGGGCGAGGGTCGATCTGGGGTGTTCTGAGCCTTCGCTCTCATTGCGCGCTCGCTTCCTGGAGGGGCGGTTCCGAACCCGACACTACGATGCTGGAGCGGGCCTTGCCCTGCGCCGGAGACGGTAGCGATCCTGGAACTGAAGCGGAGCAGGCTCTGCGATCCTGGCGACGGGCGCCATGCGCACTGATGCGGATGGGGAGCGAGACTCGCGCGCGCGAGACTGCCGGTGATTGAAGGTCCTGACCCGCGAGCAATGCGTGAGTCTTCCGGCGCCCGCGCACGACGGGCGCGTGGCCCTCGAAAGGGCTCTCTGGCTGCGGCGCTCGGTGCGCGAGTTCTCCGATCGCCCGCTGCGGCTTCCCGAGCTCGCGCAGCTCCTCTGGGCGACCCAGGGCATGACGGGCCTCGAGGGTCGGCGCACCACGCCCTCGGCGGGGACGTCGTATCCGCTCGAGGTGCACGTCCTGGCCGGCTCGGTCGAGGGCGTCGCTCCCGGGCACTACCGCTACCTCCCGCGCCGTCACGTGCTGCTCGAGCGCGCCGCCGGCGACCTGCGCGACGCCCTGGCGCGGGCCGCGCAGGATCAGGCGTGGATCGCGCACGCCGCGGCGATCCTCGTGGTGACCGCGGTGCCCGAGCGCACGTCCTTCACCTACGGCGAGCGCGGCGCGCGCTACGTGCAGCAGGAGGCCGGCGGCGCCGCGCAGAACCTGCAGCTCCAGGCGGCCGTCCTCGGGCTCGCGAGCGCCGTGGTCGGCGCGTTCCGCGATGCGGACGTCGCGCGCCTGCTCGAATTGCCCGCCTGGGAGGCGCCCGTGTGCATCCTCCCCGTGGGCTGGCCCGCCGAGAAACGAGGTGTCCCATGCTGACAGTCGGCCAGATCATGACGCGTCGTCTCGTGACCGTGTCGCCGGACAGTCCGCTCGAGCGCGCGCGCTGGCTCCTGCGCGAGCACGAGATCCGGCACCTGCCCGTGGTCGAGCACCAACGCCTGGTCGGGGTCGTCTCGGAGCGGGACCTGATGGAGCGCCCGGAGGCCGCGCCTCGCCGGCGGGGGCCCGGGAAACCCCCGCCCGAGACGCAGGTGCGCGATCGCATGAGCATCTCGGTCGAGACCGTCGCGCTCGACGAATCCGCGCTGCGCGCCTGCAAGCGCTTGCACGAGCGGCGCATCTCGAGCTTGCCGGTCGTCTCCGGCAGCCGCGTGGTGGGGATCCTGAGCGAGCTCGACCTCCTGCGCCTCTACGAGCGCGTGTGCCGCTTCGCGGGCCGGGATCCCGCGCTCGATCCGCCGGTCGAGGCGCACATGAGCCGGGATCCGGTGGTCATCGCGCCGGGCGCGAGTGCGCTCGAGGCCTTCGACCTGTGCCGCTCCAAGGGTTTTCGCCACCTGCCCGTGGTGCACGATGGCTGGCTGGTCGGGATGATCTCCGACCGTGACCTTCTCCCGGTCGTGGGCCAGGGGCAGGGCGAGACGCGCCGGGTCGAGGACGTGATGACCAAGGACTACGTCGGGGTCGTGCCCGGCACGCTCCTCTCCGCCGTGGCGGAGTGCATGCTGAAGAACGGTTTCCACGCCCTGCCGGTGCTGGTGAACGGCGCGCTGCGCGGCATCGTCACCTCGGCCGACGTCCTCGCGGTGCTGTGCGCGATCGACGAGGACGCCCTGGAGTCGGCCTGGACCGGCGAGGCCGCCCTGAGCGCAGAGGCCACAGAGGAATAGTGAAGCGCACGTCTGCTCCCGATCGCGGCGCGGAGCGCCTGCGCATGGTCGAGCAGCAGATCCTCGCCCGCGGCGTGCGCTCGCCGCGCGTCCTGGCCGCGATGGGCAAGGTGCGCCGCGAGGGCTACGTGCCCTCGTACCTGGGCGAGTTCGCCTACCAGGACACGCCGCTCCCGATCGAGGAGGAGCAGACCATCTCCCAGCCCTACATCGTGGCCTTCATGATCGAGGCCCTCGATCTCCAGGGCGGCGAGCGCGTGCTCGAGATCGGCACTGGCTCGGGCTATGCCGCGGCCGTGCTGGCGGAGATCGCGCGCGAGGTGTACACGATCGAGCGCCACGAGCGGCTGGCGCGCGACGCGGCCGAGCGCTTGCGCCGCGACGGCTACGGGAACGTGCACGTGAGCCACGGCGACGGCACGCTCGGCTGGCCCGCCGAGGCGCCCTTCGACGCGATCGTGGTGGCCGCGGGAGGCCCGAAGGTTCCCGCGACCCTGCGCGAACAGCTCGCCATCGGCGGGCGCCTCGTGATCCCGGTGGGCGAGGTGGTCGGGCTGCAGAAGCTCGTGCGCGTGAAGCGCCTGTCGGAGACGCGCTACGAAGAGGAGGATCTCGGGGCCGTGCGCTTCGTGCCCCTGGTGGGCGCCGAGGGCTGGCACGAGGAGCGGCCGCGCGCGACCCCGCCCGCGGCGCGCACGCTCTCGCAGCGCATCGCCGCCAGCGCCGAGCCCTTCGCATCGATCGACACGGCCGATCTCGAGCCGTGCCTGCGGCGCATCGGCGACGCGCGCGTGGTGCTGCTCGGCGAGGCCACGCACGGGACGGAGGAGTTCTATCGCATGCGCGCGCGCCTCACGCGCGAGCTCGTCCAGCGCAAGGGCTTCGAACTGGTGGCGGTCGAGGCCGACTGGCCCGACGCCGAGCGCATCGACCACTTCGTGCGCGCGCGCGACGTCCCGCGGCGCGAGTGGCAGGCCTTCGCGCGCTTCCCGACGTGGATGTGGCGCAACCGCGAGGTGCGCGACTTCGTCGACTGGCTGCGCGACCACAACCAGGGCCGCGAGCCCGCACGGCGCGTGCGCTTCGCCGGGCTCGACCTGTACGGGCTGTACAACTCGATCGAGGCCGTGCTCGCGTACCTCGACGGCGTGGACCCGGAGAGCGCGACCGTCGCGCGCCAGCGCTACGGCTGCCTGACGCCCTGGCAGAGCGATCCGGCCGAGTACGGGCGCGCGGCGCTCACCGGCAGCTACCGCTCGTGCGAGCGGGACGTGGTGGCGGTGCTGTACGCGCTCCACGGGCAGCGCCTGCAGGATCTCCGCCGTTCCGACGAGGCCCTGTTCGAGGCGCTGCAGAACGCACGCGTGGTGGCCGACGCGGAGGCCTACTACCGCGTGATGTACTACGGTGCGGCCGAGTCGTGGAACCTGCGCGACCGCCACATGTTCGCCACGCTCCAGGGCCTGCTCGAGTTCCACGGCCCGCGCTCGAAGGCCGTCGTGTGGGCGCACAACTCGCACGTCGGCGACGCCGCCTCGACCGAGATGTCGGCGCGCGGCGAGGTCAACATCGGCCAGCTCTGCCGCCAGCAGTTCGGCTCCGCGGCGTACTCGATCGGCTTCGGGACCGACCACGGCACGGTGGCGGCGGCGTCGCACTGGGGCGGTCCGATGGAGGTGAAGCGCGTGCGCCCGGCGCACGAGCGGAGCTACGAGCGCCTGTGCCACGAATCCGGGCACGAGAGCTTCTTCCTGCCGCTGCGTGCGCCGCGGCAGCCCGAGCTGCGGCGCGAGCTGACCGAGCCGCGCCTCGAGCGCGCCATCGGGGTCCTGTACCGGCCCGAGACGGAGCTCGCCAGCCACTACTTCCACGCCGTGCTCCCGCACCAGTTCGACGAGTTCGTATGGTTCGATCGCACCGCGGCCGTGAGTCCCCTCGAGACCCACGAGCTCGCCGGCATGCCGGACACCTACCCCTTCGGCATCTGATTCGCCTCGAACGGGGCGCGCGCCCACGCCGTTCCCTAGGGGGTCGCATCCTGGCGGCAGGGATCCGAGCCAAGGAACACCCGTGGCCGGCTCGATAGGATGGCTCCTTTCCCCGCGATGATCCGGCCTCATTACCCCCGCGAGGCGGACGCCTCCGCGCACACCGGGCCGCTCCCCGCCGGCGTCGGCATCCCCTCGGGCGTCCAGCCGCTCGCGCACCTCGGCGCGGTGGTGGATTCCATGCGCTCCGAGTGGGGAGGCAGGAGGCCCCTGATCCTGACCCACCGCACGCCCGATCCGGACGCGCTCGGGGCGATGTTCGGGCTCGACCTGTTGCTGCGGCGCGCCTTCGGCCTCGAGCCCGAGATCGCGGCCGCGGGCCGGATCGCGCGCGCCGAGAACGTGGCCATGCTGCGCGAGCTCGAGCTCGCCTTCACGGACGCCGAGCACCTCGACAGCTCCAGGTACGGCGGCGTGTTCCTGGTCGACACGCAGCCCGGCTTCGGGCACACGACCCTGCCCGACGGGATCCCCGTGGTGGCGGTCTTCGACCACCATCGCCCGCCCGACGTCGAGGCCCTGCGCGAACGCCCGATGCCGCCGCACTACGACCTGCGGCTCGAGGTCGGGGCGACGTCGGCGCTGATGTACGGCTACCTGCGCGACGCGGAGATCGAGATCGACTCGCGCACGGCCACGGCGCTGTGCTGCGGCGTGCGCTTCGACACGCTCGACCTCGCGATCAGCGCCACGGAGCTCGACAGCGAGGCCTTCTTCGAGACCTTCCGGCGCGCCGACCACCAGAAGCTCGCGCGCATCCAGCGCCCGACCCTGCCGGCGGTCTACTACCGCGACCTCTACCGCTCGCTCTCGCGCGCGCGGCGCTACGGCCCGGCCGTGCTCGGCTTCCTCGGGCGCGTCTCGCACCCCGAGTCGGTGGCCGAGATGGCCGACTTCTTCCGGCGCATGGAGCAGTGCCGCTGGTCGCTGGTCGGCGGCGCGGTCGGCGCGACCTACCACCTCTCGCTGCGCACCGACGGGAACGAGGCCTATCCGTTCCTGCAGCACGTCCTGGGCGCGGACGGCTCCTTCGGCGGGCGCGGCACGGTCGCCGGCGGACAGGTGCAGCTCGCGAGCGACGACTGGCGCGAGCTGCAGCGCCTCGAGCGCCGCCTGCGCAACCGTGCCCTCGAGCTGATCGATCCGGCCGAGCGCACCGGCGCGCGCGGCGTGCGCCTGACGCAGATCCCGTGACCACGCGGATCCTCGTCGTCGCCGGGCACGACCCTTCGGGGGGTGCCGGCGTCGGCGCGGACCGCGCCGCGGCCGCACACTTCGGAGTCGAGGCCGAGTGCGTGGTGACCGCCTGGACCGACCAGGACGGAGCGCGCGTGCGCGCGATCGAGCCGCGCCCGATCGAGGACTGGCTCGAAGAGGCGCGCTACGCGCTGGCCTCGCCGATCGGGGCCCTGAAGAGCGGGCTCCTGCCGAGCGCGGCCGCCGTGCGCGCGCTCGCGACCCTGCTCGACGAGGTCGCGCACGCGCGGGCGGTTCCCGCGGTGGTCGATCCGGTGCTCGCCGCCTCGGGCGGCGAGAGCTTCCTCGACGAGACCGGCATCGAGGCCCTGCTCGCCGAGCTCCCGCCGCGTGGCGTGATCCTGACGCCGAACCTCCCGGAGGCCGCGCGCCTTACCGGCCTCGAGCTCGAGCACCTCCAGGCGCGCCTCGAGGCGCGCGAATCCGCCGCACGCGCGCTCCTCGAGCGCGGTTGCCGGGCCGTCGTGCTCAAGGGCGGCCATGCTGACGACTCACCGGTCCGCGATCTCGTCCTCGAGCGCGGCGGCGAGCCCGTCTGGCTCGAGCACGCGCGCATCCCCGGCGCGCGCCTGCACGGCTCGGGATGCCGCTTCGCCTCCGCGATCGCCGCCCAGCTCGCGCGCTCGGTGCCCCTCGACGAGTCCGCGCGCGCCGCCGGCGTCTGGCTGGCCGAGCTCCTGCGCGCTGCGCCGGCCTGATCTGCTCCTTGCGCGACTCCGTTTCGGGATGCTCGGCCCGGGCGCTCGCGCTACCGTTGGCGCGCGTGAACGGCGAGACCATGCTGGCCGCGGTGCTCGCGGCCACGAGACCGGTGAGCCCGAGCTCGCTCCGCCTCGAGCGCAGAGCCGTGCCCGCTCCGGCCGCCGGGGAACTGCTGGTCGAGGTCGAGGCGTGCGGTGTGTGCCGGACCGATCTGCACGTCGTCAGCGGTGAGCTGCCAGAGCGGCGCTCTCCGCTCGTGCCGGGTCACCAGGCGGTGGGCGTGGTGCGGGCCCTCGGCGACGGCGTCGAGCGCGCGTGGCTCGGCCGGCGCGTCGGCGTGGCGTGGCTGCACCACACCTGCCAGCGCTGCCGCTTCTGCGCGCGCGGCGACGAGAACCTGTGCGAGTCGCCCGCGTTCACGGGCTGGACGGTCGATGGCGGATTCGCGCAGTGGGTGCGCGCTCCAGCCGACTTCGTCTACCCGCTGCCCGACGGGCTCGATCCGCTCACCGCGGCCCCGCTCCTGTGCGCCGGGATCATCGGCTTCCGCTGCCTACGCATGACCGGGCTCGACGCGCGCGGATGGTCGGGAGCGCGGCTCGGCCTCTACGGCTTCGGGGCGGCGGGACACATCGCGATCCAGCTCGCCCGCGCGCGCGGCGCCGAGGTATTCGTGTGCACGCGCGACCGGACGCGGCATCGCGCGCTCGCCCTCGAGCTCGGCGCCGCGTGGGTCGGCGACGCCGCCGAGGCGCCGCCCCGTCCGCTCGACGCCGCGATCGTGTTCGCGCCAGCCGGCGAGCTCGTGCCGGCCGGGCTGCGCGCCCTCGACGCCGGCGGGACGCTCGTGCTCGGCGGGATCCACATGAGCCCCATCCCCGGCTTCGAGTACGGGCTCCTGTACCGCGAGCGCTGCATCCGCAGCGTGACCAACAACACCCGCGCCGACGGCCGGGACTTCCTGGCCGAGGCC
>Ga0137457_1000208_pt1 | contig 15107 bp, 23 predicted proteins | sample EasRivERMGT630_2_FD_102321 | JGI IMG/M metagenome (GOLD analysis project Ga0137457, IMG submission 102321) | Soil microbial communities from meander-bound floodplain in the East River, Colorado, USA - East River MetaG ERMGT630_2 | ecosystem: Environmental > Terrestrial > Soil > Floodplain ...
AGCCTGGAATGAAGCCGAGCTAATCGGGCCAATGCTGCACAGCGTGTGCAGGTTGGCTGACGAGATCGTTATCGGGATCGACACGCGCACCACGGACAGGACGCGCGAGCTAGCGGCCGACTACTGGTCAAAGGTTGTCGACGTGGACTGGCGCGATGATTTCAGCTACGCGCGCAACCTCACGCTCGACGCGGCTACCAGTGATTGGATTCTGGTGATCGACTGTGACGAGCGGTTGACGCGTGAAGGTGCTGACGTGATCCGCCGGGTGATTGGCATGGCGAGCGTCGCACCGGGGCCTGACAGCGTCACCGGGCTGTCGTTCCTGATGGGCCAGTACAACCGGGATCAATCGGTGCTGTACGGGCTGACATGGGCCTCTATGAGGCTCTTCCGGCGCACGCCAGACATACGCTACCGTGGCAATGTCCACGAAGAGCCTGTATGGCTTCCCGACCCGCCTAGCACGCGCGTAGGCGTTGTAGAGGGCACTGTGGCGATAGCCCACGTCGGGTATGACCCGCAGATATGGCGGGACAGGGGGAAGCGGGCTAGGAACGTAGCCCTGCTCAAAGAACGTCTCGCCGCGTACCCGGATGATGAGTACGCGGCGAGAAAGCTGCTGGCGAGTCTTGCGAACGACGGGCCGTTTACCGAAAGAGCTTGTTGAGACGCTGTCTCGGTATCCCGACGATGTTCCCGCAGCCAAGGCACACGTAGTCGGGCGCGAGTGCGGCTAGCTCGGCCTGCGTAATCTGCATAGACCCGTCAGGCGTGCCCTGGAAGCCCTCACCGCACTCGGGGCAATCCACGTACACGCTGACAACCTTGACCAGACCGACGACATAGCGTTTCGGCATCATTCCTCCGGGAAGTCCACGCTAGACGAGAAAAAGATCGGTGCGTTGGGGCGAGCGACCTCAAAGGCACTGGCGACGCGACCAACGGTCCAAAGCACGTTGCCCTCAATAGCTGCGTGCGTCCACTCAAGGCGAGCGCGCGAGCCATCAGCCGCGTCCACGTAGGCGTAGACGGTGCGGGGGTCAGTGTCGGTCCAACCAACGGGCTTGCCAAGGATGCCGATAACGACGGTGCCGTGCGTTGCTGCGAGTGCAGCCTGATCGATTGCCTGGGCCATTACAGCCCCCTTTCTTTGCGGGCCTTGTCGCGGAGCGGGATGAGAAGCGCGATGGCCTCATTGATCCGGGAGATTTCCTCTTCGCGCATCTCGCGGCTGATGCGGTCAGGCGTGATCTTGTTGCTGGCCGCTGTCTGGCGTGCGAGCAATTCGCGGATCGCCATGTTGAGGGCTGCCGTGGTGTCCAGTGGTTCCATAAGCAATACGATATACCCCACCCTATGAGGCTGTCAATACACAATGCCGGGGATGCCGGCACAGGAGCGAAACGTGAGCGATGAGAAGCCGGCCGAGATGGCCGCATCAGCCGAGACGGTTGACGATAACGACGACGAGCAGGAAGAGACGGCGCAGGAATTGCCTGCGGCGGTAAAGCTCACACTCAAGAAATTGCGCGATGAGCTAAAAGCGACTAAGCTTGCTGCTAAGCAAGCTTCTGAGCGCGAGGCTCAAGCGGCACGCAAGCTACAAGAGAAAGCCGACGCGGAGCTTTCCGAGACGGAAAGACTACGCAAGCAAGTCGACGATCTCAAGGCGGCGAGCGTCAAAGCCGCACAGGAAGCACAGCGGGTACGCGACGAGCAGGCGATAGAACGCGCGGCAGTCGAGCAGCATGCTCACAAACCGAGCGTCATTGTCAGGCTCATTGACCACGATGCTATCGAGCGGGATGCCGATGGCAAACCGAGCAATGTCGGCCAGCTTGTCAAAGAGCTACTCAAGGAAAACCCGTACCTGAAAGGTGACGCGACAACCGGGCCTCCCGGTACGCCGCGCCCCAACACTTCCGAGCCAAACTACGCCGATAAGGTGAGAGAGGCTCAAGAAAAACTGGCACAGACGGGGCTTTATCCGCGCTTCTAAACGCGTGTAATCCCGCGAAACAACACTGGAGATAACACTATGGCTGCTGTAGCCGCATCGGGAACGCCGAGCCTTAGCTCGGTTCTGCCCCCACAATCGCAGCAAATCGCGGGACTGCTTGCGGGAGAGGCGCTTACTGCGGGCGCGCCCTGCTATATCAAGGCGTCTGACGGAAAGGTGTATCTGTCGGTCGGGACGGCTGCTAACGCGGCTGCGAAGGTTGACGGATGGGCCGCTGAGGCGTGCGCTATCGGTGAGGCTGTCACCCTGTTCTTTGACGTGAACTTTCGCTATGGCGCAGCAATGACGCCGGGCGCACGTCTTTTCGTTGGCGCTACCGCCGGCGTTCTGGACAGCGTTGCGACCACTGGCGGCACGGCCCCGGTGGCTTTCGTGGTGGATGCCACGCGCATCCACGCGATGCTGTCGCGGTACTAGGGGGAGATTGAATCATGGCTTACGGAACCCTCAGTACCCTTGACACCCTGTCTTCTGTTCGGCAAACCGTTGTCGAGTTTGGCGAAGACCGGGCCTGGGACAGCATTGCGGCCGCCCTGGCTGCACACAACGCACAGAAAGCCGAGATGCGCGGCGACCTTGTCGAGCGAACGACCGACGTTCGCCGTGCCTATGGCGCAACCGACGCGAAGCGTATGGACGAAATGGACCAGTGGGGCCTGCCCGACGCGCAGAAAGTGACCGCTGGTATCACGGTCGATTTTCCCCTGCGGCGGTACGGCAACAGCCTCCAGTGGACCTATCAGGTCTTCCGGCAGTGGCCTGTGTCGCAGCTTGCGGCTGAGGTTGCGGCCATCATGGACGCTGACCGGCTCAACTGGATAAAGCAGGTCAAGCGCGCCATCTTCACGCCGACCAACACCACGTTTATCGACAAGCTCGGGCAGCCGGCGAACGTGTCGCTCGCGGTCAAAGCGTTGGTGAACGCTGACTCGGCGGGCATCCCTGTCGGGCCAAACGGCGAGACGTTTGATGGGGCAACGCACACGCACTACCTGGCAAACGCAACCCTCACGGCGGCCTTTGCAACCTCCCTGGTCACAGCCGTTCAAGAGCACTACAACAGCGGCATCCCGCGTATCTACATCGCGGCTGCCAACGAAGCCGCGTGGCGTGCGCTCACTGGCTTTGTGGCCTACATCGATCCACGGTTGACGCTCAACACGGCCGCCAACCAGCCTTTCACGCGGTCCAACATCAGCAACATTTACGACCGGGCCATTGGCCTGTACGGGAACGCTGAGGTTGTCATCAAGCCGTGGATGATTGCTGGCTACGCGTTCGCGTACGTCAGCGGCGCGCCGGTTCCCCTGGTGGAGCGCGTCCCGACCTTTGACGGCCTGGGCGATCTTCAACTGATGTACGAGGACGAGAGGCACCCGCTTCGCGCACGCTCGTACGAGAACCAGTTTGGTGTCGGTGTCTGGAATCGCACCAACGGTGCGGTGCTCGACTTCGGCAACGCGAGCTACACAGTCCCGACGATCACGTAACCCGCGAGATACCGGATCACCCTGCGGTCCCCGGATGGGTATAGGTGCCCTCCGATCCCGTCCGGTTGGGTGGTCCGGTTTCGCGCGAGACTGGAGAAAGACATGGCAGAGCAACGAGCAGCGGCCGACAAGGCAACAGAAGACGCGTCCCTGGCGATTGCGAAAGCACAGGCAGAGGCGGCTGAACTCAAGGCTACCGAGACGGTCCCCGGCGGCAGCTATGTGCTGGAGGACGGGCGTACGGTCGACTCCAGCGGTAAAGAGATCAAAAGCAAGTAGTCATGCCTGTACCGACTGCGTATACCGAGCCGGCCCTCGGCCGCTACATGCTGTCGGTGATCGATCAGGTAGGCGTTACGCTCGGTTGGGACGTTACCGACCTTGTCGTGCAAGAGGCTGTAACCGATGCTCTTCTCGACTACGGTGACGTTCCAATCGCGTCTATTGCCGGCTCTACCGAAATACGCAAACTACGTGCGCTCGGGCAACGTGCTATCTGGCGCGCAGTGGTCAACACAACAAGCGACTACTACAGCATTCTCGACAACGGGCAGAAGCTGGAGCGCCAACAGGTCAACGCACAGGCGCGCCAATCCCTGGTGCTAGCCGAGTCTCTTTGCGATCAGGTAGGCGCAACCAATACGTGGGCGATGAGCATTCACGCCATCAGCCGCCCGCATGATCCCTACTCGGTTGTTGAGGACGATACGCGGGTGACACCGTAATGGTGCTTCGTCCTGGCGAGCTAGATTCGATACGGCGGCCGTTTGAGCAGCGTATGACAGCTACGGCTGTTATCTGGCGCAAGACGCAAACCAGCGACGATGCAGGCGGCTTTATCGACGTGTATGCACCGGCGCATACGGCACCGTGTAACTACACGCCGTATCCCATCACGCCGTTAGAACGCGAGACTGCCGCGCGGGTACAGGTAAGCAGCTACTGGCGCTTTGTCTTCCCGGCGGGCACCGATGTTCTGTCAACTGACCGCATCGTGGTGGGTGAGCGGCGGTTTGAAGTGGTGCAGGCCGGGGCTGGCCTGCTGGAGATTCAACTACAAGCTATCTGCCTGGAGATCGCCTAAATGGAAACAGAGAACACTGCTCCCGATCCTGTCGCCCCAAATCTGCCCACGGTGATCATGGGCGCGCCAACGTCAACGGCCCCCACGGCTGCACCGGAGGCTGCTGAGGCGGCCCCGGCTGATGCCGAGCCACTCCACTGCTACCACTGCGGGGAAGAGGCACCGGCGGGCACGGAGGACGGCTCTAACTGGCTGTGCGCCAAGTGCAGCCGCTATCAGGACTCGCAGGTTTGCCCAACATGCCACTCGGTTGTCTCGGCTTCGGCCCTGCCAGCCGAGATGGTGCCCGAGGCGCACGCACCAAAGAAAGCGAAGAAAGGCAAGTAAACCGTGGCACTGCTGACACCAACAACGTCGACCGCGCACGGGACTGTGTTGCCGGCAGCTACGGCTGTATCTGCTAGCGACACGTTCGCCAACCCCAATGGACGCACCATCATCATTGTCGACAACGGCGGCGGTTCGCCAACAACCGCGACTATCGTGACCGCTGGCGTGCATCTCGTATCAAGCAGCGTGTCTTACCCCATCGCTGACGATCCGATCACGGTGACCAACGGCACGCGCAAAGTGATCGGGCCATTCGACATGACAGCGGTGAACGGGGCGAGCAACCTGATCACGATAACGTTCTCGCCAACAACGTCGGTTACCGCAACGGTCATTGAACTCGGCCAAGCGTAAATGCCTTTCGCCATCATTACGCGGTTCAACCTGATACCGCAAGTGCAGGCGAATATCGTTGGCAAGACTATTGATGCCATCCGCGACAGCGCGACCTACGCGCGCGACTATGCCAAGACGATTGCCCCGGTAGATACGGGAGCATTCAGGGCAAGCCTGTACGTCAACGGCCCCAACGACGAAAGCGACTACGGCGAGCGTACGGCTGCGGCTATTGAGCTTCGCCCCAACGCTCGCATTGTGCCTGAACTCAAGGCGGCGAGCCTGGACCCGCAGGTAGACAGGCTACGGGACCGGCTCGGGCGGTTCTCTTTGCCAGAGGCTGTGATTAGCTCATCGGTTGAGTACAGCCTGTATCTGGAAGAGGGAACGGTCCACTCTTCGCCACGTCCAACACTTCGCCCGGCCGCCCTGGTAGCCGAGCAGCGTTTCAAAGCCCTGATGGCTGAGGTTGCAGACTAGGCGCGGGTATGACTGCCGAATTGGTGCGCGTCGAGCAGTGGATGTATCAGGCACTGGCTGCCGACGCGACGATTACAAGCATCGTTGGCAACCGTATCTACTCTGAGGCGGCACCACAGGGGTCGACGTTTCCTCTTGTCCTGTTCGCCCACATCGGCAATGTCGACGTGGTGCGAGCCATGAATAACGGGCGGATGGCGAAAAACATCATGCTCGTACGGGTGATCGGGACGGGCACGTCTACCGGGGGGAACATCAAGACAGTAGCTGACAGATTTGACCCTGTGCTGCTCAAGGAAAACATCACTATCGATGGCGTAAGAATCGCTTACGTCCAGCATGACCAACACGCTATCCGCAAAGACAATGAGAACGGTGTTCCTATGGTGTACGTCGGATCGTACTACCTTGTTTTCTCTCAACCAGCCTGACGGGAGGTAGCCGGCAATGGCTTTCAATCATGGTAATGTCGCCAATTTCACGCTCGGTGCGAACGATCTCAGCGACTACGTGACCAGTGCGTCATTCGACGGGACGCGCGAAATCAGAGACGTGCGGCCGATTGGGAGTAATCCCGTCTCGCGCGTGGTCGGGCCGTACATGGCGACGATCAACCTTGAAGGCGCGTACGATCCGGCGGTTGACGCCATTCTCGCGCCTATCTTCCTGGCGTCCACGCCAACAGCGTCCACGTTCGATTTCGAGCCGGCTGGTGCTGCCCTGCGGTCATTCACCGGTAGCGCACTGCTGGCGACCTACCGGGTGGATGCTACCGGCTCTGACGTGGCGACGTGGCGTGCTACGTTGGCTGTTGTCGGAACGGTCGCCAACGCGTAGCCAGAACCAAAAACGGAGGGCAATTCATGTCTGAAAACCACATGCTTACCGCTGACGAGATACTCGCGGCTGACGATATTGAGGAAAAGGTGATTGACGTTCCCGAGTGGAATGGTCAGGTCACCATTCGCGCCCTGAACCTGCGGCAGATTGCGAACATCGCTCAGAAGAGCATCAAGCGAAATGCCGCCGGTCAGGACGAGACAAGCCGCGAAGTCTCGGTGATCATGACGCTGGCTGAGGGGATGATTGATCCCAAGCTCACGCCAGATCAGGCAAAGAAGATGGCGACAAAGTCGGCCTCTGCCGTGACGCGCATCGTGCAGGCAATCAACGCGCTCGGCCCAACACAGGCGGCTGTAGAAGATGCCGACAAAAGTGTTTGGGACGAATCCGACGCTCCAATTCCAATTCGCTTTAGCCCGGGAATTGGGGATGACGTGGGGCAAGCTCGTAACGGAGATGGGTAGCCGCGAGTTCACGTATTGGATGGCGTTCTACAAGCGCGAAAACCGCGAACAGGCGCGGGCGCGCGAGCAGGCCACAGACAACGCATTAGCCGCCGATATGGCGCGCGGATTAGCAGGGAGACACAGGGGATAGTTTGTGCCATCCATTGCTGATCTGTTTATCACTGTTTCAAGCGACGTTACCGGTGCCATTGGCGGTCTGACTGCCGTTGACCAGAAGATCAACGGGTTAGACCCGGCCATGAAAAATGCGACCGCTGCGGCCCTGCCGCTCGCGGCTGCTGCCGGTGCTATTGGCGCGGGGTTCCTCAGCGCCATAGACGAAGCTGCGACGTTTGAGGCACAGATCAGCGGCATCAAGGCGGTCCTGTCGCCAGACGAGATCGTTGTATACGGTGACGCCATTGAAGACCTAGCCCTACGGCTAGGGCGAGATACCACGTTCTCAGCACAGGAAGCGGCCAAGGCTATTGAGGAATTGGTCAAGGCTGGCGTCCCTATCGAGACGGTCCTGGGCGGCGGCGCAAAGGCTGCTACCGATCTGGCGGCAGCTACGGGCTTTGATCTGGCGCGCTCGGCTGAGTTTGCGGCGACAGCACTCAACACGTTTCACGTTCCGGCGGAAGACCTTGACCGGGTAGTCAATCATCTGTCAGGCACGGTCAACGCGTCTTCGGCCGACATGAACGGCCTACAGTTTGCGTTTCAGGCTGTCGGGCCGGTCGCCGCGACGTTAGGCATCAGCTTCTACGATACAGCTACAGCACTCGGTATCTTCGCTGATAACGGGCTGAAAGGCTCGGATGCTGGCACATCGCTAAAGACGATGTTGCTCAACCTGCAACCGACGACAAAGGCGCAGGTTGGTGCGTTCCAAGAGCTAGGGCTGTACACAACCGATACCGAAAAGGGGATGGCAATCCTCACAGAGCGGCTGTCTCAAACGGAAGCCGGCCAAAAGGTGCTGACAAAGGCACAGTCTGATGGCGTTGTGTCGTTTGAAGAGCTATTCAAAGCGGCCAATGCTCTCAACCCTGCTCTTGTTGACGGGGCGAAAGACTCGGATACGTTCGCGCGGTCTATGGGCCTCACGTCTAATGCATTCTTTGACGCCAACGGGAACGCGAAGCCGCTCAACGAAATCTTCGGCATTCTCAAAGAGTCGACCACGGGGCTTACCGCCCAACAGAAGCTGCTGGCACTCGAAACGGCGTTTGGTGCTGATGCGGTACGCGCGGCGGCTATCGCGGCTGACGTGGGCGCAGAGGGCTTTGACGAGCTAACAGCGGCCATCAGCAAGATTGACGCTGACGACGCGGCGCGTACGCGGCTTGACAACCTGAAAGGCGCACAGGAGCAGCTAAACGGTTCCTGGGAGACGGTACAGATAACCATCGGTCAGCTACTGCTACCTGCCGTGCGGGCGCTCGTAGAGGGCCTGACAGGGCTTCTGAACGGCTTCCTGACACTGGACCCGGGCGTGCAGGGCTTCATTGTGGCCGCACTAGGCGTCGCTGGCGCTGTCGCAGGCATCGTGGCGGCTATGGTGCTGCTGGCACCGCTCTGGGGCGCTGTGACGGCGGGATTCGGCCTCATCGTGGCGGCTGCATCGCCGGTGATCCTGCCGATCCTGGCAATTGTCGCGGCCATCGCGGCACTCAAGCTGGCCTGGGATACCGACTTCGCCGGGATTCAGGGCGTTACGGCTGAGGTATGGACAGCCATACAGCCGCTCTTTGAGAACATCGCCGGCCTGTTCTCGCGTGTGATGGAGATGCTCGGGCCATTCGTGGCTGCGTTTCAGGGCGAGCTACCGGGTGCGATGGCAGCATTCAGCAATGCGGTTGCTCCGCTGCTGGCGCAGCTACCCAACCTGATACGTCTGATCGGGGACTTCTGGAACGCCGTCAGCGCCATCATTCAGCTACTTGCGGCTGGTGATTTCTCGGGCGCATGGGACATGCTTGTATCGTCGGTTGCGAGTGCTGGCGACCGCATCGGACCTGCTCTTGAAAACATAGGGCGGGCCATTGGCGACTGGTTAGCGAATGCCATCCCGGCAATCATTGCCGCCGCTCCCGACGTGTGGAAAGCCTTTATAGATCAGGCGTGGGAGCTTGGCACCCGCATAGGCGAAGCGTTCGGCAACCTGTTGCAATTCATTGGCGATCAGCTAGGCGCGGCTATTCCCAACCTGATCTCGGCACTTCCCGATCCGTGGGAACCGTTTGTGCGCGGGGCCTGGGAAATCGGCACGCGCATAGCAGAAGCCTTTGGCAATTTCATGGCGTTTATCGGTCAGACAATCGCGGCCATCCCGGCCCTGATTGAGGGTATCGGTGATTTCTTTGGGCCGCTCATAGCCGCAGCCTGGGCCATTGGAACCCGCATCGCTGAGGCGTTCGGGAACTTCCTGGGCTTCATTGGCGAGCAGCTAGCCGGCATCCCCGACATGATTACCGGGCTAGGGGACTTCTTTGGGCCGCTGATAGCTGCGGCGTGGGAGATCGGTCAGCGGATAGCCGAGGCGTTTGAGAACTTCATCAATTTCATAGGCGGTGCCATCGGCGGCATCCCTGGCCTGATTGAGGGCCTGGGGGATATCTTCGGGCCTCTTGTGGCTGCGGCCTGGGCTGTGGGCCAGCCGGTCGCTGATGCCATCATGAACGTGGTTGGCTTTATCGGCAACGCGATAGCGGGCATCCCTGCGTTTCTGGAAAGCCTGGGCGACCCGTTCCAATGGCTGGTGACAGCGGCACAGGCCCTGTACGGCAACATCGCGGCGGCTATCGAACCCATCAAGGATTTGCTCGCCAACACGTTCGGGAACTTCTGGCAATGGCTGACAGGCGCAACAGCCCTACCGGAAGCACCGGCGGGTGGTGGCACAGGCGGCACCGGGGGAGTGCCTACAACCGCGCCTACAGGGCCTCTGATCAGCATTGGCACGATGGTAGTGTCGAGCGAATCGGATGCACAGGCGTTCCTACAGTTAGTCGCAGACGCGGTCCTGGCGAGTGCTCGACGGGTAACACCGCCGCTCAGCGGCGCGAACCCGGCCCTGTAAGACGTGAGGTTGTAATGGCAAGCCACTTCACAACGGTTGACAGAACCCTCACGTTCGTAGCCTCTACGGATGGGTGGTCTGAGGCGCGCCAGTCTGACGTGAACGTGATGGGCTACCCTGGCAGCGACAACATCGCTGTGAGCATCTCTGGCGCACGCGAGACACGCCGTACGTTCAAGGCGGTTCTGGCGTCCCTGGCTGACTACCGTCTGCTGGCGGATATGTCGGCTAAGGCGGGCTGGCTGTACGTCGAGAATTGGGACGCGGCAGAGGTTCGCGCGGTCCTCACGCGCGTAGCGCCCGACCCCATATGGCTGTCGGGTGAGGTTACCTGCACGGCACAATTCATTCTGTACTGATGCCTGCTGTCTCGACGGTCTACACGCCGTACGTGGCGGCAACCCTGAACGGTTCGCCTATCGATGGCGTGCGGCGTGCTCGCGTCGTTTCGTCGTTTACCGATCCGGTGACCAAAATCTACGCCACGGTCTACCCGCGTATCGCGTGGGCTGAGGGCGACACGATTGCGGTCACAACCGGCAGCGGCAGCAACAACGTCCTGTCGGGTACGGCACAGATTTACGCGGGCAAATCGTCCAACACCGGGCCAGAATTCAACCTCACGGCGTACGGGCGGCTGTATCTGGCCCAACGCTACACCAACAATATCCCCAACGGCATCACGCTCGACGCGCTCCTGGGCGGCCCTGCAACCGACGAAGACATAGCGATGGCTGTGCTCGACGTGGTCGGCATCCCGTACGATCCTGGGGACATTGGCGGCACAGGTATCGTGCGTGGTGCCCTGGCCCCGGATGCCTATACCTGGCGGCAGGGCGAGTCGGCCTTGGCCTATCTGGTCAGGCTCTCGAAAGCCAGCCTTGGCTACCGGATGATTGAGCGGATCAATGGTGATATTGCTCGCGTACAGGTAGTTGGTCGACCAACGCTAACACCCGAATTCACCATGACAGAGGGCGTTGATATCTTCCCGGGCGCGAGCACGGACTACGATACGCTCGGCAAGTACACAGTAGTAGAAGTCAACGGCTTTGACTTTGGCGATGGCGATGGGCCTGTGAGCTACAAGCTGCCGGACCCGTCACCGGCAGGCGTGCAGGCGTACGTTTACCCAAGCGAGATGATCGAACGTGCGTCGGAACTCGACGCGGGTGGTGGCATCTCGGCACAGAACGTAGCTGTGAACTTTGTTGAGCCGGAAGTCAATCGCGTCATTGTGCGTGTGAATGGCGTCAAGACTCCGCGTGACGATCTCTTTAGCCCGGGGCAAACGCATCAGATAACGTCAGAACGGCTGGACCTGAACGAAGCTCTCTTGTGGCTGTACTCGGTAACGCGCGAAGTCGACGACAAATGGTTTACACAGACGCTGGACTACGCAGGAACGTCGTTGGTCCCTGGCAGCTACGAACCGCCGCAAGACTTCACGTTTCCAGTGGGCCAGCAATACTACATTCTGCCCACGCCAGCCTACAGGCGTATGCGAGCCTACATCGGCCTGGACGGGGGCTACACAGGGCCTCCTGATGGTGGTGACGCGCCGGTGGGCACGCAGTCAACCGCACTGCCTAGGCCGCCCAAGCGGGCGCGCGACTACAGCTACGAGCAGCCGTCAAGCAACGTCAGAAGCCCATAGATGCCGTACGAGACTGATTTCGATACCGCGTTTACGATCCTGCTCGGCAAGGCGCAGGGAATCATCGCGCCCACGCCGACCCCGGTTCCCCCGGTTGTTACTGCTCCAACCGGGACCGTTACGGCCTACACCATCAACTTCCTGTTTGGTGGTGGCAGCGCGGCGCTCACGGCTGGCGGGCAGAATCCACTGCTAGCCGAGGTGCCTGACGCGGGCGAAATCGTGTGGGCACATCTGTATGCGGGCACCGGCACCGGGGCGGCGTCCAGCGTGTCGGCAACCGTCGAGCTTTATCGCACGTTTGGAACCCTCACGACGATCTATGGTGGCGGCACCAAGCCCACGCTCTCGTCGCAATCATCAGCGAATATGAGCCTCAGCGGGTGGTTCACGCATCTGGACGCAGGCGAGCAAGTGATAGCCGATCTGGCAACGTTCAGCGGTACCGCGTCCTGGCTCGCTCTTGTGCTGCGAATACGGCGGGATACGGCGTAGATGCCGGCTGCTGGCGACTATCTCGCGTATGGGTTTACAGCGGCAGTAGATCACACGGCGTCTAGCAGCGGCCTATACGAAACGATCATTGGTTCTTGGCCGCCGTTTCCTGACATATCGCCCGACCCGCTTGCCGCGTTTACCATCATGTTCGATCTGCATACTCCCGATACTGAGTTCCCCAACGTATTCGACCTTGAGCCGACGCTAGTCTTTGTGGTTGGTGGTCAGGATCAGGCGTGCGATCCGTTTTCTAATGCCGTTACTTCCACGGCACATGGTCACGTAGAAGACTTCATTGGTCGCGGTATAGCGGCAGACCGTGTACAGGTGAACCCTGCGGTGGTAACTGGTCGCTTTGCGGATGGCGGTAGCGTGCGCTATGTGCACAATCTGAGTGCAGGGTGGCGCGTAGAAGCGACGATTGCTGTGGCATTCCTGTATGACTTAGAGCCTGTGCCGAATCAATGGCTGCCCCTGGTGTTTCCTGTTGGTACTGGTAGCGCGCAGGGATCGGGCGGCAACCCGCAGCTTGTCCTGCGGAGCGATACCTTGTCGCTCGACTGGATGAATATGGTATATCTCGGCTACAACACTGGTGATGCTACCAACGCGCCAACGGTGGATTGGGGGAATTGGCATAGCCTGATTGAACGTGCCGATGGTCCCCGACGTGCAGGGGTTGGAATCTGGCGACCGGGCGACCCGTTCAATACCACCCTTACGCCTAATACAACGCCGGATTTCACGGAACCATACGATTCCCTGCTAGCGGGCGGATTGACGGTACTGAACTTTGGCCCTGCATCGGTCAACCCGCCGGGCCGCGTGATGGTGGTGGGATGATCACCAAACGCAGCCGCGAAGGTTACCTGCTGATCGACAACCGCGCGTCGGGCGGGGAGTTGGTCGAGCTACCGACCATCACCTGCGTGCACTGCAACTGTGTTGTGGTGCTGAACCAACAGCGTACGCGACCACGCGGGCATTGCTGGAAGTGTGACGCCTATGTGTGCGACAAGCCCGGCTGTAACGCCGAGTGCAACCCCATCGTGCAAAGCGTCGAGCTTGCACTAAAGTATCCCGACAGTAACCAGCCGTTTTTACTACGCGGCGAGCAGGGCGAAATCCTGTTTGATCCACAGCTTAGAGATAACGAGAGGACTTACTAGATGGCCCAATACACTGCGGCTGCGAATGGCTGGACACCGGTTGCTCACGCTGACGGTGCATCCGCTCTTGCCAACGCTTCGTATCAAGCGGTACGGACAACAACCGCGTCTACGATACGCGTCACTGAGGCGTTTGTCGGCGGCGAGGCTACGTCAAGCACGGTCAACCGCATGTCGCTGAGGCGTCTGTCAACCAACGCGACCACGCCAACCGACGTTGCGCCAGCCCCGCTCAGCCCGCTTTCTGCTCCGTCTCTCTCGCAGGGCTACGTGGCGTCTGCGACAGGGCCTACGGTTGCCAGTACGGGCCATCTTCTGAACCTGGCGATGAATGCTTTTGGCGGCGTCATTCGGTGGGTTGCCGCGCCGGGGCAGGAAATCTACGCGACTGCTCAGACCGCGCCAAATGGTCAGCTTGTGCTGGATTCCATCAGCGGCACAGGCATCGTGTCAACGCATCTGATCTTTGAAGAGATGTAGTACGGGAGGAAACGAGTGCGTTACTTACCCGCAGTGGTAACGGCACTTGCGGCAGTGGTCCTTGTGGTCGCTCCGCTCGCAGCTAACCAGCAGCAATTCACGCTCGTACCGGGCGACACGCTTACCGTCGACTGCTCTACCACGCTCACGGGCACCGTAGGCGCGTCGCAGGCGTCCCTGGCGTGCGAAGCCGCAGCGACGGCTGTCCCGACAGCTACGAGCGTTCCTGCTACGCCTACAGCCTTGCCAGCTACGCCTACGAGCGTTCCGGCGAACGTAGGCCGCTGTGGCGAGTCAAATGACGTGTGGCATCCGCCGGTGATCGGTTCCTGTTTCGCGCAGCATGAACACGGTGACGCACCGCCCGCATGGGTTGCGACCAGCGGCCATCCGGCGATGTTCACGCATGATGGCAACACGCCTAACGAGAACGTCTTGAAGCATACGAGCTTCAAGGGCTACGCAACGCGGTTCAACAATCAGGACGTGTACGTGGTCATGCACTTGGACACCAACCCGAGCGGCCATAGCTCGCGCTTCCATAGCGTGCAGGTATGGATCAAAGACACGAGCGGTGCTATCTCGCACTTTGACCAGTGGCTAGAGTTTGGGGATGGCAACAACACCGGGCCTACAGTGCGGCGCTTCGGCTGCGAAGATACCGACAGCCCGCGTCCTGTGTTCGCGGTCAACGCTCGCGCTTGCAACACGCCCTTGCGGTTTGAGAATTGGTACGCGCGGCCGGCGGGCTTCAATGGGAATGCGCCGTGGATGGTTGACTTCGGATTCAACACGGCTGCTAACTATTGGGCCGGTGGCGACCCGGCTGTGCCTGCTACCTGGGACGCGACCGGCGGCGGTAGCGAGAACGACAACCGCCGCGTCGAGATGGCATGGTATGCCAACAGGAGCGGCCAGCGCGGCAGCTTCTACGCAACACAATTCGGGGAGGTTGTGACCGGCCCGAGTGATCCCAAGTGCAGCCAATCGCGCACGCTCGGCGCAAAAACCTACGCGAACCTGTGTATCCATCAGACCATTCAACCGACGATGCAAACGATCCAATTCCCCGGGAATGCCTACCAAAAGGTGTACCCATCACAGGGCGTAATCAACCCTAACTAACTGGAGTGTGTTCGCTCATGGCTGACAAAGACGCTGTAGCCGCCGCTTATCGCACGATCAA
>Ga0137457_1000210_pt1 | contig 15070 bp, 11 predicted proteins | sample EasRivERMGT630_2_FD_102321 | JGI IMG/M metagenome (GOLD analysis project Ga0137457, IMG submission 102321) | Soil microbial communities from meander-bound floodplain in the East River, Colorado, USA - East River MetaG ERMGT630_2 | ecosystem: Environmental > Terrestrial > Soil > Floodplain ...
GGCTGGCCGATCACGGTGGCGTTGTAGACGACGGCCGTGGTCACGGGCTGGTAGTCGGACTGTTCCGCGCCGTCCGTCTCGAACACGTTGTCTCCGGTGCCCGAGCCCTGGGCAACGCGCGTGCTGTAGCCCTGGACGAGCAGGAGGAACTGCGCCTTACCGCGCCAGCCCTGGTCGACGTCGAAGGAGTCGTCGCCGACGTTCCAGATGTTGATGTACTTGAGGTTGACCGTGCCACCCCAGATCTCGATGCCGTCATCGACGTTGTTCATGATGTCGACGTGGTGGATGTCGGTGTTGCGCCCGATGCCGCCCAGTGAGAGGCCGTTCAGCTCGACGTTGAAGCCGGTCACCTTCCCGCCGTAGCGCAGGGAGACGTACTGGATCGTGCCGCTGTCGTCATCGTCGTCGGCATCGGCCCCGCTGGCGCCGCCGTACTCGGAGGTCGAAGTGGCCCCGGGGAGCCCTTCCATGAAGGCCTTGTTGGCGGAGGCGCAGGTCGCCGAGTTGGTTCCCACGGCGTTCTCGGAGATCAGGGCCTCGCCCATGATCGTCAGGTTGCCCCACTCGTTGCTGGCCTCCCGCCAGAGTCCCGTGGACGGATCGTTGTGCGTCCAGGTCGCTCGGTCGTTGTCGGAGGTCATGACGATCGGCTTGCACTTCGTGCCGAGTGCGAAGATCTGGCCGCCGCGGCATACCGCCAGGCTGCCTTGGTCGGACGATTCGCTGGCGATCACGGTTCCAGGCTGGATCGTGAGCGTCGCGCCGGGCAGGACGTAGATCTGGGTCGTGAGGTGATAGACGTTTGTCGACAGCCAGGTCGACGACGTCGAGATGTTCGAGGTGACGTTGACATCGCCGGCCCTGGCCACGCCGGCCAAGACGACGGTCGCCATCAGGACTGCAATCGTGCGCTTCATGGTTCCTCTTGAGAGGGATGATGTTGCTTCGAAGGAATGCTGTTCACGGTTGCTTCAAGGAGCCTCTCTCCTTGTCTTCGCGATCCCGTGCGCGCCGGATGCTAGAGCCGTCGTATTGGTGACCTATTAAGGTCGGTCAAGTGTGCGGATAATGCCCGCGCCTCGGACGCGACCTGGTTCCTCTCGAGCACTTCGTCTTTAAGATTCCACCAGGCGCATCGCCGTGGCTTCTCTGCGAGAATGTCGGCGAGATCCTCGCAGCCTCATGCGAAACCGTGCCGACAAACTCCTGGCGAGCGGCGGCCTCGTCAGCGCGCTCTTGCTCGCGCTCCTCTGGCTCCTTCAGCGCAGTCCGGATCCGTTCGGATCGACCTCTCGATCCGTGGCCGTCCAGGAAGGGGGATCGCGGCGGCCTTCATCCTTCGCGACGACTCCATCGGCTCCGGAACGCAGGCCGCTCGAAACACCCGGCCAGGCTCCCGAGGTCCGGCCCCTCGAGCCCACGTACTTGTTCGGTCGCCTGAGGCTCGACGGAGAGGCCGTCGCTGGCGGATGGGTCGGCGTCTCGTCCGCGGACGGAACCTTCGGGCGGCACTGCGCGCTCGATTTCGAGGGACGCTTCCGCTTGGACCGCGTGCCCATCGAGGCGCTCACGCTGACCATCCAGTTCCCGGTCGACACGCGGCGGATCGTCCTGGCTCCCACACTCGATCTCTCGCCTCAGCCCGATCAGCCACTCGAGCTCGAGCTCGACTGGCACTCCAAGCAAGTCAACCTGCGCGTGCTGGATCCGGAACGGATCGGCATCCCCGCGCGCGTCGAGGTTCGCGGCCCGCACCTCGTCGCGAGCCTGGAGACCGACCAGGACGGGACGGCGAAGCTGGTCGTGATCGACTCGGGCCTGTTCCAATTCCACGCCCGGGCGCGGCGTGGGCTGGAGGGCGAAGCAGAGATCGAGCTGGACGTCGCCGATGACCTCACATCGGTGGTGGTGATGGTGGCACGCCCCGAGGCCGCCAACAGCGACTGACGAGTTCGAGGTCGAGGCGCTGGTTGCGCATGTAGGCACCCTTGCACCGGTTGCGGGGATGACGGCATACGGACATCCTCGTGTCCATGGCCCCGGAGACACGGGACGTGCGACCGAGCCCCGAGAAGCAAGGCATGAAGCTGATCATCTTCGCCTGCGTCCACAATGCCGGCCGATCGCAGATGGTGGCTACGTTCTTCAATGCGCTGGCCGATCCCCGCAAGGCATGTGCGGTCTCTGCGGCACGCGGCCCACCGAATACGTACATCGAGGTACTGGAGGTCATGCGTGAGGTCGGCCTCGAGCTCTCGCAGTCACGGCCACAGCTGCTCACGCGCGGCTCGTGGCAGGGGCCACGCTGGCCACTACTTCGTGGGCGTCCCGCAGCACAGCTCGCGCGCGACCATGGCTGGATGCTGGCCGACGCGGCGCGCATCGACGAGCTCGACCAAGACCGGTGCATGCGCCTCTTCATCTCGATCGCCCAACTGATCCCGGAGGGCAACCAGTTGAAGGCGGACCACGTCGTGGATGCCCTGGCCAAGGACTGGCCGCCCGCGCTCGGGGAATGCACGGGACGCTGAGGACGGGATCCGCTCGAGCGGATCTCGGCGCGCGAGCCGCCGGAGATTGCGGGTTGGACAGGCCTGTGGTAGAAGGGAGCTCTGACCGCGAAGCGCGGGGTCGCCGGACTGTCTCCATGGAGTACGTGAGCTGCGAGTGGATCGAGTCCAGGCTGGTCCTGGAGCAGCGCCAGCTCAAGTTCTGCTGCATCGGGCACAGTGGCAACAAGGGCTACGTCCCGATCTGCGACTACGACGGCGGCGAGCTGCCGGTCGAGGAGATCAAGGCCGCGCGGAAGCGGCTGATCGAGCAGAACAACTCGGAGGGCGACTCGCTCTGCAAGGGCTGCCACTTCCTGCAGAAGAAGGACTGGGCCGCCGAGCGCAAGACGACGGCCCTGCTCGACACGGTCTACGTCAGCAGCTTCTCCATCTGCAACCTGCACTGCCGGTACTGCTTCGTCTACCTCGAGGAGTTCACCGAGGTCTCGCACGTGGCCGGGTATCCGCTCCTGCCCGTGTTCGAGCAGCTCGTCGAGAAGGGCCACCTCGCGCCGGACGGCAAGATCGAGTGGGGCGGCGGCGAGCCGACGATCGTCAAGGGCTTCGCCGAGATCATGCGCATGCTGATGCAGACCGGGCACACGCAGCAGATCCACACGAGCTCCGTGAAGTTCTCGCCCGAGCTCGCCGAGGGTCTCCGGCTCGGCAAGGTGCAAGCGGTCACCAGCGTGGATGCGGGCACGCGCGAGACGTACAAGGAGGTCAAGGGCCGCGACCGTTTCGACGTCGTCTGGGAGAACGTCGGCAAGTACGCCGCCACCGGCGGGGACATGTCGGCCAAGTACATCCTGCGGAAGAACAACTCGGACGCCGAGAACATCCGGCAGTTCATCGCCCGCTGCCATGGCGCCGGCATCAAGAAGCTCGTGCTCACGCCCGACTTCCGCGAGATCTCGCAGCAGCAGATCACCGAGGAGACGATCTACGGTTTCGCGCTGATGGTGGACGAGGCCGAGCGCCACGGGATCCCGGTGCAGATCCGCGACGAGTACCTGAATCCCGAGCAGATGCGGATGGTGACCAGGTACGTCCCGCTGCGCACCCATGGCTGGAAGTACCGCCTCCACCTCGCCAAGGTGGCCGCGAAGGAGTCCCTCGGACGCCTGGCGAAGAAGGCGCGCGCGCTGCGCGACGCGGGCAAGACGCGGAGAGCGATCGCCGCGACCCATGCCCTGCTCGAGCGCGAGGCCACGATCCTCCATCCCGCGCAGCTCCTCGACGAACCGGCGGAGCCCGATGGGCCGATCCTGGAGCTGCTGGAGCGCCAGACGCTGACGCCCCACCCGGAGCTCTCTGCCAAGCTCACCGAGCTCGTGAGCACGCGGCGGGCCGCGGAGCGCGAGGCACTCCTGGTCCTGGGAGTCACGGGCGACGGCTGGACGCACGATGGCAAGCCCGGCTACGTGATCGTGGATGCGAGCGCCTCGCCTCTGCCGGTCTCGAAGGACCTGTGGTTCTTCTGCTCGCCCGACGCGCGCGACCTGCCCGTGCTCATGACGATCTCGGACGGGATCGAGGACTTCGTGCACACGTTCCTCGACGACAAGCAGCTCCGCGTGCCGCTCCCCGCGGTCCCGGCCGGCCAGAGCCGCGTCTTCCGCGTGCAGACCGACAAGGCCTGGCCCCGCCTGAAGGTGAACGACCCGCGCACGCTCGGAGTCCGGATCACGACGAGTGTCTGAGCGCCTCCGAACGCTCCTACCACACGGAACCGCCCGCGCCCCGCATTGGACACCGCCGCTCGCTTCTGCTGGACGGAACTCGGCACGACGGACACGGAGAAGGCGGCCAAGTTCTATGCGCGCGTCTTCGGCTGGGAGCGCATGCCCCCCCAGCTCTACTCGCGCGGCGGCAATCCGGTGGACTACACGCTCCTCTGCCTCGGAGGTCGGATCGTGGGCGGGCTGCATCCCCTCTCCGGCGCGCAGCGCAAGCAGGGCGCGCGGCCGCGCTGGCTCTCCTACGTCTGCGTCGGTGACGCGGCCTCGGCCTCGTCCCGGGCCCGCGAGCTCGGAGCGACCGTCCTCGTCAGCCCGCTGGACGTCCTCGACCTCGGCCGCCTCTCGATCCTGCGCGATCCCGCGGGCGCGCTCTTTGGCACCTGGCAGTCCATCGGACTCGAGCGCGCCTTCCAGGCGCAGGATCAAATCGGCTGCGCGAGCTGGTTCGAGCACGTGTCGGACGACGTCCCGCGCGCTGCGCGCTTCTACGGCGCGCTCTTCGGCTGGTCGCAGCGGAGCTCGGCCGAGGAGGACGGAGGCCGCATCCTCCTCGAGCACGACGGCGCCTTGATCGCCGGCCTCCGCTCGAGCGTGCAGGCCTCCGGGAAGCTGCCGCCCCAGTGGCTGACCTTCTTCCAGACCGAGGACTGCGAAGCGAGCTGCCAGAGGGTCGTCACCCAGCACGGCTCCGTCATCTCCGGCCCGCTGGATTCGACTCGCTCGGCGCGCCCGGCCGTCGTGAACGATCCGCAGGGCGCTGCCTTCGGACTGCTGACGCCGGCGGACCGGCTGAGCTGAGCGGCTGAGGAGAAATGCCGCTTGCGGCATTTCTCCGGTCGGCCCCGCGTCGTAGGCGCACGGTCCATCGAAGGTGCCGTCGCCCCACTGAAGTTCAGCACGATCTGAACAGTGCGGCAAGTCCGGCTCCGACACGGCCGGGGTAGCACCATCTAGCAGAACGCCGGCGCGACCTCCTCGAGCCGAGCGCGCTGGGCGTATCCCAGTCTCTCGACCGTCGCCAGGAACTCCGGATGCGTCATGCCCGAGCCGAGGTAGGTCCAGCGGTTGGCCTGGAGCTGCAGCGCGCGCAGGCGCTCGAGGTCGGGCCGGGCGAGATGGCGTCCGGTGGCGCGCTGGAACGCTTCGAGGTCGAGCTCGACCTGCTGCTTCAGGCCCGCATCGAGGAAGGCGCCGATCGAGAGATAGGCATCCACGCCCCGCGCGCGATCCGCTTCCGAGCGCTTGTCCGCCAGGGCTTCGATCATCAGCGTGTCCAGCTTGGCGTGCTGGGCCTCCTCCATCCAGTGGTGCCGGAGCAGGCTCTTGAACAAGGGGTCGAGCCGGCCATCGCCGCGCACGCCGTCGACGAAGTGGCGCTGCGTCATCCACTCGATCTGCAGGATGGCGAGGGCCACGCCCAGCGGATCGTGGGCGAGCACGGCCTGCGCGACGGCTTCGGGTGGGCCGATGACGTCGCAGCGGTGGCCGAAGCCGCGCTCGAACTCCTGGCGGAAGCGCTTGAAGAGGTGGATGTGCTTCGCCTCCTCGGTCGCGAACTGCAGCAGGGCCCGGACTCTCCAGTCGTCGCCCGAGAGCTGCGGCCGCGCGTGGTCGAGCACGAAGGGCAGGATGAACTCCTCGACCAGCCCGAAGATGCACAGGTAGGTATGGCCGCGGATCTGGTTGAGCACGCGCTTCTCGCCGGCGTCCAGGAAGTCGAGCTCCTCGACCCGGGCCAGGGACTCGGGCAGGAAGGGCCGGCTGAAGTCCAGGCGGCGCTCGCCGCCGATTACGTCCTCGATCTTCCAGTCGATCTTCTGCGCGGAGCGCAGCGTCGCTTCGAACGTGTAGGTAGGCATGGTCGTTCTCCGTGTGTGGTCGTGGATGGGTTGATGTGCGCGCTCAGCCGACGACCAGGCGCGTCTCGAGACGGATCGGCTGGGCGAGGTTGAAACGATTGGGCGACGTGCGGCACACGAAGTCGTGCACCTTCTCGAGCTGGGCAGGCGTCGCCTTCGCCGTGAGGTACACGGTGTAGCTCAGCGCGTCGTACCCGGGCTTCACCGACGGATCGAGACCGAGGAAGCCGCGCAGGTCGATGTCCCCGCTCGTCTCGAAGCGCAAGGCCTCGATCTCGATGCCCTCGAGCGTGCAGGCGGCGACGTAGCCGACCGTCATGCATGCGTTCAGGGCCGCGAGCAGGACCTCCTGGGGGTTGGCGTGGCGATTCGTGCCGCCGAGCTCCAGCGGCTCGTCGATGCGGATCGTGAAGTCCTTCTGGATCTCCTGGCCGCCGATCCTGTAGCTCGTGACGCGCGTCTCCGAGCGCGCGCCGCCGCTCCAGTGCGTCGTGACGCCCCAGCGGGTCTGTGCGAGGGCGGAGTCGGCCGCCACCGCGCTGACGGTGGCGCGCAGGAAGTCGACGTCGATGCCGTTCAGCATTCTCTTGATGTTCTTGGTCTTGGCCGGCGCGGATTGGGTCGTGCTCATGGTCCTTGTTCCTTGTTCGATTGGTTGGGTCGCCGGGAATCCGGCGGTGCCGCCTCTGCGCAAGGTCGGTGCCGACCTCGATCGGTTTCTTCGCACGCATCGGAGCGGCAAGGACTTACGTGCTCCCGGCGAAACGCGCGCATGCCCGGCTCACGAGATCTCGCGCCGCCCGACGCGAGATCTCGCGCCGTCTACTGCTCTTGCGCGGGACGCTCGAGGCCGAGCGCCTTGATGCGCGAGGCAAGCGTCGAGGGCTTCATCCCCAGGCGCGCGGCGGCTCCCTGCGGGCCGGCGACCCTCCAGCCGGCCGCGTCGAGCGCGCGCAGCAGGTTCTGGCGCTCGAGCTCCCCGAGCTCCTGCGCCGTGCGGATGACCTCCGGCGCTCCGGAGACGGACGCGGGAGCCGGGGGGAGGCTGGATTCCGGGATGGCGCGCTCCAGGTCCAGGCGACCATCGCGCGAGGTGATCACGGCCCGCTCGATCACGTTGGCGAGCTCGCGCACGTTCCCAGGCCAGTCGTAGGCGAGCAGGCGGCGCCGGCCGTCCTCGGTCAGCGACGCGACGGTCCGGCCCATCTTCTTGGCGAAGCGCTCGGCGAAGGCTTGCGCCAGGAGCAGCACGTCCTGCCCGCGCTCGCGCAGCGCCGGAAGTCGGATCGGAAAGACGCTCAGCCGGTAGTAGAGGTCCTCGCGGAACGCCCCGGACTTCCTCATCGAAGCGAGGTCCCGGCTCGTGGCGGAGATCACGCGCACGTCGACCTTGCGCGTGCTCGAGCTCCCGACCGGCTCGAACTCGCCCTCCTGGAGCACGCGCAGGAGCTTGACCTGGATCTCTTGCGGGAGCTCGCCGAGCTCGTCGAGGAAGACCGTGCCCCCGTCGGCCAGCGCGAAGCGGCCCTCGCGCCGGGCGGTGGCGCCGGTGAAGGCGCCCTTCTCGTGGCCGAAGAGCTCGCTCTCGACCAGGTCCTTCGGGATGGCTGCGCAGTTGACCGCCACCATCGGCCGCTCGCGGCGCGAGCTCCGCGCGTGGATGGCGCGCGCGATGAGCTCCTTGCCCGTCCCGGTCTCGCCCAGGATCAGGACGCTGGCATCCGTATCCGCGACCTGCTCGACCTCTTCCAGGACCCTGCCCAGGACCTCGCTCTTGCCCAGGATCTCGCCGAAGTTCCCGAGCGTCCGGAGCTCCTCCTGCAGGACGCACGCCTGCGCGGTCAGCGCGCGGATCTTCTCCTCCGCCAGGATCCGGTCGTTCACGTCGCGCAGGATGAGCGTGTGGAAGAGCTTCTCCTGCCGGCGATGGCGCGAGAGCGTGGCCTCGGCCGGGAACTCCGTCCCGTTCCCCGTGCGCGCGCGCAGCCCGCCCGGGATCCACAGGCTCGCCGGCCCAGCGCCACCGCCGTCCAGCGCGCGCACGAGGTCCTCCAGCCGCGCGGCCTCGGAGGCGGCGAGCAGGCGCCGGAAGTCGATGCCCAGGAGGCGCTCGCTGGGCTGGCCGAAGATCTTCTCGGCCGCGGCATTGACGTGCGTCACGCGCAAGGCCTCGTCGAGCTCGACGATCGCATCCATGGCCCCGTCCACCAGGCGCGTCAGCTTCTCCTCGCGCTCGCGTACGCGCGCCTCCGCGCGCAGGCGCCGCAGCTCGGCCGCGGCCCGCTGGGCGAAGAGCTGGAAGACGGTCAGGAGCCGCGGCTCTTCTGGCATCGGCCGCGTGTCGAGCACCGCCAGGTGTCCGAGGACCGTCCCGTCGTTCTCCTCGAGCGGCACGCCCATGTAGCTCACCGCCCCGACCGCCCTCAGGTCGGGTTCATCCGGGTAGATGTCGAGCACGCGCTCGGGGTACAGGAGCAGCCGCCCTCCATCGATGACGCGCGCGCACGGGGTGCCGTCGATGCTGGCCTCCCAGGGAATGAAGCGGTCCTTCAGCCAGAAGGCCAGTGCTCGCAGGCGCCGCCGTTCGGGGTCGTACTCGGTCACCCAGGCGCCGACGGTTCCCAGGGCCCGCGCGAGGTTCTGGACAAGGGCCCGGAAGAAGGCCTCGCCCGTCTCTCGCGCCGTGCCCTCGAAGAGCAGACGCAGCGCCATGCCCTCGTCGAGCGGCCGGGCGCTGACCAGAGACGCATTCTTGCCCGGGGATTCCACGTCGCTCGCTCCGAGGAACAAGATGTTGGCGTTTCGGCCACTTTCCGGCCAGGGCTCCGGGCGAAGTATCCCTCCGTCCGCTCGCCGACCTGCGCTGGCGCGCAGCAGAGCCGGGCTCGCACGCGTCAGCGCACTGCCCCGTCGCGTCAGTCCTCGATCTTTGCGAGCGCGTCTCGGGCTTCCTCGCGCACGGCCAGGCTCGGGTCCGAAGCGAGGATGCGCTCGAGCGGATTCACGGCGCGCAGCCGCCGTAGCCGCTTGACGTTGTTGATTCGGCCCGAGATGTCGTCCTTGGCGAAGTCCGCCAGGATCCGCTCGATCGTCGAGCCCGCGGCAGCGGGATCTCCCTGCTTCATCAACGCCTGGGCGGCGCGCGTGGCGACATCGAGGCTGCTCGACTCGAGCTGTTCGACCAGCACGGGGCGGGCCTCGGTGTACTCGAGGTCGACGAGCGACTGGATCGCCTCGATCACCACATCCGGATCGGGGTCACGCAGCAGGTCGACGAGCAACGGTCCGGCCTCCTCCGGAGGGAGCTTGGCCAGGCGGCTCGCCACGACCTCGCGCACCTTGTGCGACGGGTCGGTGATCGATTGGTGCAGGTATGCAGGCAGATTGGACTCGTCCAGCTTGGCGAGCTCCTTGAGAGCCTGCGCCCGCACGTCGGCGGACTCGTCTTCGAGACTCTCGACGATGAGCGCCTTGGCTTCTGCATCGCCCCAGCGTGCCAGCTCGGCCAGCCGATCGATGGCGTCTTGACGGTCCTCTCGCTCCAGGTCGTGGAACGTCTCGATCAGGTGGCGGCGGAGCTCGAACCCTGCCGGGGAGGTGGCCGCTCGGGCTTCGGGGGTGAGAGCTTCGATGGGTTCTCTCTTGTTCTCGCCTTGCGCGAACGTTCGAGGGCCGAGCGCGCCGCGATTCACGGCCTCCCGCAGCGAAGCGAGCTCGGCGCGGAGCGCCTCCATCTCCGCGGCCAGAGCCTGGCTCCTGCGCGCGGCGTCCTCGGCCCATGTCGGGGAGTCCGGCTCCGTCCCCTTCGCGCTGCGGCGGTCCTCCCCGTGGGCCGTGAAGGTCGTGATCAAGGCGAGCGCCAAGCCGACGACGGAGACGACGAGTGCCAGACGGCTGATCGAGGAGGGATTCATCGAAGGGTAGGGGCCGAGGTCAGTTGAGAGAAACGTCGCATCATCACGCAGGAGGGTTGCTCGTCACCACGCCTGTGCTCGGCGCGGGAACCGTCTTCAAGGGCACGAGATGGCGTGCGTTCTCTGGCGCTGGTCCGGCAACGGGAGCGAGCGTGTCGTGGCGGGTGCGCCGCAGTAGCCATTCCATCGCCACGTCCGTCGCGTGCCCGGGGTTGTAGAAGAGATCGGCCGCCATGTCCTGGCGCACCTGGGACAGAGCCTGGGGAACGGCCAGCGATCTTTCGACGGTGGCCACGATCGCCTCGGGACTCCTCACGATCACGCCGGCCCGCCGGCCCCAGGTCTCGATGTCCAGCGCACCCGTCTTGATCGCCTTCCTCAGGAGCAGTGGGACGTCCAGGAACACCATCGGTCGGTCCAGGAGCGAGTACTCGCTGGAGACCGACGAAGCGTCGGAGATCAGCAGATCCGACAGGCACATCAACGGAACGACGTCCGGCTCCCGCGCCACGCGCGTGTGCTCGTCCTCCAGCGGCGCAAGCCGCGCGGCCCAGTCCACGGATTCGTCCTTGGGATGATCGTGCAGCTTGATGAAGATGTCGTAGCGCCCCGTGGCCGCCAGGCGCCGGATCACCTCTTCACCCATCGTCTCGAGCGAGTTGTTCTTCTGACCGGTAGGAGCGTAGAGCAGGATCGGGCGCGTGCCGTCCCGTCCATGGCGCCGCAGGAGCTCTTGCTTGTCCGGCGACTTGCCTCGCAGCGGGTCGGTCTTCATGAACCCGATCTTCAGCGCGCGCGCATCGTCCGGGGCCAGCAACCCACCTTCGATGAACTTGCGGTGCATGTAGGGGCCGATCATGAAGTAGTGGTCGCAACCCATGTTCTCGTCCCGCACCGACTTGTTCCGGAAGGAGATCCCGTGGAAGATCTGCACCCGCGTTCCCGCGCTGCGCGGGCTGATCAGCTTGGTGTTCGCACCGAAGAGCAGGTCGAAGTCTCGCGTCTGGAGCTCCTCGACCGTCAGGATGCGGTGCGCAGGGATGCCGAACGGCTCGTACAGCCCCCGCGCATCGTGCAGCACCTGGCCTTCCGACTCCGTCCGCAAGCCGCCCGACACGAAGACGTCGAACTCGCTCGACTTCACCAGCCTCTCGTAGAGCGGTCGGAAACAGACGAAGTGCACGGGTGCATAGCCCGTGAAGAGGACGGTGGTTTTCTGAGCGGACATGCGGGTATCTCGGGGGGGGGAAACGGGGTCGAATGCTCGGTCGCTCAGGGTCCGGTCCGGGTACATGGGTGACACCCGTGTCTGGGCACATGGGTGACACCGGTGACTGACCCGAGGTGGGTCGAGGTGTCAGGGTGCCCGGATGCCCTGGCACCAAACAGATCCCGTGAACGAGCGCCTGAAGTTCGTGGCGGCCGCGCAGAGCGGCCACGTTTCGATGACCGAGCTGTGCCGGCGGTTCGGGATCAGTCGGAAGACCGGATACAAGCTTCTCGATCGCTACGAGTCCGAGGGCGCCGAAGCGCTTCGAGACCGCTCGAGAGCACCGCACCGGCATCCGAATCAGACGGCGCCGTCGCTCGAGGGAGCAATCCTCCGTGTCCGCAAGCGCCAACCCACCTGGGGCTCGAAGAAGATCCTGGCGGTCCTGGAGCGCGAATGGGATGCCGAGGAGTTGCCTGCGAGGAGCACGGTGGACTCCGTGCTGAAGCGAGCGGGCGTCGTCATTCCCCGAAGTGCCCGACGGAGACGACAACCAAGCGCGCCGCCGATCGTCCACGCCACGGGGCCGAATGACGTCTGGTCGATCGACTACAAGGGGTGGTTCCGAGTCGGGGACGGCACGCGTTGCGACCCGCTGACGGTCAACGATGTCTTCAGTCGCGTCTCGCTCGAGTGCCGGGCGATGGTGTCGCCGAAGCTGGAAGACGTGAAGCTCCGACTGGAAGGGCTGTTCGAGGAGCAGGGGCTGCCAGCCGCGATGCTGAGCGACACGGGCCCGCCCTTCGCCTCGCAGGGTCTCGGGCGCCTGTCGCGCCTGGGCGTCTGGCTGGTCCGACTGGGAGTTCGGCCGATCTTCATCGAGCCCGGCCATCCCGAGCAGAACGGCCGACACGAGCGGTTCCACGAGACGCTCAAGACCGAGACCGCGACGCCGCCGCGGGTCTCGGTGCGCGCCCAGCAGGCCGCGTTCGATCGCTTCCGAGTCCACTACAACGAGGAGCGGCCGCACGAAGCCCTGGGAATGCTCGTGCCCTCGGATCTCTACAAGCCCTCCAAGCGCTCGATGCCGAGCTTCCTGGCCGAGCACGAGTACCCCGACCACTACGAGGTCCGTCGAGTCCGGAAGGACGGCGCGATGAAGTGGGGCGGTGGCTTCATATTCGTGGGCGAAGCGATGGCCGGCGAGCTGGTCGGAGTCGAGCCGCGAGACGACGACCACTGGCGCGTGCACCTTGGAGTCATGCCGCTCGGTGTCGTGCACGAGCGCTCGCGAACCGTCTTGCCGCTTTGCGCCGAACACGTTTGAAGCGCTGTCACCCATGTGCCCGGACACGGTTAGCGATTTCACCAACGTGGCCCTTCAAACCGCTCTTGAAGCGGCCACCCCGGGCATTCGAGCTCCAGCGCGATCCCTCGCGAGGGCGTGTTCGGCCCTCGGAGCCCGGCGCCGCGAGCGAGATCCCGCCTCGCAGACTGCGACTTCGAACCGCCCCAAGCCCAACGCGCCGCTGCGCGGCGCTCGCTGCGCCCTCCCGGCAGGCTCCCGGGCTCTTCGATCTTCTTCGAGGGAGGAAGAAGAACGGGGGCGCCGCCCCCGGACCCCCGCCAGGGGTGTTACCCATGTGCCCGGACAGAAGTGTCACCCATGTCCCGGGTTGCACACAGAACAGGCTCTCGAAGACGCCGCCCATCGTGCGGAAGGCATTCAGGACGTGTGCGCCCAGCCCGGGCATGCGTGGAGCGGCGCCGCCTGCACGCTGGGCCATGCGCAGCTCCGGCAAGACCTCGCAGCGGGCATAGAGCACGTCTTCGACGAAATCGATCTCGGCCCAGGGCAGGCCGGTCATGTCGATGCAGTGAACGGGCAGGCGCCGCGCCAGCCGGGCCATCGCGGCGGGTGCCCAGCTGCGCTCTTCTCCGCCGGCGATCAGGGCGCCGACCTCCTCGAAGACCATGCGCGCCCCGTCGTGGTCGTACTTGAGCAGTCCCAGGTTCTCGCCGCATGAACGGGCGGGATCGAGCTTCTTGCTGATGTCCTGCAACAGCCCGTTCCTGACCATCACCTTCATGTGCTCCTCCCCATCTCCCGAGAACGAATCGTAGGCCAGAGCCGTTCCGCTCGCGGAGAGCATGCGCAGGTAGATCTTCGGATGGGCGACCAGATCACAGTTGATCTGGAGGAACGGCCCGCGCACCCACTCCCGCGTCAACCACAGCGAATAGAGGCTGTTGGTCTCGTCGAAGCGAGGATTGTCGATGTAGTGACAGCGCTCCCCCAGGGCGGCGCGCACGCGGTCGGCGCCATAGCCGACCACGACGCAAACATCGTCGATGCCCACCGCGTGCAGCGCGTCGAGCTGGTGATGGATCAGCGCCCGATTGCCCAGCTTGACGAGACACTTGGGGATACCCTCGCCCAGCCGGCTGCCGCGTCCGGCAGCGAGGATCACGGCCTGCTTCACGCAGCGCCTCCATTCAGGCTCCTGCCGTTCGCGTGGGGCACGGCGGGCATCGACTCCGGGCGCGCAAGCCTGGGGGCGAAGTAGGCCTCGGGCGGGCCGTCGAAGACGATCCGCCCGCTCTTGAGCTTGATGACGCGGTCGAACAGCTTCCTGCTCGGAGGACGGTCGGCCGCGACGACGACGGTCGCCTCCCTGCGTCTCCTGAGGAGCGCGCGCAATCGACGCCTCGCCCTTTGCCGGCTGAGGCCCTTGAAGGGATCGTCGAGCAGGATCACCGACGCATCCGTCAACAGGACGCGTCCGAAGACCAAGGCGCGGCGCTCGCCCGCGGCCAGACGGTCCGACGCGATCACGGTCTCGAGTCCCTTGGGGAGCCGGCTGATCACGTTGCGAGCACCGCACTTCTTCAGCACCTTGCGCGTCGCTCGAGTCAGTTCGGCATCGGGCAAGCCGAGCAGCTTCCAGAGCGGCTGCTTGGACCAGTGCGGCTCCTGCGGCAGCAGCGCGATGCGCTCTTGACGGGTGCGCTTCGACACGTCGCTCAACGGCACGTCGTCCCACCACACTTGGCCCTTGCCCGGGGCCAGGGCGCCCGCGAGGAGATGCAGGAGCGTCGACTTGCCAGCGGCGCTCGCACCCACTACCGCCACTCGACTGCCGGCCTTCACGATCAACTCCCCGACCAGGAGCCTTCGTCCCCCACCTTGCGACATGGGGCGGTGGACCTTCGCGCTGTCGATGCGGACCTGCCGCTTGAGCGCCGGAAGAGGAGCGGCCGACTCTTGCTGCCGGCCGGTGCGGAGGATCTGCTCCAGCCGGTCGGCGCAGGCGAGGATCTTGCCTGTGCGCGTTCCCTGTCGCGCGAGTTGCACGATCGGAGCGCGCGTCATCAGGGAATAGAAGATGAACACGAGCATGTCGGCGCCGGAGAGTGTCCCGGCCGTGACGGCCCGCGTACCGAACCAGATCAGGAGCAAGATGGCCGCGCCGAAGATGGCGTGGGCCGCCCAGGTAGTACGCCCCTGCAGGCGCGTGACCGTGGCTTCCTGCTTGCCGCTGGACTGGTTGATCTCGACGAAGGAAGGATCGACGGCGTCGTGTCGCCAGGCCTGGTGGATCGACTCCGCCAGCCGCCCTTCCTTGGTCCTGAGCTTGATCGCGCGGTGGTAGACCCGGGTCGCGCCATAAAGGACCACGACTCCGATCAGGGCATAGGCCGCCGCGAAGACTGCTCCCAGCGCCAGGTCCACCCACACGAGGACGATGCTGACTCCGATCAGCATCAACCCGTTGGTGGCCACGTGAAC
>Ga0137457_1000214_pt1 | contig 14986 bp, 14 predicted proteins | sample EasRivERMGT630_2_FD_102321 | JGI IMG/M metagenome (GOLD analysis project Ga0137457, IMG submission 102321) | Soil microbial communities from meander-bound floodplain in the East River, Colorado, USA - East River MetaG ERMGT630_2 | ecosystem: Environmental > Terrestrial > Soil > Floodplain ...
ACGCCTGGTCAGAGGTCGAGCATCCGCTGGTGTTCTTCGCGGTCTTCGTGGCGCTCGGTTTCCCCTTGGCGAGCGTCCTGTACGAGGCCGCCTTCGCGGCCGTGATCGGCCTCCTCGGACGCGGGCGGCGCACGGACAAGGCGCTGCTCTCCCTGACGATCGTGGCGGGACTCGCCAGCACGGTGTTCGTGCCCCTGACGCAGTGGCTCGTGGACGAGCACGGCTGGCGCGCGGCGCTGCGCACCCTGGCAGTCGTGCTGGGGGCGATCACGATCCCTTTGCACGCCTGGGTCCTGCGCGGAATGCCCGGAGTGCACCCGCGGAGCGCGGCACCCGAGTCCGTGCCGTCGCAAGCCAGCGGGGGTTTCTCGCGTCCCGCTCTGTGCTTCTGCGCGGTCGCCTTCGCGCTCGCCCAGGTGGTCGGAACCGCGCTCGCCGTCTATCTGCTGCCCGTCCTGGTCGAGCAGGGCTTCGATGCGTCGTTCGCCGCCGCGGCCGTGAGCCTGACCGGGATCGCGCAGGTCTTCGGACGCCCCCTCTTCACCTGGCTACAGCCGCGCTACTCGCTCGCCTTCTGGAGCGCCGCCCTCTTCCTGCCCTTCGCCGCGGGCATCGGTGTGCTCGCGCTCGAGCCGTCGCGCGCGACGGTCGTCGCGGCCGTCTGGGTGATGGCCATGGTCTCCGGCAGCCTGACGCTCGCGCGCACGACCTGGACGCTCGAGCTCTTCCCGGTCGCGAGCTTCGCGCGCGTCAACGGCGTGCTCGGCCTGTGGTCGCTGATCGGACGGGCGGGCACGCCGCTGGCGATGGGCGCGGCTCACGATCTCTCTGGTTCGCATCGGCCCGGCCTGGTCGTGCTGGCGTGCGCGTGCGTCGCGGGCGGTCTGTGTGCGTGGCTCGCGGCGCGCCTCGGGCGGCGCTGAATCGACGCGCCCCCTGAGAACAGCCGAGCTGAGAGCTGCTCCAGGCTCGCTCAGCGTCCGCCTGCCGCGGAGCCGCCCCCGGCCGCGGGGGCCTGCGCCGGTGGCTGTTCGGGGGCGGGCAGCTTCTGCAGCGTGGCGAGCTGCTCCTCGCTCGGCTTCTTCCCCAGCCAGGTGAGCTCGCCCTCGATCTTGGTGGCCGGAGCGAGGAAGATCGAGCCGTTGGGCGAGCTCAGCGTCTTCCCCTGCTGGTTGACGGGATCGAGCGTGAGCGCCTGCTGCTGGCCGCCGGAAGCGAAACGGTTCTCGCCCACGATCAGGACGCGCGTGCAGCCCCCGATCGAGACCACCGGCCGGTCGCCGCAACCGGGGGCGAAGGCGAAGTCGTTGTCGCGCAGGACGAGCGTGGCGGTCGGGCCGGCCATGCTCTCCTCCCAGGCCGTGAACGCGCCCGTGCCGTAGGGCTTGCCCGGCAGCGTGAAGCGCGAGCGCTCCGGGCGAAAGCCGGCCTTGTAGACGTTCTTCTCGAACAGGAACGCGCCCGTCATGCGGCCGCAGATCGTGAACGCCGAGCCGCCCTTGAAGCCGTCGGCCTTTGCGATGCATGCGTCCTCGACCACGCAGTTCCTGACGATCACGTCGCCGCGGCCGGGCCGTCCGTCGGTGCGCGCGGTGAACTGGCAGAAGGTGCGGCCGAGGTCTCGGGCGTGCACGTTCTCGATCGTGATCGCGCCCTGCACGTTCTGCAGGTAGAAGGCGTGCTCCTCGCTGATGTTCTCGATGCGCGCGGGCGCGCTCACGCCGGCGAAACGGAAGTCGGCCAGGTTCTGGCCCCACACGCCCCACTTCGTGCGCTTGCCCTGGCCGGTCTCGTGATCGAAGTTGCCGAGGATGTGACAGTCCTCGAAGGTGTAGCCTTGGTGCAGCTGGCCGTCGCCGCGCTGGTAGAACATCACGCCCGCGCGCTGACCCGGCACGATGGTGATGTCCTTGAAGGTGATCCAGCCGTTCGGCACGCGCTGATCGATCGCGATCGTGTCGCCCTCCGAGCCGATGATGCGCACGCCGGGCGAGCCCACCACCGTGATCGGATTCCCCGGCGTACCCCCGTGGGTGGCCGCGTTGGCCGGCGAATGGGACTGGAAGCCGATCGTGAAGGGCGGATAGTCGCCCGGTTCGAGCCAGATGGTCGTGCCCGGCGTGGCCTTGACCAGCGCCTCGGCGATCGGGTTCCGGACCTTCTCGGGCCCGCCCCGGGTGGTCCTCTGGGGATTCCCTTTCTGCTGCACGATCTCGATCGACGCAGGCGTGCAGCGGATCACGAGTGGCACGGACGGGGCGCCCGGCCTCGGAGGGGAGGAGCCAATGCCCGGAAGGCCCACGAGGAGCGCGAGGAGGTGGAAGGGACGGACGGGCACGCGAGGCAGCCTACGTAACCCTGTCGGCCGGCGATGGTTCCAACTGGATTCGCCCGGCGGGCGAGCACGCCCGCGCCTCTCGCCCCTCTTGTTATCTTCGCCGTGCTCCTCGTCGCTCGCGCGCTCTCCCCAATGAACCCCGCCCTCCTCGCCAGCCTGGCCGCGCTCGTGGTCGGGCCGGTGGTGTTCGAGCGGACGCGCGGGCGCTGGACGCTGCCCGGGCTGGACGGGTTCGCGCTGGTGGCGGTCGGAGGGCTGGTGAGCGCGCACATCCTGCCGCAGTGCTTCGCGCTCGGAGGCTGGTGGACGGCGCCGGTGCTCTTGCTCGGGTTGCTCGGGCCAGGGCTCCTGTGCGGTTCGCGGGTCCTGGCGGGAAGCACGGGCAGCCGCATCACGCTGCCGCTGGCGATCGCGGGGATCGCGCTGCACGCGCTGCTCGACGGCGTGGCGCTGCGCGGGGGCTCCAGCGACGCGTTCGACGCGCTGGCGCTGGCAGTCGTCCTGCACCGCGTGTCGGACGGCCTGGGGATCTGGTGGCTGGCGCGCCCGGCGTACGGGAAGCGTGTCGCGACGCTCCTGCTCGGGACGCTGGCGGTCTTCAGCCTGGTCGGGTTCCGCTTCGCGCAGCCGATCACGCAGGGCGCCTCGCACGCGTGGTTCGCGCTGCTGCAAGCGCTGATCGCGGGCTCGCTCCTGCACGTGATCCTGCTGCACCCGCCGAGCGCTCCGCGTGCGAGCGGCGGCTCGCCCTCCAGCGCGGCCCTGGCCTCGGGCCTGGGGGGCTTGCTCGGCCTCGCGCTGGTGCTCGCGCTCGAGGCCTTCGTCGCGGGCGACGAGCACGCGCGCGGCGGCGGGCAGCTCTTCGTCGAGCTCGCGCTCGAGAGCGCGCCGGCCTTGCTCGCGGCCTATGGCGCGGTGGCGCTCCTGCACGCGCTCGAGATCGACCTCGCGAAGCTCCTCGGCCGCGGCTCGGCCTTCACGCAGTCGCTGCGCGGCACGCTGGTCGGCTTACCGATGCCGATCTGCTCGTGCGGCGTGATCCCGCTGTATCGCAACCTGGTGCTCCAGGGCGTGCCCACGCGGGCCGCGCTCTCGTTCCTGGTGGCGGCGCCGGAGCTCGGCGTCACGGCGCTCTTCCTCTCGACGAGCTTGCTCGGCTTCGAGATCACGCTCCTGCGCGCGGCGGCCGCGGCGGCGCTGGCGCTGGTCGTCGGGCTCACGGTGGGCGCGAACGCGCCGGTGGCGGAGCGACTGCACGAGCGCGTCGCGCCCAGCGCCAGGGCGCCGTTCGGGGCGCGTCTCGCGGGCGGGCTGCGCTACGGCTTCGGAGACATGGTGGATTCCACCGCGCCCTGGATCCTGGTGGGCCTAGGCTTCGCGGCGCTGCTCGGGCCGTGGCTCTCGGCCGAGGCGCTGGCAGGCGTTCCGCGCGCGCTCGAGGTGCCGCTCTTCGCCCTGATCGGCATGCCGCTCTACGTGTGCGCCTCGGGCTCGACGCCGCTCGCGGCGATCCTGATCGCGAAGGGCGTCTCGCCCGGCGCGGCAATCGCCTTCCTGCTGACGGGTCCGGCCACCAACCTGACGACCTTCGGCGTGCTCGCGCGGCTGCACTCGAAGAAGACCGCGGCGCTCTTCGCGCTCACGACCGCGCTCGTGACGACGGCGCTCGGGTGGAGCGCGAACGCGCTGGTCACCGGCGGAGAGGCGGTCCTGCCCGAGGACGTCCACGCGCACGGCGGTACCTGGCTCGAGCTCGGCTGTGCGGTGGCGCTGCTGGCGCTCTTCACGGTCTCGGTCCTGCGCCAGGGCACGCGGCGCTTCATCGGGCAAGTGATCTCACCCCACGGTGCAGTGCCCCACGATCACGACCATGACCATGACCATGACCATGGCGAGCACGGGCACGAAGAGCACGGACACGCGCACGAGGAGAGCTGCTGCGGGGCGCCGGCGCGCTCGTCGTAGCCCGGAGCTCAGCGTGTGACCGGAAGGTCCGGGTGTCCGCGCAGCGCGGCCATGTCGGGGTCGGCGGCCACGAAGCCCGCCACGTCCAGGCCCAGGTCGGCGGCGTGCGCGAGGCAGACGAGCGCCGCATCGAGCTCGCCCAGTTGCACGAGGGCGCAGGCCTGGTTGTAGAGCGCCTTGGCGGGCTGGAAGCCGAGCTCGTGCTGGCGCTCGAACGCCGCCAGGCTCTCCGCCGCGCGCCCGAGACCGAGCAACGCGATGCCGCGCTGCATCGTTGCGGCGCCGTCGCTCGGATCGATGCGCAGGCGCTCCTCGGCCGCGCCCAGCGTACGGCGCCAGTGCTCGTGGTCGTTCCCGGCCGGGAGCTCGGGCAGCGCTTCCCGGAAGTCCGCCAGCGTGGGTGCGATCCAGCCGGGCCAGGTCAGGCCGGCGCACAGGAAGCCGGCGCCCAGGAGAGCGCGTTGACCGCGCACGCCGCGCTGGCCACGCAGGATGCGCACCAGGCGCTCCTCGAAGTCGCGCCGTTCCATGCCGATCGCCTGGGCCGCGCGCGGCACGAAGCCGCCCAGCGAGGCTCGTTCGGCGGTGGTGACCAGCGCCTCGGCGAAGGCCCTGCGCTCGGCCGGAAAACGCTCCACCACCCAGCTGTCGCAGGCCAGCTCCGCCGCGCGGTGGAGCTGGCGGCGCGCGATCCAGAAGAGCGGGTTCCAGAAATGGAACCCCTGCACGAGGAGCTCGAGCCAGGCGGTCCAGTGATCGCGACGGCGCAGGTGCGCGAGCTCGTGGGCCAGGACGGTGGGTGCGGGCAGCCCCTCTGCCGAGGGCAAGACGAGCACGGGCCGGCGCAGGCTCCACAGGAACGGTCCGCTGGCCTCGGGCGAGACGCGCACGCGCGGAGCGGACTGACCGAGGCCGGCGGCCACGCGGTGCACATGGCGCTCCAGCTCGAGCTCGGCACGGGCGGCACGCTTCACGCAGAGCTCGACCGCGCGCGCTCGGAAGAGCTCGCGCACCACCACGAGGACGAGCAAGACCAGGAAGGCGCCGACCAGGAGCTGCGAGCCCCAGCTCGACCAGTTCGGTCCGAGCAGACGCGTCGTGCCGGCCACGAGCTCGTCGCCGAGACTGGGCGGCGCCGAGGACACGATCGCGGGAGAGCTCGGGCCGCTCACCGGTGACGGGCCCGAGAAGGAGAACGGCGGCAGCACCAGGCGCACCAGCACGAGCAGCCACAGCACGTGCTCGAAGGCCGGCGAGATGCGCGGCAGGCGGCGCACGAGCAGGGCGAGCACGCACAGCGGCAGCGCGCAGAGCGTGTTGAAGGCCAGCCAGGTGAACATCGGGGGCTACTTCTTCGGGCTCTTCTCGGCGTCGTCCAGCAGGGCGCGGAAGCGCGTCAGCTCGCCCTTCGAGAAGCGCCGCGTCTTCACCAGGCTGAGGAGGAGCGGCGACATCGCGCCGTCGCACAGGCGCGCCGCCAGGTCCGAGACGTGCCGGGCCAGGAGCTCGTCGCGATCGACCGCGGCCGAGTAGACCTGGGCCACGCCGTCGCGCTCGCGCCGCACGAAGCCCTTCTCGAGCAAGCGGTGCAGCAGCGTCTGCACGGTGGTGTAGGCCCATTCCGCCCCGCTCTGCGCCAGACGTTCCTGGAGCTCGTTCGGGGCGCCCGGGGACTTCCAGAGCGCCTCGAGGACGGCCAGCTCGGCCTCGCTGATGCCGCGGAAGGGCTTCGACTTGCGAGCGCGCGTCATGCCGGGGTCTCCATGGCTCCATTGTGCCCCGCGCCCGGCCGCCTGGCAACTACAGGGCGTCATCCGGCTCCGGGCAAGGCAACGACAGCGTGTCGTTTACAGGCCTGGAACCCGCTCGCGGCTTGACGCCAGAGAACTACATGACATCGTTGTCTTCGGCCCCTTCCGGAGAAACCCGCCATGAGCTCGATCCTCGCCGCCGCCGTGTTGCTGGCCCCGTTCCCCCAGACCTCGCCGCCGTCGCGCCACGTGCTGCGCGACCGCTTGCCTCCGGACGTGCCCGGCAAGATCCTCGTCTCGGGCTACGACTCCAACCTCGTGCACCGCTATCGCGCCGACGACGGCGCGCCGCGCGGCTCGAGCGCCGTGAACGGAGCGCAGTCGATCGTGCTGGGCACGGACGGGCTGCTCTACGCGTGCGCCGAGAAGACCCATCGCGTCGTCCGGCTCGACCCGCAGACCCTGCTGCGGGTCGACACCTTCGTGCTGGACGATCCTGCCACCTCCGAGGACGAGAACGGCCCGCTCAACGGTCCGACCTCGGCCACGTTCGGGCCGGACGGCGCGCTCTACGTGGCCAGCTTCAACAACGACCAGATCCTGCGCTTCGACGGCCAGACCGGGGACTACCTGGGGGTGTTCGTGAGCGCCGGGCTGGGCGGCCTGAACGGCCCCGATGCAGGCACGAAGTTCGGCGCCGATGGACTCCTCTACGTGCCGAGCTTCTGGAACGACCGCGTCCTGCGCTACGACGCCCAGGGCGCCTTCCACGACGAGTTCGTCTCGTTCCGCGAGGGCAATCTGCGCCAGCCGCGCGACCTCGTGCAGCACGAGGGCGACTGGTACGTGGCGAGCTCCTTCAACGACCGCATCCTGCGCTTCGACTCGCAGGGCAACTACATCGGCATCTTCGCGAGCGTCCCGCGTCCCTACTCGCTGGCCTTCAACAAGCACGACGACAACCTCTACGTCGTCAGCCTGGCACAGAACTCCGTGAACGTGCTCGCCGGCGACAGCGGGATCTTCCTCGACCAGATCGTCCCGACTGGCAGCGCCGGGCTCGACGGGGCGGTCTACCTGTTCTTCCTCGATTGACCTGGGACGGCCGGGCCCCGGCCTGGCTCATTCCTTCGTCCCGTGTCCCTGCCCGCACCCGATCGGGCAGGGGCACGGGGCACGGGAAGAAGCAGTGGTTGCGCCGCTACCGCTAGCTAGTCCTGCGACAGGATCCACTCGCCGTCTTGCTGCACGTGGCCACAGTCGACGCCGTGGCGGTGCTGCAAGATGAAGTACCACTGGTCCCCGAAGCGGTAGTGGCCGCAATAGCGCGTGTGGATGTGGTTGTCCTTGATGATCACGGCCGCCCCTTCGGGCACCGGGGGCGAGCTATGACAGGCCCAGGCGAGCGACAGGATGAGGGAGGCGAGGAGTGCACGCTTCATGTCGTGAGGAAGTTGTGGCTCGGCCCGCCGGCATGACGGGCGTGGCCCTCCCTATCGGCGCGATCGCCCGGCTCCTGGAGGCACGTTACGGGCCTACTGGCGCAGCTCCTCGATCAGGGCCGCCAGGTCCTCGCCGTGGCTCTTGACGTCCACCTGGTCGACGACCTTGCGCAGGGTGCCCTTGTCGTCCAGCACGAAGGTCACCCGCTGGGCGTACTTGCCGGACGGATCGAGCACGCCGTATTTCGTCGCGACGCTGCCGTCGGGGTCGGAGAGCATCGCGAAGGGCGCCTTCTGCTTCTCCGCGAACTGGGCCAGCTCCTGAACCGAGTCCAGGCTGGCGGTGAAGACGTCGGCCCCGATCGTCGAAAGGGTTTCCGCTGCGTCCCGCAGCGAACAGACCTCGAGTGTTCAACCCGGAGTCGCGGCCTTGGGGAAAAACGCGAGCACGGTCCAGTTGGCGCGCTTGCCGCCCAGCTCGACGATGTTCCCGTGGTGGTCGTTGAGGCGCACGGCGGGGGCCGGCTTTCCGACCTCGGGCTTCTTCATCGCTTGTTTTGGGGATTCCTGGATACCGGCGGCAAAGACGCCCAGGACGGTCGCAATCAAGAAGAGCTTCATTCCGGGTGGCTGGCTAGGGGCTTGAGGAAGGGGAAGGCGCTCGTGGACAGTGGAACCGCCGGAGGTCTCCTCGTCTACCCCACCCCCGGTGCGAGACCGTACGAGAACGGTCCGGCAGACCGACTCCCCCTGTCCCAGAACCCCGAAGCGAACGTGAAGAAGATCCTCATTGCATCCGTGCTGTCCCTCGGCTTGTTCAGCGCGTGCCTGGGCCCGAACAAGTATTGGAACAAACTCCACGACTGGAACATGACCGTCAACGAGAACAGGTGGGTGAACGAAGGCATCTTCCTGGTCTTCACCATCATCCCCGTGTACGGCTTCACCTACCTGGCCGACATCGTGATCTTCAACTCGATCGAGTGGTGGAGCGGCAAGGACGAAGGGAAGATGTAGGGATCACGCGGCCAGCACGTACTCGCGCCTGGCGAAGCGCCAGGCGCCGAGTACGAGCGCGCCCACGAGGATCAGGCCGAGCGAACGCACGGCAGCCCCTGGCTCGACCAGCGGGATGCTGAAGATCGCTTCCTCGGCCTCGCCCGCCAGGCTGCGGTGCTCGGAGAACAGGAAGCTCCGCAGATAGAACACGACCGTGGCCTTCTGGTTCGCGCCCGGCAGGTTCCCGAGGAAGCCCTCGTACACGAAGGTGTAGCCGAGGCCGATCAGCATCGGGCGCTTGAAGAGCGCGCCGGCCGCGGCGAACAGCGCCGAGTAGACGACACCGCCCATCAGCACGGTCTGCAGGATGCTCCCGTGCATGCCCTCCGGCATCCACTCCTTGGCGCCCTGTTCGGTGCCCGTGTTCTCGAGCAGGCGCACCACCAGCTCGGCCGAGGCCACGAGCATCACCGCGATCGGCAGGGCGACCGCCAGCCAGCGCCCGAGCAGGATCGACGGGCGCGGGATCGGACGCGTGAAGAGGTAGGTGATCGTCCGGTCCTCGATCTCCTCGGCGATGACGGCCGAGGCCATGACGAGCGAGACCAGCGGCACGATCGTCTGCACCAGGAAGAACCACACGATGCTGACGAGCAACTCCAGCGGCGGCGGGCCCTCGAAGTGCGAGACGAAGCGCACCAGCACCGCCAGCGCCACGGGCAGCCCCGCGAGCCCGGCCGCGATGTACGCGCGCCGCGTGCGGAAGATGCGCCACAGGTGCGCCTGGAACAGGATCCACGCCGCTCGCGCGAGCTCTTTCATGCGATCAGGTAGTCGAACACGGCCTCGAGGCTGGCATCGGCGCTGCGCACGGCCGAGATGCCGAAGCGCTCGGCCGCGGCGATCGCGTTCAGGCGCTGGAAGAAGGGCCCGACCGCGCGCGTCTCGATCGAGAGCCGGTCCTCGCTCTCGATGGTGGAGCTGACGCGCACCGAGACGACCTCCTCGCAGCCGATCAGCGCGCGCGCGAGGTCCCGCGCGCGGCGCGCGCCGAGCTCGACGCGGCGCGGGTGCTTGGAGAGCAGCGCGCGCACCTCGGGCAGGGCACCCTTGGCGAGGAGCCGGCCGCGGTGGATGAGCACGATCTCGGCCGTCAGGTGCTCGACCTCGTACAGGATGTGGCTGGAGAAGAGCACGTGCGTGCCGCTCGCCCCGAGCGCGCGCAGGAGCTCGAGCACCTCGCGCCGTCCGAGAGGATCCAGGCCGGTCATGGGCTCGTCCAGCACCAGGAACTGCGGATCGTGGGCGATCGCCTGCGCGATGCGCACGCGCTGGCGCATGCCCTTCGAGTAGGTCGAGACGCGGCTGTGCATGCGCCCCGTCAGGCTCAGGCGTTCGAGCGCGCGCTCGGCGCGCTCCTTCGACTCGCGCGGCGAATAGCCGCCCAGGCGCAGCAAGAGGCGCACGACGTCGTAGCCGGTCATGTCCTCGTAGAGCGCGTCCTGCTGCGGGCAGAAGCCCAGGCGCCGGTAGAGCTCGCGGTTCCCGAACGGCACCTCGCCCAGCACCTTCAGCCAGCCGCGCGAGGGCCGGATCTCGCCCACGATCAGGCGCAGGAGCGTCGACTTGCCCGCGCCGTTCGGACCGACGAGGCCGATGATGCCGGAGCCGAGCTCGGTGGTGAGCTCGTTCAGCCCCACCACCTGGCCGTAGTAGCGGCCGAGCTCGTGGCACTGGAGGACGGTCGTCACGCCACCACCTCCAGGCGCCGCAGCCGCAGCCAGATCACGCTCCAGCAGATGGCGAGCAGCGCGCTCACCGCCACCAGCGCGCCGGACAGCGAGACGGGGTTTTCGGTGTCGGTGCGGCCGAAGAACTCCTGCGCCAGCGCGTCGAGGTCGATCAACAGCGCCAGCGCGAACAGGCGCTTGTCCACGAACTCGCCCAGGGTGGCCGCGATCGGCACGGATATCATCACGAAGCCGAACACGCCGAGCAGCGCGAAGCTCTTGCGCGAGGCGAGTGCCGAGGCCGTCAGCACGAGCGAGCTGGCGACGACCGTCCACAGGCACGAGAAGGCGATCACGCGGAAGAAGACGTCCCACTCCTGCTTCAGGAACGACCACTCCGGCGAGCAGAAGGTCGCGGCGATGCAGACCGACAAGAGCGGCACGAGCATCGCCCAAGCCGCGAAGAACGCGGCGATCAGGAACTTGCCCAGGAAGTAGTCGAGGCGCGTGATCGGGCGCGCGAAGTAGAGCTGGTGTGCGCCGGCCTTCTTGTCCTCGCAGAAGAGCCCGCTCGCGAACCAGGTCACGGCCAGGAGCGCGAAGCCGCCCATGCCCTTGCTGAACTCGAGGATGAGGCTCACGACGTTGAGCAGCTGCTCGGCCTGTGCAAGCACCATCCCCTTCACGAGTTGCCCCTGGAAGTCGAGCTTCTCGTCGGCGCCCTCCCCGTGCAGCATGCCCTCCGCCGTGAACTTGACGTACACGACGAAGCACACCACCACCGTCACGATCAGCGCCGGCAGGTACAGGATGAAGAGCGCCCGGCGCTGCTTGAGCGCCGTGCGCAGCCCCGTGGTCGTGAGCGGCCAGAAGCGCAGCGGATCGTCGCGCAGCTTGCCCAGGAAGGGCCGGTAGACCTCGAGATGGGTTTCGGCGCTCACGTGGCGGGAACCTCCGTCCGGGCGAGGGTCTCGAGAAAGACGTCTTCCAGGCTCGAGCGTTCGATCGAGAGCTCGCTCACGATCGCCCCGCACGAACCGGCCAGCTCGAACAGGCGGTCGCCATCGGGCTCCATGACCTTCACGCGCAGCCGTTGCGGTCCGGTGGCCTCGAGCTCGTACCCCTCCGTGCCGAGGCGCGCCTGGAACGCGGCGAGATCGCCCTCGACCTCGACCTCGACCCAGTTGGCCTCGCTGCGCGTCAACTCCTCGATCGAGCCCTCCGAGCGGATGCGGCCCTTGTCGATCATGACGATGTGCTCGCAGGTGCGCTCGACGTCGGGCAGGAGGTGCGAGCACAGGAGCAGGCTCTTGCCTTGCGCGTGTCCGAGGTCGTGCACGAGCTCGAGCATGTGCTTCCTGCCCTTCGGATCGAGCCCGTTGGTGGGCTCGTCGAGCAGGAGCAGCTCCGGATCGTGCACCAGCGCCTGGGCCAGCTTCAGGCGCTGCTTCATGCCCGTCGAGTACTCGTCGAGCCCGCGGTAGCGCGCCTCCTCGAGCTCGACGTAGTCGAGCACCTCGTGCGCACGCGTCATCGCGTCGCGCGCCGTCATGCCCGTCAGACGCCCGAGCGCGGTCACGATCTCGACCCCGTTCATGCGCGGGATCAGGCAATCCGACTCGGGCATGTAGCCGACCTTGCGCCGCAGGGCGAGACGCTGCGCGCGCTGCGTCGGATCGAAGCCCGCGATGCGCGCCCGGCCGCCGCTCGGCTCGAGCTGGCCGAGCAGGAGCTTGATCAGCGTCGACTTTCCGGCTCCGTTCGGCCCGAGGAGGCCGGTCGGTCCGGGCGGGAGCTCGAGCGTCAGGCCCTCGAGCGCGCGAATCGAGCCGTAACGCTTCTCGAGGCCGTCGAGGACGATGATCGCTTCGGACATGCGGGGCGGGGACGGAGCGCGGGGATGATCACGCCCGGGACGGAGGCGCGCCAGTACGCACTCCTACGCGCCCTCATTTCCAGCCGTTTCGAGTGGGCGGAGCTCCAGCCCCGCCGATCGTCGCCCGGAGGGGTTCATTCACCGAAGCCCCGGCGCTTTCGCCGATCTTCGGCGGCGGAGGCGGCGATCGGCGGCAGGATCGATGACATGGAACCACACGCCCTCCTGCTCGCGTTCGCCCTCGGCCTCTTCCCGCTCACCGCGCCGGCGCAGCAGGAGGAGGCTCCCCAGGATCCGAAGCTCGACAACCTCGTCCACGAACACGGCTACGAGACCTGCGAGCTCGGTTCCCTCGGCGCGGTGGTCGAGGCCGGCAGCGGACCGACCGACATGGTGCTGGTCTCGGGCTTCGGGGTCGGCGCCTCGGCCTTCAAGGGCTTCATGGCTCGCAACGCCGCGCGCTACCGCATGCTCGCGATCACGCTGCCGGGCTTCGAGGGCAGCGCGGCGCCGCCGATGCCGCCGGCCGGAACGAGCTACGGGGACCAGACCTGGACGGGCGCCGCCGCCCTGGCCGTGGTCCGCCTCGTCCAGGAGCGCAAGCTCGCCCGGCCGGTCCTCGTCGGGCACTTCATCAACGGCACGCAGGTGGCCGCGCGCGTCGCGCTCGAGCATCCCGAGCTCGTGCGCGCGCTCGTCCTGCTCGCCGGTACGCCGCGCTACGAACCGGTCGAATCGTCGCCCAACTGGCCGAAAGGCATGGCGCTCGCGAGGAAGATCGCGGGCGTCGACGGGTACCTCGCGCCGCGCTGGTTCAAGACCGTGACGCGCAAGACCTGGGTCGCCAACAACTTCGCCGCGAGCGACTACTCCACCGACGAGGCGCGCGGCCGGGAGTTCGCCGAGCGCGCGAACGCGCCGCCGCTGCCGGTGCTGATCCGCTACCTGTGCGAGTTCCACGCCTCCGACCTGGGGCCGGCGCTGGAGGCGCTGGAGCCGCCGCTGCTCCTGATCCAGCCGGCGTTCACGCCGGCGATCCGCGCCGACAAGGCGCGCGCGTTCCTGTCGGGCTACTTCGAGGAGCCCTGGCGCGGCGTCCTCGACGCTCGCCCCCACACGACGACGCTGTCCCTCGAGGGAGCCTGCATCCTGCTGATGGACGACAAGCCGAGCGAGGTCGACCTCGCGATCTCCGGCTTCCTGGAGCGGGAGACTCCATGAGCGACACTCGCGGGAGGGCGCGAGCGCCGAAAAGTCACCTCACCCGCTCGACCTCGACGCGCGCGTCGTTGTAGCAGGCGCCATCGCCGCGGTCGGTGAGCGTGTCCGGCGCGAGCGCGTTCGACGTGGCGCCGTTCCGGGTGTGGTGGCTCCAGAGACCCTTGTGGAACTGCGCGAGGCCGGGCCGCAGGCGCGGGTCGAGGTGGGCGTGGGTGACGAGTTCGCCGAGGTCGTTCCAGGCGCGCACGCGGTCGCCCTCGCCGATCCCGCGGACTCGGGCGTCGTCGGGATGGAGCGCGAGCGGCTGCTCACCCTCGATCAGCTCGCCCAGGCTCGAGCTGATCAGCTTCTCGGTGGCGGGCGAGATCAGCGCCAGCGGGAAGCGCGCGTCGCGCGGATCGGGCACATAGGCGTAGAAGGGTGCCGGACCCGCGCGGTCGAGCTCCTCCGGCACGAGATGGATCTTCTGGTCGCTCGTGCGCGGGAAGACGTCGACGAACTGCACGGGCGAGACGCCGCAGGGCGGGAAGACGATGCCGTTCGCTTGCAGAGCCGAGGCCGTGTCCTCGTCGCCGACGACGCGCTTCAGCATCGCGACGGGCGAATGGTCGTCCCCGGGCGCGGCGAGGCCGAGCCGGCCGATGAGCTCGGCGAAGACCTCGTAGTTGGGCCGCGCCTCGCCCACGGGCGCGATGGCCGGCTCGGCGTACTGCAAGGCGTAGGTGCCGTAGCCGTTGCGGAGCTCCGCGTGCTCGAGGAAGGTCGTGGCCGGCAGGACGACGTCGGCGTAGCGCGCCGAGTCGGTCATCACCTGGTCGAAGACGACCGTGAAGAGATCGCTGCGAGCGAAACCCCGGCGCACGCGCGCCTGGTCGGGGAAGGTGGAGAGCGGGTTGGCGTTGTAGACGAACAGCACCTCGATCGCGGGGTCGCGCGCCTCGAGCAACGCGCGGCCGAGCTGGCTGTCGTTGATGGTGCGCGTCGGCGGCTCGGGCTCGCTGGTCGTCGGCCGCAGCGGGAAGGCGCGGCCGTTCGACATGGTGTAGCCGCCGCCGCGCACGCCGAACTTCCCGGCCACGGCGGGCAGCGCCAGCACGGACGCGATCGCGGCGCAGCCGTTGCGGTTGCGCTCCGGGCCCCAGCCGCAACGGATGGCGGCCGGATGGGAGGACGCGTAGAGCCGCGCGAACTCCTCGATCGCCGCGCTCGAGAGACCGCACACCTCGGCCGCCCGCGTGAGCGTCCAGGGCTCGGCGCGCCTGCGCAGCTCCTCCGCGCCGCTCGCATGGCGCGCCAGGAACTCGAGGTCGGCCTCGTCGTGCTCGAACAGCCAGCGGATCAAGGCCAGCGCGAGCGGGAGATCCGTCCCCGGCCGGACGGGGACGTGCACGTCGGCGGCGCGCGCGAGCTTCGTCGCGCGCGGATCGACCACGACCAGCTTGGCCCCGGCGGCTTCCGCTCGCTGCACGATCGGGACGAAATGGATCCCGCTCGCGTGCGGGTTCGTGCCCCACACCACGATCAGGCGTGAATGCACGTAGTCGTCGAGGGCCACGCCCGGCATGGCGCCATAGAGCCCGACCGCGGCCGTGGTCGTGGCCGCGGCGCACAGCCCACGGTGCAGGCGCGAGGCACCCAGACGCCGGAAGAGATCGGCGTCCACC
>Ga0137457_1000216_pt1 | contig 14972 bp, 18 predicted proteins | sample EasRivERMGT630_2_FD_102321 | JGI IMG/M metagenome (GOLD analysis project Ga0137457, IMG submission 102321) | Soil microbial communities from meander-bound floodplain in the East River, Colorado, USA - East River MetaG ERMGT630_2 | ecosystem: Environmental > Terrestrial > Soil > Floodplain ...
AAACCATCGACGCCACCCTATCGGACGCCGGGAAGGAGGAGAAGGTATGAGTGAAGTGATTCCATTAGCCGACATCATTCGAGATGATGTCGGCTACATTAGCAATGAGTGTGGCGTCGGGGTCTATGACGCGATCCGGCGCGGACTAATACATAAGGCGGTTCAGCATAGCGTTGACGCGGCCATCGCCTCCCTCCAATCCCGCCTACAGGCAAGTGAGGGGGAGCGTAAAGAGAATCTTCAACTGGCTCAAATGCTGACCAGCGATTTGCAAAGTTGCCAGTCGGAGAACGAAGCATTCCGCGCCCGCATTGCCGAGCTTGAGAAGCTGTGTCAAGAGGCGGCGGAATTACTCAAGGTGTATCACAACGAGAATCACATCGTTAAGTCAGCTTGCAATACATGCACACTGGTAACCCGCCTGCAATCGGCCCAACCCGGCAGCGAGAAGGAGGCGCGATGAGCAATGATGATAGGGCATGGGTTGCCAAAGATATTAAGGATGACACGCGGCCCGCTCGCGGCATGTGGTGTCCGGGCAACTACTTCTGCCGCTGCTATAAATGCGGCTCTAATTTCGCTGGCGACAAGCGGTCTAATCTATGTGCCGATTGCGCTTATGCCCACCAACCCGGCAGGCCGCAGACAGGAGGGGAAGATGGTGACTAAGAAAAAGCGCACCGTTGGTGTCGGTATGCCTGCTGCATTAATGCTCAACGAGTTTGGTTCGCAGGTCTGGAATGCGTTTGGTGGACCACCATATCACGTTGGTTCATCGCTTACTGGCAAGTCGTGGCGCGATGTTGACGTGCGCTTGATTCTTGATGACGAAGCCTACGCCGCGATGGGCCTTGGCGACCCTGAGCAGCCACACAGCAATGGCAAATGGGTTGCGTTCTGTCTCGCGTTCTCGATGCTCGGAAAGCACATGACGGGACTGCCAATCGACTTTCAAATTCAGCAGCGCACCAATGCGAACAAGATGTTCAAGCAAGTGCGGTCGGCGCTTGGAATTGTCGCGCTTAGAATTAAAGAGCCACCCCACCAACCCGGCAGCGAGAAGGAGGGACGATGAGGCGAAGGATTATCCAAACGGCAGCGGGGCCAGCTTGTTCTAAGTGTGGCAGAGGAATCAACTGTTGGCTTGCTGCCGAAGATTTAATGTGGACCCTCAAACGGTTCGTGACGTGATCAAAAGGAGAACTTGGTTGTATGAGTAACGGAATGGTGAAGCCTATTACAGCGGGGAGGTGTGGAAATTTTCTCTTTCAAGCAGCCACAGCTATGGCCTATTCGTGGAGGCACGGGATTGAATACACGCTGCCCAATACCACCAATGATAAATTTCACAACCCCATCTACCTCCAGCACTTAGTCAACATCAATTTCGATCCGAGTCTGCCGAGTGTCACCATTCAGGAAAAGGAGCACACCTATCAGGAACTCCCTTATAAAAAAGAATGGGAAGGTAAGAATATCTTCCTGAAGGGATGGTGGCAGACCGAGAAGTATTTCAAAGAATATCGAGATCGGATCATCAATGAATTTGGATTTCCCTGGAAACTTTTGAAGAATTCAGTGTCGGTGCATGTCCGAAGAGGTGACTACCTGACATTGACTCAGAAACACCCGTTTGTTTCTAAAGAGTGGTATGAGACGGCCATGAAGCAGTTTCCCGGTCACAGTTTTACTTTCTTCTCTGATGATTCTGAATGGTGCTCAATGAATTTCAGAGGGAAAAATATATCAGTCTCAACAGGAAACAGTGAGGTGACGGATCTCATTGCGATGTCGTGCCACACTCATCAAATATGCTCAGCGAGCACATTTTCGTATTGGGGTGCATGGCTCAATCGAAATCCGAACAAACAAGTTCTGATTCCAAAGCTCTGGTTTCAACCGGGTCGTAAAGAGGACACACGAGACATTGTTCCAGATTGGATGACAAAATTATGATAGAAGCTGAATTGCATTTCTTTGAAGGTCGGATCGAAGTTTGGATTGGTGACAGCGAACAAGATTACGAAGGAAGTCCATACCCCAAAAAAGTGTTTGAGATGGAGGGCATCGAAGCGGCAGAACTCGTTGTCAAAGAAGATGAAAAAACAAAGCATTGGAAATTGCTTGTGACCAATGACGATGACAAAGGCTTTGTTGTTTTGGTTGATCAAAGTGATCGAACCCAATTGGAAGAAGTAACTTGTGATGCTTTGAACAAGGGGTTTTTAACTAAGGCTTGTCTTGTTAAAAAGGGAATGGCCTTACGGGAAATGCAACGTCCACGGTAATGCCAATCTCCAAAGAAATTCTGGAAACATTTCCCAACAAAGCATTCATCGAGACAGGGACGCATCGAGGTGATGGTGTCCAAGCTGCTTTGGATGCGAACTGCTTCAAAGTCATTTACAGCGTGGAACTCCTACCCTACGGGCAGGGATGGTGTGCTCATCGATTCTGGGATCTCAGAGATCGGGTGTGGCTCTTTGGTGGTGACTCCAGAGAGTTTCTAAAGCAGATCCTTCCCAAGATCACGTCCCCTTGCACCTTTTGGTTGGATGCTCATTGCTGTGAAGGTGATGTCGAGGACTACAAAAAAGCACCTTTGATGGGGGAGCTGAAACAGATTTACGAGCACTCCATAAACACCCATACTATTTTGATCGATGACGTTCGCATCATGGGCACTCCTCATCTGGATGTTTCTTTGGACAGGGTGACGAGGGCTCTGCGGGCTATTAACAACGACTACATAATTGATCGAATAGATTCTGTAGATTTCCCAGACGACATCTTAGTTGCTCATTTTTGATATGAAATTACTGGACGACTCCTTTATTTCGTTTGTGAATCTCGACCATCGCACCGACCGTCTTGCGCGTATGCAGGAATCGCTTCGGCAGGTTGGAATCGAAGCGACACGGACTAGGGGGTTTTATCCTCACGAAGTCAAAGTGGACCCCAAACGAGTAGCTATCATGCAGAACAGGACTCCTGGTGCCATTGGTTGTCACTTCAGTCAGGTGATGATTATGGAACAGGCATTGGCTTTGGGCCGACACGCTTTCGTCATGGAGGATGATTTGGTGTTCTGCTCCGATTTCAGAAGGAGGATTAGTCTCATTCAAGCGTTTCTGCGGGACAACCCGTGGGACATTGTGTGGCTGGGTGGGACATTTCACGTCAACCCGTCTTACTGGCACAACTGCGGGGCAGGACGGCCACCTCGGGATGCAGAGCTAACCAGTTACAATAGAATGGTCCGCACCTACGGAGCTTTCTGCACTTACGCCTACATCGTGAGGAATACCAGCATTGCTAAAGTTCTTCAGCTTTTGGATCGTGAATTGGATTCCAGCATCGGGATCGACTACGCCATGATTCGAATCCAGCCCGAACTCCACACCTACGCCTTCGTCCCTGGTTGCATCAAGCAGGCAGATGGTTATTCGGACATTGGTAAACCATCTCATCTTAATAAACCCGCTTTTACTAAATTCAGTGGATTTTCAAAATTGGGACCATATTGGTGGCAAAACGAAATGTCCGAGTTCGATCCTGAAACTTTTAATTGGGCTGAGGCAAAAATAAAATGAAATTAGAAGAAACTCTTAATGGTGGCTATGGTGGGCTTTACGGGGAAGTGGTGACTGAGGATTGCTATCGCTTACGGAAACTCAAATTTGTGCCAGACATTATTTTCGATATTGGTGCTAACATTGGTATCTTTACTCGTTTTGCTCAAACCCTTTTTCCTAATGTGACTATTGTGGCAGTGGAACCCCACCCGCAGAATTGTGAGGATTTCAAAAGGTTTACTCCTTTTAGGGACGATATATTACTTTTTCAAGCTGCATTGGGATCATCTGGTAAGGTGTTCCGTGGCACCACGGCTCCTAATGGGGCTGGCGAATCCTATCTCACACCTGGACTAGGTTTTCCGGAGGAAGATTTGAAACAGACTCATGAGAGGGTCCCTGTTCCTTGCCTGACTTTGGACGACATCATAGGACAGTTGCCTTTTCTTGGCGAAAAACAATTGATAAAAATAGACTGCGAGGGAGGGGAGAACAGCATTTGGCAGCATCCTCCTTCCATGGAAGCCTTGCGAAAGATAGATTACATAGCAATGGAACTGCACGACTACGCTATGGGGACAGAGCATTCCAAGGTGGTTGAAGTGACCAACACAGCTTTGAAGAGTTTGGAAGCCACCCACGATTGTGAACGGAACGGGGTTTATTTCTGGGCGACAAAAAGATAATACGAACGTGGACGAGATACAATATCGACGGGATTTGTGGAAGACCCTCCGATGTGAAACCAATGATGATTGGGCAGTGACGGAGTTTGCTCACGGGAACGGAGTGGAGATAGGTGTGGCTGAAGGTCTCTTCAGTCGCGACATACTCAACTGGCCTATTAAATTCAGACAGTTCTACATGGTGGACCGATGGAAGTGTGTTTCCAGCCAGCGAGGTGATGCAAGCATGTCTCAGGAATGGCATGACAGGAATTACACACAGGCTTCAGAAATGGCCAGGGGCTACCCAGAGGCCAAGCTCCTTCAAGGGTCTTCGATTGTCGTGGCCAACTTCGTCGATTTTGAGTCTTTGGCTTTCGTTTATGTCGATGGGGATCACTCATTTCGAGGAGTGATGGATGACATCAATGTATGGTATCCCAAACTGAGGCGTGGAGGAGTGATGGCTTTCCACGACTACGAGAACGAAAATTATGGAGTCCGGCGAGCCGTCCAGTATTTTGCTGAAAAGACCAAACTTCAGGTCCATCACATTCCCGAAGACAAATCTGAAGATGCGGGAGCCTGGTTCCGAAAGCCTTTATAAAATGCTGATACCTTTCGATTACTTGTTCAAAAAATACTCTGTTAATCCATTCGGAGTTTTACATGTTGGCTCGCATTATGGCGAAGAGGCTTCAGAATACCATCGATTGGGAGTGAGGCGGGTCATTTGGATCGAAGCTGATCCTGAATCTTTTAAGAAGCTACAGCAGAACACCAGGCAATATCCTGACACAATTTGTCTTCAAGCCTGCATCAGCAATGAGGACCATCAAATAGTTGATTTCCATCAGGCAAGTAACAACGGGCAGAGTTCCAGCATCCTGCCTCTGGGCACTCACGCGCAGGAGCACCCGACTGTGAAGTATGTGGGCAAACTCAAAATGGAGACCATCAGAGTTGACACTTTGCTGAATCAGAATGCGATCACCATCCCGAAAGGGCAGAGTTGGTTTGCCAATTTAGATGTGCAAGGGGTCGAGCTTCAAGCCCTTGAAAGTATGGGGGAGCTTTTGTTTCGTTTTGATCATATTTATTGTGAAGTGAATGAAAGAGAACTCTACAAAGGGTGTGCTCTGGTTGATGAGATTGATGAATATCTTGATGCTTTTGGTTTTGTTCGCAAGGAAACTAAAATGACTAAAGCGGGGTGGGGGGATGCTCTGTATTGTCGTTTTGAGTATTTGTCATGAAGCATCTCCCACAAAACACACCAGAAAATTTAATTGGAAAGAGATTTAACAGGCTTGTTGCTATTGCAATCTATTCGCGAAATCCCACTCGTTGGAAGTGTCGTTGTGTTTGTGGAGGGTTTACGATTGTGCTGCCTTACAACCTTAAGAGCGGTGCAGTGAAGTCTTGTGGATGTCTGCTGCGTGAGTTCTGGGACGGTATTTCGCAACAAAAAAGAAAATACCAGAGCACGCGGTCGGTTTGGAGGAATATGAAAAACCGATGCCAAAACAAAAATGTCCCAGCTTACAAAGATTACGGAGGACGTGGTATTAAGGTATGCAAAAGATGGAATAAATTTGAACTGTTTGTAGAGGATATGGGTCTTCGACCTGAGGGGTTGTGCATAGAACGAATTGACAACAATGGTAATTACGAACCGGGGAATTGTGAATGGACCACGTTAAAAAAACAATCGAATAACAAGCGGAATAATTTGTTGATCTCCATAGGAAAAGAAACCAAGACATGCAGTCAATGGGCTGATCAGGTTGGGATTGGTTGTGAAGTGGTTCGACAAAGGTGGAGACGCGGTTGGCGTGGTGAAAGACTTTTGATCCCTTTGATTAGATAAACTCTGAATTGATTATGAACGTATATCAGGAACCCAAATACAAAATCGTAGATGGAAAACTCGTCAATCGTCAGTCGGGCGAAGCGATCCCCGACGACGAGCCTGTCTTTATCCTCCGCGCACGCGACCGTCACGCTTTTGGTTTGCTTCAGCGTTATGCCGGGTTGGCCAAAGATGAGAAGCACAGAGAAGCTGTGTTTGTGCGAATAGTGCAGTTTAAGAATTGGGCAGAGATGCACCCAGATCGAATGAAGGAACCGGATTCACAGCAGGACGAAGGATGGACAAGTGCGGGCACCCCTTCTGGGAATATCGGTGCCAGTGCGAGTGACATAGGAGGATAATGCTCACTACAATCACTCCAGTTTGGAATCGTCTTGCTGCTCTCAGGATTTGGTTTGAGGCCGTCAAGGCCGCGACCATCCCAGGGATGAAACACTTCGTCTACTTCGTAGGGGAAGACATTCCTGATTGGATGATAAAGGAGCTTCAGTTCAATCCAACCTTTGTCCTTTTCTCGAATCCAACATTGGTGCCGGGTGAACGATCTATTGGATACTTTCATAATCAGGGGGCTCACGCTGCCTCGACGGAATGGATTATGAAGCTGGATGTGGACGCCATTCCCAATGTTAGATATTTTAAGGAACTGATCCCGATCCTTGAGAAAGCTCGCCCGCGCGAATGGTTCAATGGTGGGATGCTTCTGCTCAATCAGAATGCTTCTAATCTATTAGGAGGACCGTTGTCTGAGGATTTCTACAGAGATGTGATGTTGGATCGTCTTACTGCGGCTTCTCCACCCTACCCGGTTTCGACAAACTTCATCTGCCGGCGAAAAGAATACTTGGACCTCGGTGGATGCGACAATAAGTTCAAAGGATGGGGCTGGGAGGATTACCAGCAAATTCACATGCTCGAAGCACACCATCGACAATGCGATCCCCTTGAAGGCGATGTAAATATTTCCAATGTTACTTCCCGTTGTCGTGACGAGATCAGTCGCCCCCGTGCGAAGCAGTTATGGATGAGAAACCCCTGGTTGTGTCTGTTCCATCGCTGGCACGAACCCAATCGGGAATATCGAAAAGATTCTAATAACAATCGTCTTCTGCTGCTTAATCACGTCCTTGCCACCAAAGCTAAGTATGAAGGAAAATTTGCGACCGCTAAGTGACGAGAGTCTGCTCATCAAATACAAAACATCCGGGATGCCGGATGAACGTATTGCTGCGAAGATGTCTCTCACCGTGGAGGAAGTGAATACTCGATGGGCTTCAATTCTGGCACGAGGAAAGGACATGGTCGCCAACGGTTACGCCGAACTCGATGAGGCTTTTGGTGTCCTTGTTCATCAATATCAACTCATAGGAGTTTCGCTGGAAACGATTGCGATGGCATTGGGAAACATCATGCCTCCTGAAGAAATTGAGAAACTTATTGATACAGATAAAGCCAAGACTGTGAGGAATCTTTCTACTCTCGCGATCATTCTCCGACCCTACGTTCCACAGAATCCAATAGACACTGTTCAAGCTCACCTCAAAGAAAATCAGAAGAATAACTGATCCCCTTCCAAGACTGGTAAAAAGTTTTTCTTTACTAATCACCTTTATCGTTGTAGTTGTGCTGTGAAATGACGGACGCTACCACGTAGAGGCTGGATGAGGAAATTCTCTAAACTTGTTCAGAATCAGTCTAAGTCGGACACTTATACCAGACTTACACTTAATTTGGTGCCTCAGGGTTGCAGGATCGACACCCTTGAAGGACGTGAGCATTTGGTCGTTCCCATGGTCATGCTCGTTGAAGGAGTTCACAATGGCAGTGCGGGATCTCTTTATTACCCCAAAGACGAATTGGGCAAGACCCCTCAAGTTTGGAATCACAAACCCATCGTCGTTTATCACCCCACTTTGAACGGAGAGGGTGTCTCCGCTTGCGACCCTGACATCATCAACAAACGCAAAGTTGGTATGATGATGAACACCAAGTTCGAGAAGGGTAAGCTCAAGTCTGAAGCCTGGATTGAGCGTTCTCGTGCTGACGCCGTCGATGATCGGATCATGCAGGCCATCGACGCCAAGAAGGTGATGGAGCTTTCCACGGGTCTTTACATCGATGTCGCCAACGAGGAAGGCAAGTGGGAAAAAGAAGACTACACTGGCATCGCTCGCAATTATCGACCCGATCATTTGGCTCTCCTTCCAGATCAGATCGGGGCTTGCTCGATTGCAGACGGTGCCGGTCTTTGTCGGAATCAGTCTCAGCCCATCACCAAGGAGACCCTCGCTCAGTTGGAACTTTCCTACAACAGCATCCAGCAGATGCTTGCCACAGCGATCCAGCAGAAATTGAATTTCAATGCGGAGAAGGGTCCATGGATTTGGATTGCTGATGTCTATTCGAATTTTTTCATTTACGAAAAAGAAGGAAAATTTTGGCGTCTCGGCTACACAGCAAACGATGCTGGGGTTTCATTAAGTGATGAGGACCCGGTCGAGGTGAAGAGAGTCACCGAGTATCGCACGATCAAAGGCGAGAAAGTTGGCAACCAAAACACAGAAACACAAATTATGAAAAAGCAGAAACTCATTGCCATTCTGATGGCACATGCTGTGACGGCCATCAACGGAGTGACTCTCTCGGACAACATGCCCGAGGATCAGCTTGCCAAGTTGACGGATGAACATCTCGAAAACGAGCTGAAGGAAGTTTTGAAAAAGGCGAAGGAGACTCCGAAGAAAGAGGAACCCAAGAAGGAAGATCCCAAGACCAATGTCGATCCCGCTCCTGTCCTCAAGAAGGATCCTGAAACCCCCAAGCTGGCGACATTGCAGGAGTATGTGAATGCTGCTCCTCTTGAGTTGCGTGAGGTGCTCACGAGCGGGTTGAACACCCTCGCTCAAAAGAAGGCTGCGTTGGTTGCGGAGATCGTCGCCAACAAATCGAACGTCTTCTCCAAGGAGTATTTGGAAAGTCGTCCTGTCCAGGAATTGGAAGGTATTGCTGCTCTCGCTCGCGTGCCCGCAGCAAACACTGTTGCTCTGCCTTATTACGGTGGGCAGGCTCCGACACCCACCACGATCAACACGCTGAAGCCCGAAGCGTTGCCGTTGCCGACAATGAATTGGGAGAAAACCGCGAAGATTGCGGCAGCCCAATAAACATCCGAAACAGACTCAAAATAAAATAACATTATGGCCGCAAAAACCAGACCTACTCGGATTTATCTCAAGGGCACGAATGTCTTTGAGGAGCATCGGGCCGCTGGCACGATTCGCCCCGGCGATCTTCTCGCTCTCAATTCAGCCGGCAACGTCATCAAACATCCCTCGGGTTCAGTTTTCCAGGCCGAGAAGATGTTTGCCGTCGAGGATGCTCTGCAAGGCAGAGGCATCGATGACAATTACGCCAGTGGTGAGTTGGTGCAGTGTGTTATCTGCAAACCCGGTGACGTTGTTTACGGCTTCCTTTCCGGTGGTGAGCACGCCACTCCCAACGAGTATCTTGTCAGCAATGGTGACGGTGCTTTGAAAGTCGGTTCCACTACCAACTACCCGGTCGGGGTTCCGTTGGAAGAGGTGAACGCACTGGACAGCAACGACGTTGACGAAAGGATCCGCGTTCGAATCATGTAACAAGAGCCTTGCTCGTTACTGAGACACCAAAACAAAAATCAAACTAAACAAAAACATATGGATCTGATACTCGACGGCAGGGCTCATGGGAGCGTTGCTTCAAGATTGCTCAAAAACAATTTCGATCTTGGTGCCCTTCGGCCATACATCGATGTAGATGGGCGCGAATACATCACCCAAAACGTCAACGGTGTGCCCACACCGATTCCGATGGTGGGGAATGCTCTCCTCCGACGTGATGAGTGGATTGAGATTGACACCGCTGTCACCACTGCTGCCCGCGAAAGACTCCGTCTCATTGGTGATCTCCAGAGTGCCGGCTTGACCCGTCGTCTTACTAACGGATTTGGAAAGACGATGATTGAGTCACAACGGATGGGGACCATCACGGGTGCTACGATCAGCATGGATCCGGCCCGCAAGTCGGAAGGTGATCGACCTGAGTTCGACATCATCAACTTGCCGCTGCCCGTAATCCACAAGGATTTCCACTTCACGGCACGGCAGATTGCGACTTCCCGCAACGGTGGAACACCCATCGACACGGTCACTGCCCAGGAAGCTGCTCGCAAGGTAGCTGAGGAAGCTGAAAAGCTCGCCTTGGGTGTGTCGGGTTCCTACTCGTATGGTGGTGGAACTGTTTACGGTCTGACCAACTTCCCTGGTCGGAACACGACCGTCATCGCTCACCCGGATGAATCGGATTGGACGCCGGCTCAGTTTCTCACCCAGCTCATTGGTATGCGCCAGCAGAGCATGGACGAATTCAACATGGGTCCCTGGGTTCTTTACGTCGCTCCTGGTTGGGACGAGTTCCTCGACGAAGACTACAAAGCGAACAGCGACATCACGCTGCGGGCTCGTGCTTTGCAGTTGAACGGGATCACGTCTATTCGCACCCTGGATTACCTGACGGGTTATCAAATGGTGTTGGTGCAGATGACCAGTGACAACATCCGTCTCGTGATCGGGATGGACATCACCACTTTGCAGTGGGAAACGGACGGCGGCATGGTCCAGCACTACAAGGTCATGGCCATCATGGTGCCTCAACTTCGTTCTGACATCGAAGGTCAGTCCGGTATCGTTCACGCTGTTCCAGCCTAACGGAACTTTCACAGTCGAAACAAAAAAGTAAAACACTATGAATAAATTTAGATTAGCGAAAGGGGCTGGGAAGCATCGGGAAGACGGCAAAACCTACAAGGGTGGGGACATTGTCACCACTCACCGTGACCTCGCAACTGCTTTTCCTGGGAAGTTCGAACTTATTCACGACAACAAAGGCAAGGGAAAAGACGGAAAGAAAGGGGCTGTCGAGGAAGAAGTCGAAGAAGGTGGTCTCGTTCAGGACGACACCCAGCTCGTCGGCACCAAGATCAAGGACACCCCTCAAACTGTCAAAGCAACAGGCAAAGGGAGTCTCAACACTCGTGGAGGTGTTCGAACCTCCAAGACGGCTCCCAACTCGACCACGAAAGCTCCAGCGGGCAAGAGCAAGGGAAAAGTAGACCAGGATCCCAGCGACGACGAGTTTGCTTAAACCGCCAGTCCCTTGACAACTCGTCATGGACAACGCGAAGAACTTCGCGAAGGCGACTGTCAGCACCGGGTATGATGCTGATGACACGTCTATCGATCTGACCAGCGGGGGAGGGGCTAGATTCCCCACCCCGCCGTTCAATGCCGCTTGGTGGGACTCCACTACTTATCCCGATCCGGCCGATGACCCGAATGTAGAGATCGTTCGTGTCACCAACATTGTTTCCGATACCCTCACCATTACTCGTGGACAAGAGGGCACCGCAGCAAGCACCAAAAACACCGCTGACAAAACTTATAAATTTCTGGCTGGTTTCACCCAACTTACTTGGGATGAGATTTCAGCAGCCTTACCCACTAAGGGTGATGGACCACCTGATGTAGATACCCCTGGCTACTTTTATGTCGATGAAACCAATCGTGATGTCCATGTCAAACTAGGAGGAGTATGGGAAATCTTAACCGATCTTATCTAATCCTCCTTTGGTTGTTACTGGCATACGTCAGTAATGCCCAACTAACCGCACCGAGTCAGAGATTTCAGAATGTGACCGTCATTGATACAGCCAGTATCACAGGCAAGGTGTTTTTGGGTTCCAATATTACAGCAAGGCTTTTGTCTCCTAGTCGCGTGATGATTGTGGACGCAGCAAACAACCTTTCCAATGCAATCGTCACCATCGTTGAACTGAACAGATTAAGCGGTTTGGATTCACCCATCGTTACCCAAACAATCTTGAGTTCCAGTAATTACACTTATGGGATACAGATGGCGAACAGTATTCTCACTTCTTTGCTCCAAACCACCAACCCTGCGGTAATCAAGACTATCAGTGCAGGAGCAAATTTTACAATCACCGATCAAGGGACAAATCTCCTCCTTGCTGCGAGTGCAGGAGCAGCAGGGGATTCAATTCTAGTGGATGCAGCCAATACTGTTGATCCTAATTTCGATGATGGTGGATCGATCAATTTCCAATATTCTGCTGGCACCATCACGGCTTATATAAAGTCGGGTGTGGTGAACAACACCAACCTTGCCGACATGACGGCCAACACCTTCAAGATGCGGGCCACGGGCACGGGAGCACCTATCGACGGGACCCCTGCTCAAGCTTTAACAGCCCTTGAGAGTGGAGGTGTGAACATTTTGGTGAGCACAGAGGTTGATACAGCATCAGAATGGGAAACGATACTCGGAGGTTTGAATGTCATCTTCGGAACTGAGATTGACTCGATCAGTGAATTGGAGACGTTGACAGGAGTTGACATTATTGTCAGCACGGAGTTGACCGCATCTCAAACTCCGCTTGCTCAAGATGTAAATGCTGCTAATTTTTCGATTACCAATCTTGCTCAAATTCAACTGAACAACGCTTTAAGTCGAGGGATCACAAACCTGAGTGGGGTTGCACCCAAGTTGGTATTGAATGGGCCAGGAGTTGTGTTTTGGACGCCCACCAATGAAACTATTTTGGACATTGTTCCATTAAATTCAACGAATGCCACTTATGCGTTGGTGAGTATCACTCAAACGGGGGCAGTTCATAATCAAACGATTTCCAACGCTCTTGCGTTCAGGAATTTGCCATTGGTGATGCTGCCCGATGGAGAGAATCTATTCTTGGTGTGGTGGGACCCGAATGCCCAAACTAATAAAATCTTCAGTTATCAGACGTTGACGAACACCTACACGGGAGACGGTTCAGAGGTTCGTAGCAATGCTCCGACTATCAATGTCCCTACCTTGCTCATTCCGGTGATTGCCTCCTTCGCCAGCGCAACACACACTCACCAGAATGCAGCAGGGGGTGGGACGCTCGATGCCGCTGCCATTGCTGCGGGGACATTGGGATCTGCTCGTTTGGGCAGCGGCACAGCAGATGACAATGCTTTCCTTCGTGGAGACTCAACATGGGGGCGAAGCACTACTGATGGGCAAACACTTCGGTTGGCTGCTGGTGTTTTGGGTTTTGGTGCGCTTGATCTCGCTGATGTCGATGCTGTCACTGGATCACTCCCTGATGGAAACATCCCCAACAACATCACGATAGACCTGGCAACCCTTGCCACGACGGCAACGACAGCGAATGCGGGTGACAGTGCAACAGCTTTCTTCTCTTCAGGGACCATTGAGGATGCTCGACTCCCAACTACACTGGATGGGAAGAACTTCACTACCTCTACCGCCACCACCCCCTCGGCCGGTGATAATGATACCAGCCTCGCAACTACTGCTTATGTCCAGACAGCAATAACAAATATCTACGACTACGTTTGGGTGTCTGCTGGAGCCATGACTCCTGCCTCTGTCAATGGTCCTGGCACAAATGTTTTTAATCCAAGCGGAGAAGGTGACACAATTGACGTGTTTGATTTTGATGATACCACATCCGAAACAAACTTCTTCACTTGGGCTCCACCGGAAAACTGGGATTTAGGAACGTTCAAAATTAAAGTCCATTGGACAGCCACGACTGGGACAGCCTCCCAGGGCGTGACGTGGGGAACCGCAGCGGGCGCTATCAGCAACGATGACGCACACGGGACTATCCTCGGCACGCGGCAAACCACAACTGATTCTTACATAGTCTCAGGTGATCACCACATAGGGCCGGCTTCTTCTGCTATCACAGCAGGAGGCACTCCTGCCCTCGGCGACATGCTGCTGATAGCCATTTCACGGGTTCCGGCCGATGGTAGTGACACTAAAACAGGTGACGCAAAACTCATAGGATTGATGATTCAATATCAAAAGAGCACTTTGAATTCAGCCGCTTGGTAAAATATGAAAATACCCATTGCCTTATGGACACTCTGAACGCCATCAGGGGAGGTTTGGTAGGGAACACCAATATGCCACTCCTGACCCTACCCAATTGACTAACGCCATCAAAGTGCGTATTGCCGCGCAGGCCAACAATGTGCCATGAACAGACGCAAGTTCATAAAATCCGGAGCCTTGTTCGTTCCAGCCACGTTTGGGATTTTTGTGCCTCGGGTGAGGGCGCAGGTGTATCTCGAAAATCGGCGCAATGCCTTCCGCACTGTGCCTGGCGGCGGCGGATGCGCGACGGCGCGGGACACGGATACCGGCACAACTAATGGTAATCAGACGTGGGCCAGTTCCTCACCCAATCTTTATATTGCCACCCGCTTTGTCGCAGCAGCCACAACTACTATCTGCCGAATCGACATGGCCATTTACAAGCTGGGCACGCCTACGATGAACCTGTTTGCGTTCATCTACAGCGACACGGGCGGGACATCTCCCAATGCCATTGTGGGGTCGGAGTCAGCCGCCCTTGGGGCGGGGACATTGGGCACATCTGACCCAGGCACATTTCCCAGTTTTACTGGCTGCTCTGCCTCTATCACAATGGGCACCACTTACTGGGTTGGCATGAGGGCGGCATCTGTCGGTGATGTAAGCAATAACATAATCTGGAGCTATAATGGTGCCTCTGATCACAGTTTTGTCGTGGACGATGATGGCACCGGAACATGGAACGGTGTCGGGACGCGCCATCCAAAATTTGCCCTTTTTAGCGCATGAGGCACGGTCACTATTTAAGAATCGCGGCGGGTGTGATGATGGCATGGACATGTTGCGCGGCGACGCGGGTAGACATCCTGGTGGATTTCGAGGCGGGGTCATCGGGCGACACGTTCACGGCGG
>Ga0137457_1000220_pt1 | contig 14798 bp, 22 predicted proteins | sample EasRivERMGT630_2_FD_102321 | JGI IMG/M metagenome (GOLD analysis project Ga0137457, IMG submission 102321) | Soil microbial communities from meander-bound floodplain in the East River, Colorado, USA - East River MetaG ERMGT630_2 | ecosystem: Environmental > Terrestrial > Soil > Floodplain ...
CTTTTCAATATTTTGGGTCTCTGTAATCCGGGTTAAAAAGGGGATTTATGAATTTAGAAATGACTGAGAAAGAGATTTATGAGGAATGCCTGTCGCAATTAAAGATCCGGCATTCAGACACGAATCATTATTTGATTCCACTGAAGATGTATGTCCGTGCGTTGGTTAAAGCCGACAAACTTCTGTCTGAAATCCTTAATGAGGACGCAACAATTCAACACACGAATAAGGCTGGACATACCAACGATGCCAGTAGTCCGAAGGTGAGGATGTGGGCGCTGTTCAACGAACAATCCATGAAGTTAGGTAAGGATCTAGGGCTGAATTTACACCAGGCAAAGGCGGGAAGACCGGCTAAAAAGAAGAAAGAGTTTGGGCCGATGAAGGTTAACAAAAGTGCTTAAACTATGCCCAACGCCAAGCAACGTCAAAAGAAAAAAAGTGCAGCACAGGAATATGCCGACTGGGTTCTGGCCCCTCAGAATCATTTCAAAACAGGGAAATATATTAAGGATGCGGCTAGGCGATTCAATGAAGATATAAAACGCACTGACATCTGGGAATTTGACGAAGAGGCTGGTCTACACTGTATAAGATTTATTGAAGAGAACCTCTATCACTGGGAGGATAAATGGGCGGGTACGCGTGTCGTTTTAGAACCTTGGCAGAAGTTTATTTACCAACAGATCTATGGATGGAAAGTAAAGAAAACAGGCCTGCGCAGGGTGCGAACGGTCTTTATTGAGATCGCAAAAAAGAACGCAAAGACGAGCATGTGTGCTTTCCTTGCACTATACCATTTATTTGATGATCACATTAATGCGCCAAAGGTTTTCGTCGGTGCGAACAATCACGATCAGGCTAATATCTGTGTCAATTGCGCGGGTAAAATTATCGAAGAATCACCGGACCTCGCTGAGTACGTAGCTGACGATTCAGTGCAGCTATCGAAGTATAACGGTGACATCTACAAAATAACCCACAATGACCGTAATGGGTTTATCAAGACTATGCCGAAGGAACCGGCGACGAATGAAAGCAAGCAAGCTGGAGGGAAACACGGAATAAACCCATCGTTAGTGGTGATTGATGAGTACGCAATGGCTGACAGTGACTCCTTATTAAACACAATGGAGAATGCACAGGGCGCCAGGGAAGAACCGTTGCTTGCATGCATCACTACGGCTGGTCACAAGAAGCAGGGGCCATGCTTTCAGAAGCTACGCGACACCGGAATAAAAGTAACGGAAGGTACACTACAGGATGACTCATTCTTGGCTTTCATCTATGAGATCGACAAACCACTCGACGAAGATGGAAAGGCTAAGGATATTGATATCGGTTATCTTATCGGCCATCCTGAGGTATGGGAACAATCCAATCCGAATTATAAAGTATCAGTGTTCGATACATTCCTTAAAAGCCAATTGACCAAAGCGGCGAACGAGGGAGGATCTAAGATGGTCGATGTGCAGACCTTCAACTTTAATATCTGGGTCGATTCCCCTGAGGTTTTCATTCCTGCGGAGATCTGGAACGCTAACTCATACGGATCACATCCCGAAGAACTATTCGGTGAGGAATGCTACGGCGGAATTAAACTGGTTGGCGCAAAGGGTCTAAGCGCTTTTGCTTTGCTTTTTCCAGGGGAAATAACCCGAATTAAGATGTTTTTCTGGATGCCTGAATCCTACATCCATATCAACTCAGATGGCTTTGATGGATATGGAAAATGGAAAGAATATATAAAGATAGATGCTGGCAACACGGTTGAAAATACTTGGGTTTCAGAGTGGTTGGCGGAGGAAATAAGCAAGTATCATATGCACTCTTTTGCATTCCCGAAAGGAAAGGATAATGACGACATCGTTCAACATCTTATTAAGGGAGGCATAGTCGGAAACCCTATTTCACAAACGGTTGGAGCGATTGGAACTCCAACCAGCCAGTGGGAAGATATACTAACATCGCTAAAAATTGAACACTACAACAATCCCGTTCTCGCGTGGATGAATGGTAATTGTAATGTCTTACGAAAAGCGGCGGGTATTAGAGTGGAAGAAGTCGGGAGTAAAACAGTGGGCATATCTGCATGTATAAACGCGTTAGCCCAATGGAAAAGTATTGGAGCCGACGGAATCAATTCAATAGGAATTTTATACGTATGACATTCGAAGAAGTAAACGACGATCTTGGGTTATCGATGAAACCATACCGGGTTGTCGCTTGTCTGGCGGTTCATGGTCGATTGCCACTACTTAAACACACCATCGAAAGGTTATATAAAAAGAACGGATGCTATAAGGTCGTTTGTGCCGGGGATGGACAGGAAGAGAAGAAACTTTGTGATTCATTGGGGGCCATCTGGACACCGCATCGAAACAAACCTTTGGGAATGAAGTGGAACGCAGCCTTTCAAAGGGCCAAAGATTTCAATCCTGACGCCGTTGTTTTCGTCGGATCTAGCGATTGGCTGTCAGATAATTGGTTTCAAGTTATGTGGCCATATGTAGAAAGGTATGGATTTGCCGGGGTTCCTGGTTGTTCGCTGTTGGATATAGGTGAATCAGTTCGTGCTGTAGCATGGCCGGGGTATAGAGGATACAGGGCAGAACGCGAGGATGAATGTATTGGCATAGGCCGGATGCTATCGCGACGACTGATGGAAGCTATCGACTGGACTCCATTTGACCCGCAATCAAATAACTCATTGGATAGAAGCATGAAGGATCGGTCTGCAATAAGGGACTACGTGGACTTTATGATTCATGATACATCTTTAACGGCACTAAGTTTGTCAACAAGTGGGCCGTATAAATGGCCGAAAGATCAGAAGAACAACCACGACTTTGAAATGCAATGGACTAACATAATTCCAAGCGAAAAGATTAATCCAGAATTGATAATCAACAAGTTTCCAGAAGCAAACGACTTAATAGATGCCCTCAAGAATTACCCAAGGCTACGTCAGCAAGTCAATCGCTGACTTTCCATTTCATCAGATATATTCCCTGGATGATTATAATAATAACAGTATTCCGTCTGTCTTTTTTGGGGCCTATCGGTACGAAGACATTCAAATAATCAACAATCACAAAGGGCTAACGGTAGTTTTCTGGACAGGACAGGACGCACTCGACCATTCATCTTTTTTTATCAAAGAATGTAAACACGTCACGGCTCATCCGAAAGTTTATGATAAACTTATACAGGAATTTAATGATGTAAAACTTGTCAGCCCGGCGAGTTTCCTTAATGAGTTACATCCGCAGAAATTAGGCACAAAGATTTACGCCTATTGCCCTGACTCAGCACCAAATTATCACGGTAAGAAAATTATAGATGAACTCAGATGCAGTAAGTTAGGGCCAGATATTATTATAGGAACTGGTGAATGGACTCAGACAGAATGGAGAAATGGAATGGCTGATTTTTGTTACAACGAAGTGGGAATAGGGCTTTGTCTTTCTGACTTTGCCGGCGGAGGATTGTCAATTATTGAAATGGGCTTACGTGGAATTCCGGTGGTTACAAATGTTTTTAATCTTCCTAACTGCATTCCGTGGCGAGACGCTCAGGATGTGTCAGATATTATTGACAATGAAAGATCAAAGATAGGATCGGTTAACCGGTCCATAGCTCAATCCACCTGGGATGCTTTAGATCACAACCATTATTGGCTAAAAGTATAATTTAAAATTTTATGATAACGAAAACCATACCCACAACAACGGCTAGTGATTTGCTAGGCTATGTCGAATGTAAAACTTGTCTCTTTGATGCGACCATTGCAACCATCCACGAAGACGGAGATTGTGAATACTGCAAGCTACAAACCGCATTAAGAGAACAAGCGCGTGAACCGTGGGATAAGGTACTAGAAAGAATTAAAAAGAAAGGTGAGGGACGAAAGTATGACGCTTTGATTGGTATCAGCGGAGGGGAAGATAGTTCTGTTCTTTTATATCTAGCTGTGAAAGTTTGGAATCTTCGGGTGCTGGTCCTACACATTAACAACCGGACGAATATGCCTGAAGCGACAAATAATATTAAGGTACTACGTGATAATTTAAATGTCAACTTCATTGAATGGTTTCCTGCAGTAGACGAATACGATGACCTAACCGACTCACTGTTAAAAGCTGGCGTTCAGGATGCGGATCTGGCCAATGACGTACACATGGCAAAGCTTACTTTCAAGTTTGCAAAGGACAATGGAATAAAAGTAACATTAAACGGCCACTCATTCCGGGAAGAAGGTTCAAGTCCTAAAGCGTGGAGTTTTTTGGATACAACCTATTTGCTGGACATCTACAAAAAGATTACTGGTAAAGATTTGTATTACTATGAAGTCCTTACTTTATGGGATCAAGTCCATGCCGGTCTTATCGGAATGGAAAGAATATCACCTTACCACTACGCCGATCACGGACGGGCTGACATCATCAAAAAGCTAAAGGAACTAGGCTGGCAGAGTTACGGGGCGAAACACGGCGAAAATATTTACACCATGTTTGTCGGCAACTTCCTTTTACCTTCTCCTAAATTCAAAATTGATAAGCGTAGAACGTATTTGAGTGCTGCGATACGGGAAGGTCGAATGACTAAAGTGGAAGCAAAAGAAATATTATCTAAGCCGTTGGAATTTAATTTGAAGTTATTAGGAAAACGGAAAGAGCATATCTTACATCTTGTAAACAACTACCCTCAACGCCCACGGTCGGAGTACAAACAAACGAATTATAAAAGATTGAAACCGTTGCTTTGGTTATTGGTAAAGTTCAAAGTATTTCCGCTTACCGCGTTTCGTAAGTATTGTGCATAATCAAAATAATATTATGATACGGAAAAAGTACCAAAAACATGGTTTGACTGGAACGAGCCTGTACAGCAAATGGGAAGGAATGCTACAACGCACGACCAACCCAAAGGCTCCCGGATATAGATTTTATGGAGAACGCGGAATCAGAGTTTGTGACGAATGGAGGAGTGATTTTAAGGAGTTTTATAATTGGGCGATAGTCAACGGGTATAAGGATGAGCTAGAGATAGACAGAAGGAACGGCAATATGGATTATTGCCCAGATAATTGTCGATTCGTAACAAAGTCTGAGAATAGTAAAAACGTAAGACGGAATTTGAATTGGGGAATAATAAAAATGTACAATGGTAAGGTAAGAGTTCAAGTTCAGCGTGATGGTACGATATACAGATTAGGTACGTATGTAGACGTCAATGAAGCAAGAATCGAAAGGGATAAATTTGTAAGAGGTGAACGAGGACCTAAGACATACAGGCCGGATAAAGGAATTTACAAAAGTAGATCTGGAAAATTTGTTGTTCATGTGGTTAGTAAAAGAAAATGTTACCACGTTGGGACATATGAAACAGTTGATGAGGCCATAAGAATGAGAGATAATTTTACACAAACAGCATGAACCGTTTAGAGTTCGCCAGAACCCACAAAGAGGAATTTCCACCTCACGAAATACATCCATCAGCTTTTATATGGCCGCTTTCCGTGGTAGGCATGGATGGCTTTGGTTACGTTCGTCAGGAAGATGGGACGTTACTTAAAATGCCACACGCGGGGAACGTAGTTATTGAAAAGGATGTAGAAATCAGGTCCTATGTCACAGTTGACAGGGCTGTTAAAGGTTCAACAGTTATCCAAGAGGGCACGCGCATAGACCATCATTCACATATAGCGCACAACGTTAAACTAGGCCGACACAACACTCTAGCCAACGGTTGTATAATCGAAGGATCATGTGAGATAGGAGATTTCAACACGTTCGGCGCTGGGGTTATCGTTCAGCGAAAGGTTAAGGTAGGAAGTCACTGTATTTTTGGAAGCGGGGCCGTTGTAACGAAGGACGTGGAGGATTATTCAGTGATGGTGGGCAATCCCGCTAAACTTCTGATAAAGAATGGCTAAGTACCTATTCCTGGTTGCTCATGTAGACGATGCTGAGATTTCATGCGGTGGATTAATAGCTAAACTTATTGAGCGGGGCGATTTCGTCCATGTGCTTTCAATCACAGATGTTTACAGTGATATAAATCTATACGATGAATTTGAGGCGTCGATGAAACTACTGGACGTTGACATTTACCAGACAGATAACTTTAAAACCAGACAGTTAAATAAACATCCCAACGACATTGCAGATCTGGCGCGTTACTGGACATCTGGATTCGATTATGTCTTCACCCATTCAGCAGAGGACCGCCACGACGATCATAGAACGGTAGCCGAACAGGTCAGACGGGTTGTGAACGGTAACCTTGTCACGTTCATGACTCCCTGCAACGGCAATGAGAATTCAAACTACTTTGTAGAACTCAATGATGAGCAACTTGAAAAGAAGATCGAGGCTATTGCTTGCTATCGCTCTCAGGTTCACAGGCCGTATATGCAACCGGATTTTATACGTGCTCAGGCTATTTTTAACGGTGTAAAGTGCGGGGTCAAATACGCTGAGGGCTACCGTATTATAAGGAAAGTGGAATAATATTTGTTATTTTTGATATGATCACGCAAGGCAACGCGAAGGAAATGCCCGTTACGCTGCAAGGCTGAAGCCTGGCTTACCGCTGGGCTTTTTTTCTTCTGCTTCTTACCGATTTGAAAGAATCCCAGTTCATGTAAGGAGCTTCACCTACACTTTCCCTAAAGTAATTACTTGCCGCGTCGAATGCGTCAGAATAAGTTTTTGTTTTAGGAAGTTGCTTTTCAAATTCAGAATTGAAGGATTTAAAAAATGAAGTTTTATTCATTTCTCGGTGGGGTTTGGCAAATTTAGGCAATTACGGTAAACGTAGTTAACTGTTTGGGGTGGTTTTTACACGTAGTTGACATAGTCAACCGTAGAATCAAGTCTAAATTTCCTCATTCGTGGCGAAATGGGGTTAAGACAGTTTTTCAAAAACGTCGTATCGCTTGGTTCTGCGCGTTTGGATGAAACCGAACAGCGTACAAGTCAGGTTTTCTCTCTTCTCAACAACGACTTAGGCCATTATTTAAACAACATAGCCACCGCATCAAGCTATTCGCCTGTAGGATCCACATCCATGCGGGTTTCTACGGTGTTTACTTGTGTGATGGTTCGCGGCGAAAGTCTTTCCACACTCCCTGCCAGTGTTAAACAATTTACAGCCAAAGGGTCAATCACCCGGTCGGATAATAACATTCACAAACTAATCCACGAGCAGCCCAACCCATACCAAACGGCGGCGCAGTTCTGGAAATCAGTTTCCATAACTATTGACCTACACGGTAACGCCTATTGCCCAGTGACTTACTCTGGACGGATTCAGCCTACACGTATTGATTTTATTCCTGATAACCAAGCCGTTACAATGTACGAAACGCCTGAAGGACCGACCTACGAATATCAGGGAAAGGTTTATCGTAGCTGGGAGATGCTGCACTTTAAGGATATGTCTTTGGATGGCAAAACCGGGATTAGTAAGATAGCCTATAACGCGGAAACGATAGGTTATTCAAGGAAGCTAAAGACTTTCGGATCAAATGCGATAGGAATAAAACCTCCTGGGTATTTCTCCACGGAAGCAGGGTATGATGTAGTCAAAAAGAATGAGGAAAATATAGCCAAAGGATGGAAGGATAATATAGCGGCTGGCAATACACCGTTGATTCCTTTTGGATTGAAGTATAACAATCTACAGATCAATCCCGGGGAAGCTCAATATCTGGATTCCATCGAAGCTACGAAAGAAGACATTTATGCAATCTTCCGGGTACCTCCTACACTAGCTCAGAATTACGCAGAAACGCCGTACAATACAGCAGAGCAACAGGACTTAGTTTTTATAAAGTACACGATGCTTCCTATTGTGACCAATCTGGAGCAGGAATGTAATATGAAACTCTTTCCTGAATCGAATAAAAATTCAGCCGAACCATTATACGTCAAATTCAACGTCAATGCATTTATGCGTGGAGACTTCCAGGCTAGAACCGAAGGCTATAGAACACTGTGGCAGTCTGGAATGATGTCAGGAAACATGGTAGCTGACCTAGAGGACTATCCTCATTACGAAGGTGGTGATGAGCGGTTTGTTCCAATGAACATGATTCCTCTTTCCAAGATGGACGCTTTTCTATCTACGCTCACTAAACCTGTAGACTCAACGGCTGGCAATCCGGGCGGTAATCCTCAACGAAATGGTGTAAACAATTTAAACGGTCATCATGCAAACTAAAGATTATATCGAAGCAATCGACGGGGCTGAACGGCGGGTATTTGCCACGTTGACAGACGTCGAAGTTCGTGCAACAGAGGGGAAACCCTCAGAAATATTCGGGTACGGTGCTGTATTCAATGCTGACAGCATGGTAATGCGGACGTCAAGGGGAGAGAAGTTCATCGAACGGATAGAACGCGGGGCTTTTGACCATCTACTGGATGACAACGGGATAATGATTCTGTTCAACCACGATGCAAACTTTCCATTGGCCAGAAACAAGAGAAGCGCAACAATTGGAGCCGATGAAACGGGGCTTTGGTATTCGTTTGAACCCCCCACCTCACCAATGGGGCAGAACATTCAGGAAAGTATCCGAAGGGGTGACGTTAAAACGTCTTCTTTCTCTTTCAAGGTTTCAGAACAGAACGAGAAGTGGGAAATAAGAAAAGGGGAACCGTCAATCAGGACTATTAAAAAGTTTGATAAGGTTTTCGACTTGGGGCCGGTAACGTTCGAAGCCTACCCAGACACAATGGTAATTACTCGAAACTATTCAGTATTCGATGATTATAAAAAGGATCTAGCGGAAATGGATTTAGTTGCCATGAAGCTACAATTAAACATAAAAACAAAATGAACCGACTAAAAAACTTACTCGAAGAAAGAGCAAGAATAGAGGGCGAAATGGCAGCTATTTTTGCTAAATGTGAAACCGAAAGCCGTTCACGGACGACTGAGGAAAAAACAAAATGGGAAACCCTAAAAGGTCAGGTTGATGGAATGCTTTCTGAAATCAAAGACCTTGAAGCTCAGGAACAAATCAATCAACGTGCCGCCAGACCAGTTGTAAAGGCTGGGGAATCTGTAAAAGTTGACGATGACAAACCTGTATCACTGAGGAATCAGATCAAGGCATGGCAGGAAGAAAACCGCTCTGTAATTGACGCTATCCGCAGAGGTGAGCGCAGGGATTTGAATCCGCTGGAACTTCGTGCTGATGATCCTATGACGACTGCTACAGTGAACTCTGGATCATCTGTATTTCTTCCGAATGCTGGCGCTGCTCCTGGTGGAGTGGTTGACCTAGTAAGGACACAACCGACTTTCTGGAACCGTCTCACTAAGGGTTCGACAAACCTAAACCCTCTTTACTGGGTGAACAAAAGCAACAAGCAAGGCGCCGCTGATTTCATTGGTGAGGGTGTGTTGAAGCCTCTCGCTTCCATTGATTTGGTGGTTGAAACCTCCACAGCTAAGAAGGTAGCTGAACGGATGAGGGTTTCTACTGAACTTTTGAATGATGTCCCAGGCTTTGAGTCATTGATTCGTAATGAATTGATTTATGAGATCCAAAAACATGCCAACGATGCAGTATTGACAGGCGTAGCGTCAAGCACCGACCCTGCTGGTATCACGACTATAGCTAGTGCTTTCACGCTCACAACTATCGAAGCCGGAACCGCTCCAACGTATACAGATGCTATCCGTGCGGCAATCGCACAACTTCAGTCACTGGGTTACACGGACAACATCGTAGCTTTTGTCAATCCAATTGACGCGGCCAACATGGACCTGTCAAAGAGTTCAGATGATGGCCATTATTTGTTACCTCCGTATGTTTCTGCTAACGGCATGATAGTGGCAGGGGTTCCCGTAGTCATTGACAACAACATCCCGGTAGGAAACTTTCTGGTTGGGGATATGACAAAGTATAAAATATTGATGGTTCAAGGACTTACCATCAAATGGGGACTTGACATGGATGACTTCTCAAAGAACCTTATCACAGTGATTGGGGAGATGAGATTCCATCAGTATTTCAGTGCTAATCATGCTGGAGCGTTCATATATGACTCTTTCGCCGACGTTACTGCAGCAATCACAACTACTTAATATGGAAGCAAAAGCAAAAAAAACCAATCGGTACATTCCGGCACCTGGGCCAGTGAGTTTAAGGAAAGATGTTGAACAAGTGGCGACACTCGAACACCCTACGCGGCCTGAAGGGCAGCGGTTCAAGGTGACTAAGGCGCTGGCGGAAATGAACAAGCGTAACGGCTGGGCAAAGTGATTGTAAAACTTTTAGAAGATAGCTCGTTGTACGACCTCCACAAAGGGCAGGTGATTAACATCCCTGATGAGATCGTACACGAGTTAATCTCTAAAGGAATTGCAACAAGAGAGAAAGCTATTAACATAGAAGCATATGATGCCCTGGATGATGCAAAGGATAGGGATGAACAGCAGATTAGTAGACGATGATATTTCAACGATAGTCACGCTGGTAGATTTTAATGAGTGGTTGAAGTGGGATAGTTCAGAAGAAGAAAACACACGGATGGCCTGCCTTCAGGCGGCGATAAAACAAGCTGAACAATACACACGCAGAACACTTCTAAGGTCAACTTGGCGAACTTACTTGGAATACTTTCCATCGTGTGTAACGCTCGATGTGTTGCCTGTTGTTACTTCCTCCATAGTCATTAAGTACTTCGATGTTGACAACGTTGAACAAACCCTAGCCACTACTGAATACTTTGTAAAAGAAAACCGGGACGATTACACGGAAATCATCTTTCATGGCACAATGCCGAGTATCTACGACAGGTATGAACCGATTTATATCAAATACACTGCTGGATATGAAGAAGGGTATTTACCGGAAGGAATCAAGGTAGGAATTTTACGAAAGGCTACGGATAGTTTTGAGAAGCGTGAAGACGAAAGCAACTCAACACAAGAGGCGCATAAGATGTGGTTCCCTTATAAGATGCTATGAGACTACTGTTCTTCACACCGGTTTGGAAACGACCTCAGATAACGGAGATCTGTTTTATGGGAATCGCCCGGTTGAGGGGATTGGGCATACATAAAATTGAGGCTCTTGCGATCATCTCAGAGGATTCAATGAAACCGTTATGCGAGAAGTACGGAATTGAATGGTGCTTTTATAAGAATGATCCGCTCGGAGAAAAGAAGAACTACGGACTATCGGTCGCTTTGGAAAAGGACTTTGACTACTTGATTGAAATTGGGTCCGATGATGTGCTAAAGAACGAGTTTCTAAATCTGTACACATGGGATTTCCCGGTAATGCGGCTAAGGGATTTTATGATTATGGATTCTGTGACGGGTAACTGTCGACTGATAACCGGTAAAATTCCAAAGTATGGTACAGGGGTCGCGATACATAAAGACGCTTTGCCGCGGAAGATATGGCATGATAAAGCCCAGAAAGGATTGGATAACTCACTGATGCTACGAATGGCCATAAACGGTCAGGTTCAGAAGTGGTTTAAATCTGATAAGCCGTTATCACTGGACATAAAAAGTGAAGTGAATATTTGGGCTTATAACAAAGTTGGTGAAAAGTATCCAACTGAATTGGCTTTGGCAGGGCTTTCTACTCAGGAGATTGCAGCTATAAAAGGGTTATATGTTGCAGCATAAGGAAGTAGTAGGGGCACTGGATAGGTTGATAACGTTCGAACAAGCGATTTATGGAACGGATGAATCTAACCAGCACAAAATAACAGGATGGGAGGATATTGATTCTTATCCAGAAGTGTATGCGAAAGTAGTCGAGCCAACAGGGATGGAAACATTTCAGGGGGATCAGATGGTAGCGGTAACGGCGACGAGTTTTACAATCAGGTACAGGACGGATATAACCGTTCAAAACAGGGTGGTTTATAACTCAAAGTATTACGACATACACGCGATCCTTGAGATTGGGAGGAAACGGTTTTTGAAACTCACTTGTGAGAGTGGTGGACAGTACAAAGAGACAACGACATGAGCGTAGTGATAGCGATAACGGGCATTAAAGAACTGGACATGGTCCTGAAGATGATGCCACGCGCTATCGATGATAAGTTTATGCTGCAGGTCAATACCGAAAAGGCTAAACCATTAGTCCAACGGATGAAACTAACAGCACCGGAAGGGCCGACTGGAAATTTGGTTGATTCTATTGGAGTGGTGAGGATGAGCAAACGATTAGGACAACTTGGAACAGTATGGGTAGGACCACGACGCAAGGGAGGGCACAGAGGATTTGCGGGTCACCTGGTGGAGTTTGGAACGAAGCAACGGAGGAATAAGCGTGGAGCGAATAGAGGGATAATGCCAAAGAAACCATTTGCAGAGCCGTCTTTTATAGCTACCGCACCTCAGATTAAAGCCGGAGAGACAGAGGCGATTGCAAAAGTATTGGTTAAGACGATGCGGAGGTACTTGAAATGACTTCCGGGATCATTGAAATATTGATAGAGGATTCAAACGTCATTGCTTTGGTTGGCTTGGATTACAGAGGGCAAGTTAAAGTTTATCCGACGGTAGCGCCTGAACAAAGTCCGGGATACGTGGTGGATGCCCCTTATGTGATTGTTACGGAGACGAGTTTGAATCCAACATTAGGGAAAGACTGTCCATCGACATTGGACTTTCCCAGATACGATGTATTAGTCTACTCGACAGACTTCAGAGAGACGGAAATGATTCAGGAAGCGTGTCGGGTGTGTTTGGATAACGGGCAGGCGTGGACAACAGAGACAGTAGATTTCGATTCAGTGTGGATGGCAGACAGAAGGGATTTGTTCGCGCCGGGATCCGGTCAAACGGGCGGTATGTATGTAAAAGTAGGGACGTATGCAGCAGCAGCCAAACGGACGATCACGTAAGTACGCGGTTTGTGTCCGTCGATATGGGATCTACCCAATAGGGACACGGTTGCAGATGAGGACGGAGAAGTTTGAAGAATTGAAAGAGAAAAAAATAGTAACAGAATATACAGGCCAATGGCCACCACTAACGAAAACGAAATTTAACCTTAAAGACTTAAAATAATGGCAAAGACTACCGGCAAAATAAATGGTACTCTCATCTTGGTGGATGCCGATGGCACTACCATGGGATGTAGCACGAACGCAACACTGACCATCACCAACGTGCGGTTAGAGACTACGTGTAAGGACGACAACGGGGCGAAGACATACACGCCAGGTTCACAGGACTGGACCCTTGAGGCTGAAGGCATGGTGATCTATGAAACGCCTTCCAACCACACCACTATCGCCACGCTGGCCATTGGACAGACGGAGGCAGACTGGACGTTTGGAACATCCAACGTGGATGATCCTGTATTTTCAGGAACTGGTTTCATTGAAAACCTTTCTATCACTGCACCACTTAACGCACCGGCGACGTGGTCATTTAGTGTAGCGGCTACTGGTCCAATCTCAATGTCAAATACCTAATGGACAGGAATCAAAATGTGATTTTAGACCTGAATGGTCGCACTGTTGGACTTCGGTTTGATAACTGGGCTTTTAAAGAAACCCAACTTAAAACCGGAAGTACAGGGGTAATAAATCTATTGAACAGGATAGGGGTAGATGACTCCAACATAGATCTAAATGCGCTAATAATTTTTGGAGTTGAGGCATATCATTCCTATCAATACAATCAAAAATTAACAGGTGTTATTACAGATCGTGAAATGTCAATCATAATTGATGAGTGTGGTGGTCCATTAGATTTTCTGATAAAAATAAGTGAAGGGCTAAGGACATACGTACCAAAAAATTCATATCCCCCGCAGATGGTGGGGGAGATTTCACAGTAAATGATATGTTCCAAGTTGCGCGAGAGGAGCTTGGAATGACGATAGATGACTTTTATTCATGTACCTGGTATGATTGGGGCGGATGGGTAGCACGAATAAACGAGCAACAGAGAAAACGAATAGAAGATAAGGAGTTGTTAATGGAAATGTTCAGGTCCAGTTTGTCTTATTACTATAACTGGAATAGTCCAACGAACAAATTGAACCCGCAGGACTTTTGGAAGTTGTCATATGATAAACAGGTGCCAGAGGAGGAAGTAAAAGAGGTTAATGAAACCGTCAAGCGGTTAGAACGAATAGCAAAAGAGAGAAAACGCCGTGGCTGAAACCATACTCGCAAAGTTAGCTGTTGAAATTTCTGCGAAGGCCACGCAGTTTGGAAAGGTATTATCTGATCAGGAGAAAGCACTCAAAGGCTTTTCAAGCGGAGTGCAGAACGTATCCAATCACTTAAAAGGAATTTTAGGAACCATAGGCGTCGCCTTCTCAGCGGGGGCAGTAGCCAATTTCACGTTAGAGGTTGCAAAATTAGCCGGAGAAGCTGAAGGTGTTCGTGCTGCGTTTGACCGACTGCCGAATAGCATCCAATTAATGGGTGAACTTAAAACGGCCACAGCAGGAACTGTTTCAGAGTTGGAGTTGATGAAGCGTACAGTCCAGGCTTCAAACTTTGGCATCGGTTTAGAGTCACTTCCAAAATTACTTGAATTTGCAGCAGTACGCGCACAACAAACAGGGCAGTCAGTTGACTACTTAGTGGATTCTATTGTAACTGGTATCGGTAGAAAGTCTCCATTGATACTTGATAACTTAGGCATTTCAGCGGTCAGATTAAAAGAACAATTCGGCGGGGCAGCATTAGAGGCACAAAGCATAGGAGATGTAGCTAAAGCAGTTGGTAAAATAGCAGAGGAAGAACTTACTAAAATGGGTGACCTCTCTGAGAACACAGCCACAA
>Ga0137457_1000221_pt1 | contig 14769 bp, 32 predicted proteins | sample EasRivERMGT630_2_FD_102321 | JGI IMG/M metagenome (GOLD analysis project Ga0137457, IMG submission 102321) | Soil microbial communities from meander-bound floodplain in the East River, Colorado, USA - East River MetaG ERMGT630_2 | ecosystem: Environmental > Terrestrial > Soil > Floodplain ...
CCTAGACGCTCGCTGGCCTGTACCTCCGCGTCTAGCAGGGACACCCACTCGTACGGCTGACAAGTTCCGAACGGCGCCCCCATGTCTCGGTGATACTCCGTGAACAGGTAGCGCGCCCCGAACTTGCTGCGGATGCCGATGAAGCGCCCAGCGCCCACGTAGACCGCGAGCGTGGTGCCGTTGGGTTGGCACTCGAACGAACGCGCGCGCACCTCGTAGATGCCTCGCAGCCTTAGCCTTTCCATGTGTTGAACACCTTGCCCTTCTTGTTGACCGAACAGCACCTGTGATACTCGACCCACGCTGCCAGGGCTTCTCGTATGTCAACCTCCGGTAGCTGCGGGAGCGGCTGCGGCCGGAGAGGCAGACGTCCCCCGCAGCGCGAACAGAACGCCTCCTCTAGGTTCGCCAGCAGCCAGGGGGCATCGGGATACGTGTGGTCGTATGCGGCGTTGGGATCGACGCTCATAGGTGCCGCAGCGCCCACACGATGCCCAGCACGAGCCAGGGACGGAACAGTGAGATCGAAACCCGGGAACCGCGCGTTGCCCGTAGGCGCATCCTCGTTCGGCGGCTCAAACTCCAGCCGCGCGAACATGCCAACGAACAACATGAGACCTAATGCGTGGATGCGGCCTATGGGCAGCACGCCCAGCGGCACAATCAGCCACGTCCACAACTTCTGCGCCACGAAAGCCCACGTGAAGTAGATAGGTGCCGTGAGCGCCAGCAGCACCCAGGCCCGGCCGCTCTTGTCCAGCATGGCCTATGACCGCAGGCTGGTCGGCAACGGCAACCCGTGCGTGCGCAGCCAGTCCACCTCAGCGCGCAGCGCCTCCTCCCTGGTTGCGTACGGACCCAGGATCGGGCCGCCAACGGGACTCAGGTCTACGGCCCAGCCGTCGTTCATTGGCTCGACGTTGCTCGCCCTGGCCGTGCGCAGCTTGCCTACGTCGCGCATGAACCCAGCGATGGCGTCGGAGTAGACGAAGCGCGCCGTGCCATCCTTCAAGAACACGATCTCACCCATCGGACTCTCCTTCTTTCAGCACGTCGTAGACGTGCCGCTTCTGGACGGTCACCTTGTCGTTGTAGCGCAGCCCGTGCCGCTCGGTGAACACCAGTTCGTTGTCTACGCGCCCGAACAGTTTGTCCTCCTCGATGGCTTCAAGCTTCACCCAGAAGCGCTCGCCCTCGGTGCAGACCTTGATGAATTGCCCGACCCGCAGGCCAGAGAGTTCGCTTAAGGATGGAGCCTCGAACGTGGTGGGGTGCTGCTTCTGTAGTCGCTGCGCGTCTTCGAAGTGTCCCCTCACCGCTTCACCCTGCCCCGCTTGCCGCCCTTCTTGCTGGGCTTCGGGAAGGCGGGCCTGACCGGCTCAGCCTTGCGCTTGGGCGCGGGCTTACGCGTGGGCTTGCGCGTGGGCGCGGGCTTGGCCGGACGCTTTGCCGGACGCTTGGGCGCGGCGGGCGGGTTGGCTGCGGTTGCATCGGCGCCTTCCTCGGGCAGCCCCCAGCGCTCGATCTTCGGCTCCGTCTCCACAAACACCGTGCGCCCGCTTGCCGTCTCGACGGCGACGTGCGGCTCCTTCGGTCGTTGCGCCGCGAGCCGCTTCTGTACCGACTTCGACACCGGCACCGTCACCTCGACCTCCCGCGCCTGCGGCAAGGACGGCGCTGTGAGATCCTCCAGCACGGTCCACTGTCCCGTGGCTGTCACGAACATCCCCGGCCCCACGGTCACCTCGTCACCGACCTCCAGGGGCAGGTCGGCTGCCGAGGAGCCGAGGTGCAGCCGCGACGGCCCCAGGTTCTTGAAGGTGCCGCCGTCGTGGGTCACTCCTTGTTCGTCGACTCGCAGTGTGATCATTGCCTTTCCTTTCAGTTCTCGTTTCTACAGCCGTCCACGACGGCCACGGCCACGCTTTCGTGACCGATGACCGTGTAGACCGTTCGACCTTGGTCGCAGTGGCGAAACACGCGGGCGCCACCCCACCCGTCCGTCAGGTTAAGGATCAGCCCAGCCTGCTGGCCCTTGGGTGATACGTCGTGCTGCTTGGCGCCGCAGCCCCACACCACAAGCGCCAACAGGGCGCCTAGCAGCCACGCCCAGCCACGCCGCAGGCCCCGCACCTTACCGCCCTCCAGCCTTGGCGGTCTGCCGCGCCTCCACCTTGTGCTCAGGCTTGCGCTGGCGGCGCGTCACCTGCCCCAAGGCTTGCTCGAAGGAACGCGTGGCCTGCTCGCACTCCGGCCCCTTGTAGCCGATGGCCTCGATGCGCACGGTGCCGTCCCGCTTGAACAGCAGTTCGATAGACTTCGCCATCTACATGCCCTCCACGATGACCTTGATGGACCCGTCGCTCTGCACCACCTGTCGGGTGCGGAGCCGCTGACGATGCGCCTGCTTCACGGCCTTACGCACCCCGTAGTTCTGCATCAGCAGTTCCGCGTTCTTGCCGCCCAGCTTGCGTTCGAGCCCGCCCGTCGCGTAGTAGTCGTAGCGCAACGCGTACTTGTCGTTCGCCTGCTTCACGACGCCGACTTCGTACTCGCAGCCGGGGAAGCTGATCGCGTGGTCGCACTTGCCCAGGTCTTCCTCCTTCACGCCTGCGGGCAGCGGCGCGTCTCCGACCCAGCGCCCCCACCACTTGTGCGTTTTCTGGTTCTCGTGCAGCTTGCCGCCCAGGTCCTGAGCCGCTTCCTTCAGGCACTCCAGGTCCGTGACTTCTGCCGTTGCTTCCGTGATGTGGCTCATCGAGTCTCTCCTATCCCCCAGCTTGGGCCAGGGTTTGAAATCGAGTCCGGTACGGCCTCGACCTTGTTGTTCTTGACGTAGATCGTCCCGCGATCGTCTGCCTCCTCTCCAGCCCACCCCACCGCGCCCGTGAGGCTGTAGCCCCAAGGCTGTAGGAACGTGCGGATCAGGTAGACCAGCCACTCCGTGTAGTCGTAGAACTTCTCGCCACCGTCCCACACGATCGCGTCGCCCTGAGCGTTCGGAGTCCACTGGCACCACAGACCGGGCTGGTTGGTTGGCGGCGAGTTGTAGTTCATCACGTCGGGCGGCCTGTCTCCCATGCCGAGACCCTGGCCCGCCATGCCTTCCTCCCCAACGAAGAAGCAGCCCTCGTGCCCGACCGGCAAGTCGACCGCTTCACGAATGGGATCGGGCCGGTTGGCAGTCGCGTTTGAGTAGCGCCGCATGCGTCGAGTCTCGCTGAACTTCCGCAGATACGCCGCGTGCTCTGGCTTGAGCGTCGGCGTAACCGCGAACTTGCCTTCGAAGTCGGTTGTGTAGCCCATGAACACCCCCATCCTGCCCGATACTTCCTGCGCCTCGGAGCCGGGCGCGGAGCCGTTAGTAGCTCTTGCGCCCGTTGCGTCCGCGCCGCGCCGCGACAGGCGCACGCGTGCTTTTCTGCGCGGGCGTAGCCAGATCGCGCGCGTCGATGCGCGTCCGCGAGTGAACCTTCCCCTTGACCATCAGGTCCGCCAAGCGAGCGCGGAATCCCACTACCCCTGGTGCGAGATCAGCGGGCGCGTCTACCAGCACCCTCAGCAACTGTCCGGCTGTGATGTACTGCTTCATCTACCATCCTCCTTTGAGTTAGTTGGCCTTCTTCTTGTCGGCGGGCGTCGGCGCCGCAGGCACCTGTTCGCCGCCCTGCTCGAACACGGCCACGCCCAGCAGGCGCGGCGCAGCGAAGCGCCGCACGCCTTCGGACAACTGCACGCTCTTGGCCTTCTCGAACATGCCGGGGTAGCTGGTGCTCAGGAAGCGACCGTCTGCCAGTTCACGCAGCTTGTCGACTGTCTCCGGCATTTCCTTGGCCACCGGTACGATGTAGGTCGCCGCTTCCTTCAGCGAGATACCAAGGCGCCATGCCGTGTTGCAGCAGTTGAAAATCTCGGCGCCCGTCCAGTCGGTGTCGTCGGGCCGCTCGCTCCACAGCTTCTTCGCGTCGAGGCCGTGCTTCGTGAGGTGGATGGTCCAGATGGCGTCCTTCTCGGCCCCGTTTGGCAGGTCGAAGTACCAGCGCCCCAGCCGGAAGCGCCGCCGCATGTCCGGCGTCACGTTGTCCAGCGCGTTCGCGGTCGCGAACACGAGCACCCGGCTACCTCCGATGCTCTTGACCACGCGGAAGCCGTCGCGCACTAGCTGCTCGCTCTGACCCACGAGCGAGCCCTTCATCGAACCGAAGTCCCCCTTGATGAACTCGGCGCCCACCGAGCGCGCGAGCGCCTTGCCGACCTCCGTCTTGCCGGTCCCGGGCGGTCCGACGCACAGGATGCCCGTCCAGCCGTTGTCTTGCATCTCACGCAACAGCACGCCCTTCTGGTCGTCGGACACTCCCGAGGTATCGCCGTACCCCCCGGCCCGACTGGCGCCAGCCGTCATCTTCTCGATCTCGTCCAGCATCAGCACCACGATGGGCGGCTCCTGCCCATCCCGCAGCCGCTCCGAGAAGTCTCGCAGGCGCGCGTGCCCACCCAGGTCATCCCATGACGTCAGCGTGGCGGAGTCCTCTAGGGTGAGCCCGAGGGTCTGGTTGATGGCGGCGCGCTTCCGGTCCCATACGTCCTTCAGGTCGAGCCCGGTGTCCCGCATGGCCATCGAGACCACCTGCTCGCTGTCGAACGGCGCCAGACCGCGCACCGCGTTCACCGCGGCGGCCAAGCCTTCCTCGGTCATGTCGGGCAGCGTGGGCGCGCTTTCCTTGGCCGCGCCGTAGGTCGCCTTCACGATCTCGCCCAACTCCTCCAGGGAGGGCATGGGCTGGTCGAGCACGATCACGTCGTGTTGCAGTTCGCTGGGCAGGCGGAAGCTAGGCCCCAGCAGGATCAGGGTGCGCATTGTGGTCTTGTAGAGTTCTCGCGTCGCCAGGACGCCAGTGCTGACCGGAGCGTCTTCCAGAAAGCGGTGCGCGTTCAGCATGAACAGCACCCCGTACTCCGGCAGCCACTCCGGGCTTGTCACCATGCGCAAGCACTCCTCCGGGTACTGCGTTGCCTCGCGCACGTCGCCCCGCTTGGCGAGCAACGCCTTGGCGAAGTCGTTGAGGCCGCGCAGACCGTTGACCCGGTCCCACGACATCTTCGCCACTTGGCTGTTGCGACCGTTGACTTCCACCACGGAGCCGATGCCTTCGGCCAACTCTCGAATCAGGCGGTGCTGGTCGGGTGTCTGAATCGCGATGATGGGCACGCTCACGTCACGCGCTGCCAGCACGGTGCGAACCGTCTTGCTCTGTTCCATGTCTATCCTCCTGTCAGGTGGTTTCTGCTGCGGCTGTGCGGTCCCTCGCTTGGGTGCCATCAGAAAGGCACTCCGTCATCTTCGACGTCCGGCTGCGGCGCTACCTGCTTAGCTTTCCACTTTTTGTACTCGTCCACGACTTGGTACTTCAGTTTGTTGATGGCCCGCTTCCCTTCCTGCGTGTTCATCGCATCGACCGAGCGCAAGAAGTCGAAGTAGCGCCGCTCCGCACCCGTACCGAATGCCCGCGCGGGGAAGGTCACGTAGAACTCGCTGCGGCTCGGACCCTCCCCATCGGTGTGCTTGGTACGCCGAATACTGAAGCCCACTAGCTTGAGTCCCGCCAGCAACGACTCGCTAGGGAAGTGAATCTCCGCTTCCGCCAGGATGTCGGCGGGCGCGTTGTGCGGTAGGTTGAAGTAAATCGTTTCGTTCATTGCTCCCCTTCCCTTAAGTTGTGAGCCCTTCGCCGCAGCCGTCGCACGGCTGCCCCACGATATGCTTGAACACGTGAGCCGCCTCCTCCGGCTCCTCGATATGTAGGATCGTTCTGCCGCAGGTCTGGCACCGTACCAGCAGGCCCGCGCGCGCCGTCAAGCCAACCTCTAGATGCTCATCGCGTTCCCCTTCGGCGCAGGAACGGCAGTGCAGCGCGCGTACGATCTGCTCAGGAGGCATCGACGCTTCCCATGATCTTCGCGCGTAGCACGGGGTCAACGATGTACTCCGCCGTCACCCACTGGCCCTTCGACTTGTAGATGGAGTTGGGGGGCGCCTTTTCCTCGTGCGCCTTGCGCACCTGGGCCTCGACGTACACGCGGAAGTAGCCAAGGTGCTGGCCCCATCGTCTGATGGTTTCGTACTCACTCATTCCTTTCCTCCTGTTAGGCCGATATGGTAAGGCTTACTTCCAGTAGCGTCTGATGATCGCCGTGGCCAAGTCGACGTTGTTGCTCGCGAGCCCCGGTAGCTGAGCGCGCCAGTTGATGTTGCGAATCCGCGCCAACGCGACGGGCGTGGGCAACGAGTTCCTGCCCTGCTCCATCCACAGCAGGCGCGCAACCTCGGCCAGGGCCAGCACGGGCAGGCCAAGGGCGTACCCCTTGGGGAAGGATAGCGCCACGACCTCGCAGAACACGCTCGCTTGTTGCTTGGCGGCCATGGTCACCAACTGTCCGTCAGTGCGCGACAGGCTGCGCTGGATATCCCCCTGTGAGCGGGCGCCGCTCAACAGGCGCTCGATGCCGCGCACCAGAATGGCAGCGCTCAGCTTGTCGCCCCCTGAGCCGTCGAACGCGATGCGGCCGTAGAGCGCGCCCCCCGGCTTCGTGTTGAGCGCGCGCAGAAGGTCGACCACGGGGCCGCTCCAGCTTTTCACCTTGGTGTTGGACGTCAGCGAGCGCCTGTTGTTCTTGGCCAGGAAGAATCGCTTCTCAGCTTCCAAGTCTTCGGTGTCGAAGACGTTGACGATGTAGCTCATGTTGAGTTCCTGAAACGCCGAGATACGCTGAAACCCGTCAAGGATCCACAGCTTGCCGTCCTTCGGACCCCAGGAGCGGTGAGCCACGTCCGGCACGTCGGGCACTGACCCGCCCGCCTGCAATGCGGCGATGATCGTGGTGATCATGTCCGTGCGCCCACGCTGGTAGCTGGGATCCACGTCGAGCAGTCCGTACTGGTCGGGCGTGATGGTGCGCTGCGCCTTGAACGTGCAGCCCTGGACCAACACGGGCCGCCACGTACGCGCCGCGTCCGCCGTCTGGCGGATCTTCTCGTGGAGCACACGCTGCGAGCGGTGCTTTTTGCCGACGATCTGGTGAGGCAACTGCATCGCCGTTGCCCCCTTGAACTTTCGAGCCATTCATTCCTCCTTGTAGGTCTTCACGCGGGCGCGCTCTGGCGTGCGCGTCCTGCGCAGGCGCGACGATCCGCTAGCGGGACTGCACTTCACCGGCTTCCCATCAGCGAGCCGTCGCAACAGTGAGTCCAAGCCCTCAGCCTTGCGTCGATGCGGCAGCGCGGGCTTCATTCGTCGTCCGCGTCGTAGTCCGCGACACCGACGTTGAGATTGCAGGCATCGCAGTCACAGCTATCGTCTGAATCGTCCTCGTCTTCGACGTCGTCCTCCTCGCCGTAGACCGTGGCCCTGCCGTCAGCGATGGCCTCCAGGTAGCTGGCCGCTACGTTGGCCTGCTCGCGAGAGTCGAGAGCCTCCTTCCAGTCCGAGCGAAAAGGCTCGGGCCAATCACGGCCAGGGTCGCACGTGAACAAGTCGCCCGTGTCGTCGAGCCCGAGGTACTCCTGAGCCACAGGCAGCACCATGATCATAAGGTCGTGGCCAGCGGCCAGAGCCTCGTTCATTGCCTCCAGGCCCTTCACCTTGATGTAGCAGCGGCCAGCGATGCAACCGGCTGTGCCGCATGGAGCCTTGGTTGTGCGTCGAGCCCATGTGCTCTGGTCGTATGCGTACTCAGGAAGCCCGCGCAACTCAGCCGCCAAGGCGCGGATGTTTGGTACGTTTATCTTTCCAGTCATCATTCCCATCCTCCCGTGGAAGCATCGCCTCGATTGCAGCAACGGTCTGACAGCCCACGCACGGCGTGCGGTGCGTGGGACTGGCGTGTCCATCCCCGGCTAGCGCGTTGCGCGCCTGCACCAGGGCCTCGGCGTGTGGGTAGAGCGCAGCCCCGCCCCTGGCCCACGCGCCGTGCATGGCGTGCGCTAGGCGCCCCGCAGGCCCACGGTTAGGTAGGCACGCGGTACGGTCACACAGGCACCCAGGTCCGTGTACGGCCCCCCCTTGATCGTTCATGTCAACCCCTTCCTGACTAGATGCCGCGCAGCGCCACCGCGCTGCACCATACGCTCGCGGGTGCGTTGCTCCTGCTGGAACGAGGCGTAGGTGTCCACCGGCATCGACGCCCCGCTCCGCAGGAAGCAGCTACCGCACAGACTTGTGCCCTTCGCGAACAGCCGCACGACCCGCTTGCACTTCGAGCAGATCCAATCGAACTGCGCGCCAGCCTCGCGGTCGGCGTCAGCCTCGGTGTCCTCGTGCGACTTCACTGCTCATCCCGTGGGTTGTAGTGCTCCAGCCCGCAGTTCCGACAGCGATACCAGACGAGCCGCCCTAGCTCACCGAGCCATGTCTGCGTGTCGCCGTCAGCCCCGCACGCTGGGCAATGCGGCGTCACGCTCTTTCGGCGAACCCTCCTTAGATCCGCACGAGCGGCCCCGTAGCAGCAGAGCGTGATGCGCACGCACTGCCCGTTCTTCAGCCCCTCGCCGTCGCCGTTCAGCATGTACTCGCCGTCGCGCCAGTCAGCGTAGAAGCCATTGTTGACCACGACGGCCTGTAGATCCGCGAGATAGGTTCCCTGCACCCAATGCGACTCGTAGCCGCACAGGTCGCAGACAGTGCGACGCTGACCTGGGATCCACGGGTGACGGTTGTCCTCGTCGCAGTCACCGCACCAGGGGTGAGGCTGCGTCGCGCTCATCGCTGCACCTTGATCGGACGGATGACGCGACCCTGGGCCGTGCGCCCCGCCGCCTTCGCGTATCGGCGCCACGCGCGCTCGCGTTCGTGCTCCCGCTCGCGCAGCAGCAGCGCAGCCGCGACGAGCGGCTCGGTGATCTTGGGGAAGTTGATCAACTTGACCTTGAAGGGTTCCATCAATGTCCTCCTGTTAGGTTAAAAGCGAAGTCCGGCTACGCCCGCGCGGGCAAAACCCACGCGGGTCAGAAACGAAACCGCCGATACGGCAGGCGCTCAGGCACAGGCGGAGCGCTAGCAGCAGCCAGCGCGTCGAGCGCGTCTAGCACGGCCTTGCGGAACTCGCGCCACGCGTCGCCCTGGACGTATCCACTGCCGCTGTCGTTCTCATACTCCTGCTGCAAGCCGTCGAAGTTGAACACGCGATCCAGTTCACCGACGTTATCAAACGGAGTAGGGCAGGAGCAGCCGGAGTCGCGCGCCGTCCAGAGCCGCCCCTCAGCGTCGGCCCATACCACGCGCAGGTCGAACTCGTAGGAGCCCGAGGAGAAGCCAATCTCAGCGACCGGCCGCAGCCCGTAGCTATCCGGGTTGTAGTAGACGTTTCTGTAGTAGTCGCTGTTGCATTGCAGGACCAGCTTGTCCATGACCTCCCCTTTCTGGCCCCGCGTGCGCGTGGACCGTCTATAGGTTACCCGCCGACCGGGAACTCCGAGCAGGGCGCGCAGCGGAGCCCGCCCTCGCGGTGAAAAACGCAACACTGATCCAGAGGCTGCCCGGTCAGCTTCGCGCGCAGTGCGCGCAGGCTCGCCTTACGCATGGCCGCTAACACGGCGGCGTTAAGGTGGTACTCGGGACGGGGAGGCAGCTTGACCTTCCACGCCCCGCGTGTGCAGTCGCCCCAACCGCTCATGCTCCTATCCTCCCTAGCAACGGGCACTGGTTCTGAACGTGCAGCATGCTGCCCTCCTGCTGACAGGTCGCACGACGACATCGGTGTTCGCAGGACTTGAACGTGTGGCGGGGCTTGCCCTCGCACTCACGATAGAGGCAGGTCCAGAGCCCGTCTGCATCCGCCAACCGCTCGAAGTCCTCGGCCACAAGCCTGTGGCCCTGTTCGTACCACTGGCGCAACGTCGGCACCGAGACGCTCATAGCACTTCCTTTCTGATGACACTTCATAGGTAGCCGATCTCGTTCAGCTTGCGCTTGAGCGCCTTGCAGGCGGGCTCGTCTGGCCCCAGGGCCAAGTAGACGGCGGCCAGCACTTCCTCTGACGGCGTCACGTTGACGGCGCACTCGGCCCCCGCTTCCCAGGTAGCGATCACGCGCCCGTCGTCGTTCGTCAGTGTCAGCTTCATAGCTTCCTCCTGTTAGGTTGAACCGTCAGCCCTGCACGCGAAACCAATGCGGCGCCTCCCGCTGGCCCATCTAGCCAGTCGGGCACTCGTCATGTTCGCGCGCAGAGTCACGGCCTACCCTCTTACAGTGTCCAGCCCCCCTCGTACCCTTGGGCGCGCGTGAAGTGCGTGCCGCCGCCCGTCAGGGCTTCCTCGAACACTACGATGCGCTCCTTCGCCACCTTGCGCGCCGAGGCCAGGGTGGTCTCGACGCCGTAGCGCACGCACCACGCCGCAAGCAACTCGACCCGCCGCAAGAACTGGCCCTCGCGCGTTCCCGCGCCCGTCCCGAAGTAAACCATCATCGTCCTCCTGTCAGGTTGCTCGCCTTCACCAACTTGATGGCGGCCTGCGCTTCGTAGTAGCCCCGGTTCGTCAGTCGCGTGTTGTCGCTGACGTCGTCGTCGATCACGATGCCCTCCAGGGCCGCCAGCAGCGCGTTGCACTGCACCTTCAGCCCCTTCACTTGGGCCTCGGCGGTTACTGCCCGCAGTTCGAGTACCAGTTCACGCCTCAGCTTCGCCATCTTCGTCCTCCTGTTAGGTAGGTTAGTTTTATCGGGTGGCTGCGAACAGCGCGCGCATCCTCGCGTCACGGTCGAGCATGGCCTGTACGTCCGACACGCGCAGCCCACGTATCAGCGCTTCCTCGACCGCCCACGCATCGCCGACCCGAATGTGCCGCAGCGTGAGGGGCTTGAAGCTGGCCACGTAGTACAGTGCGTACCCGTCGCCGCGCTGCCAGCGCACGATGCGCGTGCCTATGGCCGCGAGCGCCGCTTCCTCCTTGGCGAAGTGCGCCACGCGCGCATCGGCGTTCGAGTAGTCCACCGGCAGATCCCACGGTCCCGGCAGGGGTGCCCCTAGTTTCGCCATCACTTGCCTCCTTTTAGGTTAGCCAGCACTTCGCGAGCGTCGTGCCACGCCTGACGGCCCGTGTCGCCGCTGGCCATGCGAGCGTCAAGCTGCGCGTCCGTGGGCACGTGGCACACGAACTGCTCCAGCCGCTTCAGCGCGCCCACGACCTCGGGCGCCGCAGCGATGTGGGTCGGGCAGTACGCCACCTTGTACCAGCCGTCGTAGTAGACGCGGCAGCCGCACTCCGACCCTTGGTTGTGATTGCTAGGTGGCGGTGTGTGCTTCATCGGGCCTCCAAGGCGCGCTGCGCTGCGGGACTGTAACGCACGAAGTCGCCCAGCTTGGCCGTGAACTGCTCCAGCCGCTCGACGCGCTTCAGGCTGCGGTCGTAGTCGAGGTTGCACTCGGCGCACAGCACCAGCAGGTGCGCGCTCCGATACGCCGAACTCACGTCGCGTCCGCCGTGCTCCATGCACTTTTTCATCACATCCTCCTGTTAGGTTGGGTTAGAACGGTGGGCGGCGAGCCCCACGCGGACCCGCCGCCCCTTGCCCCGAAGGGTTGTTATTACTTCTTCTTGGCTGCCTTCGCCTTCGCGCTCGACTTCCGCGCGGGTGCCCCGGCGCGCTTCACGCTCGCCTTCGGCGCCTTCGCGCTCGCGGGGTGAACCCAGCCCTGCTTACGGCGCGTCGCCCACGCCTTGAGCGCGCCCTCGCTGCGCTTCTTCGCGTCCGCCGCCGACACCGGCTTCGCCTTGGCCTGCGCCTTCGGCGCCTTGGGCTTCGCGGCCTTCTCCGACTTGACCGCCGCCACCACCGCCTTGACCGCCTTGACCGCCACCGGCTTGTTCGCCTTCAGCTTCGTCATCTTCCCATCCTCCTGTGATTGAGGCGCCTTATCGGCAGCCTCGGCCTTTTTAGGTTTCTCCGGCTTGTCCACGAACTTCACGCCCCCCCTCGCGGAGGAGATTTGCGTCACGTCACCCGGCTTGTGCCCGGTCCAGGTTTCACGGTTGACCGGTTTCTCCGCCCCGTCCTTGTCGTGGTAAACGACCGTCTTGACGCCACGAGTACCACTGCCCAACACGCAACGCACGGTGGCGCTCATTTCGCTAGAGCGCTCCACGAGCCACACGCTACCGTCCTCGTACTCGATGTACTCACCCGGCTGGAGCGTCGTGGGCGCCGCCTTAGTCTTAGGCCGCACCCACGCCTCCATCTTCTCCGCAAGCGCCGCCGCGTTGACGGCCTCTTGATCAGTCGTTTTCTCCTTGGCCACGTCCACCTCCGAGCCTCGGCTTCAGGTTGGGTTTGACTTCAAGCACGCCATGGGTCGCCTTGCGCTTTTTGCCGCGCCCATACAGGCCGTACTTGTAGGATCGCTCGATGTGCTTCAAGGTCGCGCTAGCAGCGCGCCGAGCCTCAACTTCAGTTAAGGCGCTGGGCGAAGCCGCGCGTGCGATCACCACTTCAATCCGCTTAGTCACGTGTCCCTCCTGCTGCTGTTAGGTAGGTTCGAAGTGCTGCCGACTACGGTTCATCCTGGGCATCGGCAGCGGTCCCTAGCCCGTACTTGACCGCCTCGGGTATAAGGGCAAGGGGGCGGAATGCCCGCCCCCTACCGGCAATTACTTCGCGCTCCGCTTTGCGCGCCGCGCGTTCTTGCGCCGCGTCGCCCAGGCCGCCAACGCACGCACCGACAACGCCTTCCGGCTCAGCTTCTTCATTACATCCTCCTGTTAGGTTCAAACGGCGGGCGGGGCGGAATTGCCCCGCCGCATTGCGCACCCCTTTTTACAGGTAGAGCGAATTGTACGGCTCGCTCACTCCAAGCCGCTCCGCCACGATCAGCGCGTTTTCAACCGTGCCCGCACCCTGCCGTAGCACGTCCAGCTTGACCTGTCCGATCAACTCCACGATGCCGCGCACGTAGTCTGACCCATGCGGCAGGTCGTCCACGTCGCCGCTGGTCCAGTCGGCCAGCAACGTCTCGGCCGCCTTGATCAGTTGCGCGTACGTCAGCTTGCTAGGTTTCGCCATTCGGTCCTCCTGTTAGGTTCGCCTCGATTCAACGGTCCAGCGCTAGGCTCGACCGCTCAATAGAGGCGGCGACGTGCAACGCTTCACAGCGTGGTTATCGCCACCCTCTCGCCACTCGCACGGTGACCTCGTCGCATAACGGCCTGCGCTGCATCGGTTGGCGTCGTGGGTGTCTAGCACCTCGGCCTCGTCTGCCCGCTTGGCTTGTTCGCCGTAGCTCGCGCCCCTTCCGGTATGGGGTCACTTGAACGCGTAGGGACCTCACGGTCGCACTTCGGTCCAGCGCTACCTTATGGCTTCGGCCTCCCTGCCCGCTGTCGTGTGCCTCGGTGGTGCTCGTGAGCGTCTCGCGGCTTGTGCCGTTCTCGCGCTCTGCACGGTAGAGGTTGCGGAGGAGGTTCGCAGTTATGGCCCAGCACGTAGCTGGGATCAGTCAACGTCCTTGTGGCTTCTTGTTCCGTAGCGCGTCGGCGTCGCATCCGCTTCACGTCTTCTGTCCAGCTAGTCGCGGGTCTTACGTCTGCCGTCTGCTTCTGGCCCCGGCGTCATGGGTGCTTAGCACCTCTGCCTTAGTAGGTGTTCCTCGGTGTATGCCCTGTCGGTCAGCCCTCGCCCGCTTCCGCTAGTCGCCTTATGCCCTCGGCTTCGTGGGTGCTCGCTGCACCTCAGCCTTAGGTCGCCTTGCGGGGGTTTGGGGTAGCCACTAGGGCCAGGCCCGCCAGGCGCGCGCGCGTTGCTTCCGCTTCGCTTTGCGCTACGTTAGGTTGTCAATGTGCCCCGCCATGTCGGCGGCCTATTAACTACAACTACAGACAGCAGTTTACCTTAGCCGCTTGTGCGTGTCAAGCCCTAAGGTGGCCTAGGGGGCAACTAGAAGTGCTGCGAATACAACAACTTACGGGCAGGAGGCGCAGTCCGAGACCGTCCGATACCCACTCCGAGACCCTGGCGGGGCCTGCGGTGGCCTGCTGGGGGCGCTAGCCGTATAAGAAACCGTATAAGGTTAGGCTAGGGCATGAAGGTGGGGTAGGCCAGTCCCGCGAAGCCCATCTCGCCAGCGTCCCGCACCTCGACGCTCGCTTCCACGAACGTGATCGCGTAGTGCCCTGGGATGTTCACCATGTGGGCTGACTCAGGCTTCGCTGTGTTGCGGATGATCAGCGCGGGCCACTCGCCCATGCGCCCCTGGCGGAACAGCCTGTCCCGCATCAGATCGTAGTCGGCCTCGGTCGGATGGCGCCACTCGAAGATCACGTCGGAGCGCGGGGTGTCCTCCTTGAAGTAGCGTCGCGTCGCGCCAGCCGTCGATTTCTCCTCGTGGTACTCCTTGTGGAGCACTTCCTCGAATCCGAAGTTTGGGTTGCGGTCGAAGGTCAACCGCTGAAACAGCCAGACCTGTCCGAACCAGAGCGCGTACGCGCCATTGATCCCGGTGGTGCGGTAGCGCCAGTAGCGCTCCGTCCGCATCGTGCTGTGGAGCCCGTACATGTTGGGGGAGTAGATCGTCGAGTACGTGTGCTCCGTGGTCCAGGCGGCGGCGTCGCTGCTGCGCTGGAGTACGAAGGCGGTCAGGGCGGGCATCAGGTTGTGTCCGATCACCGCGTTGCTGTCCGTGTGGGGCCAGTACACGTAGTCGTCCACGTATCCATCGCCAACCGCCGAGTCGTCAATGTAGGCCGAGAAGCGCACGGTCCAGATCCCGATGGGCCACTGCTTC
>Ga0137457_1000222_pt1 | contig 14756 bp, 8 predicted proteins | sample EasRivERMGT630_2_FD_102321 | JGI IMG/M metagenome (GOLD analysis project Ga0137457, IMG submission 102321) | Soil microbial communities from meander-bound floodplain in the East River, Colorado, USA - East River MetaG ERMGT630_2 | ecosystem: Environmental > Terrestrial > Soil > Floodplain ...
AGCCGAAACAGCTGGCGATGTTCCGCGCGAACCGTGCGCGCGGCGAGGGCGCCCCCACGACCCAGCCCGAGAGCCAGCCGACGTCGACCTCGGTCGAGTCGCTGCTCGCGCTCGGCCTGTGCGCGATCGTCATCGTCGCCTCGCTGGCCCTCTTGCGGCGCTCGAGCGACTACTCGCGCGTGCTGGTGGAGCTCCAGCTCGACACCCTGGAAGCGCGTGCGCGCAAGCCGCGCGCTCCGGGCCCGCTCGCCGCCACCGACCCGCAGCCCGATCTCGTGATCCTGGTCTCGCTCGATTCCTTGCGCGCCGATCACCTCGGGCTCTACGGCTATGCGCGCGAGACCGCGCCACGCCTGCGGCGCCTGGGCGAGGAAGGCCTGGTGTTCCGCACGGTCTCGGCCCAGTCCTCCCAGACGTTGACCTCGCACAAGTCGATGTTCACGGGCAAGTATCCGGCCACGCTGATGTTGGAGGAGACCGGGGCCGATCTGCTCGAGCTCTCCAGCCTGGCCGACCCCGGCGCCTACCTGGCGGTCACCTTCTCGAACGTGCAGGGCAGTCTCGCGTCCGGTTTCTCCGCGCACGGCTTTCGCACGGCGGGTTTCACGGATGGTCCCTGGACCAGCCGGGAAGCGGGTTTCGAGCCGGGCTTCGGAGTGTTCGACGATGCCGGCGGCGGGCTCGCGGCCATCCTGCCGCGGGCCCTCGCCTGGCTCGAGAACAACGCGGCCGGCCCGGCGCTGGTGTTCGTGCACGCCGGCGACCTCGCCTGTCCCTACGCCGCGCGCGAGCCCTTCGAGCGCGCCTTCTGCAAGGACCATGCGGTGCACGCGTCCCTGGGCGAGCGCTGCGAGGCGCGCACGCGCGGTGAGCTGGCCAGCACCGACCTGGCGGCTCTCTCCGATCACTACGACGCTGCCGTCCTCTGCGCCGACGACCAGCTCGGGCGCTTCTTCGACGAGCTGCGCGCTCACGGGCTGTACGAGCGCGCCCTGATCGTGGTCACCTCCAGCCACGGCGAGAGCCTGGGCGAGCGCGGTGTGGTCGGCCACGGCGGCCTGTACCTCGAGCAGCTCCTGGTTCCGCTGGTCGTCAAGTTTCCCCAGGCCTGGAACGTGACGCCGAAGACGCTCACGGAATCGGTGGAGCTGGTGGACCTCCTGCCGACCTTGTTCGCGCTGTGCGGCATCCCGGCCGAGAAAGGCCTGGACGGCCGTTCGCTCCTGCCGATCCTGCGCGGCGTGCGCGGACGCGACTACGTGGTCGCACAGAGCTCGTTCGAGGAGGCTCCGGAGCTGGGCTCGAGCCCGGTCAAGCGCACGCTCCTGCGTCCGGGCCGCTGGCAGGTGATCCAGGACAGCGCGCACTCGCAGGCGAGCTTCTTCGCCCTGGAGCAGGATCCGCGCGCGCTCAACCCCCACACGATCCCCGCCCAGGAGTTCTCGCTCCTGCTCGACGTCCTGCTCGGGCGCGCACGGCCGGATGCGCGGCGGCTGCCCGCGCCACCGCGCCTCAGCGCGGAGCTCCAGCACGAGCTCGAGCAGCTCGGCTACGGAGCGGCCCTGCCTTCTGGCCAGGGCGAGGCGAGCGACCTAAGGTAGGCGCCCCTCCCCTGCCAGCCCTCCCTTGAAGATCGCCATCCTCGGCGCCGGCGTCTCGGGCCTCGCCCTTGCGCGCACGCTGGGCGAGCACGGCTTCCCGCTCGCCGACCTCACGCTCTTCGAGGCGGACGGCGTCGTGGGCGGCCTGTGCCGCTCGAAGACGATCCACGGATTCACCTACGACGTCGCCGGCGGGCACATCCTGTTCAGCAAGGACCGCGCGGTCATGCAGTGGATGAAGGACTGCGCCGGCGGCGACGACGCCTTCGTGCGCCGCGACCGGCACACCAAGATCCGTTTCGGCAACCGCTTCGTGCACTACCCGTTCGAGAACGGCCTCGGCGACCTGCCCGAGCAGCCGAAGTTCGAGTGCCTCAAGGGCTACGTCGAGGCCTGGCACGCGCGCGACAAGCATCGCACCAGCGCGCCCGCCGACTTCCGGAGCTGGATCCACTGGCGCTTCGGCGAGGGCATCGCGCGCCACTTCATGGATCCCTACAACGAGAAGCTCTGGAAGCGCCCGCTCGAGGAGCTGTGCTCGGAGTGGGTCGCCGGCCGCGTGCCCGACGCGCCCATCGACGACGTGCTCAAGGCGGCCATCGGCGTGCGCACCGAAGGCTACGTGCACCAGGCGCTCTTCTACTACCCCAAGAAGGGCGGCTTCCAGGCCATCACCGACGGCATCGCGAGCACGCTGCGCGAACGCATCCGTCTCTCGACTCCCGTCCAGGATCTCGTGCGCACGCCGGATGGCGGCTGGCGCGTCAACGGCGAAGCCTTCGACGCGGTGGTGAGCACGCTCCCCTTGAACGAGCTGCCCGACGTCCTGCACGACATGCCCGCCAGCGCGGCCAATTGCATGCGCGGGCTCGCCTACAACTCGATCGTGACGGTGCTCGTCGCGCTCGACCGCCCGGCACACCCGGACCTGTCGTGGGTCTACCTGCCGCACCACGAGCAGGGTCCGGTCAACCGCGTCACGTACATGTCGAACTACTCGCCGGGGAATGCGCCCGAGGGCAAGACGTCGTTCCTGTTCGAGGTCACCTTCCCCGGTGGAGCGCCGCTCCCTGGACCGGAGCTCGAACGCGAGGCCGTGGCAGGGGTCGAGTCCGCCGGGCTCCTGCGGCGCGACGAGGTGCTGTTCACGGACAGGAGCGCCTGCCGCTACGCCTACATCGTCTACGACCACCAGCTCCTCGCGCGCCGCAGGTCGGCGCTCGAGTGGTGCGAGGCGAACGCGATCGTGCCGCTCGGGCGCTTCGGGCGCTACGACTACTTCAACTCGGACCAGTGCGTGATCGCGGCGCGCGAGGTGGCCGAGAGCCTGCTGGTGCGCGCGCAGGTCGGTTGAGCTTGGCGGAAAGAAAGGCGAGCGCGATCGTCCCCGAGTCGCGCACGGTCTCGGTCGTCATCCCCACCTGGAAAGGCGGCGCGCGCTTCCGCGAGCTCCTGGTCGCGCTCGCTTCCCAGGACCTCGAGCACGAGCTCGTGGTGATCGACTCGGGCTCGCGGGACGGCACGGCCGAGGCCGCGCGCGCGGCCGGGGCGCGCGTCGAGGTCATCCCGCAGCGCGAGTTCAACCACGGCGCCACGCGCAACCGCGCGATCGCGCTCGCGCGCGGCGGCGTGGTGGCGCTCCTCACCCAGGACGCGCTGCCGATGGGGCGCGAATACCTGAGCTGTCTCGCGAAGCCCTTCACCAACCCTCGCGTCGACGGCGCCTACGCGCGGCAGTATCCGCGCCCGGACTGCGATCCGCTGCTCGCCGAGCGCCTGCGGCGCTGGAGCGCCTCGCGCAACGAACCGAGCCTACAGGTCCTCGCCCCGGGCGATCCGGCCGCCTCCAAGAAGCTCTACGACGCGCTGCCGCCGCTCGAGCGCTACTTCTCGTGCATCTTCGACAACGTGGCCTCGGCGGTGCGCCGTACGAGCTGGGAGAAGATCCCCTTCCCGCCGCGCACCTTCGGCGAGGACGTGGCCTGGGGCCGAGAGGTGCTGCTCTCCGGCGGCGCGATCGCCTACGAGCCGACTGCGCGCGTCGAGCACAGCCACAGGATCGACATCGTTCGCGAGTTCAAGCGCCTCTACTGCGACCACCGCAACCTGCGAGAGCTCTTCGAGCTCTTCCAGGTCCGCAACTGGCGCGCCGTCTGGCACGGAGCGAAGGGTCAGCAGCAGGTCTACCGCGAGCTGCTCGAAGCGCAGCCGCTCACGCGCGCCGAGAAGCGCTGGTGGCGCCTCTACTCGATCCCTTACAGCTACGCCGAGGGCGCGGCCCAGTTCCTCGGCGCCCGCAGCCACTGGAAGACGAAGGAGAGCCGCTTCTGGGCCTGGGCGGACCGCCGCATCCGGCGCGGGGTGTGAGCCGGACCCGACGGGCTCGGAGTCCGAGGACCCTCCACGAGGATGGCCACGGGAGCGCGATCCGGACGCTACCCTCGCGCCCGATGCGCTCCTCGCCTCTCCTGTGCGTGTTCTTGCTCGGATGCGGAGCCAGCGAGCCGGCGCCCGTCGCTCGCCTGCGACTCTGGGCCGACGCGACGGGCGAGCTCGTCGAGGCGCCAGCTCCCGGAGCAGCGCGCACGCTCTTCGCATCGCGCTTCGAAGCCGGCCTCGAGGGCTGGCGCGCGGTCGTCAACCCGGGCCGCGAGGCGGGCGCGCTCGAGGCGCGCGTCGTGAGCGAGGACGACCGCGCCCTCCTGCGGCTCGGCGGCGTTCACGGCGGGATGCTGGCCGTCGTGCCGGTCGAGCCCGACACGTGCTACGTCCTCACCGGGAGTGTGCGCGCGCAGGGTCTCGTGACCGACGCCGACCCCTTCGACGGCGCGCGCGTCTGGCTGGGGGAGGCCAGCGAGGACGTGCCCTACGAAGAGCTGAGGACGACCCGGCGCGAGCTCATGACCTCGCGCTGGACCTCGCCGGGCGTACTGGGTCACGACGGCTGGAGAGACCTGCGCCGCGTCTTCGTCACGACGCCGCGCACGCGCTTCCTGCACGTCGTCTGCTGGCTCGCCATGCAGCACGACGTCCGCACCGGGAACGCGGACTTCGCGGGCCTCGAGCTCGCCGCGGGCTCGCGCGAGCTCTTCTGGCGCGAGGCGCTCGCGCGCGAGACCGCCGCGCGCGCCGGGATCGACGGGTCGGAGCAGGCCTGGCAGCGCGCGCGGCGCGTCAGCAGCGAACTGGCCGGCGAGAGCCGCCCCGCGCTCGTGCTCCTGCCCGGCGATCGGCTGCGCTTCGCGCTCCCGCCGCTCGCCGCGGGCGCGCGCCTCGGATTCGGCGCGGGCGCGTGGCCGCCGACGCTGCTCGAGGCACGCGGCGGGGTCGCGAGCCTGCGCGTGAGCGCGGACGGCCGAGAGCTCCTGGCGCGAGCCTTCACCGTTCCGGTGCACGCCGCGGACTCGCGCTGGGAGGCCGTCGAGCATCCGCTCGCGCAGGGGACGGCGACCCTCGAGCTCGCGCTCGAGGGCTCCGCGCCGCTCGTCGTCGGCGCTCCGCTCGTGCGCACGAGCGCCCCGCCCCCACCGAGCCCCAGCGTGCTCCTGATCTCGATCGACACGCTGCGCGCCGACCGCGTGGGCGCCTACGCGAGCGGGCTCGACACGACGCCGGTGCTCGATCGCCTGGCGCGTGCGGGTGTCCTGTGCCGCGACGCGAGCGCGCCCTCGCCCTACACGCTGCCCTCGCACACGACCCTCCTGACGGGCCAGCTTCCCTCGGTGCACGGCGTCGTGGCCCACGAGCGCAGGCTCTCGGCCGCACGCTCGACCAGCCTGGCGGAGGTCCTGGGGCGCGCCGGCTACGCCACGCGCGCCTTCACCTCCGGCGGCTTCGTCAACGCCGCCTTCGGCCTGGATCGCGGCTTCGAGGGCTTCTCCCGGGTCGACCCGCTGCGCGAGCGCGACTCGCACGCCTTCCGCCGGCTGGTCCAGGACCACGGGCCCGAGCTCGCGGCCAGGCTGCTGGACGAGCAGGGCTTCGCGGGTGTCGAGCGCTGGCTGCGCGCGCGTCAGGCCGAGCGCTTCTTCCTGTTCCTGCACACCTACACCGTGCACGACTACGACGTGCCCAGGCGCTACCTGCGCTGCGAGGAGCTCGGCTGCGCGCGGCCCCAGTTCCCGCCGCGCACGCGTACGGCCGAGGAAGCCGCCGCCTTCACGCCCGAGATGCGCGCGCACGCCCAGCACGTCTACGACGCTTCGTTGCGCTACAGCGACGAGCGCATCGGCCAGATCCTCACGCTGCTCGACGAGCTGGGGCTTGCCGCGAGCACGCTGGTGGTCGTGACCTCCGATCACGGCGAGGAGTTCTTCGAGCACGGCGCCCTGCAGCACGGGCGCACGCTGTACGAGGAGCTCTTGCGCGTCCCGCTGATCCTCGCAGGTCCGGGTCTCGCGCCGCGCGTCCTGGAACGACCGGCGATGCTGGTCGACGTCGTGCCCACCGTGCTCGCCCGCCTCGGGATGCCGTGCCCCGAGCACGTGCAAGGCGTCGATCTCCTGGGTCCCGCCTGGCCCGAGCGCGCGATCTGGAGCGAGGTCGACGACCGCTTCGCCCACAAGTACGCGCTGCGCCTGGAGCAGGGCCGGAAGACCATCCACGGACCGCCCACGCCCGGCATCCAGTTCCCGAACGAGCGCGACTGGGAGGAGTTCGACCTGACGAACGATCCGCGCGAGGAGCATGACCTCGCGGGCGCGGGCGATCCGGAGCGCGAGGGCGCGCGCCGCAGGCTGATGGAGATGCGCGCGGCGCTGGAAGAGCTCGGCGCTTCGCTGGGCAAGCTCGGCGAGGGCGAGCTCGGGACGAGCACGCTCGAGGAGCTCGACGAGCTCGGTTACGGCGGGCGGTAGAGCGTCGGGAGCGCCGGGCTAGAGCCCGGCGAGCCCCAGGGCCGCGCTGGAGCGCGGCGCTCCACGGCTTGGGCCAGGCGCGCTGCGCTTCGAGCAGGTGCGCCCCGACCGAGCGCATGGGAATGCGCACCTGCTGCATCGAGTCGCGCTCGCGCACGGTGACGGTGCCGTCCTTCAGCGTGTCGCCGTCGATCGTGACGCACCAGGGTGTGCCGACCTCGTCCTGGCGCCGGTAGCGCCGGCCGATCGCGGCCTTCTCGTCGTAGAAGGTCGAGAAGCCGAGCTCGCGCAGGTCCTCCTCGAGCGCGTGCGCCTTCTCGGGCATCCCGTCCTTCTTGACCAGCGGGAAGACCCCCACCGTGATGGGCGCGATGCGCGGGTGCAGGCGCAGCACGACGCGGGTCTCGCCCTCGACCTCTTCCTCGGCGTAGGCGTCGATCAGGAAGGTCAGGGCCATGCGGTCGATGCCGCCGGCGGGCTCGATCACGAAGGGCGTGTAGTGCTCCTTCGTGTCGGGGTCGAAGAACTCGAGGCGCACGCCCGAGGCCTCCGAGTGGCGCTTGAGGTCGAAGTCGGTGCGGCAGGCGATGCCCTCGAGCTCGCCCCAGCCGAAGGGGTACTCGTACTCGATGTCGCAGGTCGCGACGGAGTAGTGCGCGAGCTCGTCTCGCTCGTGCTCACGGATGCGCAGCTTCTCGCGCCGGATGCCGAGGTCGAGGTACCACTGGAAGCGCCGCTCGCGCCAGTGGGCGTACCACTTGTCGTTCTCGGCCGGGGGCACGAAGAACTCCATCTCCGCCTGCTCGAACTCGCGCATGCGGAACACGAAGTTGCCGGGCGTGATCTCGTTGCGGAACGACTTGCCGATCTGCGCGATGCCGAAGGGCGGCTTCAGGCGCGAGGCCTCGAGCACGTTCTTGAAGTTGAGGAAGATGCCCTGGGCCGTCTCCGGGCGCAGGTAGGCGACCGAGGCCGAGTCCTCGGCCGCGCCCACGTGCGTCTTGAACATGAGATTGAACGCGCGCGGCGCGGTCAGGTCGCACTTGTTCTCGAGCGGCGTGCGGCTGGGCTTCTGGGGGCACTGCATCTCGGCCAGCTTGTCGGCCCGGAAGCGCGCCTTGCAGGTCTTGCAGTCGACCAGGGGATCCGTGAACCCGGCCACGTGGCCGGAGGTCTCCCAGGTCTTCGGGTGCTGGATGATTGCAGAGTCGAGCCCGACCACGTCGGCGCGCGCGGTGACCATCGCGCGCCACCAGGCGTCCTTGACGCGCCGCTTGAGCTCGACCCCGAGCGGCCCGTAGTCGTAGGTGTTGCCGATCCCGCCGTAGATCTCGGAGGCCTGGAAGATGAAGCCCCGGCGCTTGCACAGGGACACGATCGTGGCCATCAAGCTGGCCGTGCTGCTCGGGGCGGGCATCTGCCTTCCTCTTGCTTTGCTGCTTCCTCTGCTTCCTCGTTCGAAAGGCCGCGCAGCATAGCCGTGGCGCGCGATGGCGCCCAGCACGCCCCCGTGCCGGCTACTTCTTCCCGAGCAGCCGCAGGACCTCGTCCCGGCCGCCGAGCAGATGGGCGTCCAGCATGGCCGCGGCCTTGCCCGCCCGCCGCGCGCGCACGCTGGCCAGGATGGCGCGGTGCTCCTTGTTCAGGGCTACGCGTCGCTCGCGATCGGACACCAGGATGAGCATGGCGCGCTCGGCGCGCGCCCGCAGCCCGGTCAGGACCTCGACGATGAGCGGCCGTTCCGCTGCCTCGTACAGGAGCGTGTGGAAGCGCCAGTTCACGCGCGCCCACTCGAGCGGGTCGTCGATCAGGTCCAGCGTCTCCAGGAAGACCTCGGCGCGTGCGATCCTGTCCGGCTTCAGGGACGGGACGGCCAGGCGCAACAGGTGCGATTCCAGGATGCGACAGACCTCGGCGATCTCGCGCAGCTCATCCTTCGAGGGGCTCGAGACGAAGGCCCCGCGATTGGGTCGGATCTCGACCAATCCCTCCCCGGCGAGCTGATGGAGCGCCTCCCGCACCGGGATCCGGCTGACGCCCAGGACCTGACAGAGGTCGTGTTCCCGGAGCTGCTGGCCGATTCCGTGCTCCCCCCGCAGAATGGCGGCTTTCAGGCGCTCGGCCGCCAGGGTCGCCATGTTGCCTTTGCGGCCGGGGGTGCCCGAATCTTTCGTGGAAGTACTCCTTGACACCCCTGTTTGTATACAGTCTAACTATCGCTGCGGTTCGGCGCACTGCCGGTGTTGGCGAGACTGGTCTCTCCCTCCTCGAACCAGGTTCCCCTCCCCGACCTCGCATTGGCGAAGGTCCAGCACTGGCGCGCCGGACCGCTTTTCGTATCCCGGGCCCGGCAGGACCTCCGCGGCTCCTGATCGGCCCGCAACAGGCTCGAGCTCGCCACCCATGGTCCGACAGGTCCTCCCGCTCTTCCTGCTCGCCATCGCGAACGCCTGCGTTTCCTCGGGCTACCAGCGCGCCAGCGCCACGGCCGACAAAACCGGCGCCTATCGCGACGATCTCGTGCAGCTCGGCGAGCAAGTCGGCCTGACGACCGAAGCGCTGCGCGCGCTGAGCGACAATCCAGGCGACTCGCCGCGCTCGAACCTGGAGACGTTCGAGACCTTCAAGCGCGAGCTCGCCAACCTCGAGGCCCGCGCGGCGCACTCGCGCAAGACCTACGGGAAGATGGACGGACGCGCCGCGACCTTCTTCGGAGGCTGGAACGAGGATGCGGCGCTCATCACCGATGCCGATCTCAAGCAGAGCGCCGAGGCGCGCCGCACCGCGCTGCAAGCGAACTACCGCAAGCTGGCCGAGGGACACGGGGCGGCCGACCAGGCCTCCGGGCGCTTCGTGCGCACGCTCACCGATCTACGCCTCTATCTCGAGCACGACCTGACCGCGGCCGGGATCGCATCGGCCAAGGGCTCGATCCAGAAGGCACTCGCCGAAGGCGCCGCCCTGCGCGAGCAGCTCCACCAGCAGGTGCGCGCGACGGACGAGGCGCGCGACGCGATCGCCCCGCTGAAGGACCTGGCAACCTCGCAGCAAGCGCGCACCGGCGTCCGCTGAGACCTCCGGGATCCGGTTCCCGATCTTCGTGCAACACTCGCCTCCCCGGCGGCAAGGGGAGAGCGACAATGACCCGCGAGGCGCCCGTGTTGCCCTTCTCGACCGCAGAGCTGCTCTCGCAGCAAGCCTGGCTGCGCAACCTGGCGGCGACGCTCGTGCGCGACCAGGCCGAGCGCGACGATCTCGTGCAGGAGGCCTGGCTCGCGGCGCTGCGGACCCCGGGCCTGGAAGGGAAGCGCGACTTACGCCAGTGGCTCGGCGCCGTGCTGCGCAACCGCTGGCGCTCCGAGCGACGCTCGGACGCGCGCCGGCGCGCACGCGAGCACGGCCGAGCGGAGCTCGAGCTCGTTCCCGCGGCCGCCGATCTGGTCGAGCGGGCGGAGCTGCAGGGCGTGCTCGTGCGGGCCGTGCTCGCATTGGAGGAGCCCTATCGCTCGACCGTGCTCCAGCGCTACTTCGGCGAGCGAACCTGCCGCGCGATCGCGCGGGCGGAGGGCGTCCCCGAAGGCACCGTGCGAAGCCGGCTGAAGCGCGCGCTCGATCAGCTGCGCGCCGAGCTCGATCGTTCGAGCGGCGGCGAGCGGCGCGCATGGGTCCTCGCACTCGTCCCGCTGGCTCGCCTCGCGCGGGGACGGCAGGCCCTCGCGTCGTTCGCGGCGGTGGCCGCGGCGGCGATCGCCGTGCTCGCGCTGGGATGGGCGTGGATCGGACGCACGGAGCGGATCTCGACAGACCTCTCGGCCGCGACGACGGAATCGACGCCTGCCATGGGCCTCGATCCCGCAGTCCAGGAACCCCTGCGGCGCGCGCCGCTCTCCGTCGAGACCGCGGACGCGAGCCGATCCTCCGCGCTCGTCGCGTCCGCGCGCCTGGAGCTCCTCGTGCTCGATCCGGAGAACCAGCCCGTCGCCGGCGCGTCGGTCGTGTGCGGAGCCGACGAGCGGAAGCAGACGCTGCGCACCGATGAGCGCGGAACGTGCAGGGTGCCGGACCAGTCGTGGGCCGAGAGCTGGCTCGAGGTCTCGATCGACGCCGCCGGGTTCGTGCACGACGACTCCTCGATCGCACGCGGCACCTTTTCCTGGTCGAGCCCGTTCCCGATCACGCTGAGACGCGCCGTCGCGCTCGAAGGTCGACTCCACGACGCCGATACGGGCCAGCCCATCGAAGGCGGAGTGCTGACCATGCTCGACGTCCGCCTTCACCGGCTCGGCGGCAGCCATGGCCGGATCCTGGATCGGAGCACGAGTGGGCACGACGGGTCCTTCCGCCTCGAGCCCGCCCCGCGCGGATGTGAGGTCGGGCTCCTCGTGACAGCGCCCGCGCATGCTCCGACGCGGCGACTGATTCAGGTCGCCAACGCGGAACGAGCGTTCGTCGAGCTCGCACTGGATCCAGGCATCGAGCTCCATGGACGAGTCGTGGATGCGCTGACCGGAGTCCCGCTCTCCGGAGTGTCCGTCTTCCATGGCGCTGATGCCTTCGGTTATCCCGTCTCGCCGGACGAGAATTCGATCGAGCTCTTGCGAAGTGACGCCCATGGTGAGCTCGTCCTCCGGATCCCCCGTGACCAGGAGCCCCTGGATCTGACGCTCTCGCGCACCGGGTACTGTTGCCAGGCCGCGAATCCCCGCGCCGACGGCTTCGAGGTGGCGCTCGTTCCATCGGCCTGGATCCAGGGCACAGTGCGCGACGGCGAGGGCAATTCCATCGAGGATGCCGAGGTGACTCAGTCGACGAGCCGCTCGTCGAGCATCCAGCCTCCCTCCGATCCCGCGCTCGCTCGCCTGGCGCGCGCGCGTCAGTTGCCCAGGACGTCCCAGACGAGGTCGGACGGAGCGGGCCGCTTCCTCCTGGAGATCCTGCCCTGGTGCCCGGGCTACCAGATCGGCCATCGCATTCCTGGCAGGAAGCTCGAACTCCTGAGAATCGATGACCCGCTGCAGCCCGGAGAAACTCGGGAGTTCGAGATCCGTCTCGAGCCTGCGGGGACGATCGCCGGACTCCTGCGCATCAACGGCGAGCCAGGTCCGGGACGCGTGCGCTGTCGCGCGCAAGGCAAGGAGGTCGAGGCATGGACGCGACCGGACGGCCGCTTCGAGCTCCGGGGCGTTCCGCCGGGACGAGTCGCGATGCAGGCATTCCCCGACGAATTCGAGCGGAACGAGGGCGGCGCCGTCCGCCCGATCCTCGCCGAGGTCGAGGTCGCGGCGGGCCAGACGAAGTCGATCGATCTCGACCTTGCGCTCCCGCTGGGCACGATCCGTGGTCGCGTGACGAGCCCGTCGGGCAAGCCGCGCGCACACGTGAAGGTCTGGGCCACAGCGGGGAGAGGGTTCGGATACTGGCGCACGGTGACGGACGCCGCCGGGTACTTCGAGCTGCACGTGCCTTCCGAGTACGCGCGCTACGATCTCAGCGCCCAGGACGGTCCACCCGTCGCGGTGTCGCCGGACGCGGAGGAGATCGAGATCGTTCGCGCGGGCACCGGACACGTCCGAGTGCGCGTGGAGGATGCCGCGAGCCGGACGGTGATCGAGGGTGCCATCCTGTTCGTTCGACGAAGTACGACCCAATGGGACCGGTGGGGAGCCCTCCCGGCCGGCACGAACGGCTTCGTGCAGTGGGAGCGCGAGGCCGGCGCGCTCGAGCTCGCGGCGGGCAAGCCCGATGCCGGATACCCCGCCGCCTACGTCGGCAAGTTCATGCTCGACGAGGACGGAGAGCTGGAGCTGGAACCTCGCCTCGAGCACGTCAGTCCCGTCCAGTTCGTCCTGACCAACCCGCCGCTCCCCGAGGGGTGCGGGATCCTCCTCGAGACCCTGAGCGGACTGCCCATGGTCGACGAGGATTCCTCGCACTTCCTCTCGCTGAGCGAGGGTCCCGCGAGCCTGCCGGGCCTCGCCTCGGGCGACTACCGGATCTCCTCCTCGCTCTCCGACGTCGTCGTCGAGCCGGCGCAGATCCGGCTCGGCGCCGATCGCTCGAAGCCGATCGAGATCACCTGGCACCGGAAGTGACGGTCGCACGGGTGCGCCGGCGCGCAGCTCCTATACTGCGCGGTCGATGACCCCTGCGCACGCCGTCGCGGCCGGATCCGTCCTCGCGTCCATCCTGCTCGGCGCGTGCGCGAGCGTGCGGGCCGAGTACGACGTCGTCCTGCGCGGCGGCACGATCTACGACGGCAGCGGCGGAGCGCCCTTCGGGGGCGACGTGGCCCTGCGCGGCGAGCGCATCGCTGCCGTCGGGATCGTTCCCGGCCGCGGGGCGCTCGAGCTCGACGTCACGGGGCTCGCCGTCGCGCCGGGCTTCATCAACATGCTCTCGTGGGCGGTCGACGGGCTCCTGGTCGACCCGCGCTCCCAGAGCGACATCCGCCAGGGCGTGACGCTCGAGGTCTTCGGCGAGGGCGAGTCGATGGGCCCGCTGAACGACGAGATGAAGCGCCTGATGCTCGAGCAGCAGGGCGACCTGCGCTTCCCCATCGAGTGGACCACGCTGGGCGAGTACCTCGAGCTCCTCGAGCGGCGCGGCGTCGCCTGCAACGTGGCCTCGTTCGTGGGCGCGACCACGGTGCGCGAGCACGAGCTCGGCTTCGCGGACCGGCCGCCGACGGCGCAGGAGCTCGAGCGCATGCGCGCGCTCGTGCGCGCGGCGATGGACGAGGGCGCGCTGGGCGTCGGGTCATCGCTGATCTACGCGCCGGCCTTCTACGCCAAGACCGACGAGCTAGTGGCCCTGTGCGAGGAGGCCGCGCGCTCGGGCGGCATGTACATCTCGCACCTTCGCAGCGAGGGCAACCGCCTCCTGGAGGCGCTCGACGAGCTGCTCGAGATCGCGCGCCGGGCCGGCATCCGCGCCGAGATCTACCACCTCAAGGCGGCCGGGGAGGCGAACTGGAAGAAGCTCGACGAGGTGATCGCGCGCGTCGAGGCCGCGCGCGCCGAGGGCCTCGCGATCACGGCCGACATGTACACCTACACGGCCGGCGCGACGGGGCTCGACGCCGCCATGCCGCCCTGGGTGCAGGAGGGCGGCCTCGAGCCCTGGATCGCGCGCCTGAGGGATCCGGCGATCCGCGCGCGCGTCGTGGCCGAGATGCGCGCGCCGACCGACGCCTGGGAGAACCTGCTGGTCGCCGCGGGCACGAGCGAGCGCCTGCTCCTCGTCAGCTTCAAGAACCCGGCGCTGAAGCACCTGACCGGGAAGACCCTGGCCGAGGTCGCGGCCCTGCGCGGCAAGTCGCCCGAGGAGACGGCGATGGACCTCGTGATCGAGGACGACAGCCGCGTGGGCACGGTCTACTTCCTCATGTCCGAGGACAACGTGCGCCGCCAGACGGCACTCTCCTGGGTCAGCTTCGCCTCGGATGCGGGCTCGCTGGCGCCCGAGGGCGACTTCCTGAAGTCGAATCCGCACCCGCGCGCGTACGGCAACTTCGCACGACTGCTCGCCAAGTACGTGCGCGAGGAGCGCGCGCTCTCCCTCGCCGAGGCGATCCGCCGGCTCAGCGCGTTTCCCGCCGAGAACCTGCGCATCCGCCGGCGCGGCCGGCTGGCGCAGGGGTTTTTCGCCGACGTCGTGGTCTTCGATCCCGCCACGATCCAGGACCACGCCACCTTCGAGCAGCCGCACCGGTACGCGACCGGCATGCGCCACGTGTTCGTGAACGGCGTCGCGGTGCTCAGGGACGGCGAGCACACCGGCGCGCTCCCGGGCCGCGTCGTGCGCGGGCCGGGCTGGACGGGCTGGAAGAGCACGCCGCCCTAGCCCGAGCGGGCTTGGCCCAGCGGCGTCGACGGTCGAGCGAGCCGCGGGTACTCTGCTCGACGGTGACCAGCCTCCTGACCGCTCCCCGTCTCGACGCCATCGCGGCCAAGATCGAGGCCGGCCGGCGCATCACGCCCGAGGAGGCGCTCCACCTGCACGAGGAGGCCGACCTGCTCGAGCTCGGGCGCCTCGCCGACCTGGCGCGCGCGCGCCTGCACCCGCACGGGATCGTCAGCTACATCGTCGACCGCAACGTCAACCCGACCAACGTGTGCGTCACCGACTGCGGCTTCTGCGCGTTCTACCGGCGGCCCAACCACGCCGAGGCGTACGTGCTCTCGCGCGAGGTCCTGCTCCAGAAGGTGAAGGAGGTCGCCGATCTGGGCGGGCGCCAGGTGCTGATGCAGGGCGGGCACCACCCGTACCTCAAGACCGACTGGTGGTGCGAGCTCTTCGC
>Ga0137457_1000225_pt1 | contig 14691 bp, 10 predicted proteins | sample EasRivERMGT630_2_FD_102321 | JGI IMG/M metagenome (GOLD analysis project Ga0137457, IMG submission 102321) | Soil microbial communities from meander-bound floodplain in the East River, Colorado, USA - East River MetaG ERMGT630_2 | ecosystem: Environmental > Terrestrial > Soil > Floodplain ...
GAATGAGAAGGGTGAATGGGTCAACGTCTATGGTGCGAACCTGCCGAAAGCAGGACAGCAACTTCCCGGTACGCCAACCTATGACACCATGGAAGAAGCAGTTAAAGCGGCCATAAAGCGTTCCGAAGAACACGGTAAACGACGACGCCCGAAGGGTAAAGGCTAATGCCCTGGGATGAAGTCAATTCGTCGGACACGATCAGGGCAATCGGGCTGTCCGAAGCCTCGCGCGGGCCTCGGCTTGGCATCCAGGAATCGTTCCAGGCATCGATGGAGATGCAGCAACGTAATAACTCGGTGTGGGGCCTGGCATCCTATTGGGCGAGGAAGGACGACGAGCAATATGAAAAAGCCAAGGCGGCTGGTAAGGAATACACGCCGCTATGGAAACAGTTAATTGCTCCTACGATTGATGAAATGGGAATGCCCCAGACGACGTTCCCTGGCCCGGACGTGTATAAGGAAGTAGCCAGACAGTTTATGGACGGCAAGGACAGCCCCTATGGTTCCCATGTTGCTGCTCAGGACGCACATATTAGAAAGCTGAACGCGGAGACCCCCGGACTGGCTCTGAAGTCCATGTCCGAGATGTATACGGAATTGAAGCAGGAAGCGCAGCGAGCGGAATACGTGGGACGTTTGCCCACCACCTGGGGCACCGGCTGGGCCGCGGGTATGGTGGGCACCGCGGTGGGCGCGCTCGATCCGCGCACGGACCCGCTGAATGTCCTCTCGGCGCCGCTTGCCGGGGGCGCCACGATCCCTGGGCGCATCGCCCTGCAAGGGAGTTTGCAAGCCGCATCAGAAGCTACCGGCCAGATCACTGGTGTACAGGAAAACCGGCGTTTGCTGGGGCTTGAGGCAGAACCGCTTTGGGCAGCAGTCGCTGGCGCGGCAATCGGCGGCGCCGCATTCCAGATGCTCGGGGAAGGCATTGTGCTGGGCGCCAGGCGCGCCACGACCGGGAAGTGGTGGGCGGACACGCCGAAAGATCCGGCCCCTCCACCACCCCCTGCGGCCGGTGCCATGCCGACTGTTACGCCGGGGACGCCAGGCGCGGGGATGGCACCGGGGATCGAGCCGGCGCTCCCGCCGCGGCTGACCACGGCGCTCCAGGGCGCGTTCCCGGAGCCGGCGTTGCGATCGCCGCTGGGGCGAACGCGCGTCGGGGTCCCGCGGGTGGAGCACGATCTCGAGCATGTCTCGGTCGCGCTCTCGCCTTGGGGTGGTCCGCAACCATGGGAGCTTCCGGTCCCTCAAGCGACCCGTTTGCCGGTAGGGACACCACCGGATATTTCCCGGTTTCAGATTGACGTGCCGCGTGGCGGTCCAGAGAGCATGGACGTGCTCGCACGCCGCTATGATCCTGACCTGTTCAACATTTATGACCGGCTCGTCAAGCAGAGGAACGAGGCTCAGGTTGCATTGAGCAAGGAAGAGTTTGATGCCACGCTCATAACATCGAACGAGATTGCCAGGCTTAACGAGCGAATACGTGAACTCAGCAATCGCGCGCCGCGAACGCAGCAATTGGTGAAGGATATAGCGGCGCTTGAAATGGAGAAAGTAGCAAAGCAAGAAGCAATAAGGACAAGTGGCGCGCCGGAAACGGCAGCAACGCGCAGTTCATTGTCGTATGTCAACGAACAGATGCGCGACATGAAGCCGAGCGTAGAGCGTGCCTATAATCATGCACAGGGTCGATGGGAAGCCCATGTCGCTGGTCATGCCATTGAAATCGACCACATGGTCGCAAACGGCCTGCCTGGCATCGAGGGTTCGCCCGTGCGCTCGCCACCCCCGCCGCCGGAGCCGCCGCCGGTCGAGTTGCCGGCCGCGATGGATGATTTCATCAAGAAGACCGGGTCACATGCGGTCCCCGAATTGCAGACGCCGGGCGGGACGCCCAAGGCCGGCGAGGCCTATGTCGATGCGGTGCTGCGGGTCCAGAAGGAGCAGGCGCCGCTCACCAAGGAAGCGCAGGATGCCATGGTGGGCACCCTGATCCGCCTGGCGACGAAAGAACCTGGCGCGCCCGCGGCGCCTGTCGTGCCGGGTGCGGTTGCAGCTGAAGTCCTGCCCCCGCCGGATATCCTTGAAGTGAGAGTTCATGGTCGCGATACGACCATCCACCTGGATGACGACAAGATCATCGTGCCCGGCGAGGACGGTACCGGGGAGCGCGTCGTGTCGGTGCGTCAGCTTGCCAAGGAAATGGAAGACGACAAGAATATGCTTCAGGCAGTGACATCATGTCAGCTTACTTAAATTTCGTAACCTGCATCAACGACCATCTCAAGGCGCAGAAAATTGGCCCGAAGCGCCGGGATGAGATCATCGATAATTTCGACGGGATGATAAAGGGCTTTGAAGCGCAGGGCATCAGCTCGGAGAAAGCGGCCAGCATGTCGATGGCGGCTGTGTTCACTCGGCTGGAAGAGGATGTAGCCGCACGCCAGAGAGCCCAGTTAAAACGCATTGAAGTCCAGGCAGACCTCCAGTCGCGCGGGGAAGCGGGTAGAAACATAAACGCAAAGACCTGGATTGGAGATGGTGGTCGAGGCCCCGGAGGCGGCATAGCGCGGGGATATACCGACATGATGGAGTTCGATGGGCGTGTTGAAACGCGCCAGTCGAATGCCATAACAAAACAAGCCGGGTTCTTCGGCAAGTATCAAGCCCTGATGGGGAATGCTCTGGATTATTTCGGCAAGGGTGCGTTCGGTACACAGCGCAACAAGATACATCTGCGGGAACTGGAAGACGCAATCTTTGATATCAAAGCCACAAGCGACCCGAATATAAAAGCGACGGTTGAAGCGTGGGAAAAGACCCAGACTGTCATGTTGCAGGATCTCAACAACGCGGGTGGAGCGGTTCGGGAGAAGGCGAACTGGCATCTGCCGCAGAAGATGAACCCTGCGAAGCTTCCGGCCTTCGATAAAATAGAGCAGTGGATCGAGGTTATGCTGAAGCGATCCGATTGGGACAGCATGCGTCTGCCCAACGGAGAACCGATCCCGTCGAACATCCGTCGAAAATTGCTGGAGGACATATACCCGCATATCAAAACGAATGGCAGTACCAAGGTTGAGCCTTCCTCCTATAATGGTATGGGTGCTGACATAGGGAACATGCTGGATCAGCATCGCTTCTTTGAATACAAGACAGCGGATGATTGGCGAGCAGTAAAAGACCTGTATGGTTCTGATGAAAATGTCATAGACCTCATGATCCATCATATGGGCAATATGGCGCATAAGACTGCGGCCGTTGATATGTTCGGGAATAACCCGGAACTTACATTTAAAAATATGTATGAAACGGGAAAGAAGATCGCGGCAGACGTAGCCGCCAAGGCTACCACCAAGCTTGAAGAACGGGCTGTTATAGAATTTGATAATGCATTCAGGGCCAGGGTTAAACCCATGTTTGAGCAATATATGGGTTTGAATTATATGAACCCGGATACGTATTTGAGTAGTGGGGCCATGGCCGTATCAAATACATTGGCCAGCATGCAACTCGGGAGCATAACGCTTCTTTCCGTGTTCGGTGACATGGCAACGACAATCGCCAATCGCATACTCAAGAACACAAACCTCGTATCCGGCATGGATACCTATTTCAAAACCATGACCACGGATTTCAAAGGCGCACAGCGCATAGCGTTGGCTGAAGGAGTTGGGTTCGATAGCCTGGTAGCGTCCACCTATACTACACAACGCTATAGTCCAATGGCGACATACGGACCAGCGTGGTCTAAAAAACTGGCTGATTGGACGATGCGAGCGAACTTATCGAACAGGCATACGGAAAGCGCGCGGTATACCGTGCAGTCCAGCACAATGAGAATGATGGCTGATAACATAGATGTGAAATATGACGATCTACATTTCAAGTCCATGCTTCAGCAATATGGTATTGATGAAGCAGCATGGGATGCGGTGCGGAAGAATGTCACCCCAAGCACGCCGCATCATGCGGTGAAACATATATCACCAATGGATATCTATAACACCCCCGGCCTGGCGAACAAGGAGGAGCTTTTTGATCGCTTCTTCCAGCTGGTCTACCAGGAAGGACGGAACGCGGTTCCGGGAGGGACGCTGGAAGCCAGCATCACTCTGAAGGGTGGTGGTCGTCCCGACACGCTGCCGGGAATTTTTCTGCACTCCTTCAGCATGTATAAGAATTACCCGGTCGCGGTGTGGCAGATGTATGCGCGCCTCGCCCAGAACGAGGAGAACACTGCGACACGCATCAAATTTATCGCGGCGCTGGGCGTGGGCGCGATCATCAATGGCGCGGTGGGCCTGCAGCTGCGGGAATTGTCCAAAGGCCGCCAGCCGCTACCCATGAACACCGCCAGGTTCTGGGCTAAGGCGGCGCTGACCGGCGGCGCCATCGGGATCTGGGGCGATTATCTCTTTGCCGGCGTCAACGAATACGGGCACGGTCCCGAAGAGGCAATGGCCGGTCCGCTCGCCGGCCTGCTCAAGGACACCACCCAACTGGTGCTGGGCCAGCCCTTCCTGTTCGTGGATGCCTGGGACAAAGAGACCGAATACGTCAACAGCTTCGCCGCGGCGGGGGCGAGGTTCGCGAGGGATCATGTGCCCGTCCTCGGCAGCATATGGTGGTCGCGGCTGGCCTTGCAGCGCGAGATCCATGACCGGCTCGAGGAAATGGCCGATCCCAACGCCTATCGGAAACGCCAGCAACAGATGCGCAAGCGCGAGCGCGAGTTCGGCCAGGGCTACTGGTCGGAGCCCGGTTCGCGCCTGATCACGGGGAGGTAGTCATGGCTTTGGACAGCACCACTGTCGAGCTTCGCAAGGACGGCATCACCGTTGGCATGGAGATCCCGGTCGCGATCGACGTCAATGATCCGTCCACGATCCGCGTCCTCGCCGGCTCTGCGCGCGTGCCGGTGCCGCCGGCCGAATACATCCTGACCCTCGACAACGAGGCGCAGAACCCCAAGACCTGGCCGACCCACTTCACGATCACGCCGTATCCTGCGCTGGTCAATCGCGCAGATGCGCTGATGCTTCCGACGGATGCGTTCAACCGGATCTACATTCAACGCCGGCTTCCGTTGACGACCGACTTCGAAGACACGGACGCCTTCGTGCGGCGCAAGATCGAGGAGGAATACGACGAAATTCATATGAAGCTCCAGCAAATAGATCATGACAATGATCTTCAAGGGGTATTGCTGGCGCGGGCGTTGATGGTGCCGGAAAATGAACTCGGCAAGATCGTCCCGCCGATTGCCGCACGCGCGAACAGGGTCTTCGCATACGACGCGAACGGCATCCCGATCCCGTCAAACCTCACGCTGGCGCAAATCGAAAGCCAAGTCACTGTCGTAGGTATGCCGGGCTATATCGTCGGCTCGCTGACGCTGCGAGTGCCATCCGAATACCCTAGCGTGGCCGCTGCGCTGCTCTACCTCAAGGATAAGTATTGGGCGTCTGACGCCAGTATGACAATCGAAGTGACGGGAAAGAACACTGTCTCCGACCGGATCATCGCGGAGTTGAACCACTTTCAGGGCCGCAGCATCCGGATCGTCGGCGCGACACCTCCGCTGGAAAAAACCATCATGCCCACCGGATGGGTGGTTGGTGCCGAAGACACGATAGACAACCCAAATCCAACACCGGAAGACCCGGCAGACGACAAGGCCGTAGGCCGCAACGTCACGCTGCCGCTTCAGGACGTGGACAACATTGCGGTGGGCGACGTGGTGTCGATGGGTTATGGCTCCACGCAAAACCGCGACAATGATCTGAAATGGGGATACTGGACTGATCCGGTCAACAATCGCGGCGGTGGTCTTCAAACTGTCGGGACCGCTGCGACTGTTGGTCCCGTAACCCATCCCGCTGGTCCGTCCGTTGGCGTAGGCATAGGCACTGACACATTCATCAAGCCCGGTGTTTCTCCGGAAGAGAAATACCTGCCAATGATCCTGATTGAAACCGGCGAGATACGCGCCGCGACGGCGATCATTGACGACGATCACTTCACGATAAACCGGCCATTCGCAGTCGATGTGACCAACCTGCTCTATTGGCTCTGGGTGCCGCAGGCACCGGGCACGATATCCTGCGCGGGGGGTATGACTGATGACGTGGTTATAACGGGTGTCGGAACCGACTGGTTGACCCGTTGCAGCGTTGGCGATCTGGTGTTCTCCGATCCGGGAGGAATTGCGCGCATCATTCTTGTCAACAGCAACACTTCCATCACCGTCAACCAGAGCAAGCCGATCCCGGCTGGTACGAAATTCGGCATCTATGCCGTGCATCAGCACCATCGCGGTGCTTTTGAAATCAACGCGGTGGATACGGTAGCCAAGACCGTAACCTATTATAACAAGCACCGCAGTATCTCTCTGTTCGCCGCACCGCAGCCTAATCAGGTCAAGGGCGGCACGGCAAAGATATTCAAGAACATACTCAAGTCCACGCATATAGAAGGGGTGGGTATTGCGGCCAACGCCGATACGGGGTGGATCGACAAGCTGGCTTGGGTAGGACCGAAAGTAGGTCCACCAGCCTCGGGCTCCGGGCTAAAGATAGCAACGGGTTGTTCATGGCAAGAGGGTAATGCCATTGACGGTTCAAAGTATTCCGTCGCGCATCTTAACTTCGGTCCCGATACGGTATTCGCGGAATGGTGTAACGGGTTTGATAACTATTTCGGCTCGTTCTATGCCCCGCAAATCGTGGTCGCCAACAACCACGGTGCCAATGCGATATGGAATTATCAGGGTACTGCATGGCTTCATAAAGCGACCATACATGGAGCGACTAGCTTTGGCGTATTTCAAGCTGTTGGGTCATCAATATACGCCACCGAATGTTATTCCATCGGCCACGGTTCGGCGGGCTTCTATCGTATCGCGGCAGCGTTCTCGGGCGACGGTGCCCGTTCCTATGGCTGCACTCTGGGCCGATATTCTCTCACGGGAACCAGCGTGCATGACGTGGAAAGCTGGGCTATCTGCAATCGAAGCGTTGGTTCGACATGGGCTTATGGCGGTGGTGGGCGCGCAAGCTTCAACATGCTTCTAGGCAACGGCAATTTTGGTGCAAATTTTGGCACCGTTGGTATGCAATGCAACTCCATGATAACTGGCGGTAACGACAGTGATGGTGTATTCGGGGACGGTTGCGTTGTTGCTATGACGAATTCAGGCACAACCAATAACAAGGGCAGCGGCGTACAAGGCTCGGTCGCTGCGCGTATCAGCTATCATCAGGGCGGTGTTCTGCATAACCATACATCCGGCCTGAGTATGCTCATAGGCTCAAGGTGCCGTGCGACGAGCGTGATCGCGGAGAACAACACTCCCTACGACTATCACGTATCCGGCTGGGGCAGTCAGATGGACGCCAGCCAACCGAAGGGCACAGGATCAACCTATAGTCAACTGCGCAACCATCAGATTGGTGGGTCAATCATCATTGATACCGGCGTGACCGCGCCACCGATCAAGAGCATAACGGTCATCGCCAGCGGCACGTTCGTATTCGACTGTCCATCAATCGCAGCGAACAACGTGCAGACCACCAACATCAGTGTGCCGGGTGCGCTGGTCCGCGATCAAGTGGAAATCCAGCGGCCCAACTTCACCGACACCGGCATATCCGTGACCGGCGTTATCACAGCGACGGACACCATGACCGTTGTTTTCAGGAACCATACCGCCGCGCCGATTGATCCGGCGAGCGGCACCTATGGTTATGCGGTCAAGCGCATAGCCTGATGCTGTGGAAAGGATCAACTTTATCTTTGCAGTCAGTGGGTGTATTATCGCTATAGTGTTTCTATGGGTCATAATCTGGAGCGAAAAGAAGTGAGAATATACAGGCCGACACCGGGTATTATGCTGGCGTTGTTGTTCTTCGTGGTCGAGACCGGCGCGCTCATCGGCATCGCGGCCTGGTTGCTGCTCTAAATTTGGCCGTAACTCTCCGGCCTGTCACGCTCTTTGCGCAATGCACCCCGCGTTTGGGCTATGACAGGCGCTTCGCGGAACCTGTCAAATCAATGGCCGGCCTCGGTCAGGATCTGCTCGATCTGGGCCGGGTCGTCCTTCGCCTGCTGGAGCTTGGTCAGCGTAGCCTGGTCGAGGCCACTCGATTTGGCTTCGGTCAGAGCCTGTTGAAATTTCGTCGGGTCGTTCTTCGTTTGCATCAGTCTGTCGAGAGCGGCCTTCGACTGGGGGTTGGCCATAGAAAACGTCCTTCTGCTTAAGCAGCACCGGAACGGTGCCCAATCCAACGGCAGAACGCGGCGCCTGTTCCTTCAGATCAGCTTCAGCATGAGCAGCGCGCCCTCGCGCTCGAGGGCGATCTTCTCGGGGCGCCCCTCGAGTTGTACCGGCCGCTTGAACCACCCCTCGATCCGCAGCCGCAGCGTTGCTTCCTTCATGGTTTTATAGACCTCGCTCTCGCGGATGATCAGCCGCGTTGCGTCCGAGAGGCCGATCGAGCCTTTGCCGATCGTGATCAGTTCCTCCATGATGATGAGCGCCATTTCCTGGCGTTGCTGTGCGATCTTCTCCTTGTCGCCAAACGGTACCGGCACGCCGATCAGGTCGCCGGTGGACAGTCTGGTCGACTCCATCTTCAGGTACATCAGGGCGCCGCCGGTCTTCGCGAACATGTTCGCCTTGACGTCATCGATGCGGACAAACTGGTGCCGATCCTCGTCCTTGATGCCCATCTCCTTGCGATCGTCATCGCTCAGGGACGAGATTATCAGCGACACGCGGGCGGAATTGATAATCGAACTCGCACCGCGCAGGGTGTCTTGCTCGCCTTTGTTACTCGCAGTGCCCTTGGCCGTATGGTGGACGGTAAGCAAGGCGGTTCCGGTCTCGCGCGCGATCCGGCGCAGGATGCCCATGACATAATGCATCGAGCTGTTATCATTCTCGTTGCAGGTATGCAGGTTGACCAGCGGATCGAGCACGATCACGTCGATCTGGTCGCGCCTGGCGGCTTCCACGATATAGTTGATCGAGGTCGGGATCTGCACGGGCGAGCCGTTCGCCAGCGTGGCCAGCAAGAAGTCATCGTTCACATTATCCATCGATGCGAGGTTGGACCGCACCAGGTCGTAGTCGAGATTGTAGGCCATGCAGATCGCCAGCACGCGGCGCGACTGTTCCTCGCGATCGTCCTCTGCGTTGTAGACCAGGATGCGCAGCGGGCGCTTTCCCCGCAGCTTGTAGGAACCGAAGTCCTTGCCGGCGGCGAAGTGGCAGATTGCGGCCAGGGTGAAGGCCGACTTGCCCACGGCACCGGCGCCGCCAATGATCGTCACGTCACCCTTGAGCAGCAACCGCTCCACGGTCCAGGGCCTCGCCTTGATGTCCTTGGCTTCCAACAGATTGCCCAGATACACGCCGCGCTCATGAGCCGGCGGCGCGGGCGGCGGCATGTGGACCTGGCCAAAGATGACCTCCGGCCGCGCGGCGCCAAGCTCACCCTTGCCATAAGCCGCGGCGTTTTCGATCTTGCGCAACAGCAGATCCAGCGGCCAAGGTGGTACGCAGCGTTCGTTCCAGCCGCGCGCCATGAGCTCGAAGGCGATCTCCTCCGACAGCGCGAAGTCCCGCGTCAGCCTGGCCGCGGTCTGATAGGTCGTGTTGTCGCCGCCCTCCCCCTCGATCGCGGGCGCCGCGGTCTTCAACCACTCGCTTGCTGTGACGATCGCGGTGGGCGTGTCGAGCTCGACGCTGGTGTCCCGGCGCTCATGCTTGCCGGGCTTCTCGAGCTTCGCCTCGAGCTCGGCAGGAACCCAGGGCAGATCGGCGCAGTCGTGCTCGATTGTATAATCGCCGGTCGCCTTTATCTCAGGTTCGCCGCTGAGTTCGGCGTCAACATGAGATCCTGCGCCAACGACGTATCCATTATGCGAACGAACGTCCACGCCAGGGAGAAGACCAGTCCTAAGTCGACTGTCGGGCCCGTTGAAATAGCAATGCATACCTCCGGTCGCTGTACGTACGACGAGGGTGTTAAAATGACCACCGTTCTTAGTGTACTCACCGACCGCATCCTTTCCGTGCTTTGTATCAAGGTCAAAGACAACGATATCCGTAGTCAGTACGCCAATGTTATACTTCGGTTGGCTTTTCCACCATTCGCGAATGACATTCTCGTCAGTCGTAGCGACGTATTGGAATGCACTCACAGCCGGTTTCTTGCCGCAAACACGTAGCGGGAACACAGGAAACCCGCGCCGCGCCATGGCCAGGGCGGCTTCTAGCTGTGACATGGAGTACCCCGTTAGGTTGGGATGATACGGTATGTGCGTTTAAACGCGCCAGGAGCGATCCGCAGGTTTGTCATCTTCCGGTTCAGACGGCTGATCCGGGAGCCGATATACTGCTGCTTAAGGCGATCGTTTTCAGCCAGGCCGTCAGGGTAAAGTACGGCATAGATCTTGGCAATGCTTATGTCATGGCCATACCCTTCGCTGGCCATAAAGGTAAGGAGGTGGTTTTCAACTTCGGTATATGGAATTACTTCACGTATCTTTGGTCTTCCCACCCTTTTACCGCTAGCGGTAAACCGTGCGACCATGGCTCGAGCTCTCCCATTAGTGCCTCATACTCCGCTACGCTACCATGGCTAGCGGGTACCTCGGACAACAGTTCATCATGTGCATGGAGTACCACCGGATAACCGGCGGCTTCCACGCGGCGCATTGCAGATCTCAGGACACAGGCGGCAGTACCCTGGACTATATTTTCACACTGCAGCCCGCCATACAAAGCTTTGGTGACCCATTGCTTGGTCTCGGCATCGATGCCCTTGAAGTGTACGACGCTGTTATACTTCTCGTAGACCTCGTATCCCAGGTCTTTCAGGAAGGGGATATCCGCCTCGCTGAAGGGCAAAAACCGGTCCCCCGCGGGGACATCCTCGATGTCGATCCAGCGATCCTCATACTGGACCAGGATCTTCTTCACCTGTTTGATCCAGGGATTGGCATAATGGATCACCCGGCCGCTCGGGAGCCGGCAATAGAGCCAGCCGTCGGTGCAGAGATAGGAGCATCGTCCTCCGTAGACCGGCACCGGGTGGTCAGGCCGGCCCACCGCTTGCACTGCGGCATCCTGCAGTTCCCACCACCCCTGCACGATCCTGGGGTTCTTGGCCCGCCACCCGGTAACGATCAACTTGATTGCCGCCCATTCCTCCGCTTTCAGGTTGCGCCGATCGCGCGCGGTATGATGCCGGTCGAGCAGGGTCTCCCATGCCTCTGGCGGGGTGACGGCGCGCACCGGGGCGACCATGTCCTCCGGGTGCAGCGGGGGCGACTGGGTGATCCCCATCGTCAGGAAGGCGCCCACGCCGCCCTGGTAGCCACAGGCAAGCTCGGGGACTTTGCCGGTTGTCTGGCGCTCGTTCCGGGTCACCTCCTCCACGGGCTTCCCAATGATCTCCGCGGCGGTCACCCGGTAGAGATCTGGCCCATAGCCCAGGTCATAAGCCTGGAATGCTTCTAATTTCCACTCCTCGCCGGCGAGCCAGGCGTTGATGCGGCCCTCGATGTTGCTGAAGTCGCCGCCGATAAACCTCATGGCGGCACCATGAGCATGGATCTCATCGCCTTGGCGAGTGCCGGCAACACCTGGTAGCCAGCCATACGGATCAGTTCGTATGCCTCGGCTGATGATATTGGCATGTCGAGTATGTTATCAATGAACCTGACCATATCACTCTCTGTCTCTTCATCCACTCGTACCAGGTTTTGTGGTTGAACGAGTCGACCAGCCCAACGTCCAGGTCCAGCACCATGATAATTGAATTGTCCTCGTAGCCTTCCGTCAGCACAGACGCAATTAAGCATAGCGGTGTATTTTGCAGTACTCGTCTTTGATGCCTCTCGTCGTAGCTCCACGACTTTACGGATAACGGGATCGCCAGCAATGTCGCCCAGTACCATGATCTCGTCATGATCGCCCTTGCGTAGTTGCTCGCACACCAAACCGCGCGAGCGGATGAACTTGAGGATCTGCGCGACTTCGGTGCAGCGTTTGACTGCGCCGCTCGTAATCGCTTTCATTTCTTTATCGGCCTGGCGCTTCGCGTGCTCCACGATGTCGACCGCGCGTGTCACCGCATCCACGTTCACAAATATGCCGCGGTCGTTGATGCGCTGATCCAGGAACCAGATCTCGAGCTCGGCCGGCGAGAGCGGCGGGAGCAGACGATCGGTCTCGCGCTCGGTGCGGACGTCCTGCTCGCAATAGTTCATGTTCTGGTCGAGCAACTCGGGATCGTCCCACCACTCGATGCTGTCGTGGGTGATCTTGCGCGGCTTGCTCATCTTGCGCATTGCCGCGGCATTGCCCTTCCTCTGCGTCTGGTTCAGCACCTCGCCCAGCTTCTCGAGCTCCTGCGGCAGCCCCACAGCGGCGGCGCGAGCCATGGTGCAGCGTTGCTGTTCGATGCGCAGCCGCGGCCAGCGAGGCTCCAGGCCGCGCAGCGTTGTATTCCAGATGGTGCGTTCGAAGATCGCCCCGTGCGCGTGGATCAGGCCACCGCGCTCGATGTGGCGCAGGAGCGGCGCCGGGGCAGGTTGCCCCGGTCGCCATTGAGACACAGTCTCGTCACCCAAGGCATAGGCGAAGCCCCAAAGCCGGGTGGTCGAGCATTCGGCATAGCGGTGGACGCCCGCCTTGCGCAGGTCGGTCGCTGACCCGGTCTCAAAATCCAGATGCGCGTCCATGCTGCCACCGGATGCTCCAAATCACCGGAATAGCGATCAGTGTGGCCCACATCTTGCCCACCACCTGACCGGTCAGAAAATTCAGCGAGCCAAAAGCAATCAGCAGGAACAGGGCGCTATCGATCACTGCGCCAACGATCCCGGATGCCACCACGGCAGCGATCAGACGGCGGCGCGCGAGCGGCGCATAGACCAGCAGATCCGCGATCTCCGACAGGAGGAAGGCGGCGCCGGATGCAAACACCAATGCCGGCGGTGCTAGCAGAGCCGACAGGGCAGCTCCGACCACGATGCCAAGCATGGCGATCCGCCAACCCATCTGCTGATGCACCAGGTCGCGCAGGACCAGAGCGAGGCCGATCATCAGCACGCCGGATGGAGCTTCCAGCCCGAAGCCAACCGGGATCAGGCATGGACCCTGCGGCGCGCAGACGGTGCCGACATGTTGGATCATCCAGTTGGCGGTTGGAATGGTCGCGATGAAGGCGGCGAGCGCGGCATATCCGATCATAGAAACATCTCCTCTAGCGGGGTCTTGGAGATGGTCACCAGGGGTTGGTTGACGCGATCAATTCGATCCGCCATGCGGCCAGGCATGTCGCCATTGCTTTTGTAATTGCGCGCGATGTTGACGCTGTCGACGCTCGCGAGCGGCCACTTGCCGGCCTGGTTCATCATGCGCAAACCGTGAACCCAAGGGAAGCAATGCGCTGCTTCCAACGCAGCAAAAGCTTGCCGCATCCGTTCATTCCAACGAGATGATCCGATCTCCCAATATTCACCGGATGATCCGAAACAGACGCGCGGCCATTTACGCCCCAACTCGACCAGATAACTGAGTGGCAGTCCGAGATGCCAGACCGGCGCACCCATCGTATGCGGGAATTGCCATGTCGTGAGCATCGCGCGCTGTTGTTCGACTGTGCCGTCGATCACGTCAGGTATGACAGCCCAGTGTGGATGGCGTAGCATTGGCCGGAGCCAGTCATAATAGGCGAGCACGTCCATCGTGCCGCCTTGCTGGAATATCGAGAATGCACCGTTATCAAACATGATGCTTTGCATCTGCTTCAGGCACACTTCCGTTTGCGAATTGATGCGGGTGGCAAAAGAAATGCAGACATGCCGACCCCCCAAGTCGGGCAGCATGACAAGGGGGGTCAGCGGCAAGCCGTGATAATGGATGGTCAGCAGGAGCTTTTAGCGGAAGGCCGAGAGATCGTCATCATCAGGCTGAAGGGGATACCCGTTGTCATCTGCTGGAAGCGGGCGCCCCTTGGGGTAAGCCATCATCGGCCCGTTGCCGCCAGGAGGTGGCGGCACCGGCTGGCCGAATGCGGCCGAAGGCTGGACGACCGGCGGCTTGATCGACACGCCGGCGAACACCGCCTTCGGATCGACACCGCCGCCGACCAGGGGCTGATCGTCGCCAATGATCATCACTGACTGCAGTCCAAAGCGTGGTCCCTTGCGCGGCGTATTCTTGCCGCTTGCGTATGCGTTCAGGCATACGATCGCCCACACGCCAGGATACACGCGATCCGGTGCGACAACATTGTTTCTACTGTCGACCACCGCCGGCTTGAAGTTCGAACTGGTGTTCATTCCCAGCAAGCCGGGGGTATACCCGGAGAACTTCGTCTTCGTGCCTTGGTCAAAGAACGGGTTGTCGAGCCCCTCGAATTGACGAGTACTCTTGTTATAATGGCTCGAAAACTCAGCCAGTGCGATGCGGTTATACTCTGCATAAAACAGCGTGAAGTCCGTGAACGGCGTGAACAGCATACTGGTGCTAAACGCGACCCGGCTGTTCGGGTCTGACCGCATCTGCGGCTTGGCCTCGAGCAGCGCATCGCAGAACGACAGCCGCACCGGACCGGACAGGAAGTTCTCGGTGTTCTCCCCGCTTGCACTCTTGACCCA
>Ga0137457_1000226_pt1 | contig 14652 bp, 20 predicted proteins | sample EasRivERMGT630_2_FD_102321 | JGI IMG/M metagenome (GOLD analysis project Ga0137457, IMG submission 102321) | Soil microbial communities from meander-bound floodplain in the East River, Colorado, USA - East River MetaG ERMGT630_2 | ecosystem: Environmental > Terrestrial > Soil > Floodplain ...
GCAATGGATCGCGCTATGGCCTGGTCCGCTATTTTGATCCGTATAAAAAGCGATGGCGCCATCCACATTCCGATTCAGTGAGTTGATCCCAGCTGAGCCCTGAATACCCCCTGTGACAATCAGTGACGTTATGCCTGACGCCGTCCCCCCCGTAATCGCCACCGCATTGGCGTCCTGCACGGCCAGCGTACCCAGCCCCAGGGCCGTGCGCGCGGTCGCTGCCGTGATCGCACCCGTGCCCCCCTGCGTAATGGGCAGTGGACTGGCGAGGGTGGCCAACGTCAGCGCGGGGAACACGTCAATGCTCATGCCATGCCCCCTTCCAGCGTGGCGACACGCGCCGTCAGCGCCTCGACCTGCGCCAGCGTCGCTTGCAGCGCGGCGGTGAGCCACGGCACAAGCTTGCTGTGATCGACTTGCTGGGAGAGAACTGTCCCGTCATCGTTCACGGCATCTGGTAGACCACATACGGCAAGTGGGACGTGCTGCATCAGCTCATGCGCGAGGAAGCCTTCGCCGTAGGAATCGTCCGCGTTCCATCTGAAGGCCACGGGGCGCAGCGCCCGCACGCGCGCCAGGGCGCCTTCGAGCGTGGCGACGGCGTGTTTGAGGCGGACGTCGCTGGTGGTGTTGTAGGCCGTGGTTGTGTCGGTGGTGGAAATCGAGCCCACATAGGCCGCGCCATCGGAGCGCGCAAAGATTATCGGGGAGGCGGCGCCCCCACTGTCTGGGGTGAGCAGGATTCCCAGCTGACCCACCGCGCTGGCGTAGTGGAGATTGACACCGATGTTGGGGTGAGGCGCGACGCGCACCCCCACATTCCCGCCCACCTGCACCGTCCCACCCGTCTGCAGCGTGGTCTCGATCTGCAGCGCGCCGTAGAAAAAATCGATCTGGGCATTCGGTGCGGCCAGCCAGTAGGCCGTCACCTTCCCGCCCAGCTGCGCACTCCCCCCCGTAATCGCCACCGCGCTGGCGTCCTGCACGGCCAGCGTACCCAGCCCCAGGGCCGTGCGCGCTGTCGCCGCAGTCGTGGCGCCGGTGCCCCCTTGCGCAATCGCCAGCGGCACAGCACTTGACACGCCGGCGGGTGGAAACACGGCAATCGTCATGTCCGTTCCTCTCCCCAGCCCTGGAGACTCACCGTCGCGGCGCCTACGTAGGCCCGCAGCACGTCCGTAGGACTCAGACAGATGCCGACCGTCACCATCACCGCCTGATTCGCCGCCAGGGGCACATCGTACATAAAATACTGCGCCACGGCATCTGCGGCCCCCCCAGCCGCATGCGAGAGGCGCACCGTCGTGGGGGTGGCCGAACGGTTGCAGAGCCCGAGCGTGGACATAATCACCTGGGTGCCAGACGGCGCGGTATACAGCGTCGTCAGGGTCGTCGCCGCAGGCGCCGCCGCAAAAAGCTGTTTGAACGCACTCGGCATGTCAGGCTCCAATCAGGAGAAACGCGGCCGGCTGATACCTGCCGGTGCAACTCACCCAGGACCCGTTCTGGCGCACTTCCAGATCCGTGCCGCTCCAGCGCAGCGTGCCATTCGTGGTGCCTACGGACATCCCGAGCTTGAGCGCCCCGTCCACTTCAAGCCGTTCGTCCGTGGTGGCCGCCCCCGCCAGCAGCACCTGATCGCCTGTACTGCTGGGCGATAACCGTGCCCCGAGCGCAAACGGGTAGGCCAGCCCGTTGCCGTTGTTCCACAGGTCTGTGCGCTCCTGCGCGGTCCAGACCCGCTTGGCGAACATCGGCATGTCGATGCGGCCATTCAGGGACTGCGAGGCAAAGCCCACCGTGCGCCCCACTTCAAACGGCAGCGTCGAGTCATAGGAGCCCGCCGTATTGGCCACTTGCGTTGGCGTGCCGTTGTTCACCTGGATGTACTGAATATCCGCGACATGATCGTACCAGCCAATGAGGAGCGTCCACTGGCCCACAACGGGCGTGGTGGCCGAAGCGAGATTGACGAAGGAGGTCCCACTGCCCACCGCAAAGCGCCAGGCTCCCGCATAGTGCCACAGCATGTACTCTATCGTATTGCTTGAGGGGGTGGCCGTGCCTTTGCCGACGAATCCCATATCGTTCGTATTCGTGAGATACACCCAGCAGGCCACACTAAAGCTCAGGTTCGGCCCTGCCGACAGCGTCGCGTTATCCGCCACGCTCAGGTACGTCCCGTTCGTGCCGTTCATGGCGAGCGCGTTGCCGATCTTCCCCGCCGCGCTACTCACGTTGGCATCGCTGCCAGTGGGCGTCAGGTGGTTCGCGCCGACGCTGTCCAGGCGGCTACCGGTCGCCTCTTCCAGGTGCCAGTAGGCCAGCAGGCCGGTGGCAATCGTCGAGGTGATGCCCCCAGACCGGCTCCAATACTGCGCCCCGCCAGGTGGCGTTGTCCATGCCCCACTCCCGTCCAGGTACTCAGTCGACGCCCCCGAGAGCTTGCGGAGCAGGCCATGCGCCGTGGTCGAGGCGTCTTTGGTGGTGACATCGACAAACGCCAGCTTGGCTTCCGTAATACTGATATCGTTGACGTCCGCCTGGAGCGTGGGACCGCCATCGCCGTACGTGAGGGACACCGTGCCGGTATTGATCAGCATGGCGCCTACGGCATCCTGCGCCTGTTCGTCCGTGTACGTCGTGCCCACCGGCGGCGTCGTCCAGGCGCCAGCCCCGTTCAGGTAGTGCGCGGCATTGCCCGAGAGCTTGGGTGTGAGTCCATGCGCCGCGCTCGACACATTCTGCGTGGTCACATCGGTGAGCCCGAGCTTGGCCTCGGTGATACTCGCGTCTGGCACCACGGCTTTGGCCTGGCCTGGCGTCGTGAGATCCCACGACACCGTGGGGGTACTTGTCAGCACGCGCTCCTGTGTCAGGGTTGCGCTGGCGGTGCCGACGATGTAGTCGGCGTCCGTAGGTGCACCGCCCCCGCCACTCACGGCGGGAGGCGGATACGGATCGACACTCATGATATGCCTCCTTCGAGCGCGTCGAGGCGAGCAGCCATCTCCTGTAGGGCACCTATGATCCAGGGCACGAGCTTACTATGATCGACTTGTTGCGGCTTGACAGACCCATCGTCGTTCACGGCGTCCGGTTCGCCGGACACGGCCTCGGGAATGGTACGCTGCAGCTCATGCGCCAGGAACCCCTGTCCGGGGCTGTCGTCGGCGTTCCACTTGAATTGAACCGGCCGCAGTGCCCGTACACGTTCCAGCGCACCGACGAGCGTGGCGACGCTGTGCTTGAGGCGGACGTCGGAGGAGGTGTTGTAGGCGGTGGCGGTGGCCGAAGTGCTAATGGAGCCGATGATGGAGCCGCCCGAGCTGACAAACATGACGGGGTGCCCGCCACCCGTATCGCCATCCATCTGCTTGAGCGAGAGCCCATACGCCCCGGCGACCTTGCCAAAGCCCAGCTCCAGGGTGTGTGCCGAAGGGGGCTGCTTGATCCCCACCGAGCCGTTGAACTGACTCACCGCGGTGCCCAAGCCAAAGAAGGCAAAGCGACTCGCGCCTCCCGCCGCATTCAGCAGCGAGTAGAAGCCAATCTGGCTGTCGCCGCTGCGCTCCAGCCCTGCGACATTCCCGGTAAACGTCCCGTATCCCCCCGTAATCGCCACCGCATTGGCGTCCTGCTGGGCCATGGTGCCCAGTCCCAGCGCCGTGCGCTGCGCCGCCGCGTCCGCGCCTGCGACCAGCGTGCGCCCCGCCGCCGTGAACGCCGCCAGGGCTGCTGTGCCACTGCCGGTATAGTAGGGCAGCGTATCTGCAGCACTGGTCAGCACCGAGAGTGCCGCCAGTTCGGGATCTTGCGCCACAAATTCGAGCGCGGTTTCTGCCGCATTGACACGCACAAACCTGGTCGCATCGCCGGCATAGTCGCCAGGCGTGTCCGTCAGGTCCAGAAACGTGCTGGCACCCCCGCCACTGGCGGCGCCTTCTTCCCCCCAGGCCACGACGGTGAGGTTGGCATTGCCGGCATAAGCCCTGAGCACATCGGTCGCGGCGAGGCACACCCCGATCGTAAACGGCACCATCTGCTTGGGCTCTATGGGCGCGTCGTAGGCAAAGTAATCCCCGAGAGCATCGGCAGCACCGCCTGGCGCGTGTGCCAGCCGGAACGTCGTGGCGGTCGTCCCCCGGTTACACACCACGATCGTGGACAGCGCCACTTCCTGTGTGGCGGTATACACGTTCGTCAGCGTGGTCGCAGGAAGTGCCACCCCGCAGAGGCGTTTAATGCCGACTGCCATGGCTCAGCTCCCCATGTGCATAAAGATGCGCCGGCGCGAGGACGTGCCCCCTCCCCCGCCGCCTCCACCCGTGCCTGTCGCGATAAGCTGTCCATCATCGAGGCTGAGCCCCGCGCCGATAGTAATTTCATGAGGCGGTCCCGTCGTCGCGTTGGAGCGCCCGAGCAGCCGCTGGTTCGTTACCCCCTGGATCTTGGCAAACGTCACCGCGCCGTCATCAATCTGGGCTGTCCCTACGGTGTTCAGGATCGCCAGGGCCTGGAGGCCCAGCGTCCCCCGCGCTGTCGCCGCGTTCGGATCATCCAGGAGCGTGCGGATAAACGCCGTGAGTGGCGTCAGGGATGCGGTATCGACGCCGGTAAAGTACGGCATCGTGTCCGCACTCGTCACCAGGTCTGCGAGGGCTTGCAACGTCTGGTCAAGGGGTGCCCCGCCGCTGATTGCCGCAAACGTCAGGCCGGTCTCATCGGTGCGTACCGTGACGACATGGCCGGCGTGTCCCGCGTAGCTGTCATCGGTGTCCGACAGAGCCGTGAACGCCGTGATGATGTCTGTCAGGAGCGCAAACGTCACGTACTCTAACCGAGTCTCAGTCGGATCAACGCGCACCCCTTTGCCCGCCTGGCCACTGTACGCGCCTGGGCCGTCGACCAGCAGGACAAACGACGTCGGTCGTGGGCCTTGCGACGCGAGGACGGCGAGGGCCATCGTGAGCGAGCCAAGCTGCGCCTCGATCTGACGCAGTTGCTCGACCGTCGCGGCATCAGACGGCGTGGCACTGGTGCCGACATTGGTGGCGACATTGCCACGAAAGTCCACCCCGGCATACATCGCCACCGGACCACTAAAGCCATACCTATTATTGAGATGCTGCGTAATCCGATCCAGCACGCGATTAAGATCGTGCGACAAGCTGGTGGCGTCCTGAGTGGGAAGGATGCGCAAGGGATCAATAGAATTCGCGGTTGGCACTACGCTGTCCCCCCGAGCAACTCCTGTATCAGCATCTTCGCCAGCGTACCAAAACTCTGGCCGCGTTCTTTTTCATGAAATTCAGAGTCTTGAAGTGACAGCGCCGCCACAGTAAGAAACACCACCAGGTCTTCGAGCACCTCCTGCAGCGGGAAGGTCCCGGCGACAACATCAGGTGGCGTCACCCACCGATACGCAACGAGATTGCCCTCCACCTCCCCCGCAATGGTCCGTGGCGGGGCAAAGAGCGTAGGCGAGCCGCTCGTGTGTGGCGTGGGAATCAGCCGCACCGTCTCAGGCGGTTCGAGCGGCGTCGTAAAGTATTGCGGGTTGCCAGAGGCCTGGTCCCAATCCCTGCGCAGCCGCGTCAGCGCGTCTTCCTGCACCGGCCTGAGACTGCGTCCGTCATAGAGGACTTCCGCAAAATCGACGGTTTGCGCATCAAACGTATATTCGGCTTCGCCAACAACGACCTGCTGCCAGGTCACTTCACCTAAGAGCTGTTGGCGCCCGAGCTGCTGCATCGCCTCGCGCAGTTGGGCTTCTACCTGCACCAGCGGCCAGGCGTCGGCGGTCTGATCTTGCAGATACGTTTGTACGCGTGTCACCAGGGCGGCTATGGTGGTCACGGGGTTCCCTCCCAGCACTGGCACTCGCGTGCACGCCTGCGTGTCAGGCCCCGCACGGTCTGTCCGCCCGCTTTGTTCCACCTGCGTAGCTGCGCTGGTACTCCCGCGTAGTCACCACTGTTCAGGCACGTCAGCAGCGTCGAGCGCTCAAAGGCGCCTATGCCGCAGTTGAAGACCCACGACACCAGCGCGTCGAACTGCGCCTGTGTCAGCGGGACCGTGACCGCATCCGTAATCGCCTGCTCTGCCAGCGCCAGATCCTGCGCCAGGAGCTGGTCAATTTCTGCGTCCGTGAGCGGTCGCTCGCGATACGGCACATCGGCGCCACCAATCGTGATCAGCCCAAACGTGCGTTCTTCTTCGGTGCAGAGATGCCCGCACCCCGTGGTCTCCAGGCTCGCCACGTCCAGGTACGGCTCTGTGCGCACCCCTTCCAACTCTTTAAGCATGGTGCGCCCTGCCGCAGACATGTGCATGCACGCCTCCTATCGCCCCATGGGGAGTGCGCGTAATAATTCTATCAGGCACAAAATAATGACCGAGACCCACAGTGGCGCCCTTGCCATCGCCGCAGCGACGGCACAGATCAGGGCGGCAATCGCCAGGACAATGGTTACAGTAAGCACGCACGCCTCCTAACGCACAATGACTTCCACGCGCCGATTCTTTGCCTCTGCCTGCTCTGGCCGGTCCAGCAACGGCTGGCGCTCGCCGCGTCCCACGGCGCGCACAAACGTGGCCGTCAGCCCCCCAGCCACCAGGAGCCCCCGTACCGCCTCCGCCCGCGCCAGGGACAGCCGATCATTCCGCGCCTCAGTCCCCACCTGGTCGGTATGGCCCGTAATCTCGACCTCGACCACCCCGCGCCGCTGGACTTCCACCAGCAGCTGCGCCAGCGTCACGCGCCCTGCGGCATCGAGCGCGACTTTGCCCGTGCCAAAGTAAAAGACAAACTGCGCAGACGGCTCCGGCGTGCTGGCAATGACCGCCCCGTAGCGCGCCTGAATCAGCGCTGGCGGCAGTAACTCCAGCGCGATCTGCCCCTCCTTGCTAATGACCGCGCTACTCTCCGGCAGCGTCAGGACCGAGACGCCCTTCTGGGTCGTGACGGTCAACTCCTCGCCGGGCTCTGCCCCGAGGAGGACGACGCGCTCCCGTGGACCGGCACAGGCACTCAAGACAGCGCAGCACACGTACACATACCAGCGCCTCATGACGGAGGCTTTGCTGCGGGCTTTGGGCGTCTCACCCACTTAAATTGTGGCCCCCAATCGTTATAGTAATACCGCAGGAGCACATCACCGCTCGGACATAAGGTCACTTTAACGATGAGCCCCTCCATCCCGTCAGCTTCGTAGATGCCTTGCTGCTGAAGACAATCCAGGTTCGACCGCCAGAGCGATTCTTGTTCCTGGACAAGCTGTAGTTGGCTCGACGCGATGCCAAGTCTCCATGCCTTGAGTTCATTCCACACCGTAGGGACCGACGCAAAAAGTGACGTGGCCAGCGTTGGATAGACAATCAGGTACTGTATCCATGATGTCGGGCTCGCTTTCGCGGCTGGGGCGGTCGCTTCCTGCGCCATAGCTGCCCTCGCCCCCTACGCGCTGGCTTTCTGGGCGATGGCCTGTTCGCGGTACTGCTCAGCGCGCATCTGCTTGAGGAGCTGGCGTAGCGGTTCCGCCTTCACGATATTCTCCATCTGCTGGATGGCTTGCTGGCATTCGCCCCGGCCTTCTTTGAGCATCAAAAAATTTGCCGCCAGGTCACTGATCACCGGATGCCACTGCGTCGGCAGATCCGGTTCCTGCGTCAGCACACTCCAGGACAGCGCCGTAGGCACCGCTGCATAGACCAGTGTCAGCGTCACACTGCGCGTATTCCGTGGCCAGGTGCCAATCAGGCTTAGCCCGTGTGTGTACCAGTGCGTCGGCGTCGGCGCAAAGCGCGTCATCCAGTCGCGCTGCCCGCGCAGCGAGGCCAGCGAGACCTTGCGCAGATCGCCTAAGCGTCCTTGCGTAGGAACGGGCGCTGGCGGCGTCAGCGTCACGTCCCCGAGCACAACCCGTTGCAGACGCCAGGCTTTCGGCGCTTTGACGCGCAGGTCAATCAGCGGCTCGTCGACGTTTTGGGTCACCAGCGTGCGCAGCGTCACCAGGTCCGGCTTGAGCAGGCACAGGAGGCGCTGCGCCGGGTTCAAGCCGTTGTCGACGACTTCAGGAAAAGGCCAATAGACGGACCCGCCGATCCCAAGATGCTGAAGCGTTCGGTCTGCCAACTGCTGCGTATTCACGGTTTTTGTTCCCGTTGTATATCTAAAAGTTCTATGATATACTTTGTACAGAGGCTTCGTATCCCCCCAACGCCGAGGACACCGATGGACACGAACGACGACCTGTTTGCGCGCATGAGCATTCTCGAACGTGCGCAGTTTCTCTACGACTCAGCCCAGCGGCGCCACAGCGAAACCCTGGACCGTCATGCGTCTGACCTCGTGCATCACCGCGAGCGCATGGACGCGCTGCAGCGCAATGGAGTACTGACGTGGCAACGGGCACTAAGTGCCCGCCACATAGACCAGCACGGTTGCCGGCTGTCCGTCTGTCGCACTGTACGTGATACTCGCCGCACCGGTCGCGGCAAGTGCCCCGTTCGCAAACCCAATCACGCCGCCAGCGTTAAGCGTCTTGGTCTGATTCGAGGCCACCGGACCCAGCGTAATGCCCACCGACTTGTTCGCGGTAATCCACAAAGTGGTGATCGTTACCAGCCCTGGTGGCAACGCCAACGCCTGGTTGATCACCCCCGAAGCAATCGGCACTTCGTAGGCATCGGCAATCGTCGCAGCCAGGTCTTGCTGGGCCCGAAACGGCGCACGCCAGCCGAGCGAGCCGAGCAATTCCGCCATAATCGTGCTACGCGAGGTGAGGGGCATGGCATATCCTTACAGCGTTTCAAGGGACGTTTGATCCACGTACAGATGACAGTTATTGCTGTTCCAGTTCGCCATATAGAGCCCCACTGAGACAGCGTTCGTGAGCACCGCCGTGCTGACCAGGATATCCGTCAGTCCGGCCACTGGCGCCAGATCGGAGAAGTCGACCGCCGTACCGAACTGCACGCTCAGGACCATGCCGCCCAGGCTTGCCATATCGAGGTACCAGCTCCACTCCAGCGCATACGTCGTGGCCAGATTCCAGACCAGATTTGATGCCGTTGCAAGCATCGAGGCGCCGCCCCCGATCAGGTCCCCGATACCATTGGTAAATTTGACCAGGCTGAGCGTGCGCGTGGCATTGATCGTATTGTTATTGAACACCACGGCGTAGGAGGCCCCGCCCTGCCCTGGCAGCATATTGTCCTGGGAGCACACCGCGAGCAGGCCAGACTGGCTGCGCAAACTCGCATCGTCATGACGCCAGAGAGTACGCCAGCGCCCCCGCGTGATATCCGCGTGGGGATAGGGGGGCTGCTTCGGGACCGCGACAATCGGCCCGGACGCCGCCGTGAGGGCAAAGTGCAGCCACTTGAGCCCCACGGGAGGCGCTGGGATCGTGACCAGGTTATGCACAACCGTGCCTGTCAGGTAAAACGTCCAGTCACTCTTGGCCATTATTCAGCTTCCCACGGCTCCATCCAGAGCAGTACAGGGGCAAAGGCAATCAGCACCTCCCAGGGCTCGCTCCAGATAATCGGCGGCGGCTGCGCCACAGCCACCAGGAGAGCCACCGTGGCCACGGACCCATCCCCTGGCGTATACGTCACGGTGCACGGCCCAAAGGCCGGCGCATCAATCCCGAGCAGCGCGTGCACGCCCCCCGGCTGCAGCACGATATCCGTATTGCGCGTCACCATCCCCACACGCACGCGCACGGCTTTGTCGCTTGTGACCAGCAACGCCTGGATGCGTCCCGTCGTAGGCGCCAGCAGTGTGCCGCTTATGGTCCCGTCAAGGACACGTATTTCACGCGCCAGACCAAAGTCTGCGGCCAGATCCTGACAGGCGCGAAACATGGGACGCCAGCCCAGGGAGCCAAGCAGTGCCGCCACGACAGTGCTACGTGAGGCAAGCGACATCCCGCTCTCCTATGGCAGCGCATACACCCGCGCGCCCTCCCCCGAGCCAAGAAACGGTGTCCCTGTGGCGACATACAGTTGCGCCCGCGCATACACGTAATGTATGGCCGTGATTGAGGTATTCGGATCACCCTCCGACTGAAAATCGTGCACGAGGGACCAGCTCTGCTGCCGCAACCCCCAGAGTTCCAGGAGCGGCGTCGCGGTCAACGACAACCGCCCTACGTACAAATACTGCTCAGTCGTCGCGTTCGTGTCAGTCCACAATGGTCCTGGACGTTGAGCGCTCCGTTCCGTAAAACTCTGTACGACGGTTGCCCCATCGACCGTCAACTGCCAGATATCTACGCGATCCCCCGCCTCGGTCCCCGTGGCAATCATGTTCACACTGTCGTAAAGCACCATATTCGAGCACCGCGTCCCGGTCAGCCCTGGAATCGTCACGGGTTCCCATGTGCCCGCGTCGCCCATGCCAAAGAAAGGACACATCAGCGTGATCAAGCCCGTTGGCGCTTCGATCCAGGCCTGTAATGGCAACCCTCCGGCTCGCCACAGCGCCTTCACCGCCTGCCCACCCCCCGCCTGCGCGACGAGTTCGGGAGCGCCAGTGCCTCCCCAGCGATACACGGCCCCCAGGCTCGTTCCGAGAAACAGATACTCCCCCATGTCAAACATGGCAGTCACAGTCGTCGCGGCGGGCAGAGTAAAGGCCAGGACCGCAGGTTCCGCAGCGGTGCGCCCCAGCCGCCACACCTCCGACGCCGAAGGCGCGCTCGTTGGACGCAGAGCGACATACAGGTACTCAGCAAAATCAAACGTCGCGAGCGCGGTCCCCTGCCCCCCACCACTGAACGGGACGGCCGGCGTCCACGTCAGCGACGCCTCGGCGCCCGCGTCCACTAACCGCCAGGCAGGCGCCTGGGCCGGCAACGCCTCGCCAGCACGGGCCCCCGTTGCCAGGAGGACGTCCCGACTCGCCCCGGCAAGGCCACCCATGGCATTGACCAGCAGAAACTGCGGGGGCACCTCCGGGGGCTCCGGTATCCCCACCGCGTCGATCGCCACATACACCAGGCATGTCGCCACCGACCCATCCCCAGGGGTATAACTCAGCGCACAGGCGCCCTCCAGCGGCACGTCTCCCCCCAGCAGCGCATAGGCCCCCCCGGCCCCGAGCGAAAGCGCCTGATTCTGCAAGACATCGCCCACACACACCTGGACGGCTTTGTCGCTCGTCACCAGGAGCGCAACGAGTTGTCCCGTGCGCGGGGGCAGCACCGGCTGATTGAACGTACCATCGGGCAGCACGACTTCCCGCACTTCCCCCCACTCGGCCCCCAGCGTCAGCACCCGTTCCAGCGCAATACGCGCATCAGCCAGGAGCATCTCAGCGCGCAGGGACGCGTGCAGGCTCAGTGGCATGTTAACGCGTCCATCTGACAGGCCACCTCTGGGTGTGCAGCTTGAGCTTCATCCGTGCCGCGTTATTGACGACAGCAGAGAGCATCGCCGTGTGCTCCTTTTCAAGCGCCTGTGCCTGCGGCAGTCCCCGATCCGACGCCACCTGGTAGAGCGTCGCAGACACGATAGCAGTCGGCTCGTTGAGGAGAATCTCCCCCTGCAGGTCCAAATCCGGGCGCGGCACACTCGCCATGTACACGCCCTGGCCAATGTAGTTGGTCCCGCCGATGGCATCAGGCGGCGGATCGAGCACGAGCATGCGGCCCGAGAGCGTAAAATGCTGGGGCTTGTTCCACTCCCGCGTGGCCTGGTTACGAAAAGCGATCGCCTCCATAAACGACAGCGCAAACGGTCTGTCCGTCCCGCGTGCCAGGAAAATCCCCGACTGCCCGGTCTCCCCACTGGCGCCGAGATAGAGCTGGTCCGTGGTGGCAAGCAGTCGACCAAAGTCCTCCGGCAGCGGATACGTTGTGTGACCAGGGAGCGTCTGAAACATGGCGTCATTATTGACCAGAAACGACGGTAAATCGTAGGTATCGACCATGTTTTGCAGGACATTCCAGGCAGCGAGCAAGAGATCCCCGATATCATCAGGAATCCCCAGGCGCTTCGCGCGTCCTTCCAACATGTCGGCTAAATCAGTCCATCGCGTCGTCATTCGCTATGCCCACATTTGTTCCCGTCAAAGCACCGTGAGATACGACGACGGCACGCTATAGTAGTCCCGCACTTTCTCCGCGTCTGTCCCTTCGAGCACCAGCTCGCCCCCGCCTATAAACGTGAGGGTCAACGTCGGCACCGCTGGCGCCGGTTCTGGCGCCGCGAGGAGTTGAAACTCCAGCGTATTGGACAGCGTCGCATCAAGATTCCTCACCTGCACCGGGAGAAGCATCGCGGCCTGCGCCGTGGTCATATCGACCTCTGTTGTCATTGCCGTAGCGCTCACAAACGTGGTCACTTCATCGCTGCCATTCCAGACGATCACCGCCCCATCGTCAAAGTTCGAGCCCTGCACCGCCAGCGTAAACGACGGGTCTCCGAGCGTGGCCTGCGCTGGCACCAGGGCAGTCAGCACCGGAGGACCAAGGCGAGGTTCAATCTCCTCCCCTACGGAGGCCTGCGGCGTGGGATACGCTGGTGCAGAGACGCCCTGTGTCGTCCCCAGAAGCCCCGCCGGCGCCGGCGGCACCAGGGCGTAATGCCAATGCGACACGGCGTCAGGATTAAAACCCACTGTTGCATTCACCTTGATAAACATGCTCGCTCCTATGCCACCCGCATGAGTGGCCGACGTCTGGCCCATTCCGCAATCGCGCCGGCACTGCAGAGCGCGTGTCCCAAGACAATCACCGCTTGGGGATTCGTGCCAGTCATGACCACTTTGAGCCCGTGCTGAAAATACCCTGCCTGCTTCCCTGGATGGTACTGCCGGTCGGCTACGTCACTGGTGAGGGTTGGTGCCAGGCGTTCTTCCATCGGATGCACCGCGACGTCCGAATCATACAGATCAAGGGTGTTATCCGTGTCGTGCCCCGCAATCAAATTGATGCGGGCGTAGCGCCCTGAGCCAGGAATCACCACCCCGCTACTGGTAAGCGTGATAATCTGGGGATAGCGCTCCGGGAGCCCGAAGACGCGCTCGTCGCCCACGACAACCTGATCAAACACCAGAAAGCCTTGCGTGATCCCCGCCGTCGGGGACATCATCCCCACGCGGAGCCCGGTCAGTCCCTCTGCCGTCAAGGGGGTCATCGGCGCCCCCACGATGCCCCCGTTCAGGAGCGGCTGCAGCGTGAGGGCATCCGTCACAAACTCCATGCAGTGCCACTGGCCGAGCGCCACCCCCGTGGAGCGCGCCTGGTCGACAGCCCACGTCCCCTGAATCGTCAGTCGCGGCGTACCAGTCGTGTTCTCCAGGATAAGCAGGGTCTGATCCGTTCCCGAATCAACCTGGGCCAGGGTGACATTGGTCGCGAGAGGCATGACCAGGTTCGGACTCACATAGAACAGGAAGCGCGCCGCCCCGACTGCGGCTGGCGTCAGTACTGGCGTTGCCACAAACGCGCTGGCGGCACCCAACGACAGATCACAGCAATGCGCATAGGCCCCACGGTAGGGAATCTCCCCGACGTTCATGCGCACCAGCTCGCTATAGTGGCGCACGGCCATCTGCGCCGGCGCGCCAGGATTGGTCACCGTCGTAAACTGGCTGAAATCGCCGGTCTCAAAATCGCCCTGAAACTGATAGGGGAACACGCTAGGACTCCTTCCTGAACACCAGGACCGTCACAGGGACGCCGGAATGCGCCCCCACCATGCCGCCTACCTGTGTGACCGGCGTCAGACGCGTTCCCATACTGACAAAGTGCCAGCCCTGCTGCGCCTGCACGTCGAGCAGCGCGGCCAGTTCTTCGACCCAGGCAGGTTCATCGTGTGGATCAAAGGTGTGCACCAGGTAGTGCATTACTTATGACCCTTCTTGCCCACGCTATGGCGTGGCTGCCTGTGCTTCGTACTGGTGCTCTGGGTTTTCTCCCAGGAGCCGGCCACGGTTGCGGAGCCTTTTTTGTCTTGGGGTTGCGTCCCCACAGTTTTGTACGACATGCCGATGCTCCCTTGCATAGGGTACAAAATACTAGATATACTTTCTCTATGTGCAAGCGCGTGGCTCCATTGAAGAGGCACCTTGTCCTGGCGCGGCATACGCGTTCTCACCAATTTCCATGTTCTTGCACATGTCCCCCCAACCCATCCCCTAATAGCTCGTCTTCGACCCTTTGCGCTTTGGGCGTGGCGCCTTGTCTTGACGCGGCATACGCGTACTCACCACTTGCGCCGGCCCTTTGAGTTTTTCGCTCCCGATCGCTTTCGCACCCGTGCCAGCAACCTGCGGCGTCTTTGGCGCGGATTCCTCCGCACGCATGGCGGTAATCCCACTTTTGCCATGCCCATTGGCGGTTTTCGAGAGACGGTCTTTCATCTTGTCGATGCGCTTCTGGACCGCTGGATGCGTGAGCACGGCCCGGCGTGCGAGGGCATCAATATCGTAATCCAGGCCATCACGCTCGAAATCCATAAACACCGCGCCCAGAGGGGGCGAGGATTTCTTTGCTGGTTTCTTTGCCATCGCGTCCTCACTTCTTTTTCGCTTTGGCCTTTTTGGGGAGTCCCTTGTGCGGCGTGGAGGCAAACTCAGCAACCTCCTCCTCGCTCATGTCCGTTTTGCCCTTCTTGCCGGCACGCTTCCGAGATAGC
>Ga0137457_1000229_pt1 | contig 14563 bp, 18 predicted proteins | sample EasRivERMGT630_2_FD_102321 | JGI IMG/M metagenome (GOLD analysis project Ga0137457, IMG submission 102321) | Soil microbial communities from meander-bound floodplain in the East River, Colorado, USA - East River MetaG ERMGT630_2 | ecosystem: Environmental > Terrestrial > Soil > Floodplain ...
CGCGACCGTGACGCCCACTTCTCCGCGTTCCGGATGGGCCTTGTCTCAGGCCTACGGCAGGCTCGCGTCGTACGCCATCGGCGGCATGAAGGACGCCGTCAACTTCACCTTGTCCGTGTTCGCGACCGACCTCGGCTGGAACTGCGACACGTAGCCGCGAAGGGGCGTCTCGATCGCCGCCGGGCTTCGCGCCGGCTTGACCATGACGACCTTGTAGTTGCGCACCTGCCGATCGCGCCAGTGCGCGACGAGTCCCCCACCAGAGAACGGACCAGAGCCGCCGCCCGCGTTCGACTGGCTCTGCTCCTCAGCGAGCCAGATCCCCTCGACCGTGAACGCGCCAGAGTCCCGGAGGCCGGGCATGTGCTCCTGGTGCGCGTCAGGGCTGCGCAGGTGCGTCCGCGGAATGTCAGCCGTGGTCATCCCGCCAGGCGTGATCGAGACGACGCCCGCGATGGCCTCGAACTGTTCCGGGCTGTCCCCGTTGCCCACCATGAGCTGCGATCCGTAGCCAGTGATCGCGTCTTCTGCAGCGTAAAAATCGTCTGTTCTATCCGGCATTGTCGTGTTCTCCTCGTGACGGTGGTTGCTCTCTACGTGCGCGGGCTCACCGCCACGCGCGCTCGCCGCTTGTCGACGCTTGTTAACTCATCGGGCTCCAATGGAACATGAAGTCCGTGCGCACTCGGACCATGCGCAGTTCCTCCGGGAAGAACTCCCGATCTCCAGCGTGTAGCAGTTCCACGTTCCGCACAGACACCTCCACAGGACTCCCGCCGAGCAGTCCGGTCCACCCGAACAACCCCGAGGCATTCGGCCCAAGCCCGTTCCCGATGACGGCCGCCGATAAGTCCTGCGCCGTGCCGAGCGGATCGCCGCCCGAGTATTCCGCCGCGCAGCAATCGATCTGAAACCGGTAACTCGCCGGATACGCCGGGCCTCGGAGGTGCTGTTCCATCGGACTCGAGATCCGCTGCACTCGGATATACGGCGTGGTCGGGCGTTGCGGGGCATTCACCGCATACAGCCGATCGTTGACGAGCGTCGTCACCGCCGTGACCGCTTCGAGCCGTTCGATCACATGCGCCTCGGTCACAGGTTCCCGCCCGTCGTGCTTCGACCATTCGACGGCAACGTCTTCTTGATCGCCGCCCAGAGGGACGCCATGACCAGCCTGAGACTCGTGCGCCCCTGCGCATCGAACGCCGGACGCATGAACGGCTGCGCCGCGCGGTGAATCGTGCCGAACTCCTGGAACCGGCCGTAAAAGTGATTCGACGGCTGCAGCGCCGGTCCCACCTCCACGATCGTCCCCTCACCCGCCAGGTCCATCTCAGACGCGCTCAATCCGGACTGCCCTAGTTTTCGCCTCGACTGCACCCCTATCACGATGTTGTCGGCCAGGTGCGGTCCTGACGACTGCTCATCCCGAGGCGCCAGCGCCGCCGCGGCGGCCCGCAAGGGTTCCGCGCCTGTCAATAGGGCCTGACGCTGCACCTTCGTCGATACGGCCTGCGGTAACTCGCTGAGCCGCTTCCTGAGATCCGCTGCGCCGTGGAGTGAGGCTGACATCTTCATGTGAGCAACCCGCCCGCGAGCGTCCTCACTTCCACGCCCCGCTTTAGGCCGATTTCCTCCGCTGAGACGATGTCGTGCACCCGCCCAGAGACGACCAGCCGTCTCGTCTTGCGCACGTCGACCAGGTCCGGATCGATCTCGGGCGAATACGGCAACTGCCACTTCGTGTCATAGGGTGCCGACAACTGATCCGCGACGAGCCGCTCGCGCCCGCCGATGTCCGTCTTGGCCGCCCAGACTTCCATGAGCGTGTCCCACGTCTCCACGGGCCGACGAGACTCGCCGACGCTCTCGGTCAAGGCTTGCACCGTGATCAACCGATCCCGCGCGCCGGCGCCCTGGAGATCTTTCAGGGCGCCCATGCGTGTGCTCCGATGAACTCACGATCCCGCGTCACCCCGTGGCTGTGAAGACTGCTCTCCAGTCCGATGTGACGCACGAAAAACGGCTGACTCACGAGCCCGAACGACGTCGAGGGCCGATCCTGCAAGGCCCAGTAGCCAACGAGCTTGTCAAACCCGGCGTGGGGCTGATCCTGAAACGGCGCACCCTTCGGCCGCCAGTCGAGCGGGTGCGCCGATGCCCACGTCGCAAACCGCCGCGCGTCCTCCGCGCGTAAGGCGATCACTTGCGAGCCCTTCTGTTCTCGGAGGGGCGTCGCCGCCACATGCGGGCCGAGCCTGAGCATCTGACGCTCGAGCGCGAAGAACCGATAGACGCTGACGTCAGGCCGGGCGTAGTCCTGCAGCCACCGCGCCATGCTGTCAATCGGGTCGCCGCACCACTCGAGGTCGTCCTCGCTGAGCACGATCCAGTCGGCGTCGATAGTGTCGAGCAATGCGATCGGAGCGATCCCGTTCATGTTCGGCGTGCGCCGAACCTCTGGAGCATGGATATGCGCTCCTGGCACCTCCGCCATCCACGCCACGTCAGGGTCCGTCGGGAAGACATGAATCTGATCCGGTTTCACTCCGCGAAGAAGTAGGTTCTGGGCCGTCGTCCGGAAATAGTTCCGATAGTTCCGTTTCGTGGACCGGTCCGCCGTGCGAATCGTGAATAGCACCTCAGGCAGCATGTCGCGCCCTCTTCTTGGGTGACAGGCTGAGGCCATGACGAATAGGCTCCACCGAGAACGGCACGCGAAGATTCGTGTTCGCCACGGCGGCCATCACTTCCCGATGGTCCTTCCGGAAGTTGTCCTGCCCGTAGATCGCCAGCGTCTGCACACCCAGGAACGGCGCGAGATACGCAAACCCGCCATACGTGCCGACGTAGCCGGACGACCTGGCAATCACCGCCGTCTGGATGTCCAGGTTCTGATCCGGAGGCAGCGCCACGCGATGCACGCGCGGGTGAGGCTCGATCGGGACTTCTCCGTGGTCGTCGTATTGCGTTCCGCTGTGCAAGAGCACGACGTCGGAATGCTGCACCTGCGCCGAGACGATGCCCTGCACCATCTGTCGATGCTCAGGCGTATCCGGGAGCGCGTTCGAACTGTAGAACTTCATCGCCACGTAGGACGCCGGAAGGTCCACGTCCAACGCTGGAGGCGTCAATCGACGCACGACCGTCGACGTCCGATAGAGGGTCGGTGTCGCGCGCTTCCAGAAGGGCCGAAAGAACGCATACATCAGGGACGGGTGCAAGACCCGCGGCGCCGCGAGCCCTTGCGATGCAGACACATTAGCGATCACGTCCTTGTCGAACGCCGTCAACATATGCTGCTTAGCGGATCGGAGGGCATGCTTCAGGCCCATCGCCGCCGCGCGCGCGACTTGTTCGTCCACGCGACGCTTCCCGCCTGCGCACAATTCCTCGGGCGTGTAGAAGTCCAACACGTCGACGTAGTGCGCCCCGATGCCTTGATACCAGGACCGCGGCCCGCCGCGAGAGACGATGGTGAGGTCGTGAGGATTCAGGCCGGCGAACTGAATCGCCCACCGCAGCCACGGCACCCAATACAGGACTTCGAAACCGATCTCGCTGAGCCATGGTCCGACGATGATAGGACCGCTCCCGGCGCACAACTCCTGCAGGGCTCGCTTCGTGCGGTCTATGGCTTTGACGTCGACCGTCATCGGTAGCTCACCCAGGGACGTTCGGCCGGATCGGGACGCTTGAACTTGTACGGGCCCGGGAGTTCCTCGACCTGGAAGGCCGGCGACAGTCCAGCGAGCGCAAAGATCAGATTCGATCGGGTGGCCGCGACGAGGGCGTAGCCCTTCCGCTTGCCGAGCCTGATGAGCGCGCGCATGCTCGCGCCGTAATACACGGTCCCGTCCCACTGCCGATCCGGGTCATAGGGCACCGTGCGAGACTTCTTGATCCCCCAGATCGGGTTGTATTCGATGATGACGACGCGCGGCCGATAGGCCAGCGCCTGCCACACCCACAGGTCGTTGCCGTCAATGTCGATCGACAGCAGGTCGAACTCATACGGGACTTCATGGAACGAGAAGACGTCGTTGACGTTCTCGGCCGTGACAACCTCCCGCGAGACCATCGGATCGAGCGGCCCGCTGTCGAACAGGTGACACGTCCAACCATGTTCCCGAAAGTGCGCGGTGTTCGAGTTGTGCACGCCGTCGAGGGCGCCGAACTCCACCGCCGTCTCGTTCACGGTGCCGATGTTTTCGAAGAGCCGCGCGGCGATCTTGTCCTCGCCGCTTTGCGCGTACCAGCGGCGGGTCATTTACGGACCCCCAAGCCACCCGCGGCGACGCCGTACGGCTTCTCTGGCGCGATATACCAACTGGGTGGGACGATGGTCACCCGTATGCCTCGCTCACGCGCGAGCGTGACCCAGTGCATGACTCCACGATGCGCGACCATGTGGGCCGGTTCCATGCTCACGCCGTGCCCGTGCAGAATGATGTGCTCGTAACCTTCGAGAATGGCGTGGCCGAACATCCAGTCAACTTGGCATGTCAGCCACGACCCATTCTCCCCAGGCGCAGGCGGGAATGCCTCTAGCACCCGCCGCCACTGGAACACCACTGCGGCCGGAATAGGTGGCTTTTCCTGTAGGCAGTCGTCCAGCAAGAACAGCGGCCTGTACCCAGGATCGCCAGGTCCGGGAAGCGTCCTGTACCAAGAATAGGTATTGGGACGCTTTGCCTTGATGCCTCGATAAAACGGCGTCGGGTTCAGCGGATGGAGGTCCCACCAACTAGACCAGTCGGTGATCATCCCCAGCCGACCGTATTTCTGATTCGCGTGCGTGACGCCCCAGAGGTCAGCGTCAGGCCACTGCGCTTTAGGCGATCCAGAGCCGCGCCGCTTACCAAGGAAAATGACTTCCTTCATAGCGCGACCGCCGCCTTTCCAATGGCTGGTCGGTCAGTCGGGCGCCGACAACCCCAGTCGATGTTAGGTATCGACGCTCCAAACGCCAGTGACTTCACGCCGCCACCTTCTGCAGAATGGCCCCCGAGAGACGACCGCCGAACCGGGCCGACAGCGCTCGCAGCGCTCGCTGGTCTGCCTCGACGTGATCTCTCCACCACGACTGCGGCTCAGCCTTGGGAAGATAGTGATAGCCGGGCGTGAACGAGACGCCCACGAGCCGCACTGACGAGGCCCCGCAATGGAGCGCGAGCGCCGTCGAGAAGATGCCAGCCGAGCAAGGTCTCCTCTCTGTGCGTTCGCAGATCGACTTTTCGAACTCCAACTTTGTCGGCTTGTCGAGCACAGACCACGTCAGGTATCGCGTCCCGAGTTTGTCGAGCGTCTCGAGCGTGTATTGCTCGCTCGCGATCTTCGGCCCTCGAAGCAGCAGGAGGTGACCCGCCGTCCGGCCCTTACCCTGCGAAATCATCGACTTGTGCAACGGCTTGACGTTCTCGCCGCGCTTGTCCTGCAGTTTGCTATTGAGTACCCAGAGATCGGCGGCACCTGGCAGGCTCGAGATACCGCCGTTGACCGCGATCACGAACTCGCCCTGAGTAATCTCAGCCGTCGGCGTCTTCAGGGGAGCGGACCCGACGACCACGCAGGCCCGACCCTCCATGAGCGCACGCACACGTTCGATCTGTGAGACGTCCGGATGGGCCGACATCGGGATCGTCATGCGACCGCGTCCTCGTCCGCGGCACGGTGCAGGATGGACTCCAACGGCACACGCCGGAAACACGTGATTGCCGTCTTGCGGGTGCAGTTGAGGATCTCGACGCCAGCCTCCGCGAGCGGCTTGACCAGTTCCGGAAAGAGCGACAGGCAGAGACTGAAGGGTGGCTTCGACCGATCGGGGTGATCGCCGAAGAAGTGCTTGCCCTGCATGTCATAGCCGAGCAGGACGATTCGGCTCGCTCCCAGGTGCACCGCCAAATTGATGGCCTGATACCCGCTGTTGGAACCTGACCGTAGTCCGTTCGGCGAGAGTTCGAGCCCTTGCCGCCCGGTGTGCTTCAGTCCCTGAACGCCGAGATGCGACACCTTCCGGACGTCGTCCTTCAGGCCATACTTCAAGCCCTTATGGGACGTGATCCATTCCTGATTGTGCGGCCACTTCCACCACTTGCCGTCGCAGGAGTAGAGGACATCGGCCCACGGCGCCAACCGGATCGCATCGCTGATCGCGATCACGCCGTCTACCTTGCCGCGCACGAGATTGACGTCCGATTGGGTGAGGCTCGGCCCCGTCGCCAAGCACGCGACCGTTCCGCCAGGGAAGAGGCGAGGAACCGTTGGGCTCTGTGCCTTCTCAGTCATCACGCAATCGCCGGATCACGAAACCGATAGAGGTAGCCCGCCGCGCGCGGATGCAACACAGCCCCGACGGCGCGCGCCGGTTCAACGCTCTCCACGTCATCCCCGCGAAACCGATCGAGCTCCTTCAGTTGCACGAGCACCGCGGCCTGGACTTGCGGCGGAGGCGGGTAGTCCTCTGAGGTCACGTCCCACGCGTCCACGGTGGCCGCCCAGAGGTCGCCGTCGCTCCGACGCTGGTTGACGAAGTCCAGAACCAAGGCTTCGGCTTGCTCAATCTTGGCGAGCAGATCGATCTCGGCGGCACTCGGCGGCGAGGATGAGGGAATCGACACCTTCAGGTGCCCCTCTGCGAGCTCGCGCGTGACGAGCCTCACGCGGGGCCGCCTCTCAGGTCCTGCCCGTCCCGGCCCTTCTTGACGGCCAGACGCCACGAGGTTGCCCCGTCGCCAGGCTTCTCGCGCGTGTCCGCCTGCGCGATCCAGAGCGAACCCTGAGCCGTCACCGTGGAACCCTTCACGTACAGCGTTCCCGGCTTGTACACGCCACGATCGAGCAACGTCGGGAGCCGGAACTCCTTTACTTGCTCGCCTCGTGAGAACCGAAGCAGGAACCCCTTATCAGAGTCGAGGACACCGTCGAGGTCGTCGAATCCGAGTCCGTCCGCCCCGGGATCGCCGTCCTTCCCGTCCTTCGGCCGGGGGAACCGTGCGATCTCCTCGGACAGTTGCTTCTGGAGAAGCACCATGTCGGCATCCCGTCCAGGCGCCCCCACGACGCGCCCGCACAACTGCGTCGAGCCGTCGGACTTCGTCAGTTGAAGGCACCCGTCCTGATCGATCAGGGTGCCCGTAATGCCTACCCCGTCCGCCCCTGAGCGGATCCCGGCCGTCGCCGCGGCGACTTCCGACTTGATCAGCGGGGCGACGTCCTCAGGCGTCAGGCTGGTGCCGTCCTTCGGTTTGGGCCACTCAGCCAATACCCGCTCGACGCTCGCCGCCACGATGGTCTGTAGCAACGCCGCGTCGACGTCTCGGCCGTCCTTCCCGTCGTGCCCTGGTGCACCGTCCTTAGGCACCGGTAGGGACTTGACCGCCAGCGCCACAGCCTGAGACACAACGGCGTCCAGATCGACCACTGGGGCCAAGGGCACCGGGATCAGCGCTGCAGCCTTAACGGCGAGCGCCTCGAGGTCGATAGCCGGCGCGTCCTTCCCGTCCTTCGGCACTGGCACCAGTTGAGCGGCCTTGATCGCCAGTTCGCCGAGATCGACCGGTGGCGCGTCCTGACCGTCCTTCGGTGTCGGGAGTAACCGGAGGGCCTTCGTCGCGACGAGGTCCAGATCGAGAGGGACTGCGACCTTGGACTCGAGCACGGCGATGCGCTCAAGCAGAGGAGCGATCACGGCGGCCATCTGCTCTTTGGTGGCGATGGCCAGTTCCGAGATAAGTTCGTCGGCGGTCACGCGGCCAGCTTTCTGCGGTAATCGAGGACGTGCTTCTCCTCAAAGACCACGCCTTTTTCCTCGGTTTCGCTAGGGCCTTCACTCCCTGCCGGCAGGGCACGCTGCACCGTCGAGGACGGTGCCGGCTGCTCGTCGCGTCGGTTGAGCGCCTCGATCGAGAAGTCCTGCTGCTGTCTATAGACGGTGTCGCCGCCGTTGATCTTGGGGAGCCCGAGACGCTTGCGGGACTCGTTGACCGTCTTCAGTCCAGCCGCTTCCTTCTCGGACTGAATCAGGGACGCGCTATCCATCTGGGCCAGGTCGTCGCGCTCGAACTCGACACCGAGGGTGCGGGTCTCCGCGTTCACCAACTCAAGGCCGTAGTCGAGCACGAGCTCGAGCTTCTCGATGTGCTTCTGGAGACAGTCCGCGTAGTACTGCAGATTGAGCGCTTCGATGTTGTTGTAGGTGGGATCCGGACCGATGCCGACTTTGTGCCGCGGCATGTGGAAACACTTGGCGATGTCCTCATCCGTCATGCGCAACTGCTCGACGAGTTGCGACTGCTCAGCTGTCACGGCCATGGCTTCGTACTTCAGCCCGTCACCGAGGACGGCGATCTTGCCGATGTTGTCGCCGGAGAAGTTATCGTCCCAATACTGCTTGATCCGATCGGCGATCTCCGTGCTGATGTTGCCCGGCGCGGTCAGCACGCCGCCCGGCTTCGAACCGTTCATAAAGAACTTGTTGGACTGGCCGCGAATGTTCAGCCCCTGCAGCGCCGGGAATCCGGCCGCGTAGATCGGCGACACCCCACAGAGCGGGTGAAACAACGGGCACATGACGTCGTGGATGATCTCCCTCGCCGGGACCGTGATCGACGTCTGTTGCTGTGCGAGTTCGTCCTGCGACAACTGGTAGAACACCGATCCGTCAGGCGACACCATCGGCTTGACGCGGTGCGGATCGAGGATATAGAGCGCCACGACGACACCGCGCCTGTCTCGCGCCTTCAAGGCATACGTGTTGCCGTGCACGAGCTTCGAGATCATCCACCACTCGAAGAAGTCGATCCGCGTCTGGTAGTGGTTCGGCTTGCGCAGCACGGGCGAGAATGCCGAACTCTCCGTCTCGATCCAGACGCCCTCCGGGTCCCGCTCGACGAGCTTCAACCGGAGCTTTGCAATGTCGCCGGCGATGAGCGTGATGCAGGCGAACAATGTCGGATTCGACAGGACCGTCTCGGCCTGGATCTCCTCGTTGCGCTGCCACGCGCCGGTCGTCCACTCTCGAATGAGTGGCCACCAGCCACGCGATCCGGACACGCCAATACCGGACAGGACGGACTTCGTCTCTGCCTCGACGAGGGACTTCGTCTGAGCCTCAAGCGCCCTCGTGCGAGCGATGGTGAGGCCGAAGAGGTTCACTCGAAGAGGCCCGTGATCGTGTTGAGAATCATGTACGCCGTCGATACGCGGAGGGTGTTGGCCGCATTTCCTCCAGTCAGTTCATCGTCGGCTTGCCAAACTAGTTCGATCCCCTTGTTGATGTTGTACGACGCGAGATCGGCAAAACTGCTCAGGCTTCCAAGCGCCGCGTCGTAGTTCATTTGCGGCAAAATATCCACGAACGAGATCGCCGCGTTTCCCAACAAACCCGCCACTTGACCCCATGTCGATGAACTAAACACCGCAGCAAGTGGATTGCCGCCTCCGATCCATTTCAGTTCGAGCCTGTCACTGTCTGTCGTGATCCCGGCGTAGGCACCCGCGAGGGTGTTCGCGTAGAGCACCATCCGAGTCGGAAAGACGATCGTGTTAGCCCCACCAGCTGCCACGACCTGTGCAGGCGTTTGCGATAAATGCAGAATCTGCGCATCCGTCAGCGTCACCGTCGCTTGATGCACGAGCGATCCCCCACCCGCGAGCAACGCATCCAGCGCGGCTTCCTTCTCGGCGAATCGTTGCGCCGCCGCGAAGGCTCGCGCCGTCTCGAGCTGACTCATGTTCCACCAGTCGGCCATCAGTCCTCGTCGTGAAGGTCGGAGTTCTGATCGTCGTCGACAGGAATCTGCACGAGCGCAGGTTCGGCCACGACAGGAGGCGCAGCGACCATGTGCTTGGTGGTGTAGGTACGGCCGCGACGTTTCGGCGCTGGCGTTGGGTTCGCTGGCCGCTTGGCGAAGTCCACCGCACGCGACACCCGCATTTGGACCGCCTCGAGCGCCGACACCGCGAATACGTCACCAGAGGCGTACGGTGTGCCCTTGAACGTGAAATACCGACGGGCCTTCAGCCACACCATGCAGAGCACCTCAGAACGAAACAACGGACCGGCGGAGGCCCACCCTCCTCCGCCAGTCCGTTCAGGGCAGAGACGTTTACGACGCCGGGGCGCTCGGACCGTACGACGCCGTGTCGATCATCGCCACGGATTCCGCGCGGCGCTTCTTCCAGGTCACGAACCGTTCGGCGCGGATGCCGACGAGGTTGCGCTGCCAGAGGCTCACCGTCGGAGACGCACCGCCGCTCATGTCGAGCGTGGCCTGGTTGCTCGCATCCAGATCCACGCGGCCATCGTCGGCCACGAAGATCTCGTTCGCCGCCACGATGACGATCGTGCCGGACGGTACTGAACTCGACACGATCACGGGGAAGCCCATGAGCGTCCCTCCGGCCATGCTGAGGCCAGGGAACTCCAACTGCCCGAGCGCGTTGCGCAAGGTGCTGATCCCGCGTGCGAGCGCCGGCGTCATCAGGATCACCACGCTTTCGGTGCTCTGATCCGCGTTGTCGAACGTGGCGAGGGCCGTGTTCATGTCGAAGTAGAGATCCTCGGCCGTCGTGCCGCTCGCTGCGGGGGACGAGACGCCCTGCGTGATCGCCGCCGGACGGTTCGCCGTCGCCGTCACGGTGGAATCGAGGAACTGCCGATCCATGAACCGCACGATCTGATCGACGAGGTCCGTTCGAACGGCCTCTTCGGCATTCGGCGTGGACAGTCGGACGAGTTCCTGAGAGAGCACCACGATCCCGGCGATCTTGTGCTCGCCAACCGTCACCTCACCGAAGCCCAGATCGGACACCGGCTTGACAGCCCCTTCTCCGACCCAGTTCACCGTCGCGCCGTCCGTCTGCGACACCATCCGCACGTTGAACGGCACCCGACGCAGGCCAGCGAGGCGATCCATCACGGTCCGCGCCTTCAGGAGATCGATGAACTCGGAGGCGAGGTTGTTGGCGTATACCAACTGGTGGCCCCATGCCGGGCTGTTCTCGGTCGTGGTGCCTTCAACGGCCTTGCCGAAGACATGCTTCACGTAGGCCGCGACTTCCGGTGTCTGCCCCTCGAACCGCTTCGCGTAGGCGAGCGTGTCGGAGTAACTGCCACGGCCAGCCGCGACGGCCATCGCGTACCGTGTGAATCCGGTCCCCTTCGGTAGCGCCTTCACTTCGACCTTCGGGATCTGGCTCGGTGCGTGGATCGCCTGAGGGCGAGCGAACGACGTCGCGCCTACCGCGGAGGCCTGCACCCGCTGAGCGGACTCAAGGGTGCTCAGATCGTCGATCTGGCTCACGAGCGACTTCACCTTGATCTTGCAGGCGTCGCGCTCGGTTGTTTCGGCCGCGTCGAGGCCACCTTCGGCGTTGTCCTTGGTGATGAGTTCTTCGAGACGGGTATAACTCGACTGCAGTTCCGCCTTCGCGGAGTTCACTTGCTCGGAAATCGGTGTCATGGTTGCGTCCTTACGCAATCCCGAAGCGCCGGGGGTGATTGACGAAGAGACGCTGTTCCGAGTGCCTAACGCGGCGAGAACTAAAGCGTCTGAAGACTTGACGGATGAGATGCTGGCTTGTGCATTCATCGGGATCGTGACGGTGCTCGTTTCGAACCAGTTCCACTTGGCGAAGTGACGAGCGCCGCTCTTGATCGTCGGATGCTCAAGCGGCAACCATCCGATCGACAGGCCGCGCACGAGGCCAGACTTGATGAGTTGCCAGGCGTCCTCGATGAACGGCAGGACGCCCTTCTCGATCCTGGCGCGGATATGAATTCCTTTCGGGGTGACACGCGCCGACAGCACGTGCCCGATCGGCTTGTCTTGCTGGTGCTGCCAGAGCAGAGGCATCGGGAGGGAGAACTGCGCGCCCTCGGGGGCCATGACGTCGCCGCCACGGTCGAGCGCCGGCGTCGAGGCGAACCCCTCGATGATTCGCTGATCTGAATCGACGCTCTTGATCTCGAAGGTGCTGTACGCGCGCTCGGGTAGGAGCATGAGTCGGTTCTCATGCTCACGGCAGCGAGAGGAAGGCCTAATTGATTGCTACAACAAATCCCGCCGAATACGGGTGATCAGGAGGCTGCGCACGACGGACGCGATAGACTCGTCTCGCCTGAGTGCGGCTTTCGCGATTTGGTCATAGAGCGGCAGAGGCAGACGCGTCCGGACGGTTTCCGTTGGTGCAGCGACAGGGCGACCGCGCTTCTTCTGTAGGTTATCGTTGGTGTTCTTCACGCCCGGGCCCCCAGAATAACAACTTGATACTTCAGCTTCGGCGGTTCCTTCAGCCACAAGGCGAGGCCCATCGTTGCCGACTTGATCGGATCGATTCGCCCTCGCGACTTCTTTTTCGTGAAGAAGATGTTGTTCTTCCCGTCCGTTTGCTCGACGACATTCGAGGCCGCCCATGCTGTGACCGGACAGCCGTTCGCGTTGACGTTCGCCGCCAGAACTTCGGCCTTGAACCGCGACTCCGCGCTGCTCATGCCGGAATACGTCTGCGGAACTTCGAGGACTTGCTCACGAGTGAACCCGTCGAGCGTCGTCAACTGATCGATTAACGTGTCGGCGTGCCACGGATCGAACCCAATCACTTCGATGTCGAAGCGGCGCCGCTCACGGTCCAACACCTCGCGAATCACTTGGTGATCAACGCGGGTGCCTGGCGTCGTCAGAAGGTGCCCTTGCTGCACCCAGACGGGATACGGCGCCCGATCCCGGTGCGCTCTGTCGACGAGCGTCTCTTCAGGCGTCCAGATGTATTGCACGAGCGCGAACTGTGGCCGGCCTGGTGTCGGCGGGAACACGAACGACAGCGCGCACAAGTCGATCTTTGAGGCCAGGTCGATGCCGACATAACAGGATTCGTGCTCGAGCGAGGCGAGGAACACATCCCGCTCGAGGTTGGACTGGCCGTTCCGCCACCCGTCCATCGAGAGGCACGGCGCCGTAGCGTTCACCCAGATGTTCAGACGCTTCTGCTTGAACGTCGCCGCGGCCGCGGGGATGCCCTTCGCCTTCGTCGCCAGAGCGCGCATGTCGTCGGGATTGATCGACACGCGCCAGTTCGGGTTCGCCTTCTGCCAGGTCGACTCGGCAAGCCAGTCGTCGCCGTCGTCCGCGTGAGCAATAAACACGAAGAACGTCTCATCGACGAGCGCCTGCTCAAGCACCTTACAGGCGTAGTCGTGTTGGTCGCCGCACGGACTCACCGGGTCATCGCCGGCTGTGGTGATCTGAAAAAATATCGGCTGCCGACGCGCGCCGGTCGCGGTCTCCATGACGTCGATGAGCCGGCGATCCTTGTGCGCGTGGAACTCATCCACGCAGACCATGTGGGGGTTCAGACCATCGGTCGAGTCACCGTCGGCGCCGAGCGGTTGCAGCTTCTGCGACAACTCCAGACGATTCAGATTCGCGACGAACGACGTGATCTTTGCCTTCAGGTCTGACTGCTTCACGAGCTGGGTTGCATCGTTGAACACCAGCTTGGCCTGCTCTCGTTTCGTCGCGATACAGTAGCCTTCAGCGCCGGCTTCGCTGTCGTAGAACGTGCCGTAGAGCATCACGACGGCCGCCTCCAGGGTTTTCCCCTGCTTGCGCGGGAGCTCGTTGTAGGCCGTGCGGTACCGCCGCAGCCCGGTCGTGACGTGCAGCCAACCGAACAGGGACCCCAATCTGAACTTCTGATAGGGCTGAAGGACGATCCGCCGGCCCGCCCACTGTCCTTTGTAGTGCCGGAGCTGCTGCGCGAACCGGAAGAACCGACCCGCCCGGGTCGAATCGAATCGGTAGGGAAAATCAGGCGTCCCCTCACGCGCGCGGTCCCGGAAGTGACGCTCGCACGCGAGCCGGTGAAACTTGCCCGCCGGCACCAGGCCGTCGACGACCGCCTGGGCGTAGGCGTCAACCTCCTCTAGAGCTGTCGGGGGTTGCTTGTCGGCCATCTAACCTTCAGTGCGCGGTCTGCCCGAATGGGTCTTCGTCGAACTGATCGAACATGTTCGGCGTCTTGTCGACAGGCGGCGCGATCTCGCGGCCCATAGGGGAGAGACGGAACCGCATCATGCCGGCTTCGACGCGCTGCATCACGGCCGTCAAGCGGGTAAGCAACGGATGTGCGGCGAGGGCCCCAGTAGGCGTGTGGACAGTCAACCCGTCGTCATCAAGGGCCTGTTTCAACTTTCCCCTGAGCACGATGTTCTGGCAGAGGTCCCGCAGAGCCAGCCTAGTCGAGAGCGTCAGGGTCCCCTCCCTCTGCGCGATTGGCGCCAGCTCGTTCCAGACCGGCAGCTCGTCAAGGGTCAGACTGCCAGGAGGCTCCGGAATGGGCAAGGGCGGTGGTGGCGGCGCAACGGCTTCATTTTGATTGCCAGTTTGATTCTGGGCCTGATTTGATTTTTCAAAATCAGACGCGGCCGAACGCCTGGAGCCATGCAGAGTTCGAAGCGCCTTTTCCTTAGGTTTTGCGCCTGATCCGACACGCCGGCCCCCGCTGCCCTTACCACCCATAGAGACTCCTCAACTACCTGAAAACCTTTTGAAACCGGTCA
>Ga0137457_1000232_pt1 | contig 14504 bp, 9 predicted proteins | sample EasRivERMGT630_2_FD_102321 | JGI IMG/M metagenome (GOLD analysis project Ga0137457, IMG submission 102321) | Soil microbial communities from meander-bound floodplain in the East River, Colorado, USA - East River MetaG ERMGT630_2 | ecosystem: Environmental > Terrestrial > Soil > Floodplain ...
AATGAACCCTGTGAATATCGTCCTCGCCACGCTCGTGCTCGCCGCCTTCCAGGCCACGGGAAGAGTCTGTTCGAACTGCTCCGGCACGGGACGGGTCCCGTGCGCGGAGCACCGCTCGGTGGAGCTCGCGCGCGAGAGCAACGCGATCCTGTGCAGCTTCTATGCGGGGTGCACCAAGTGCGCGGCGACGGGCAGCGTCGATTGCGCGAGCTGCGGGACGGCGAACGCCGACGCCGATCGAGCCGCGCGCGAGCTGCGGTCGGCGGCCGCCAAGCGCTTCGCCGGGTTCGAGGGCGCGGCCGGGCGCCCGCTGCTGGCCGCGGCCAGCGCGCACTTCGACCTCGTGTGCGAGCTCGAGCCGATGCGGGCGCAGGGCAAGAAGCGCAGCCAGCACGAGCTCCTGCACCTCTACCTCGATCGCATGGAGCAGGCCTACCGGGACTATCTCTCTTTCTTCGCGCTCGGCGACAAGGACATCACGGCCCGCTCGCAGGTGTTCCTCTGGGCGACGAGGGCCGACCACGAGAAGGTCGGCCAGGCGCTGTGCGGGTACACGACGTTCGACGTCGAGTACAAGCGCGCCGTCGAGGCGATCACCTCGCTCTGGTTCGACGGCAAGAAGCTGAAGGAGGACGAGGCGCTCCACCACTGCGTCGTGCATCAGGTCGTCCACGGCCTGATGAACGCACAGCCGCCCGTGGCCTGGACGGGCAAGCTGCGCATGGGCTGGGCGGACGAGGGCCTCTCGCTGTGGTTCGAGGACCGATTGCTCGGCGCGCCGACCGGCTTCTGCTTCTGGCTCGACGAGGATCCCATGATGCGCGCCCCGATCCAGCGGCCGGCGGTCCACAAGCTGCTCGAGCCCGGCCGGACGCTCGACTTCGAGCGGCTGCTCACGCTCGATACCATCGACATGACGCGCGAGGAGCAGGCGCTCGGCTTCGCGCTGGTCGACTACCTCGCCGCGCGTGACGCGCCGCTCTTGAGGAGCCTGCTCGATCGCATGCGCGCCAGGACACCGTCGCGCGACGCGTTCAAGGAGATCTACGGGCTGACGCTCGAGGAGCTCGCGACCGCCTGGCGCGCATGGGTCACGGAGACCTACCCCGCGCGCTGAGTCGCCTCCGTCAAAGCCGCTTGATGACCGTGAGCAGCGTCGCGGCTCCGATGCCCGTCTCGGGGTCGGTCGCGGCGATGGTCACCGTGCCCGGGACGAGACCGCTGGCGAATCCGTGGCTGGAGGGAGCGTTGCTGATCGTGGCCACGGCGGTGTTCGAGGAGCTCCAGGTGACCGAGGCGGTGATGTCTTGCGTGCCGCCGTCGTTGAAGGTCCCGATCGCCGTGAACTGCTTGGTCCTGCCCTCGGCCACCACGGAGTTGGCCGGCGTGATCTGGATGGATAGCAGGACCGCCTTGACCGTGAGCGTGGTCGCGCCGCTGATGCCGCTCGCGACGTCCGTGGCGGTGATGGTCGTCGTGCCGACCCCGACGCCGCTCGCGAGCCCGTGGCTGCCCGGGGTGTTGCTGATCGTGGCGTCGGACGCTTCGGAGGAGCTCCAGGTGACCGCGTTCGTGAAGTCCTGGGTGGTCGCGTCGCTGTAGATCCCGGTGGCGCTGAATTGCCGGGTGGTGCCGAGCCCGATCGTCGGGCTGGCCGGCGACAGCGCGATCGAGATCAGAACCGGCGGCGTCACCGTGAGCGTGGTCGCGCCACTGACGCCGCTCTCGGGGTCGGTGGCGCTGATGCTCGTGACGCCCTGCGCGACGCTGGTCGCGAGCCCGTGGCTGCCAGGGGCGTTGCTGACCGTGGCGACGGACGGGCTCGAGGAGCTCCAGGTGACCGAGTCGGTCAGCTCCAGCGTGGAGGCGTCGCTGTAGGTCCCGAGCGCGGTGAACTGCTGCGTGAACCCGAGCGCGATCGAGGGCTCGTCCGGCGTCACCTCGATCGCGAGCAAGATCGCGGGCGTCACCGTCAGCGTGGTCGCGCCGCCGATCCCGTTCTCGGGATCGGCGGCGGCGATGGTCGTGACGCCGACCGCGACGCTGGTCGCGAGGCCACGGCTGCCCGGGACATTGCTGACCGTGGCCACGGCGTCGACCAGGGAAGTCCAGGTGACCGAGCCGGTCAGGTCCTGGGTGGTGGCATCGCTGTAGAAACCCGTGGCCGTGAACTGCTGGGTGAACCCGAGCGCGATCGAAGGGTCGGCGGGGGTCACCTCGATCGAGAGCAGTTCCGCGGGCGTCACCGTCAGCGCGGTCGCGTCGCTGACGCCGCTCCCGGAGTCGGTGGCGGCGATCATCGTTTCACCTTCCGCGAAGCTGGTCGCGAGCCCCTGGCTGCCCGGAGCGTTGCTGACGCTGGCCACGGCCGGGTTCGAGGAGCTCCACGTCACCACGCCCGTCAGATCCTGCGAGGTGGCATCGCTGTAGGTTCCGGTGGCCGTGAACTGCTGGGTGAACCCGAGCGCGATCGAGGGCTCGACGGGCGTCACCTGGAGCGAGACCAGGATCGCGGGCGTGACCGTGAGGGTGGTCGCGCCGCTGATCCCGCTCTCGGGCTCCAGGGCAGCGATGGTCGTGGCCCCGACCGAGATGCTGGTCGCGAGGCCCTGGCTGCCCGGGGCGTTGCTGATCGCTGCCTCGACCGGGTTCGAGGAGCTCCATGTCACGACGCCCGTCAAGTCCTGGGTGGTGGAATCGGTGTAGATCCCGATCGCCGTGAACTGCTGCTGCGTGCCCAGCGGAATCGATGGATTGGTCGGCGTCACCTCGATCGAGAGCAAGACCGCGGGCGTGACCGTCAGCGTGGTCGCACCGCTGACCCCGCTCGCGGGCTCCAAAGCCGCGATGGTCGTGACACCGACCGAGAGGCTGGTCGCGAGGCCGTGGCTGCCCGGGGCGTTGCTGATCGCGGCCACGGCCGGGAGCGAGGAGCTCCATGTCACGACGCCCGTCAGGTCCTGGGTGGTGGAATCGGTGTAGATCCCGATCGCCGTGAACTGCTGCTGCGTCCCGAGCGCGATCGACCCGTTGGTCGGCGTCACGTCGATGGCGGTCAAGACCGCGGGCGTGACCGTCAGCGTGGTCATGCCGCTGATGCCGCTCACCGAGGCGGCGATGGTCGTGCTGCCGAGCACGACACCGGTCGCGAGTCCTCGGTCCTTCGGGGCATTGCTCACGCCTGCCACGGACGGATCCGAGGAGCTCCAGGTGGCCAGCTGGGTCACGTCCTGGTGGGCGCCATCGCTGAAGATGCCAATGGCCGTGAACTGCAGGCTCGTCCCGAGCGCGATCGAGGGGCTGGCCGGTGTCACCTCGATGGACACCAGGACCGCGGGCGTGACCGTGAGCGTGGTCACACCGCTGAGGCCGCTCCCCCCATCGGCGGCGGCGATGGTCGTGGTGCCCACCGCGACGCTGCTCGCGAATCCTCGCTCGCCCGGAGCATTGCTCACCACGGCCACGGAAGCGTCCGAGGAACTCCAGGTGAGCGTGTCCGTCAGGTCCTGGTGGGTGCCATCGCTGTAGATCCCGATGGCCGTGAACTGCTGGCTCGTCCCGAGCGCGATCGAGGGGTTGGTCGGCGTCACCTCGATCGAGAGCAAGACCGCGGGCGTGATCGCGAGCGTGGTCGCACCGCTGATGCCGGTCCCCGCATCGGTGGCGGAAATGGTCGTGGTGCCCACCGCGACGCTGCTCGCGAGCCCACGACTGCCCGAGGCATTGCTCACCACGGCCACGGAAGCGTCCGAGGAACTCCACGTGACCGTGCCGGTCAGGTCCTGGATGGTGCCATTGCTGAACGTACCCATGGCCGTGAACTGCTGGCCCGTCCCGAGCGCGATCGAGGGGTTCGTGGGCGTCACGGCGAGCGACGTCAGGACCGGCACCTCGACCACGAAGCTCAGGGCGTCACTGGCGCTGTGAACCTGCGGGCTTACGAAGCAGGTGACCACTCCCGGGCACCCCGGCGGATTGGTCCACACGAACTGGGCGAAGAGGAACGGATCTCCGTCCGGCACGCTCGGGACCTGGACCTCCGCGTAGCCACTGTGGGTAGCGTGCGCGGGAAAGGCTCCGATCAAGGATGCCGGCGTCGTGTCCACCAAGGAGAGGAAGTCGCCATTGCAGGTCCCACCCAGGTCCTGGACCCGCGACAGGTAGAGGACGCCCTCGGCCAGGGGCGGAGCGTTGGTGCAGGTGAGGAGCAGGCTCTCCCCGCTCCGCGCCGGACCGGTGACTCCGATCGAGATCGGCCCCCGGCAGGCCTGAGTCGACACACCGTAGCGCGTGACGCCCCAGGTCGGATCGAAGCCGTGCACGTCGCGCAGCGACTTGAAGGCGCGCCGGGCCTGCGCGATCAGGGCCAGCGCCGTGCCCGACTGCTGCCGGAAGAACGCGAGCTCGGGGTGATCGAGCGTGGTCTTGGTGACGATGTCGCACCAGAGCATCCAGTACTCGGCGGCGAGGGGATCCACGACCGGCTTGTCGTCGACGATGACGTAGATGGCCCCCGTGTGCGCGGTCTGCGTGCCGAGTCGCACGGCCACCCAGGAGCTCTCCGGGAAGAAGACGTCGTCGAACGTGACCAGGACGTTCCCGCTGCCCGAGAGTGCGACGGTGCGAGAGTCCCGAACCTCGCCGTCGACGACCAGGTCGATGCTGTCGTTGATCGGACCGACGACCTTCAGCTCCACGCTCGCCGTGCTGCGCGCATGCGGGGTAAAGAGCCTCACCATTCCTCCCGCCTCGACCCCGCCGAGCGTCAGCCGCAGGAACTTGCCCGGCCCGGTGGCGATCGACGTGCGTCCGGCCGCCAGGCCCTTCGTCCATGCGTCGTAGGTCAGGTTCGCGCCCGTGTGGACGTAGGTCCGGACGTACTCCGCGCTCGTACCGTAGTTCAAGCAGGCCCTGTCCGTCCCGCCGGCCAGAGTGACGCGGACGCCCGCCGAGAGGAGCTTGTAGTACAGCTCCGTCCAGTGGCCCGGAGGGCTCACGTTCACGGGCAGCTCCTCCCCCATGATCACGGTCTCGACGAACTGCACGTTGCCGAGGGCCGCGTCCATCGCGCCGAGCAGCGGGTAGAACGCCCGGACGGCGCCGATGGGATAACCGATCCCCATCAACTTGGGGACGTCCGGAACGGCCAGTCTCTGGGCCGGGTCGAGGTAAGCGGCGTCGGTCGTGAAGCCGCTGGCGAGGAGACTCGCGTTCCAGTCGTAGCCGAGTGGATGGTAGGTCCCGATCGTCCACACGGTGTGCGCGTAGCCGCAGACCGCCGCGGGTGCAGTCAGGAAGCGCTGCGCGATCAAGGCGTTGAGCCAGCCCGTTCCATCGCCTCCCAGACCGAGCCCGGGCATGTCGGCACAGGCGCCGTCGATCACGAAGCCCCGCGCGATGCGCGCCTGCTCGGGGCCGATGTTCAGCCCGATCAGATGCCCCCAGCGGGCGCAGCTCAGATAGGAAGTCTCGACCCCGTACTGCAGGAGGCGCGTCTGGTTCGAGAGCGGATCGAGGCCCCCCGTGACATTGCAGATGAACTCGGTGTACGGGACCCCCGTGTAGTTCCAGATCAGGACGTTCGCGACGTTGAGGTCCTCGGCGTCCATGCGTTCGCGGATCTCACTGAGCGGGTGAACGGTGGAGTCGCAGTGCTGGATGTGCTCGTGCGTGTCCCCGCTGAACCAGCCCGGCACGTACGAGACGGGGGGAGGATCCGGTGCAATGCGCTCGGCATGCTTTTGGCGCTGGGCCGACGCGCTCCCGGTGGCGCAAATGGCCAGGACCAGCAGGCAGCGAAGGGTCCGGACCGCGCTCGCAGCGAGCGCGGAGTGATCCTGGTGATGCACTTTGGTGGCGCCTCTCGTCCCTGATCCCCTGTGACGGCACGACGTCGACCCGCCGCGTGATAGGCGGATCCATCGGCCCTTTCCGGGGTGATGGCGTTCGGATCCTAGTGACGGCTCGAGCCGTCCGATAGTTCGTTCCGCCCGGAACTTTTCCTTTCGGCGCGCCCGTCCGCGGCGTCGATCGACCCTCTCCTACGCCAGTGCCGAGAGCGGGCGCGGCTCCCTCAGCTCCGCGCGGAAGAGGCCGCGAGCGCCTCCCGCAAGGGCGCGAGCCCGTCGGCGTAGCGGCGCCAGCGGCCGATCGAGCTCGCATCGACAGGAGCGCGCACGCGCCACGCGCTGGCGGTATGGACCGCGCCGCCGCTCGCCCGCGACAGGCAGCGCGGGTCCCACCCGAGACCCGCGAAGCGCACGAGCTCGCGCGCGCCGCCTTCGAAGTCGCTCACCAGCTCCTCGTAGTCGAGCTCGAGCATCTGCAGGGGCAGGCACGCGCGCCAGTGCTCCGCCAACCGATGGTAGGCACGGATGACGCGCGCGATGTGCTCGAGGTCGTAGCTGAAGCCCAGCGCGTCGCCCTCGAAGAGCTGGCAGTAGAGCGAGAGCGCGGTGTCCAGCGGGTCGCGCCGGCAGTGCACGACGCGCGCGTTCGCGAACAGCATGGCGATCAGCCCGAGGTGCACGTAGTTGCCCGGCAGCTTGTCGGTCGCGCGCCGTGCGCCGCGCGGCAGATCGATCGCGCGGAGATAGGACTCGGCGGCCGAGTGGCGTTCCTCGAGCGGGATCGCGCGCGCCGTGGCGGGGAAGCCCGCGCGCCAGCTCCGCGCCAGCCGGGCGATCTCCCGGCGCTCGCCGCGCGCCGCGACCTCCGGGTGCGCGGCCAGGATCGACTCGACCAGGGTCGTGCCCGAGCGCGGCAGGCCGACGACGAAGATCGGGGCATCGCTCGCGTGGGCGGGGCGGAGCTGGCGGAAGAACCCGACGTCGAAGGTCTGCACGATGAGCTCGAGCTCGCGTTCGTGCCCGGCGGGATCGAAGCGCGGGACGAGCGCGCGCTTGGCGCGGTTGCCGCGCTCGAAGTGCTCGAAGGCCTGCGCGAATCGTCCATCGCGCTCGAGCGCGTAACCGAGGCCGAAGTGCGCCTCGACTCGCTCGGCTGCCGGCGTGTCGGGCGCCGCCGCGAGGGCCTCGAGCGGAGCCCGGTCGACCAGACGTCCCACGCGGGCCAGGAGATAGTGCGGGCGGGCGAGACGCGGGGCGACCTCGGCGGCTCGGCGCCAGTGCTCGGCCGCGGCCTCGAGCTTGCCCTCGATCTCGTCCAGGCGCCCCAGGTTCACGAGGGCGTGCGCCTCGACTGCGTACGTCCCGATGCTGCCCAGCGCCAGCGCGCGCTCGAAGGCCGCGCGCGCGTCCGCCAGCCGGCCCTCGTCGAGCAACGCCTTCCCGAGGTTGTAGGCGAGCTGGCCCAGGCCCGGCTCGAGGGCGCAGGCACGCTCGAGCGCCACGATGGCCGCCGCGCGCTCGCCCGCCGCGAGCAGCGCGTTGCCGAGGTTGCCGACGAGGCCGGCGTGATCCGGTGCGAGCCGCACGGCCTCGCGCAACACCCGGGCCGCCTCGTGCGCCTTGCCCGCACGGCGCAGCTCGAGCGCGTGCCGGCCCAGCTCGCCGGCGCGCTGCGCAATTGCTTCGGACTGCCGGGAGCGCACGCCGCGCTGATCGGCCGCCGACAGGGTTTCCATGAGCAGGACCCTCGACACGCGGGCGGGAACTCTCTTCGTGCTCCGGAACGCGAGCGTTCGCCCCGTCCTGCGAGGTCCCTCTGGGGTAGTCTTCGAGGACGGCTCTCGGGAGAAGGGGAAGGGGGGGAACTCGATGAAGGCGGCGCTCTACAAGGGATTGACCCACGTGCTCGCCCGGGCGTTGCGCACGCCCCCCTACCTGATCCTGTTCGTGAGCGACTCGTGCTGGATGAAGTGCCGGCACTGCTGGTTCAGCGAGGACTGGAAGGCCGCCAACCTGAAGCGCAAGACGGGGGCGGCCGGGGCCGGGCTCAACGATCGCAGCGAGCTCGTCCGCACGCACCACGTCGACTACACGCCGCTCAGCCTGGACGAGATCGAGCGCCTGGCCGCGTCGATGCCGCGCGTGGTCTTCCTCACGCTCACGGGCGGCGAGGCCTTCATGCGCAAGGACATCGTGGACATCGTCGACGTCTTCGCGCGGCGCACGAAGCTGTGGCGCTACCAGATCCCGACCTCCGGCTTCGTGACCGACATGATCGTCGAGAAGGCGGCCCGCATGCTGGAGCGGCACCCGTCCATCCCGTTCCGGGTCGACGTGTCGCTCGACGGCACCGAGGAGACCCACGAGCGCATCCGCAACGTGGCCGGCGGCTTCGCGCGCGCGTGCGCGACGGTGCGCGAGCTCGTGCGCCTGCGCGAGCGGTACGCGAACCTCGACGTGGGGATCATCACCACGATCTCCAAGGAGAACCAGCACGAGGTCGAGGCCATCGCCAAGGTCGCCGAGGAGCTGAATCCCGCGGGCGAGTGGATGGTCAACGTCACGCGCGGCAAGCCGCGCGATCCCGCCGCCCTCGAGGTCGATCCGGGCAACTACCTTTTCGCCCACAAGCTGATCAGGCGCCGCATCGAGGAGCGCCGCTACCGCGGCCACGGCGGCCACGTCACGGGGCCCTGGCTGACGGCCAAGAACGCCACGCGCCGGCGCATGATCCACGACACGCTCACGGGCCGCCGCCAGGGTGGCGGTTGCTCCGCGGGCGCGCTCTCGGGCGTGATCTACAGCGACGGCAGCGTGCGCCCGTGCGAGCTCCTGGACCAGACCATCGGCAACGTGCGCGACTTCGACTGCGACCTCTCCGAGCTGTGGGCCTCGCCCGAGGCCGACAAGATCCGGCGCTGGATCCAGGACACGCGCTGCATCTGCACGCAGGAGTGCTTCCTCTCGATGGACATCCTGATCCAGCCCGGGCGCTGGCCGCAGCTCCTCGGCGAGAGGCTGAAGCTCCTGGGGGCGGACCGCGATCTCGGGAAGCCCTCCAAGGCCGCCTGAGGCAGTCTCGAGGTCCCATGGAGCCCTTCACGGTCGTGGGACTCGGCGCCCTGGCCGTGGCCTTGCCACCGGCCGTCGTGCTCGCGCTGGAGTGCGCCTTCGCCGCGCTCCCGACGCCGCGCGCGCCGTGGAAGCACGCGCGCCGGCCGCGCCTGGCCGTGCTCGTGCCGGCTCACGACGAGGAGGCGCTCCTGCCGCGCGCGCTGCGTTCGGTCCGAGATCAGCTCGCGCCCGGCGATCGCCTGCTGGTCGTCGCGCACAACTGCCGCGACGCGACGGCCTCGCTCGCCCGCGCGCTCGGCGCCGAGGTGATCGAGCCGCGGGACTCGGGCTCGCGCGGCAAGTCGGACGCCGTGCTGGCCGGCCTCGCGCACCTCGCAGCCGGAGCTCCCCCCGAGATCGTGGTGATCCTGGACGCGGATGGGGTCCTGCGCCGCGGCAGCCTCGATGCGCTGGCGCGCGCGGCCGCCTTCCATGGCAGCCCGGTCCAGGCCGAGTACGTCTTCCGGGCGCCGCGCGGCAGCGGCGGCCGCGCCGAGGTTTCGCGCTTCTCGATCCTGCTCAAGAACGTGGTGCGCGCGCGCGGCTTGCACCGTCTCGGGCTCGGATGCCTGGTGACGGGCAGCGGTTTTGCGTTTCCTCTCCAGGCGCTGCTCGGCGTCCCACAGGGCGATGGCTCGATCGCCGAGGACACCCAGCTCGCCCTCGATCTCGCGCGCCGGCGCAGGCCCTGTCGCTTCGTGCCCGAGGCACGCGTGACGAGCGAGCTCCCGCTCCTCCGCACCCACGCGGCGCGCCAGCACCGGCGCTGGGAGCACGGCCATCTCGATCTCGTCCGGCGCTCGCCGGCGCTCCTGCTCGAGTCCCTCGCGCGCCGCAACGCGGCCCTGTTCACCCTGGCCATCGAGGTCGCGGTCCCGCCGCTCGGAGTGCTGTGCGGAGCCCTTGTTCTCGCGAGCGCGTGCTTCGCCGCCTCTCCCGCGGCCGGTTTGGCGCGCGCCGGCCTCGTGCTCGCGCTCGGCGCTCTGGCCGCGCTGATCGCCGTGCTGGGTGCGACCGCCGTGCGCGAGCTCGGCCCGCGCCGCGCCTTGCGGATCGTCCGCGGCCTCGGCGCCTATGTGCTCTGGAAGCTCCCGGTGCTCGCGGACTACGCCGCGGACCGCGAGCGCTCCTGGACCAGGACGCCGCGCGACCTCGACGCGCGCCGGCCGAGCGCCTCGATGACGGCCGCGGCGAGCACAGGCGGATCGCGCAGGACGTAGCGCTCGAGATAGCGCCGCGGCGCGGCCAGGAGCTGGAACAAGGACTCCAGCGCGCCGGCTCGCATCCAGCGCGGCGCGCGCGGCAGATCGCCCGCCAGGACGTCGAGCACGCTCCCGACGCCGATCCCGACGGTGATCCCGAGGGGCGCGAGGTTGCGCTCCAGCCACAGCTCCTGCTTCGGGCATCCGAGCCCCACGAAGACGAAGTGCGGCGCGAAGGCGCGGAAGCGTTTCTCGAGCCTGGTGGCGTGCTCAGGCACTCCGTCCGTCCCGAACCATCCGCCGTGCTCGCCGGCGACGACCAGGCCTGGATGGCGCATCTCAAGGCGATGAGCGGCACGCGCGGCGACCCCTGGCGCCGCTCCCAGCAGCAGTACGCGCTTGCCGGTCTCCACGGCCAGTGCACAACAGTCGTCGACGAGATCGTGCCCGGTGATCTGCTCGGGCGGCGCCGCGCCGCCCACGCGCACTACGAGCTGAAGGAGCTTGCCGTCGCACAGAGCGAGGTCGGCGCTCTCGAGCGCCGCCGCCAGGCGCGGGTCGCGCCGCGCCAGGCGGATGAAGTCGAGGTTGACGGTCGCGATGCGGAGCGGCGCCCCGTCGATCAGGCTCGCGATCACGCGCTCCATCGCGGCCTTGCGATCGAGCGGGTCGAGACGCACCCCCAGGACGCGCGAGCTCGCCGGATCCATCACACGGCCCCGGATCGCGTCCATCGCGCCGTCTCCGCCTTCGCGGTAACGAGCAGCCGGCCCTCCAGCCGCTCCACGTACTCGACCGCCGAGATGGGCTCGACCGGTTGCGCGAGGAAGTCCTCCAGCAGGCGCAGGTTCGCGCGATAGCGCCAGAACGGATCCCGTGGATACAGACGCTGGTGCCAGGGGCGATCGTCCAGCCGCGCGGTGCGACGCGTGAACTCGTAGGAGTGGAAGAGATAGACGAGCGCGCCTCCGCGCAGGCGGGCCTCGAGCGCGAGGAAGCCGGCGAACCCGGCGAAGGGCCACGCTCCGGCGAGATACCGCACGCCGGAGGCGAGCGGCGCCCCGAGTGCGCTCGTGGGCACGACCCACAGCGGGAACGTCCCGCGGCGGAAGGGCGAGTCCCAGCTCGGCCGGTAGGGCGTGCGGGGGGCGAGGAGCCAGCCGCGCGCGAAGCTCCGGCACGCGAAGGCGTCGAGACGCCCCGAGCAGACCGAGAAGTCCGCGAGGTAGCCCTCGGCGAGGAGCGCCTGCTGCGTCGCGGCCGAGGTCTCCATGCGCGGCCCGCGGAAGCTGCGCGGCCGCGAGCCCAGCGCGCGCTCGATGCGCTCCGAGGCCTCGGCGATCCAGGCCCGCGCGGTGGCGAGGCGAGCGCGGCGGTAGTCCTCCTGCAGCGCGTGATCGAGCCCGTGGCAGCCGATCTCGTGCCCCTGGTCGAGCCACGCGCGCAGCTCCTCGGCGAAGAGCTCGGCGGCCTCGGCCGTGGCGAACACCGTCGAGCGGGCGCCGAGCGCCCCGAGGTCCTCTCGCAGCTTCACGAGCACGTCGAGCTGCTCCTCGAGGTCGTGATCACGCGCGAGCTCGAGGTCGAGCGTGATCAGGAGCGGAAGCGGCGCATCCATGCGTCCGTTCACGCGGCGCCGAGTCGCTCCCGCGCACGCGCCGCCGCCCAGACGAGCGCGGGGAACGAGACCAGCGAGCGCGGCGCGAGGCGGCGCGGCTCGAGTGCCATGCGGAACATCCACTCCATGCGCGCGCGGCGCATCCACAGCGGCGCGCGCGGCCGCACTCCGGCGACGAAGTCGAACAGGCCGCCGACGTTCCACACGACGCCGACCCCGAGCTCGTCCGCCCAGCGCACCGAGAAGTCCTCCTGGAACGGACAGCCCCGGCCCTGCACGAGGAGCGCGGCGCCGGACGCGCGGACCGCGCGCACCACCTGCGCCTCGCCACCTGCCGTCAGGTAGCCATGGTGCGCTCCCGCGATCTCGAGGCCCGGGTGTAGCGCTCGTATCCGCGCGACCGACCGGTCGAGGACGGAGGGCTGTCCACCCAGCAGGTACACGGGGACGTCGAGCTCCGCGCAGCGCCAGAAGACGTCCGACGCCATGTCCGTGCCGTTCGCGTCGCGACGCCAGCCGAGGCCGGACGCGTGCGCCACGGCCTTCATCCCGATGCCCTCGAGGAGGAGCCTCCCCCTCGACGCGAGCTTGTGGAGGAGCTCCGGACGGTTGCGCAGGAGATGCAGGTTGTGCGCGTTCGCGTGCACGACAGGCATGGCATCGCGCCGGCCGGAAGCGACCTCGCGCATCAGCCAGCCGGTGGCCTCGGACACGTCCATCGAGTGGAGCGTCGTGCCGAGGAGGGCGAACTCCTCCTGCCGCTCTCGCTGGCGCCGCTCCGGTCGCGGTCGGTACACGGCGCGGTCGGGTACGAGGAGGGTCGCGGAGCTCCCGCCTGCAGTTCTTTCCCCCCGGTTTCCCCCGCTCAAAGCCTCCAGTCCCCTCCGTGAACTCTACCCCACTTTTCCCGTGACGCGCGAGTCACGTCGCACGAATCTGTCCGCGACGAAGGAGCAGTAGAAGGAGAGCGGCAGGACCACTTCCGAGCGGAGCTTCTTGCGCGGCTCCTGCAGGAAGCGGTGCAGCCACTCCAGGCCCGCGCGCTGCATCCACACGGGCGCGCGCCGGGCTGCGCCACAGAAGAAATCGAACGTCCCTCCGAGCCCCGCGACGAAGGGCACGCCGCCCAGCGCGGCGCGATGCTCGAAGAGGAAGCGCTCCTCCATCGGCGTCGGCAGGCCGGTCAGGAGCAGGTCGGGCCGGAAGGAAAGGATGCGCTCCACGAGCGCGAGCTCGCCGGCTCGTTCCTCCGGAAGGACGAAGCCGGCCGGGGTGGCGCCGGGTGCGAGCCTCCCGATCGCCGCGAGGGTCGGCTCCAGCCGCACGGGGCGGCCGACGAGCACGGCCAGCCTCCAGCCCGCGTCCCCCGCGCGCGGCAGGAGCCGCGCGCAGAGGTCGGGACCGGTGATCCGTTCCGGGACGGCGCGGCCGGAGAGGCGCGAGAGCCACACCAGCGTCTGCCCGTCCGCGCAGCAGAGCTCGCAGGCGAGGACCTGCAGCGCGAGCTCGACCGAGGTGCGCATCCAGGCGAGCTGGGCCGCGTCGACCAGCGCCAGGCGCAGGTGAGCGCGCTCCGTCACCGCGCGCTCGACGAGCTCCAGGAGCTCGTCCATCCGGATGCGTGCGAGCGGGCAGCCGCCGATCCAGGTCACGCCGAGGCCGGAACGCGAAGGCGTCATCCACAAAGATAGCTCCTCGTGGAGCGCCGGGCTCCAGCCCGGCCCCGGGTCCGCCACGCTCCAGCGTGGCCCTGGCACCGGCGAGCTGGAGCCCGGCGCTCCCGCTTCAGCCCGTCCACGGCGTCATGCCGCCGGCGGTTCCTCGCGCTCGAAGCTCGAGAGCTCCGCGAGGTGGCCCGTCGCCGAGCGCAGTGACCGGCCCGAGAGAGAATCCACCAGCCTGCGGGCCCACGGCGAGAGGTCGGAGCGCTCGACGTACTTCCTGGACCACGCCTGTCCGAGCGCGAGCACGACCAGCCCGATGACCAGGTTCATGGCGAGATACGGGAGATCGACGCGGGCGAGCGCGTCGACGCCGGTCAGGGCCTCGAACAGCACCAGCACGGCGGGGAGCCACAGCAAGACCCCGCCGAGCAACGCCCACTTGAAGGCGTGGTACTCCACGAGCTTCAGGTGCTCGACCTCGCGCTGGAGCGCCGTCACCGGCCCGTCGTAGTCGAGCTGCAGGCCGTTCACCAGGAGGTACGCGGTCAGCGCGGTGATCCCGGCGGTGAACAACGCCAGGGCTCCGGCCACCACGACGTAGCGCGGCTCGGCGACGTGCGCGACGAGGACGGGCACCACCGCGAGCATCGCCGCGATGCCCAGCGCGACTTCCAGCGCTCTCCACAGGACGTAGGGCGCCAGCGCGAAACGGACCTTGCGCAGCATCACCTCGCGCAAGAGCCGCTCGTCGATGGCGAGGCTCCGCTCCAGGGTCTTGCCGTGCGCGGCCCAGGCTTCCTTCAGGTCATCGAGCTGCATGTGGTCGTTCCTTCCTGTCCGAGCGCGCGCGTTCCTCGAACGCGAGGCGCAACCTCTCCTTGATGCGTCCGAGCTTCGTGCCCACGTTGGACACGGAGATGCCGAGCACGTCCGCGATGGACGCGTGGTCGTTCCCGTCGAGGTAGAGCAGGACGAGCGCCTTGTCGAGCGCGCCCAGGGCGTCGACGCAGCGCAACAGGAGCTGGACGTCCTCGCCGGGCTCGACGGCCTCGGCGAC
>Ga0137457_1000233_pt1 | contig 14501 bp, 11 predicted proteins | sample EasRivERMGT630_2_FD_102321 | JGI IMG/M metagenome (GOLD analysis project Ga0137457, IMG submission 102321) | Soil microbial communities from meander-bound floodplain in the East River, Colorado, USA - East River MetaG ERMGT630_2 | ecosystem: Environmental > Terrestrial > Soil > Floodplain ...
AGCTGACGAAGCTGGCGCGGATCTCGCCCAGCCTGGCCAGCTTCGCGTCGACGGCGCTGTTCGGGCTGCCGCTCGCCTTCTGGGTCTGGCGCAGCACGGTCTCGCCGCTGCGCGCCGGCGCCGCGCCCAGCCCGGATCATCCATGAGCCCTCGGCTGCAACGTCGCGACTGGCCGCATCTGCAGCGCTTCGCTCCCTGCGAGGCCTCAACGACCTACAAGAGGTCGTCTCCGGTGCTCTCGGTCGCGAATCGCTGCATCTGCGGCCATTCGCGACGTTTCGCTCGAGGCCTCATGGATGACCCGGGCTAGATCATGGGCAACTACGGCTTCGTGGTCGACGTGGTGATGGCGGGCTGGTATCCGCTGTGCTTCACGCTGTTCATGCTGCTCCCGCCGGCGCGCGCCGTGGCGGTCGGGCTGGTGACGGGCTTCCTGCTCCTGCCCAACGTGGCCTACGACCTGCCGGGCATTCCCAACTACGACAAGGGCCTGGCGATCGTGCTCGGGATCGGCGCGGCCGCGATGCTGTGCGACTCCTCGCGCTTCCTGGCCTTCCGGCCGCGTGCGATCGACCTGCCGCTCGTGCTCCTGTGCGTGGCGCCGTTCTTCTCGGCGCTCGTGAACGGCTATGGCGCCTACCGCGGCGCGTCGAATGCCTTCGACTTCCTCGTGCGCTGGGCCCTGCCCTGGTTCCTCGGGCGCATCTACTTCGCCGACTTCGAGGCGCAGAAGTACCTGGCCCTGGCCGTGATCGTGGGCGCGCTCGTGTACGTGCCCTTCGCGCTGTGGGAGGTGAAGATGAGCCCGCAGCTCCACCGCGAGTTCTACGGGGTCATGCTGCGCTCGTTCAAGCACGCGCGGCGCTCCTTCGGGCTGTGGCGCCCGAACGTGTTCGTCTCGCACGGACTCGCCTACGCGCTCTTCAACTCGCTGGCGGCGCTGTGCGCCTTCTGGCTGTGGCACACGCGGGCAGTGCGGCACGTGTGGGCCTTCCCGATGGGCTTCGTGGTCGCGGTGCTGGTCTTCATGACGTTCGCGGCGCAGTCCTCGAACGCGATCCTCCTCCTGGCGCTCGGCATCGCATGCATGCTCCTGGCGTCGCGTCACCGCCTGGCGTTCCCCTTGCTCCTGTTCATGCTCGTGCCGCCGGTGTACGTCAGCCTGCGCCAGGGCCTGCGCTGGGATGGGGAGGAGCTGGTCGCCGTGGCCGAGTCGATCTTCGGCAAGAATCGCGCGATCTCGCTGAACGTTCGCATCGAGAACGAGAAGCTGCTGCGCGACAAGATCCTGGAGAAGCCCTGGTTCGGTTACGACGACTTCAAGGACTTCACCGGCAACAAGGGGCGCGAGGCCGAGAAGGAAGAGGCGGGCTCGGCCGTCCTGGTCGACAGCCGCTGGCTCCTGTACCTCGGTCTGTACGGCGTCTTCGCGCTGGTCGGGCTGTGGGGCATGCAGCTCCTGCCGCCGTTCCTCCTGTGGCGCAAGCTGCCGCCCGAGCACTGGAACCATCCGGCGCTGGCCGCGGCCACGGTGCTCGGGGTGGCGTCGCTGCTCATCACCCTCGACGGTCTGCTCAATTCCTTCGAGATCCAGGCCTTCACCGCCGGCGCGGGCGGCGTGGCGCACCTCCTCGGGACGAAGGAAGGACGGCGACTATGGCAAGCATGAGCAACGATCGCGCGACGATTCGCGCGCCGGACGTTCCCTCGGCCAGCGCGCAGGACGAGCCCTTCTTCCTGGTGGGCTCGGAGCGCTCCGGCACCACGCTCTTGCGCCTGATGCTCGCGCACCACGGCCGCATCGAGTGCGCGCCGGAGTTCGAGTTCCTGGTCGAGCAGGTGCCCGAGGCGGGCTGGCCGGCGCTCGAAGACTACTACGAGTGGCTCGACACGAACCGCATCTTCGTGCCCCACGCGTTCGCCATCGATCGCGCGCTCGACTACCCTGCGCTGACGAAGAGCTTCGTCGCGCAGTACTGCCGCCGCTCCGCGAAGCCCATCCACGGCGCGACGTGCCACAAGCACTTCGACCGCCTGCTGCGCATCTGGCCGCGCGCGCGCCTGGTGCACCTCCTGCGCGACGGGCGCGACGTGGCGCGCTCGTGCATCGGCATGGGCTGGGCCGGCAACGTGTGGCACGGCGCCCAGCGCTGGATCGAGGCCGAGGAGCTGTGGGCCGCGCTCGTGCCGGTCCTGCCGCCGGCGCAGCGCTTCGAGCTGCGCTACGAGGACCTGATCCGCCGGCCGGAGCAGGAGCTCGCGCGCCTGTGCGCCTTCCTGGGCACGGACTTCGACCCGGCCATGCTCGACTACTCGCGCGACTCGAGCTACGAGCGCCCCGACCCGAAGCTGATCGGGCAGTGGCGGAAGAAGCTCACTCCGGCCGAGCTGGCGCTCCTGGAAGCGCGCATCGGGCCGATGCTGCGCGCGCGCGGCTACGAGGAGAGCGGCGTGCCCGCGGCGCGCGTCGGAGCCTGGCGGCGCTTCGTGCTCGCGCTCGAGGACCGCCGCGGGCGCTTCCGCTTCCGACGCGAGCGCTACGGGCTCGCTCACGTCCTCGCCGTGCGACTCGCGCGCACGCTCGGGCTGAGGAGCTGGTCGAAGCGGCTCCTCCGCGAGCAGAACCGGATCGACGACCGCCATCTGGCATGAGCCCGCTCGACCTCGCGGCCAGGGTCGCCGGTGCTCTCGCGCTCGTGCCGTGCGCGATCCTGGCGCTCGAGTGCCTGGCGGCCTGCCTGCCGCGCCGGCGCGACCGCTTCGCGGTGGTGCGCGTGCCGCGCACGGTCGTGCTCGTCCCGGCGCACGACGAGGAGGACTGCCTGCCTGCGGCGCTGCGCTCGATCGAGCCCGAGCTGGGGGAGGATGACCGCTGCGTGGTGGTGGCGCACAACTGCCGTGACCGCACGGCCATGGTGGCGCGCGCGCTGGGCGCCGAGGTGCTCGAGGCGCGCGACGCCGGCACGGGCGGCAAGCCGGACGCCCTCAAGGCCGGCCTCAGGCATCTCGACGCCGACCCGCCCGAGGTCGTGGTGATCGTCGACGCCGACTGCCGCGTCGAGCCCGGGGCGATCCGCGCGCTGGCCACGGCCGCCGCCGAGTCCGACGGCCCCGTGCAGGGCGACTACCGCTTCGGCCCGGGCTCCGATGACGACTTCGCCTCGCTCTCGAGCCTGGCGCTCCTGGTGAAGAACGTGGTCCGGCCGCTCGGGCTCACCCATCTGGGCCTGCCGTGCCTGCTCAACGGGTCCGGCTCGGCCTACCCCTTCACGCTGCTGCGCGAGGCACCCCACGGGGACGGCAGCATCGCCGAGGACTACCAGCTCGCGATCGATCTCGCCCGGCGCGGGCACGCGACGCGCTTCGTGCCCGAGGCCAGGGTGCACAGCGCCCTGCCCGAACGGCCCGGCGCGGCCATGGGGCAGCGGCGCCGCTGGGAGCACGGACACCTGTCGCTCTCGTTCTTCACGGCACCGGCCCTGATCCTGCGCGGCCTCGCCACGCTGGAGTGGAACCTGTTCTTCCTGGGCATCGACCTCCTGGTCCCGCCGCTCGCCTTCCTGATCCTCGGCTGGGGAGCGAGCGCGGCCCTGGCTGCCGCCGCGTTCCTCGGACAGGGGCGGCCGGCCGCGCTCTGGATCACGCTCGCCGCCGGAGCCCTGCTCTTCGGCGGCGTGACGTGCGCGCTGCTGCGCTTCGCCGGCGCGCGCGCGCTGCTGTTTGCGCTGCGGACCACGCCCGCCTACGTGCTGGCCAAGCTGCCGCTCTACCTGCGGTTCTTCGGCCGCCGGGAGACGCGCTGGCGGAAGACCGAGCGCGCGTCATCTCCGCCCCCGCCGGCGTCCGAAGAGGAAGCTGCATGAGCGTTCCGAGACGGGCACCTGAAGCCCCCGCGCGGAGGACCGGTCTGCGGGCGCTCCTGCTCGACGACGATCCCTACGCGCTCGAGTTCCTGCGGGCCATCCTTTCCGAGCGCTACCCCGGCCTCGCGATCGACGTGCGCACGGAGCCCGACCCGACGGGCGAGTACGACCTCTACCTGCTCGACGACGACTTCGAGGGCGTGCGCCTGGCGGGCAGGCTGGCGCGTCGCATCCGCGCCCAGCGCCCGCAGTCACTGATCCTGGCCTTCTCGGCCTCGCTCGACGGACGGACGCTCAAGGAGCTCCTGAGCGCGGGCTGCAACGGGGTGTGCGACAAGCGCGTACCCGCCGACCTGCCCGAGATGCTGGCCGCGCTGGACCGCTGCATGGGCGAGCTCGAGGAACAGCGCGCTGAACCCCCCTCCGACCTCTCCGGACGCTATCTCGTGAAAACTTTTCGCGACCTCTTCCGGGCCTGGAACGAGCGCCTCGAGCAGCAGGAGTAGGGCGAGGGCTAGGCCCCGGTCACGACGCGCGCCACTCGCGCGCAAGAAGCCGCTCGTGCCCGGTCGAAGAATCCTGCGATGTTCCCCCTCGCCCGACGCCCCTGGAGCACCCGGCTGGTTGCGCTGCTCGTCCTCGCCGCCAGCACGCCCGCGCTCGCCCAGGAACCGTCGCCCGCCCCGGTGGCGCCGATCCCGATCGGGATCAACCTGCGTCCGATCGCCAGCTTCGAGCGCGCCTGGGTCTTCGCCGACGCGATCAAGACGTCCACGGAGTGGCACTACGAGGAGAGCCGTCCGACTCCCCCCGCGCGGCGCAGGGAGGGTGGAACCTCGGAACCGCGGGCGAGCGACGTCCTCCTGCACAGCGCCGATGGCTGGCCGCTGCCGGCCAACGGCCGCGCCGTCTCCTGCCAGCTCTTCATCGCCATGCGCGGCCGCATCCCCGTCGGCGACTACGTCTGCACCTGGAAGGGCAAGGGCACTCTCGAGCTCCAGGGACACCAGGGCATCGTCAGCAAGGAACCCGGACGGATCGTGGCCACCTTCGACGGCGTCAATGGCGGCCAGCCGGGGATCCGGCTCTCGGGCGTCGATCTCTCCGATCCGATTCGCGACATCCACCTGTGGATGCCCGGGCTGGAGGAGAGCTGTCACTACTTCCATCCCCTCTTCATCGAGCGGCTGCGCCCGTTCTCGGTGCTGCGCTTCTACCCGTGGATGAAGGTCTACTCGTCCTCGGGGCGCTGGTCGCAGCGCACGACGCTCGCCACCGCGCGCCAGGGGAACCCCGAGGGTGTGGCGCTCGAGTACATGGTCGAGCTGTGCAACGAGCTGCACGCCGACCCGTGGTTCTGCATCCCGCACCGGGCCGACGACGACTACGTGCGCCGCTTCGCGACGCTGGTGCGCGATTCCTTGCACCACGGCGCCAAGGTCTACGTGGAGTTCTCCAACGAGACCTGGAACACCGATTTCGTGGCCGGCAAGCACTACCGCGAGCAGGCCCTGAAGCGCGGCGTCCCGGCCATGGAGCTCGTGGCCGAGCGCGCGGCGCAGGTCTTCGACATCTGGCACGAGGTCTTCTGGGAGCAGAAGGACCGCGTCGTGCGCGTCGCGGGCGTGCAGCTCCACAACCCGGGCATCGCCAGCGTCCTGTGCCGGGCGCTGGGCGGCAAGTTCGACGCCATGGCCGTCGGGGCCTACTTCAGCGCGCGCGCCGATCGCGATCCGGTCGACTCGACCACCAGCGCGGCCGAGCTCATGGCCGTCGCGCGCGGCAACCTCGACAACGTGATCCTGCCGCGCATCGTCGATCACAAGAACCTGGCCGACGGCTTCTCGGCCCAGCTCGGCCGGCACATCGCGCTGCTGACCTACGAGGCCGGCCAGTCGATCGTGGCGCGCTCGCCGGGCGGGGGCCTGGGCGTCGAGGCCACGATCGCCTGCCAGGACATGCCCGAGATGTTCGACCTCTATCGCGGGCTGATCGAGGGCGGACAGGCACGCGGCCTCGAGCTCTTCCTCGCCTACGACTTCTGCGGGCCGCGTACGGCCTCGGACACCTTCAGCGTGCTGGAGTACATGCAGCAGCCCCTCTCCAGCGCGGTGAAGTACCGCGCGCTGATCCAGGGCTGGGAGTCGCACGGGCAGTGAGCGCCGAGCGCGCCCCGCGGGCGAAGCGCCAAGCCTTCGTGGCGAAGCGCAACGACCTGCCGCTGAACGAGCGGCCCGGCGCGCTACCCGAGGTCGACCTGCGCGGGATCGGAGTGCACGCCATCAGCCAGGCGGAGTGCGTCGAGTACGTGCTGGCCGAGCTGGACGCCGGGCGCGGTGGCTGGGTGGTGACGCCCAACCTCGACCACATGCTGCGCGTCACGCGCGACCGCGAGTTCCGCGAGCTCTACGAGGAGGCGACGCTGCGGGTGGTCGATGGTCAGGTCCTGGTCTGGGCCCTGGCCTTGCAGCGCACGCCGGTCCCGGAGCGCGTGGCGGGCTCGGACCTGATCTCGCGGCTCTCCGAGGGCGCGGCCGCGCGCGGGCGCTCGGTGTTCCTGCTGGGCGGGAACCCGGGCACGGCCAAGAAGGCGGCCGAGGTCCTGCAGGCGCGCCATCCGGATCTGGTCGTGGCCGGCACCGACTGTCCGCCGATGGGCTTCGACAAGGACGCGCTCGCGATGGCGCGGCTCTCGCGCAAGATCCACCACGCCGAGCCCGACATCGTCTTCGTGGCGCTCGGCTCGCCCAAGCAGGAGCTCGTCATCCGTCACCTGCGCCACGACCGGCCCGAGGCCTGGTGGCTGGGCGTCGGCATCAGCTTCAGCTTCCTGTGCGGCGAGGTGAAGCGCGCTCCGATGTGGATGCGGCGCTGCGGGCTCGAGTGGCTGCACCGCGTGTGGCAGGAGCCCGTGCGCCTCTTCCGGCGTTACTTCGTGGACGGCCTTCCCTTCGCCGCGCGCCTGCTCGTCGCCAGCGCCGTGCGCGGCGCGCTGCCGATGGGCAAGACCGCCGGGCCCTATGGCACCCAGCGGCCGCGCGCGCTCCTGGTCGACGACGATCCGATGGCGCTCGAGCACCTCGAGCTCCTGCTCTCCAGCCGCTTCCCGGACCTGGAGCTGACGACGCGGCGCGTGCCCGACGTGTCCGGCGATTTCGACTTCTACTTCCTCGACAACGAGTTCGGAGGCGAGCTCCTGGCCGGAAGGCTCGCGCGCGAGATCCGCGCGCGCGGCAAGCCCGCCACGGTCGTGGCCTTCTCGGGACGACTGGACATCGACACGCTGAAGAGACTGATCAACGCCGGGTGCGACGGCGCGGCCGAGAAGGGCGTACCCAGCTCGTGGCGCCCGATCCTGACGCTGGTCGAGGAGCGCCTGGCCTACAAGGTCGCGAACCACCGCCGCGCGGCCGGCCCATTCGGCGGCGTCAAACACGCGGCCGGATCGATCCGGGACATCCTGGAGCAGTGGAACGATAGCTCCGCGGAGGAGCGTGAGAAGCGTGAGAAGCAAGACGACACGCGCTGGAGGAGGAGCGCGTGAAGGGCCCGCATCGCGCCTCCCCGCGCGACGGCTCCGCGCCGCGCGGCGTGCTCTCGCTGGAGGGCGTCGATCCCTCGCGCGTGCACCGCGAATGGCAGGTCACGAACACGCTCTGGGCGCTGGTCCAGCGCCTGGTGGCGTTCGTGCTGCTCGTGCTCGTGATCCCGCTGATGCTCGTGCTCTACGTACCCGTGCGGGTCGCGGCGCGCGCGCCGTTCCTCTTCCGCCAGAAGCGGCCGGGCTTCATGGGACGCGAGTTCACGATCTGGAAGATCACGACCATGCGCCAGGGCAGCGACAAGGTCGCGAAGTACGAGAAGGGCGTCGCCATCGACGATCCGAACGTCACGCGCATCGGCCGCTTCCTGCGCGACACCAAGACCGACGAGCTGCCGCAGCTCTGGAACGTCGTGCGCGGCGAGATGGAGCTGGTCGGGCCGCGTCCGATCGCCCCGGGCCTGAACGAGATGCTGAACCGGGCCATCCCGGGCTTCAATCAGCGCTACCTCGTCAAGCCGGGCTTGACCAACGTCAGCCAGGTCTCCGTGCTCGAGAACGCGCTGGGCGACAAGACGGTCGCGGACTGGAAGCTGCGCTTCGAGGGCGAGCTGCACTACATCCGCAACAAGTCGGTTTCCTACGACTTGATCTTGCTCGTGCTCACCGTGTTCTTCGTGCTGCGCAAGGCCGGCCGGCGGATGTTCTGGCCCAAGCGCCGCAAGGGAAGGCTCGTGCGCATCGACAGCGCGGGTCCGGTCCAGCAAACCGGGAGCAAGAGGAGCGCCTGATGGCACCGGATCCCGAGAGCGCCCCGCCTCCGCCCATGCAACCCCTCCAGCCCACGTCGCTCGCCTACGCGCTCCTGATCGGCCAGGGCCGTTCCGGCACGAACTACCTGCTGGGCCTGCTCGACCAGAGCCCGGCCACGCACTGCCGCAATGAGCCCGACCAGCTCGATTCGTGCGCGCTGGGACGGCTCGCGCCGTTCCGCTTCTTCGTCGACGACGAGGCGCGCCTCGCCGGCCTCTACGACGAGGCCGTGCGCCAGGCCGCGCGCTGCCTCGGCCCGCGCGATCACATGACCGACGTCGAGAAGGCCTGGATCAGGCGCGGCCGGCGGGGCGTGGGCTACTTCTACCTGCGCCAGCGCTACCGCGCGGTCGAGCGCCTGATCCACCGGCGCAAGCCGATGGACGGCAAGGAGCTCGTCTATCCGCGCTGGATGGTCGACACCCGCAAGCTCGAGCGGTGCTTCCACGTCTTCAAGCTCAACGGCGCGGTGGGCTACGGCGCCTGGGCGCTGCGCGAGCGGCCCGCCTCGACCGTGATCCACATCGTTCGCCACCCCGGCGGCTTCGTGAAGTCCTGGCTCAAGCGCTGGGTGCGCGGCGAGGGCGGCCAGGAGCGCGGCAAGGGCAACCCCGATACCCTGCGCGAGGAAGACCGGCTGCGCGAGATCGCGCGCCGCGACGAGCGCTGGGCGAAGATGCTCGGCGACCTCGACGCCATCGGGCGCGAGGAGCGCGAGCTGTGGTGGTGGCGCTACCTGAACGAGGTCCTGCACCGCTCGGGTCGCGGCCGAGCGAACTACCGGCTGGTGCTCTACGAGGACCTGGCCAGGGATCCGGAGCGCGTCAGTCGCGAGGCCTATGGCGCCTACGGCCTGGAGTGGAACGCGGACATCGCGCGGCGCGTGCGCTCGATCTCGCGCGGCGCCGAGAAGATCGCGCGCGCCTGGAAGGACGAGCTCGAGCCCCGGATGGTCGCGCTGGTGGAGAAGGTGATGGCCGGGAGCTCCATGGAGCGCTGGTGGAGCGAGGACGGGAGCTCGCATGCGGCCGCCTAGCCTGAGAGTCGATCCCGCGACGCCGCCTGCGGCCCCTGCTCCGTCGGGGCGCCTCGCCTCGATTCCCGAGATCCCGCGGCCTTCTCCGCGCGACGGCCGGGTCGCGCTCCTCGCCGCGGCGCTGGGGCTGAGCACGATCGAGACCGTCTACGCCTGGGCCGAGCGCTGGCACCACGCACCGGCGTACCTCGCGCTCTCGGCCGGGCTGACCCTGGCCCTCGCGCTCGCCGTCGGCATCGCGAGCTCCTTCCTCGGAGCCTCGCCTGGCGTCGCGCTCGCGATCTGGATCGGCTGCGCCATCGGCGTGAGCCTGGGCTGGATCTACGGAGTCGCCGGCGGGCTCGTCGCGCTCCTCGCCCTGCGCTCGCGGGCGGCGCGCGGCACCCGGCCGGCCGTGCTCGGGACTTGCGCGGCCCTGGCGCTCGCGTGCGCGTACCTCAAGGACGCGGCCGTCGCCGAGCACCTCGGGAAGAATGACGACGCCCTGGTCGAGTCGATCGCCGCCGTCGTGCTGCTCTGGACCGTGCTGCTCCCCTTGCCGTGGTTGCTCGCGCGCCTGCCCGCTCGGCTCTCGGCCGCACCCCGGATCGCCTTCTTGCTCGCCTTCGGCTGCGTGTGCGCGCTGCGCCCGCGCCTCGAGCGCGGCGACGGCGATCACCGCCAGCCGCCGCCTGGCTACGCCAGCTCCGCGCCGCGCGCGAGCGGCGAGCAACGACCCGACGTGTTCGTGCTCGTGCTCGACACGGTGCGCGCCGATCACCTCTCGCTCTACGGCTACGAGCGCGACACCATGCCCGAGCTCGCCCGCATGGTGCAGTCGCGCCCGAACGCCGCGGTCTTCCCGCGCGCGTTCTCCAACGGCGCCTGGACCGTGCCCTCGCACGCCTCGCTCTTCACGGGGCGTCTGCCGAACGAGCACGGCGCGCACTTCGCGCTCGACGGCAGCGTGCGCCTCTCCTTCGGCATCCCCGACGCCGTGCCGACCCTGGCCGAGCGCCTGAAACAGGGCGGCTACGCCACGCTGGCCGGCTTCGCCAACCACTGGCTGCGCTCCATGTACGGCATCGGGCGCGGATTCGACCGCTACCTGCGCGCCCCCGACAGCGACGAGCTGCCCTTCGTGGGCGAGGCCCTGCGCCACCGATACCTCCCGGGCGTGATGTGGGAGGCGACCAAGGGCTGCGCGCACGCGAGCGACGTGAACGCGACGCTGCTCTCGATGGTCGAGCCCTGGAGCGCCGGCCCGAACCCGCTGTTCGTGGTCGCGAACTACGTGGACGCCCATGGGCCTTACGCACCGCCGCTGCCCTTCCACGGGCGCTTCGCTCCCTGGGAGCTCTCCGAGCGCTCGGAGCACCTCGCGCTCTCCCAGTCGAGCGAGCGCCGCGCCCAGCTCATGGCGCGCTACGACGAGGAGCTCGCCTACCTCGATCACGAGCTGGGCAAGCTGTTCCGCGAGCTCGAGCGCCTGGGGCTCGCCTCGACCTCGTGGATCTTCGTCACCGCCGACCACGGCGAGGCCTTCGGCGAGCACGGCGTGCTCGAGCACGGCACGACGGTCTTCGACGAGGTCGTGCGCGTCCCGCTGATCGTGTTCCCGCCGGCGGGCGTGACGCTCCCCGTCACCCAGGATCCCGTCAGCCTGATCGACGTGGCCGCCGCCGTCGCCGCGATCGGCGGCGTCGAGCTCGGCGGGCCCGGCCGCGACCTGCGCGCGCTCGAGGGCACGGGCACGCGCGCCACGGCGATCGAGTTCTACGGCGACCCGGTCAAGGCCGCGACCCTCGGCGCGCTCGCCAGGCGCCCGGCGCGCGCGGTCGTGCTCGGCCACCACAAGCTGATCGCCTACAGCGACGCGTTCCAGCTCTTCGATCTCGACGCCGATCCGGGCGAGAACGTCGATCTCGCGCGCGCCCTGCCGCACCTCGTCGAGCACCTCAAGACCTTCTTGCCCGTGTTCGGCGACCCGACCTTCCTCGAGGACGGCGACGCTCCCACGCCCGAGGCCCTCGACGCCCTGCGCGGCCTGGGCTACGTCGGCGGGCCGTGATCGCGCGCGGGGGCGCGCATGAGATCAGGCCAGCCGGGCCGCGGCCGGCCGCCGCGGCGGGCTCGTCGCCTGCGACAGGCGGTCGGCGATGCGTTCGCTGACCCGGCCGTCGGTCGGCCCGATCAGTTCCGCCACGGAACGGCGGCGCGCCTCGCGGAATCGCGCGGGGTCGGCCAGCTCCTGCTCGACGATCCGTCGCAGGTCGGCGTAGCGCGGAGCGTGCGCCGCCATGGCGCGGTGGGGGTCCATCGCGGAGTCGAGGCGCCGCCTCAGGCGGTAGCTCAGGGGCCCGCGGCGCGTCCAGTGAACCCACAGGAAGTCACACCACACGACGGGACGGTCGAGCACGGCGAACTCGAACACGACCGCCGACTCGTCGCTGATCATCAGATCGGCGGAGGCCATGTAGGGCAGCGGGTCGTACTCGTCGTAGGCCGCCACGTGCACGTTCGGCGCGCGCGACCAGAGCTCCATCAGGTGCCGGTGGCTCTTCTTCTTGCCGCCGAAGAACGAGAGCGAGTGCGGCTTGACGAGCACGTTGAACTCCGCGAAGTGCGCCGGGAAGTCGGGGGACATCTTCGGGAACGAGCTCGGCATGTGCGTCGGCGCGTAGAGCAGGGTCTTCTTGCGCGGGTCTAGCCCGAGTGCGGCCAGGTCGAGGCGCGGGCGCTCGCCCTCGGGATAGAAGAACGGGTCGACCTTGGCATAGCCGACCGCGGCGAGGTTCGCCTGCGGGAAGAGCTCGCGCAGCCGCCGCTCGTAGTGCGGGCCCTCGATGAAGCGTACGTCCATCTGTATCAGGGTCGGGCTGTAGACGTCGGTCTTCGTGCCGATGCCGTGGTAGAGCTGCGCCGTGCGCGTCTCGGGCGGGAGCTCGGCGAGGAAGCCATAGCCGTTGCCGAAGAAGATCCAGTCGGGACGCTCCGCGCGGTACCAGGCGAGGCTTTCCTCCTTGGTCGCGAACCAGCGCGCCGGGAGCGCGAGGCGCTCGACCGCTTTCTGGACGGCCGCCTGCTGGGTCGGACGGTTCTCGTAGAGCGCGAAGCGGCACTCGACTCCGCGCGCGCGCAGCACGCGGCAAACCGGCAGGTACTGCGTCAGGAAGTAGAGCTCGCGCGTGTCGAAGAAGACCTTCATCGGGGGCGCTGGCGGCCGGCGGGTGAGCAGAATACGCTCTGCTCGCGGCCCTTCCAGGCCCGGCACGAACGATGGCGCGAGTACGACAGGCGGTGATCCTCGGCGCGGGCATGGGCGTGCGCCTGAAGGAGCTCGGAGAGCGCACTCCCAAGGGCTTCCTGCGCCTCGGCGAGCGCCCGATCGTGAGCGAGTCCGTCGAGCGCCTCGAGGCCGAGGGCATCGAGCGCATCGTCATCGTCACCGGTCACCACGCCGAGCTCTACCGGGAGCTCGCGCGCTCGCGCCCCGGATCGATCACGACCGTGCACAATCCGCGCTACACCGACAGCGGCAGCCTGTACTCGCTGTGGTGCGCGCGCGCCGAGATCGCGGAGGACTTCCTCTTGCTCGAGTCGGACCTGATCTACGAGCGCCGCGCGCTGCGCGAGGCACTCGACCATCCGGGCGCCGACGTGCTGCTCGTCTCCGCGCCGACCGGCGCGCGCGACGAGGTGTGGGTCGAGGCGCGCGCGGGCGAGCTCGTGAACATGTCGAAGGATCGCGCCGCGCTCGGCGCGTCGATCGCCGGCGAGCTGGTGGGCATCACCAAGGTCTCGCAGCCCTTCTTCCGCGCGATGATGGCGGTGGGCGAGCGCCTGTTCCGCAATACGCTGAAGGTCGACTACGAGCTCGAAGGTCTGGTCCAGGCGGCGCGCGCTCGGCCGATGTTCGTGCATCTCGTGCCGGACCTCGTGTGGGCCGAGATCGACGACCTGCACCATCTCGAGCGGGCCCGGGAGAGGATCTATCCCGAGCTGCAGCGGCGCGACGCGCTGCCCGTGACCCGCTGAGGCGACAGCACAGGGGGCCGGGGATGTTACGAGGCGGCCCCGCCGGGCTACTCCCTTGCTCGCCTCTTGCATCGCGTGGCGTTCGGTCCACGGCCGGCACACCCGTTGCCCATGCCACGTGCTTCCGGCAGCCGGGCCCATCTTGGCCTCTCCCTCTTCTTGCCGACCATGAGCTCGACCCTGTCACGCGGGATCCTTGTCTTCGCTTGCCTTGCCATCCCTGCCGCGGCCCAGAACCTCGAGCTGAGCGGTCCGCTGGCGCGCGAGGTCTCGGGCTGGATCGGGGTTCCGGCCAGCCACGACGGGAAGACCCTGGTCTACCTGGCGGATCGCGATGGTGGGCCCGCTTTCGAGATCTATGCCCTGGCCGCCAGCGGCAAGGGTGGCCCGCGACGCCTGAGCGGAGCCATCGAGAACGACGGCTACTACACGAACGTGCAGTTCACCCAGGACGGGCATGGAGTGCTCTTCCTGGACGACCTAGACGCCAACGGCTCGGTGGAGCTCGCTTTCGTCCCGATCGACGGCAGCGCAACTCCGAGCGCTCTCAGCGGGCCGCTCGTCGCGGGGGGCAACGTGCAGTCGTTCCAGGTGAGTCGCGACGGCCTTCACGTTCTCTACATCGCCGACCAGGTCGCGGACGAGCTCTTCGAGCTCTTCAGCGTGCCCGTTGCCGGCGGCGCCACTGCGGTAAAGCTCAGCGGCTCGCTGGCTCCCGGCGGCGACGTGCAGGCTCTCGTGCTCTCGAACGACGGGCAACTGGCGTGCTATTCGGCCGATCAGGAAGCGGACGAGGTCGTGGAGCTCTTCGTCGCCCCCGTCGACGGCAGTGCACCCGCTCGCAAGCTCCCGATCCCGCTCGTCCCGGGCGGCGACGTGCTGGACTCTTTCCAGTTCGATCCCGGCGCGTCCCACGTGCTCTACGCCGCCGACCAGGAAGACGACGAGCGCATCGAGCTCTTCACGGTCCCGACCGACGGCAGCCAGCCGCCCGTGAAGCTCAACGGACCGCTCGTGCCCGGTGGGGACGTCGGCGTGAGCTACGGCGGTTTCTTCGTCAGCCTCGACGGACGCTGGGTCGTGTACAGCGCGGACCAGGACACCGACGAGCGCTTCGAGCTCTACAGCGTGCCCGCCGACGGCAGCCGCGCAGCGGTGAAGCTGAGCACGCCGTCCGATCACGAGCCGACCCTCTACGGTCTGAGCCACGACTCCGCGTGGGCGATCTATC
>Ga0137457_1000239_pt1 | contig 14375 bp, 13 predicted proteins | sample EasRivERMGT630_2_FD_102321 | JGI IMG/M metagenome (GOLD analysis project Ga0137457, IMG submission 102321) | Soil microbial communities from meander-bound floodplain in the East River, Colorado, USA - East River MetaG ERMGT630_2 | ecosystem: Environmental > Terrestrial > Soil > Floodplain ...
GGGGGTCGTTCAGTGCTTGCGGATGCGCCGCAGCTCGATCCAGCCGTCCAGCTCGAGGTGCGGACAGGTGCGGGCCAGGGCCAGCGCTTCCTCGCCGTCGCGCGCACGGAGCAGGAAGTAGCCGCCGACGCGCGGTCCGTCGGGGATCGGGGTGGCGGCTCCCGCGCCGGGTCGCAGCTCGAGCCCCTCGGGCGCGAGCTCCTCGCCGCCCGTGCAGCGCGCGCCGAGCTCGGCGGCCCAGCGGCCGTAGCGCTCGACCAGCGCGGCGTGCTGGGCCTCGTCGAGCCCTGCTCCGAAGCCGGCGGGCTCGTGCAGGAGCAGCAGATAGTCCTCGCCGCGCGCGACGAGCTCGGGCTGGGCCCGTCCGTCCGTGAGGAAGCGGAGGGCGAGCAGCGCACCCAGCGTCACGAGCACCCCGGCGGCGAAGGCGAGGAGCCAGCTCGTGCGTCCCGCGGCGCGCGTGAGCTGACGCTCGATGCCGGGCCAGAGGTCGCGGGCAGGCTGACGCTCGGGGAGCGCGCGCGCCGCGCGGCGCACGCGCCCGAGATCGTCCAGGAGCTCGCGGCAGCGCTCACAGCCGGCGAGATGCGCCGCGCACGCGGCGCGCTCGGAGGATTCGAGCTCCTCGTCCAGGAACTCGGACAGGCGTTCCAGCCAGGGATCGGGCACGGTCATGTCTTCAGTCCTTCCCCCAGGGCGGCGCGCAAGAGCAGGCGCGCGCGGTGCAGCTGGGACTTGGAGGTTCCGATGGAGAGCCCGAGGCGCGTGGCGATCTCCGCGTGCGAAAGGCCTTCGAGCTCGCGCAGCACGAAGACCACGCGCGCCCCCTCGGGCAGGGCGGCGATCGCCTCCTCGAGCTCGATGCGTGCCCCGGGTAGCCCGCCCGCGGCCGCGCGCGTGCTCAGGTGCTCCTCGACGCCCGTCTCGGGAAACCCGCGGCGCGCCACGCGATTGAGGAGCTCGTTCCGCGCCAGACGGTAGAGCCAGGTCGAGACGCCCGCCTCGCCGCGCCAGCTCGTCAGGTTCCGCCAGGCCTTGAGGTAGATCTCCTGCGTGGCCTCGTCGGCCTCGGCGCCCACGATCCGGCGCGCCAGGGTGTGCACGCGCGCCACGGTGCCGCGATAGAAGCGCTCGAAGGCCGCCAGGTCACCCTGGCCGGCGACGCGTGCGAGGGCATCGAGCTCGGGCTGGGCAGGGTCGGAACGGGGCGCGAGCTCCATCGGGACCTTGGACAAGTGTGCACCTCCGCAGGGTTGGAATGGCCGGGGCTTTTGGACAGTTCCCGAACCTCCTCGTCCGGGTGCCTGGTGTACAAAGATCCCGTACCCGCCCGCGCCGTCTCGGGCGCGGGCCTCCTGCACCCCCTGCTCGAGGATCGCCCATGCGCTCTTTCTCCCTCGCCCTGCTGAGCCTGTTCGCATTCCCAGAAGTCGCGACCGCGCAAGAAGTGGTCGACCAGGACGCCGTGACGCGCCTCCGCGCCGAGGGCATGGACCGCTCGCAGGTCATGGACACGCTGTGGTGGCTGACCGACCGCTACGGGCCGCGCCTGACGAACTCGCCGCAGGAGCGGCGCGCGCTGCAGTGGGCCAAGGAGCGCCTCGAGAGCTACGGCCTAGCGAACGCGGCCCTCGAGCCGTGGGGCGAGTTCGGCGTCGGCTGGTCGTTCGAGCGCTGCGTGGTCGAGATGGTCACCCCGATCTACATGCCGATCATTTCCACGCCCAAGGCCTGGACGCTCGGGCTCGACCAGCCCGTGCGCGGTGAGCCGATCCTGATGGAAGCCGAGACCGTGGCCGACCTCGAGAAGTACAAGGGCAAGCTCGCCGGCCGGATCGTGATGCGCGGCACCGTGCGCGACACGGAGACGCCGTTCGAGGCCTGGGGCAAGCGCTACGACCAGGAGGCGCTGGACAAGATCGTCGCGATCGAGGAGCCGCCCGCCGGCCAGCCGAGCCGCTCCAGCCGCAGCGACTGGCGCGCGCGGCGCGAGGTGTCCGAGAAGGCGCGCGCGATGCTCAAGGAAGAGGGCGCGCTGTGCGTGCTCGAGACCGACGGCGGGGCGTACAAGGACTACGGCGTGATCACGCCCCAGAGCGGCGGCTCCTACAAGAAGGGCGAGGAGCGCGCCCTGCCGCAGGTCATCATCGCCACCGAGCACTGGAACCGCATCGCGCGCCTTTTGCAGAAGGGCGAGAAGGTCGAGCTCGCGGTCGACGTGAAGACGAGCTTCTACGACGAGGACCTGAACGGCTACGACGTCGTGGCCGAGATCCCCGGGTCCGACCTCGCGCACGAGGTCGTTATGGTAGGCGGACACTTCGACTCCTGGCACGCGGCCACCGGTGCGACCGACAACGGCATCGGCTCGGCCGTCGCCATCGAGGCCGTGCGCATCATCAAGGCCTCGGGCCTCCAGCCGCGTCGCACGATCCGGATCGGGCTCTGGACCGGCGAGGAGCAGGGTCTGCTCGGCTCCGAGGGCTACGTGAAGAAGCACTTCGGCGATTCCGAGACCATGGAGCTCACCCCCGAGCACGGCAACTTCTGCGCCTACTTCAACGTGGACAACGGCGGCGGCCGTTTGCGGGGAATCTACACTCAGGGAAACGCCGCCGTCCGGTCGATCTTCGAGGCGTGGCTTGCTCCCTTCAATGACCTCGGCGCCACCCACGTGACCATCAAGAACACCGGCGGCACCGACCACCTCTCGTTCGACGCCCTCGGTCTGCCCGGGTTCCAGTTCATCCAGGACCCGATCGACTACGACACGCGCACGCACCACACGAACATGGACACCTACGAGCGCGTGCACTCGCTCGACGCGAAGCAAGCCGCGACCATCGAGGCCGCCTTCGTGTACTTCGCGGCGACGCGCGCCGAGAAACTGCCGCGCGAGCCGCTCCCGCCCAAGCCCGAGCCCAGGCCGGAGACGCCGGCGGCGGCCGTGCAGGCCTCGGCCCCGAGACCGAACGGATGAGGTGGACCGCGCCGCTGAAGGGGACCGCGCCCAAGGTCGCGGTCGGCGCGTGCTCGCTCGCGCTCGCCCTCTCCGGCGCGGAGTTCGCCCTCCGGCTGTCCGGCTACGACCCGCGCGCGGAAGCGTTGAACGGACGCGTCCAGCTCGTGCGCTCCTCGCAGACACCGGGGCGAGGCTACGAGCTGGTGCCCTGCGCGAGCGGGACGGGCTGGGGCACCAATGTCCACGTGAACCAGTACGGCTTCCGCGGACCGGAGGTGTTCCTCGAGGCGCCGGACCGGACGCGCATCGTCGCCCTGGGCGACTCGGTCACTTTCGGCAACGAGCTCGCATACGTCGAGACCTGGCCCGCCACGCTCGAGCGCGAGCTCCGCAAGGCCGGGCAGAGCGTGGACGTCCTCGATCTCGGCCTCGGCGGCTACGACACGATGCAGGAAGTGGTCACGCTGGAGGCAGTCGGGCTCGAATTCCGGCCCGCGCACGTGATCCTCGGCTATTGCGTGAACGACCTGGGCGTCGTCTCGATGTCGATGGAGACCCTCTTCGACGACGACGATCGCGCGAACCCCCTGTACGCTTCGCGCATCCTGCAGTGGCTGCACGTTTGGTCGATGGAGCGCTCCCAGACGCGAGCGCTGTTCGAGCGCAACCGCGAGGAAACCTATGCGCGCGCCTTCGACGCCGAGATCGAGCCACTCGACGAGAGCATCGCTCCGGGGCTGGCCGCGCTACGCGCGGCCGTCGAGAGTGCGCCCGCGGCCGATGACGACCTCGCCACACGCCGGATCCCGGCGCGCTGGTACGCGAGCGAGCGACGCCTCGGGCGGCTGCAGTACGCCCTGGGGCGGCTCGCGGCGCTGGCGGCGGAGCACCGCTTCGCGGTGACGGTGCTCTTGATCCCCTATCTCGAAGAGGACCGGCTCATCGAGCGCGGCCTCGGGCTCGTGCGCCAGCTCGCCGAGGCGCGCGGATTCCGCGTGGTCGATGCGGGCGATCTGTTCCTCGCCGACGGGTTGATCAACCTGCGCATCCGCGAGTCCGACCCCGTACACCCGAACGCGCGCGGCCACGCGCTGCTGGCGGACGCGCTCGCGGCCGCGCTGACGGTCGGACCGGCGGACTGAAACCAAGACGGCGTTCGCCAGCCTGCGCGGATGGCGAACGCCGCCTTCTCGCTCCGGCGGTGCCTCAGAGCTTCACGTCTTTCCTGTGCTTCTCGCAGGCCCGCTTGGCGCGGTAGCAGTTCTCACAGTCCGGCTCCGAGCCAGGCAAGCCCTCGCTCTTGATGCGCTCGGCCTGCGCCCTGGCGTTGTCGGCGACCTTCGTGCCGGCGAACTTCTTCGAGACCGACTTGAACCCCTCGAACGCGTCGAGGTACTCCTTGTCCTTCTCGAGCTGTTCGGCCGCGAGGTAGGCCTCGCCCCCCGCGACCTCCTTCTTGAAGTCGGGGAGCGCCTGCAGCTCCTTGAGGAGCGTCGTGCTGTCCACGCTGCTCGGGAACTGGGGCTGGGCGAGCGAGTAGGCCTCGATCTTGCGGACGGCCTTGAGCACGAGGCCCTTCTCGGAGAACGCGCGCGCCTCGGCCAGGTTGCTTTGCGCCTGACTCTCGAGGAACGCCACGAAGTTGTCGACGTGCGGCTTGTCCTGCGCGACCACCTTGCCCTCGGCGAGCATCTTCTTCAGCTCGCCGTAGGCCTTGATCGGGTCCCCCATCATCACCTTGGTGACCTTGGAGAGCGACTTCGGCCAGAGCGACTCCTTCTTCGACTTGGCAAGACCGGTGTTGATACAGCCCTCGCCTCCGCCCGACTCCCCGGCGTAGGCGATCATCCCGTCTGGCCCGATCACGGCGCTGTAGGGGAAGTGCGGCACCTTGATCTGGTTCTCGAACGCGCCCTTGGTGATGGCGATCGGATACTTGGGCTTCGCGCGCGCGAGCCAGGCTTGCACGATCTCGGGCGATTCATCGGTCACGCCGATGACGACCAGGCCCTTGTCCTGTTCCTTCTCCCAGCGCGAGGAGAGGGTCGGGACGAGGCCCTGGCAAGGGCCTCACCAGGTGCGGAAGACTTCGACCAGGACCGTGTGGCCCTGGAACTGATCGGCCGAGATCGGCGGCGTGTTGTACCACTGGACGACGTCGAGGGTCGGCTTCTGGCCGACCTGCGCGCTCGCCGTCGCTGCCAGCGCCAGGAAGGCGAGGGTCGGGAAGAGACGATTCATCGTTGGTTCCTCGGAATCTCGCGCGGCGGGAGTGCCACGCTGGGAGCCAGGCTAGACCCTGGCGTCGGCCATGGAAAGGGCTCGGGCCACGGAAGGCTCTGTAAGCCTCCCGCGGCCCGGCGGATCGTCACACAACCGTCGACCGACGGTCTCAGACCTTGACGCTTCAGCCCGGGGCCTTGGCGGTCGTCACGCTCACGGGCTTGCCGGCCAGGACCTCCTTGATGGCCTCGGCCATGTGGCGGCGCTTGACGCCGGCCTCGTCGCGGCTGTCGTCGATCCCGCCGCGGAAGACGATGTTGCCGTCCTTGTCGGTCAGGATGACCTGGGCGGTGTTCTTGCACTCGAGCGCCTGGGTGATCTTGGCGCCCACGTCGTCGATCATGGGGCCCTTCAGGCCGAGCTTCTTCATCCAGCCCTGCTTCTCCTCGAGCGACTCGGTCTTGTTCGGGAAGACCCAGAAGAAGTCCACGCCCTTGGCGCGGAACTCGTCCTCGACGGCCTTGAAGCGCTTCTCGTAGGCGGGCGTGGAGCCGCACTTCACGCCGATGATCATGTAGGCGGTCGGGACCTTGACGTCGCGCGAGTCGACGTTTGCTACGGCGGTGGCGGTGAAGGCGGGGATCTTGGCGCCGACCTTGGCGGCCTCCTGGGCTGGCGAGGCCAGGCGCGCGAGGCCGGGGGCTGCCAGGAGCCCGAGCGCGCCGAGTGCTATTCCGATCTTCATGGCGAGTTGGATCGATTCCGTTGGTTGTCGGGGGCGGAGATCCGGCGGGGAGGCCGGTCTCGGGAGGGGATGTACTTGAGCATCCCTCCCCGATCCACTGAAGCCCCCAAGTCCTTCTCGACGCGTTCCTTACCGGACGCGCGTCGGACGCTACCCTCCCGTTCTTGGACGCCGCTCAGGACCCTCGCCCGCGGGCCCTCCTGGCCGGACTCGGAGCCGGGCTGCTCCTCGCCGTCGCGGACTGCGCGGCCAGCGGGTTCGCGCTCCTCCCGGGATCGCTGGAGCTCGCGAGCCTTGGCCTGGGCGGGGTCCTGGGAAGCGGAGCGGGCCTCGTGGCGGCTCTCTCGGGGAGGCCAATGCTCGGCCCTGGCCTCGTCCTCGCGGGCGGAGTCGTCCTGGAGGGTCTGTCGATCGCCTCGAAGGAGCTCGAGGGGAGCGCCCGGCCGATCGCGGCAGCGCTGGTCGTGATCGTCGCCATCGTCAGCCTGGCCGGAGTTCTGTCGCTACGCCCGGGAACACGGCGCGGGTGGACGAGCTCGTCTGCACTGACCTGCCTTCCGAGCGGTGCCTACCTCGCCGCGCGATTCACCGAGGGCCCCTGGAGCCACCTGACTGGAATCCTGCTCCCTCTTCTCGTGCTCGTGGTCGCGCGCTCGAGCGAGGGACGGCGCGCGAGGCTTGGACTCTTCTTCGCCGCGCTCGTGCTGCTCGGGGCGACGAGGCGCGAGCGTCCTCCCCCGCCGCGCCCGCCGTTGCCTCGCTCCGACGTCCCGGCCGCCTCCGGTCCGAGCCTGGTCGTGCTCGTGATCGACACCCTGCGCGCCGACGCGCTCGATCCGGAGGGCGAGATCGCGCGCTTCGCGCGCGGCGGCGTCGACTTCCGCCAGTGCGTGGGCGCGGCGCCCTGGACCTTGCCCGCGATCGGCTCGCTCCTCACGGGACTCATGCCCTCGCAGCACGGGGCGCTCACGGCCATGACTCCCCTCGCCGACGAGGTGACCACCCTGGCCGAGCTCCTGCGCGCGCGCGGCTACGCCACGGCGGCCTTCACGGGCGGAGCCTTCGTCGGCACCGCTCACCACCTCGACCGGGGCTTCGAGCACTTCGACGCGGGCTGCGAGCGACGCTTCGCGCCCTTCCGGAGGCACGTGCCGCTCGTGTGGCGCCTGGCGAAGAACCGCTACGTCCCCCTGCGCTGGCTCGTGCGCTGGGTGGACGAGTTCCGCGGCTTCGCCGGCGTGGTCGCGGGAGCTCGCGCCTGGGGCGAGGAACGGAAGGCGAGCGGCGACACGCGGCCCTTCTTCTTGCTCCTGCACACCTACCAGGTGCACGACTACTACATCTACGACCCGCCCGTCGACGACCGCGTGCTGGAGGACGGCCCCGGCCTCTCGGAGCGCTTCGCGGACCGGTTCTCGGTGCACCCGAGCGAGCTCTCCACGGCGACCCAGGCCGATCTCGACGTCTTCCACAGGCTCTACCAGGGGCGCGTGCGCGCGGTCGAGGCCGGGCTGCCCGAGCTCGAGCGCTGCGTGCGCGATCTCGCCGGCGAGAACGCGGTCTGGGTGCTCACCGCGGACCATGGCGAGGGTTTCGACGCCGCACGCGGGCGCGTGCACCACGGCGGCCGGCTGCACGAGGACCTGCTGCGCGTCCCGCTCCTCGTGCACGCGCCCGGACGGCTCCCCGAAGGCCTCGTGGTCGAGAGCACCGTGCGCTCGGTCGACGTCATGCCGACCGTGCTCGATCTCCTCGACCAGCCGGTCCCGCCTGGGCTGGCGGGCGAGTCCTTGCTCCCCGCCCTGCGCGGCGAGCGCGCCTTCCCGGCCTCCGCCTTCGCCGAGGAGCGCGCGCACGGATTCGATCTCCTGACCTTGCGTCGGGACGGCTGGAAATGGATCCGCGGCCCCGGGCACGCGGAGCTGTACCGGCTGGCCGAGGACCCGCGCGAGGCCTTCCCGCTCCCGGGCGAGCCCCCCGGCGAGCTGCGCGACGAGCTCGAGGCCTTCTCGGCACGGTTCCCGGCGCGGGCGAGCGCCGAGATCGAGCTCGACCCCGCGACGCTCGAGCACCTGCGCGCCCTCGGCTACGTGCGCTGACTCGTAACCGCCCCGCCCACCCCCGGTACTGCATTCAGATTCCGAAAGGCCTTCGGAGTTTTCCGACTTTCAGTCGATCGAAGCGGGGTCTGCGGCGTCCTTGGTGTCGTCCGCCGATTCCCCGGCGGGATCGTGACTCCGCGCGTCCGGCAGGACTCCGGTTGCAGGGACCGGAGCGGCGCTCGGAGTGTCAAGGCAGAGCAGGAAAGGGCAGGCATGAAACTCGTTCTCACGAGTGTCGGAGCCTTCGTGCTCCAGCTCGCGGTCTGGGCAGGGACCGACCGCTCCGGGGACGACCTCCTCTTCGACGAGATCGCGCAGCGCTGGCTGAAGCGCAACGAGATCCAGCAGCCCCGCGGCTGGCGCGAGCTGATCGAGCAACGCTTCGCCCACCTCGCGCTGGGCGTGTTCGACGTGTACTTGCCCCAGGCAGCCGTGCGCGACGGCAAGGCGTGGAAGGACACGAGCACCGCGCTCGTCGCCCTGCTCGAGGCCCAGGCCGGCTGGACGGCCTGGGTGCGGGGAACTCCGCCCCACAAAAGCAAAGACGACCCCCTGGCTCGATGGCTGCGCGGCCTCTCGGCGAAGTCGTTCGGCGGTGACGGCCTCGCCGGCGCGGATCTTGCCGGGCTGGCGGCCGGGAGCGAGGTGCGCACACTGCTGGATCAGTACCGCTCCGCGCAGCGGAGCGGCGCTGCGCTCGGGGTGGAGCACGAGCTCGCCGGCGTCCCGCTCGTGCTCTTCCCGCGCCGGGCCGAGTTCGTCGAGTTCACGTGCGTCGCGGGCGCGCTCGACTCCTCCCTGAGGCCCCAGGCCTGGAACGAGGGCGTCACGACCTGGCTCGAGTTCCAGGCGTTCGAGACGCGCTTCCTGACCCTGGAGTACGCCGCCTCCGAGGAGAACCGCGATTTCGAGCGCGGCGTCTCGGTGAGCGAGCGAAATCCAGGGGCCCTCTCCCAGCTCGTGAGCCAGGTCGCGACCCGGGCCATGCTCGCGCGCGTCTATGCGGATGGACTCGACCCGGCCCTCGGCTCCGGCATGGCCAACGCGCTGGTGATCGATCTCTACGGCGAGCTCGACACGCGCATCGACGGGGACGTGCGCTCGCGCAGCTCGCAGGGGAGCTCGATCTTCGTCCCGGGCGGCAACTCCGAGGGTGGCGCGCTGCCCGCCTCGAGCGCCGAGAACCGCTGGCGTGGCACGAAGGGCAAGGACCACTTCGTGGGCATTCTCGCGCAGGTCCAGAAGCAGAGCGGCAAGAAGGGCGTGACCCGGCCGGAGAAGCTCACGCGCTTCGAGCTCGTCTCCGACGACGGCTCGAGCAAGGCGCTCCTGAGCGCTCCCTTCCTGGGCCCGAGCGCGGCCAAGCCCGAACGGGAGTTCCTGCCCGACTACCTGGAGCTCGTGCGCTGCTACGGCGTCGCCTTCCTGCACTGGCTCAGGCTCGCGGGCGCCGGCACGCCGGAGGAGTCGGCCCAGCGCTTCGGGGCCTTGCTGCGCGCGCTCGGCAGGGTCGCGAAGGCGGACCTCCCGCGCGTCCTCGAGGAACTGTACGGTCAGCCGCTCTCGGCGCCGGGAGCGGAAGAGCTGTTCGCCGCGCCGACGCTCGAGGGTCGCTTCCTGGCCTGGATCTCGAAGCAGTCCTGAAGGGGCCGAGCAGGGTATTCCCGTGCGCCCGGCCGCGGCCGGTTCGTAGCCTTGCGGCGATGGGCTCCTTCGTCACGCACCTCGAGGGCTCGATCGACGGCTCGCGCCACGACCATCGTCGCCTCCAGACCACCCACGAGGGGCGGCCGCTGCTCGTGCGCTACGACCTCGGCGCGGTCGGTCGGGTCCTCGCGCGCGCCGATCTCGCGCGGCGGCCGGCGACGATCTGGCGCTACCGCGAGCTCTTGCCGGTGGAAGCGGACGAGAGCGTGGTCAGTCTCGGAGAGGGCACGACGCCGCTCCTCGATTGCCCGCGCCTCGGGCGAGCGCTCGGGCTCGAGCACCTGTGGGTCAAGGACGAAGCCCACCTGCCGACGGGCTCCTTCAAGGCTCGCGGGTTGTGTCTGGCGGTCAGCCGCGCCAAGGAGCTCGGCGTGAAGCGCGTGGCCATCCCGACCGCGGGCAACGCCGGCGGAGCGCTGGCGGCCTACGCCGCGCGCGCCGGCCTCGAGGCCTTCGTGTTCATGCCGAGCGATACGCCGGCCGTCAACCGCGGCGAGGCGGCCCTGTTCGGCGCGCGCGTCTTCCTGGTGGACGGCCTGATCACCGACTGCGCCGCGCTCGTCCAGGCCGGGACCGCGCGCATGGGCTGGTTCGATCTCTCGACCCTCAAGGAGCCGTACCGCCTCGAGGGCAAGAAGACGATGGGGTTCGAGCTGGCCGAGCAGTTCGACTGGGAGCTGCCCGACGCGATCCTCTATCCGACGGGCGGCGGCACCGGACTCGTCGGGATGGACAAGGCCTTCGCCGAGCTCGCGGAGCTCGGCTGGCTCGCGGACGAGCGCCGTCCGCGCTTCTACTCGGTGCAGTCGGACGGCTGCGCTCCGCTCGTGCGAGCCTTCGAGCGAGGCGAACGCTTCGCCCAGCCGTTCCCCGCGCCGCGCACCGTCGCGAGCGGCCTGCGCGTGCCGCGCGCGGTGGCGGACTTCCTGATCCTCGACGCCGTGCGACGCTCGGGCGGCGCGTGCGTCGCGGCGCGCGAGCAGGAGCTCGTGCCCTGGATGCGCCGCGCCAGCGCGCTCGAGGGCATCGGGTTGTGCCCGGAGTCGGCCGCGTGCCTGGTGGCGCTGGCGGAGCTCGTGCGCCTCGGAACGATCCGGCGCGACGAGCGCGTGCTGGCGTTCAACACCGGCGCGGCGCAGAAGTACGTCGAGTGCCTGCCGGTCGAAGTCCCACGTCTCGCGCGCGGAACGGAGCCCGACTGGGACGAGCTCGCCCGCTGACGCGGCGTCGTCAGCCGCCCTGCTGCCAGCGGTGCTCGGGCCGCGCCAGGATTCCGTCGATCACCGCGGTCACGGCCGCGGCGGCGGTCCCTTTCCCCTCGTCGGCCGCGCGCGCACACAGCTCGCGGGCCTGCGGAACGAGCTCCTGGTAGAAGCGCTCTGCCACCTCGAACATGCCGTGCCAGTGGGCGTAGTCGGGCGCCATCATCGAGGTGCCGTGGCGAGCGCGCCGACCCTCGTGATGCCAGAGGTAGTACCAGGTCCACTCGATCTCGTCGTCGAACTCGGCCTTGGTCAGGAGCTCGTTCGCGAGCAGCGCGTCCATGATCGCCCTGCCGGGCTTCCCGAACTTCTCGTTGTAGAGCACGATGAAGTCGTCGTACTGCTCGTAGAACGCGTCGACGTAGCTCTCGGTGTGGCAGTGCGAGCAGACGTCCTTCATGCGCTGACGCTTCGCCTGCCAGGTGTCGGCGATCTGGGCCGTCCGCTCGGCCGAGTCGATGCCCTTCACGACCCTGTGCTGCGCGTCGGTGTCCATCACCATGCTGATGTACGGGCGGTTGGTCCAGGAGATGCGCTCGCCCGGATCGTGCGTGACCTTGCCGCCGTTGCGCGAGTGCCCGGACATGTGGCACGTGGCGCAGGTCGGCGCCTGCGAGTAGTCCTGGCCCAGGACCCAGGTGTCGGCGTCGAGGTTCATGTGCTCGCGCAGATCGCGGTAGGCGACGCCGTGCTTCGACTCCTCGTAGATCTCCGCCTGCGGGTGGTCGGGGCCGAGGTGGCACTTGCCGCAGTTCTCCGGCTGGCGCGCCCGGCGCGGCGAGAAGTCGTGGCGGCTGTGGCAGGCCGAGCACGAGCCCTTCGAGCCGTCCAGGTTCAGGCGTCCGATGCCCGTGTTGGGCCACGTGTCGGAGTGGAAGCGCGGCCGGCCGTCGGCATCGCGCGCGATGCGTGCCAGGGACTCACGATCGGTGGGCCTTCCGCTCGCGTCGGGCGCCAGTTCGTCGACCGTGATGCGACCGCCGTCGGTAGCGACCAGGGCCAGCTTGCTGCCATGGCACTGGCGGCAGCCGCTCGAGACCGAGGCCATGCCGTCGACCGACTCCACCTGCCGTCCCGGCGTGGGCGAGTGCGGGTTGAACGGGACGCGATTGCCCTCCACCACCTCGGCCAGGAAGTTGTCGAGCGAGGCCAGGATGTTGCCCGCGGCCGCGTGATGGCTGCCCTCGAACTCCTCGAACTCCCGCGGGTGGCAGCGCGAGCAGTCGAGCGGCGTGATCACCGTCGCGATCGTGGCGCCGTAGTGCGAGTAGGCATCCGGCTCGCCGCTGGCGGCCGCGTGACACTCGACGCAACCCACGCCCGTCTCGGCGTGCTTGCTCCCCTTCCAGTGGTCGATGATCGCGGGTGTCGAGCGCGCGTGGCACTCGACGCATGCGCGCGAGCTCTCGGGCACCGCCACGTGCACGGCGCCGATCCCGGCCTCGACGCGCTTGCGCGTCACCTCCTTGTATTGCACGAACACCAGCGAGAGCAGGAACAGGAAGCCCAGGACCCCGATGATCGCTTGCTTGGTGGAGAGGTTCATCGATTGGTTGGATCGGGCAGGATGTCAGTGCTCGACGGACGCCTCCCAGATGGTCAGGGAGAGCAACCCCAGGACCGCGACGATGCCCAGGTAGACGCTGAACTCGCTCTTCGGCCGGCGCGCGCGCACCAGGCCGTCGATGAAGGGCCAGGCCACCATCGTGAACACGATCAGGCCCATCGAGAGCACCGCCGTCGTACCGGAGAAGAGCTTCAGCCAGCGGAAGGCGACGTAGAAGAACCACTCGGGCTTGATGACCTCGGGCGTCACCAGCGGATCCGCGCGCGGGCCCATGGCGGCCGGCAGGATCGTGGCCAGGGCCGCGAGCACGATCATCAGCACGAGGCCGATCGTGAGCTCGCTCAGGAAGTGCTCGGGGAAGAACCGGAAGAAGCCCTCGTCGCGCTCGGGCTCGCGCTCGTCCTTGAGCTCGGTCACGCCCTGCAGCCGGATCAGGGTGATGTGCACGGCGAGCAGCGCGACCATGGCGCACGGCAGCACGGCCGCGTGCAGCAGGAAGAAGCGCGACAGCGTGCGCTCGTTGTAGACCTCGCCCGCCAGCAAGAGCTGCTTTCCGAGCACCCCGACCACGGGCACGTTGTCCGCGATGTTCGCGCCCACGGTCGCGCCCCAGTAGCTGAGCTGCTCGTACACCAGGCTGTAGCCCGTGAAGCCGGTCAGCAGCGTGAGCACGAGCAGTCCCATGCCCACGATCCAGTTCAGCTCGCGCGGCTTGCGGTACGCGCCCGTGAAGTAGACGCGCATCTGGTGCAGGACGACGCTGGCGATCATCAACGTCGCCGCCCACTTGTGCAGCCCGCGCAGGAACCAGCCGTAGGCGGCCTCCTCGGTGATGTAGCGCACCGACTCCCAGGCCGTGCGCGAGCTGGCCTGGTAGTAGAAGGCCAGCAGGATGCCCGTGACGATCTGGACCACGAAGAGGTACGCGGGCGTCCCGCCCAGGCAGAACCACCAGCGCTTCAGGTGATTCGGGACGGGCTCGTTGGTGAGCTCGCGCAGCTCGCCCGGCCGGATCGGGATGCGCTCGGAGAACCAGGTCGAGAGCGCGCCCATGCTCAAAGGTCGTGAGAGAATCCCGCGCCCGCGTCGGCGGAACCGCTCAGGCCCTCCATCGGCACCTGGATGAACAGCACGCCGTCCTCGAGCTTGAGCGGGTAGCGCGAGAGCGACTGCCCCGCCTCGAAAGGCGGCCCTGACGTGGCTCGCCCATCCGGATCGAAGGTGCCGTTGTGGCACGGGCAGAAGAAGCGCTTCTCGCTCCCCTGCCAGTGCACCTGGCATCCGAGGTGCGGACAGGTCGAGGAGAGCGCCACGAAGTCCTCGGCCGTGTCGTGCTCGGCGCGCCGCGCGACCGCGACGCGCTCACCCGTCGGCGAGCGGTAGGTGATGGATTCCCCGACGCGCACGTCCGAGGCTCGCGCCAGGAACTGCCAGCGGCGCTCGCGCCGGGTCGCGGGGAAGAGGTAGCGCGCGCCCATCGCCCCGCAGGCACCGTAGCCCGCCACCAATCCTCCTGCCATGAGGAGGGTCGAGGCCTTGCTCAGGAAGTCGCGGCGCGCGGAAGCAGGGGTGTCGGCGTCGGAGCTCATGCTATTTGCGAGAGAGCAGGCCGCCCCTTCCGCGGGACGATACATCGGACGGCGCGGCGAGGGAACGCCCTCGTGCGCAGGTCGCACCGGCGGACCAGCTCACTCGTAGGCGACGAAGTAGGTCACCCAGGCGGGGCAGTTCTCGCCGCGCTCCGAGCGGCGGAAGATCCCGTTCCCGCCCTCGCCCGCGGCGTCCGTCCCTTCCCAGTACGTGTCGA
>Ga0137457_1000241_pt1 | contig 14350 bp, 22 predicted proteins | sample EasRivERMGT630_2_FD_102321 | JGI IMG/M metagenome (GOLD analysis project Ga0137457, IMG submission 102321) | Soil microbial communities from meander-bound floodplain in the East River, Colorado, USA - East River MetaG ERMGT630_2 | ecosystem: Environmental > Terrestrial > Soil > Floodplain ...
ATGGTTTTTCTAACGGCTTCTTCTACGTGAGGCGAATGTGGTTTATTCGGCCAAATTATACTGGAGGCTGCCCTCAACGCCTCATCCTTCACTCGCAGGGAGGAGTGGAGGGCAACCGTTGCGCGGCAGTCGTTCTCTTTGTCTACCAATAGCAGCGAGTTTTGGTTGGTCAGCCTCTCCACCTCATCGACGAGCAGTTGAACGTCATCGCGGGCGTGTGCGATGAAGTTCTGATCGTCAATCGACGGTAGCCAGTTATCGCCTTCATGGCGCAGCACAAGCCCACTGTCGCTTTCAAGTGTCCGCCACACGCATCCATTGCTAAGATAGTGAATCGACCCCCATGTCCACGGCCCCTCCGTTGCCTTCTTCACCCGCTCTTTTATGGCGTTAAGTTCTTCGGTTGTCATTTCAATGCCCTCAACTTATTTATCAAATCTTTTCTAAATTCTTCAGTTCCATGTTTACTATTGTTGTGTTTGAAATGGGAGCCTGGATGCACCCGGTGAAAATACTGGAGACCGGGAACAAAAAACAATGAGTTTCCCTTTTCCAACCATCTGTAATTCTGATACAGCGAGTCGTTAGTATTAGGATCCACACTGCCATCGAAGACCCTCAGATACTCATCACGATTGAAAAAGTGATTTGCTGTGTTCAGTGCCGTCGAAAAAGACGGCTTGTCCATGTATCGAGCCACATTCTTCTTGTCGATGTGAACTCCTGAAAATGCTCTATAGTCGAAATGAGGCTGGGCGAAGACGGGCAGGAATGCCGTGCATTTGAACCAAGGTTTCTGATTGACGATGGTGTCAATGTAGTTCTTCGAAATGGTGTTGTCACTGTCGAGCAGGATCACCCAACTGCCGGGAACAGCTTTCTCCACCGCAGCATATTTGTTGGCGTAGCAATCGAGATTGTGTTTGTTCCGATATATTCGGAACTTGAGCTGATACCCAAAAGTGTCCACCAACTTCTCGTAGGAACCATCGGTGGAGCAATCATCCGAAATGACTATCTGGTCAATCCGCTTGTCGTCTTTGACTTGCGAGATCGCTTCACAAAGCATCTCAAACCGATTGTAATGGGTGAGGCAGAGCGTTATCACTTCTGACTTATTATCTCTTTCTACGACGCTTTTTGGGCTCAGTATCTACGGACACGGTCCACGCACAGGAACAATTTGGATGTTGGGGGATTATCCCTCTTGCCTCGTCTACTGTGAATTTCACACCCTCCAACTTCTGGCAGATCGGACAGACGTTATCCAGTCCCGAAGTTGTATATTCGGCAATGATTCCAAGTTCATCAATCCCCAATTCTTCAAATCCATCTAACGTTCCTTCAGCGTGGGCGCGTATAGTCTCTGTCTTGGCAATCAGCAGAGCCCTCGTGCGCGTGAGATTTGAAATCTTTTCATTCATTTCCCTCGCAATCTCAGTGGGGTGTCTTCCTTCCGCCAATCCTTGAGCCAGAATCCGACTCATCTGACTGGACATGGTGGAAGTCACACCTTTCAAGTCCTCAAATGCTCTCGTAGCCAGAAGACGAATCTTGTTCATCGTCTCCGGTTGATTGAAAGCATCACGAAGAAATCGGTCTATGTTTCTCTCAAATTCTTCAAACTCCGTTTTGGAGGCAAAGAAGGCACTGACCATCCCCTGTCGGTAAGCAGACTGAATATATTTAGCTGTCCATGGTGTTTGAGCGGGTGTCCCTGCGGGTGCTGATAGAATTTGTGCATTGATGCGTTCAGTCAGCCACGCATTGAAAGCTTCCAGTTTGTCTGGATCAGATCGGAACTCGAACTCCCGTCGCTGGGCATGGAGAGTAAATCCCAATTTCTTGGTCTTCAGCCCGAGAGCATCCAGCTCGACCATGAATTCGATGATGTCTCCTCGGAGCTTTCGGAAACGATTATTGATGTCAGCAGCAAACTGACGACGAATCAGAGTGGTTCTGGTGGGGTCGCGTCGGAGCGGATTAGCGTTGTGGACATGTCTATTCAGATTTGTTCCTCTGAACTCTTTTGAACTTTGCTGGAGGCTGAACTGATCCCCTGCGTGGCATCACTGGCTTGGGTTTGAGTTTGGCTTTCTCCCTCTCCAACTCAATCGCCATCTTCTGCTCATCTTCCTTGATGAGTCGGTCATCGGGATCCTTGCCTTGCTTCTCGGCCGCTTCGATAACCGAACGGGCTTCGTCGTCCGTCAAACCCACGACCAGCGTCAGGAAGTGGAATGGAGTAATCAACAGATCGGAACCAGTCTGAACATATTTTGTGACGGCGTTTGTCAGCCGTTCGGCAACCAGAGCCTTGTCCTGATCGCTGGCGCTGTTGAGATCAGGCCACCAAATCTCGACCTGTTCAGGTTTGGGCAGGACTCCAAACAAAATCAACCGCTCGATCAAAGGTTTGATTACGAATGGATTCAGATACTCACGCCGGCGACGAGCCACACGACGATTCCAGGAACGTGAATCCTGCTCGCTGGCCAGTTGAGCTGCTTCAGAACCAACAAAGATTCGCCACGGCACACCCAACGCAGCGGCAATCAGTTTGATTTGGGAATCAATGTGAGGAATGGGGTCAGCAATGTTCGGGGAAAGGGTCTTGGCTTGAGCACCGAGAAGTGTGATGTATCGCTGGAGCCCGTTCTGATAGGCATCCATGTCCTCCCTGATGGCGTCCACGTCCATTTCGGCCTGCTCATCAGCATCGAGCATGGCTTCGATGGCAAGACCCGGAAACCCACCCTTCCAAAACATCTCACCGCTTCCACCCGCAATCTTCTTAAGGTCGAGGAGACGGTTGATGACCAGCTTCATCCTCGGCATCCCGTAGATGTTTGAAGATGTTCGATTATCGTAAAGATGGATAATGCGAGTCCAATGGACCCTGGTGTCGATCAACTTCGCTTCTGGTTGACCCGGCACTCTGAAAACACCTGAGGCATCCTGAAGCTGAAGGGAATACATCACGGGGAGACCAAACCTGGGATTGGTGATTTCGATCTCCAGTTTATCCACCTTCACTAACTTTTCATCAAAGGCCCTGACAAATAAAAGTTTTCGCTTGGGGGCATCTCCTTCAGGCTCCCCTCGTGCATTGATGCCTTCAACTGGCTGATCAAGAGTCTTACCATCGTCGATTCCCAACAGCATGACACCAAAGGTCCCGATGCCGCTCAACACGTCAGCCAACTGGAGGAGTGAATAAAGATTGAATTGTTCCTGAAGTTCCCGCCACTGCTTCTCGAAATCAGTTTCCTCTTCGTCCTCGACTTCGTAGATCATGGGGCTTTCGGACCAGCACTCTTCCGGCCATACCTTGACCACCCGAGCAGCGATGTCCCCCCTCTCCCAAAGGTCGTAATAATCCTCAATGGTGAGTGACGCTGGGTGCCCACATTCCGCTTCAATATCACGACGGGGGTCCAACTGCCTCTTCAGCCAAAGAGACCTCTCCATGACCAAATTGCGAGCAATAATACCATTCAGTGAAAGAGCTGATCGCGAAACAATGTGAGTCTTACCGTTGCCGTTGTTACGGGTCGGTCCCTTGGTGACTGCTTTTTTCATCACTCCACAAGAGTAGAATTTACTAATAAATTGATTTGTAACATTGCTTCACGCTTCAATCGGTGTGGGCATCCACCACGCCCCTCCGCAAAATTGCAATTCAAGCACAACACTCGGAATCCTTCAGGACGAACCCCCTTGCATAATTCCTTGTAAAGTTGTCTATAGACATTAAAAAACGAACCCATCGCTTTTCGGTGCTTGTTGCCCCCGCCATGAATATGATCAAGAGTCAAAAAAGCATACTCCCGCTCTCCACAACAAGCACATTCCAACAATCCATTAGAATAATGTGTTAATACATTAAGTTTAATCTTCTGATGCTGATTTCTCTGCCACATATTGTATGCATCCATACGCTTTGATCTGGACGCCATGACTGCTTTAACACAGCATGCAGAGCATTTTGGTCTTACAGCATCGGGTCCTCTGGACCTAACTGGATAAAACTGATCAATAGAAAGTGTGCGATTACAACCACGACACAGTTTGTGAGTCTTATCCATCATTCACCGAGTTTGCGTTTTACTGGAATACAGAACTCACCATCTTCGTGTAACAATCTCTCAAAATCTTCAAAAGACAAAAAGCAATCCCCGTTAATGCCCCAATCTGAACCCCACGAATTTCTTAATCTGATGTATTTGCCTTTGACGCTGACACCACGCACTAAAATTGCGTGCCCACCCTCAACGACTCCAGTAGGACGAATAAATCCATTGGAATCGGTATTCATCATCCCTGTAAACCAATTCAGTCCCGCGATTCCGGGACCCCTATAAGAAATTGCCAGCAAAGCATCCAAAAGACTGAACCCCCAACGGTATTCTTCATACCATCCTTTTTCCTGGCCCGCCTTGATTGCAGCGATTACAGACGAGCCCTCATAATCCTCACCTGGCCACTCGTCCAATTCCCGAGCACGATGGTAAATGTCCCTGGCTATTTGATTGGTGATGCTCTTTACCGAAACGGGACGGGCTGCTGCTTCGTGAGCAACAGCGAATCCAGTGCAGGCCCCTTCAGACCCCTGGTCAAGGAAAAGCCCGCCAGGGACAGCCCAGGTGTAGCTCCTGGGTCTCGCAGCTTTGGCTATCAGTTTTCGAATCGGGTATTCGCGGGATTTTTCGTCAAATTCAACCCGACGATCAAGTCTTGGATCGCTCATGCAAGCGACAATAAGGGCAGAAACGGATTAGTGCAAACATCAAATTGTTCTTACTACTTCCTTTTCAAAAGCGAGGGCACCATCAGTTCGTAAACCAGATCGATGTAATTCGTTCCTGCTTCATCGTAGGCATCACGCACGTCCTGCACAGCCTCGGCGTCTGCCTTGGATGCTCCACCAGAACGAAGGTATGATTCCCAATCCTTTTGAGCCTGAAGCACCCGAGCATGGAAATCATTCGCGGGTGGTGGAGGATCCGGGATCGGAGGAGGGTCAGTCGGGGTTGAGGCACAACCAACGAGCAAGACCCCAAAGAGAAGGACAAACAGCGTTCGCATAAAATCTTTAGAATGGAGACGGTTGAGCAAGCCCGTAAGCACCTGTCCGACCTGGGGGGACTTTAATGTCTGGGATACGTGCCTCATTCACAGCGATGATTAAATTCCAAGCCGCTCTTCGAAGTCCCCATTCCGGGAGGTTGGGGTCTTTCATGGCCCTTAGATACATCCTGCGTTCCAAATCAACTGTCCCGACACTGAAAGATTTTGCCGCATAGAACTGATTGTATTCAGCCCAGTCTTTATCAGCTTTCGCCGCCTTGGCGTGAAGTTCCTTCGTTGAGATTTTTGTTGAGGAACATCCAACAGCAACGAACACGAGCCCGAGTAGGAAGGTTAGGAATTTAATTTTCATCATGAAAAATATACACACGTTTTCAGATCAAGCAAATAAAACCTAAACATTCACCCAGGGACGATGTTTACCATTCGGGAAACAATAAATTGATTCAGGTAACAGGTCCCTCGGATGTTTTGATTTGATGTCATTCATCAAGTCTTCCCGAACAAAAAAAGCATCCAGCGTATCGACGAGGTGAACCAATCGGTAGCCTTTTTTGTTACCCAATTTGTAAAGCGCCGCCAACGACGCACCAAAATAGGAAGTCCCATCCCAAACGTGGTCAGGGTTGTATTGAATGACACATGCCATGTCGTAAGGGAAATGAGTGTTCACCTCAATCGAGACAACCCTCGGACTCCAATTCCTGATCGCTTTCCAAATCCAGTAGTCGTTTCCATCCACGTCGATGCTGAGATAGTCAAAGTCCCGAGGGATACAAAATTTGTGGAGAAGATCCTCAATGTTGTCAGGGGTGACCAAAGCCTTCACAACATCCAACCCATTATCAGTGTCCATCAGCAAACCTTTCCAACCATGGTTCAACCGAAGATTAGCAGTGTTGCTGAGATATTCTCCGTCCCCTGCTCCGAACTCCACGAAGCATTTGTTAGTTGTTCCAATAACTTCAAAGATGTGTTCAAGGACACCGTCCTGCCCGCCTTGCGAATACACTTTGCGCTCGAACTGCTTCATGTCTTTGCAGCATTCTTCTTTGCGAGGGTCTCCTCGTAAATCTCCATCGTCCACGGGAAGAGTTGCTTCGTGATCTCCTTCATTGCCCGTGCGTAATCCTGATGCTCGCCTTGCGCGTGAGGATCGTCTCGCAAGAAGAAATACTTGAGGAGGTTGTTCAAATCCCAGCAGGAATAGAACTCTGTGTAGATGGCAACTGGTAACACCATCCGAGCCAGTTCACGCGCAATACCCGCACCTAACATCCTTTGGTAGAGCTCGTAGGATTTGCCATAGAATTCATCAATCTCTCGGTTCCACTCCTGATGCAATTCCTTCTCCCACACCGTTGGTTGACTGACTTGTTTGTTCTTCACCCCATCATTGGTTCGCCAGGCTTCTGGAAGAAAGAACTCTCCAGACAGTTCAGTATATCGCGCCGACACCTCGTTGAAGTTCTGCATCCGATGGCGGATAAACTGTCGCTGAACGAAGATTGGCATCTTGATGTTGAACTTGATCTTCGCCATCTCAAACGGACTGGTGTGTTTGTTAACGAACAAATACCTGAGGAGTTTTTTGTCCTGTTCTTCGCCCTTGCTACCGCTGTGGTAGGACACTCGTGCTGCTTCGACGATGCACTGATCCGTTCCCATGTAATCGACCAATCGAACAAAACCATGGTTGTGAACGTTGATGGTGAGTCCTTGCAGGATTTGACTTGGATGAGCATTCATTGATTTCGTAAATTCGAGGACAGTGTAGCAGGACGGTTACCTCCTGCCTTCCCTCACATTCCAGTTAATCCTAGGTTCCTGCGAACGTGCCACTGTCCGAAGGTATTATCTCTCCTGACAGTAAAAATCACCGACTACGTTTTGGAAGCAAACTCCGCCACTGCAATCAGGATCACCGCCACCGCAATAGCAGGGTTAAAAGGAAGCAGACCAAACAAAGCACAAAGAGATAGAATGATTGCGAGTCCCGATAGAATCCAAGTTATTTTCATAAAAAGTGTCTGGATGGATCGACCCAAGGAAAGCGGCAAGGGAATACCTCAAACCCCCGCCCGTTATGCCAAACGCCCATCCAGACGCAAAAACCGTAAGACAGTCCCACAATTTTGCAACTATCAAATCAATTCAAAGTTACCCTGGGCAACCCAAATGCTCTCGACGGTGTCCTCGATTTTGCTGGAGCCAGAGCGTTTGAAGCGTCCTTTGACTTTGATTTCAACACCATCTTCGAGGTGTTTCACAAAATCACCCTCGGTGCCGGCTGGCACGTCATAATGCTCGCATTTCAGAATCTTAACACGTCGATTCTTCATCGTAGTCTTTCGCCATGGTCGGCAATTGTAGAGCATTACCGAATATATTAACAAGTTTCCAAAAAGATGCAAGTATAATGGTGAAAGCGACTGCGAGGTTCCAGAATTCAGCGTTCACCGTGTCACCCCTGCTGTGTCTTCGAGACCAACTCGACCCGTAGCTTTGAGTCCAGAACTGATTGCTGTTTTGAAATGTTTGGTAATTTGAAGCAACCACTCTATAGGACTGCCTTCCACTGCTGTTCGGTCCTCGTAGGATAGTTTGTAGAGAGTGAAGATCAGTGTCTTGGTGTGATGCACGTAAGGATCGATTGTGACCTCAGGAGGGAAGTGCAACCGACTCATTTCAGTCTCAACAAAAACAGGACTAAAATTCCCGTTGGTTTCCATCTGGGTGAAGATGCGACCGATCTCCTGAAACTGGTATCCCACCATCTCTGCTGTTTCACGGTTGCGGGTGATTGATCGAGTCACCGCCTCCCGAACCAAAAACTCCACAGCCAATCCTGACCTAACAGACCCACCAACACCTCGCTTGTTGATAGGAGGAAAAGGTGGAAGTGACGGACGGCGGTTGGTGTCGTTCGCATTTGGAGTGCCACGCAAAAGGAATTCACCTTGTGAATAAGAAGGAGGATTGGATGCAGACAACCTCGCCCGCTCCTGCGTTGGGTGGAGATGGGTTGTCTGATTTCGTATGTCTCCACTGAGGGCAGCATCAGAAACAATGGCACCTCCCAACCAAACAAAAAATAAAATCACAACCAGAAAGAAAAAAGCAAATGCGGCTTGAAGTATCTTTTTCATGTTTCCTTTCCCTTCCCACAACTGTAACACACCTCAGAGGTGCTAGGGGCAGCCTCCAGGCAGTGATGACAAATCCAAGGATCGAAATGTGTCAAATCCCTGACGGGTGGACGGTAAGCCGTGAGGAAGAAGTAAATCATGATACTCGCCACGACCACCACCAAAAACAAGAAAGCATACAAAATCATCATGCTGTATTATCTATCCCTTCCTTAAGAATTCAGTATGCCCACTGCCACGATCTCCTCGCAGCAAGGCAATGGTGCCATCAAAAAAGGCAATGATTGGCGGCAAGGCAGCGTTCAAACAACCAATAAACAACCGACATCTGGAGAACCATCCCATGTTGTCCCAAGTGTCGTCACCAAATGTTTCAGTGAGAATGAGGAAAGCACCGAAGAAAGCCCAAACAGTGTAAAGTAGCAAACGACCAATCGCCATCTTCCAATAGAGGACATTTGAAAGGAACTCACGTCCAGCATCCTTCATCTGCTGTTTGGCATTTTCCATCACCAAAGAGTTCCAATCTTCTTCTTGCGTTTTGCTAATCTATTAAAACCTCCTGAAGCAGCATCGACCTGATCCTTGTATCGACTGTTCGGAAAATATTTTAATTCGTCTACAAAGTCCTTCGTCCAGTTCCTTTTCAGAACGTGGACTGTCCCACCACCCACCTGCGAAGCGAGGGGAACAGCACGAGCAACTTTGTCCCCTGTCGGATGGAAAACGTAAATGGGGAAGCCAGCAAGATTCTTGACTGTGTTTTCTCCCGACTCCTTTCCACCACTCCCGCCTTCAATTTCCAAAACAACTTCAACCTTGTCTCCATCCCACTCAGCCGTCTGAAGAATCCAATCCTCCCGCTTTGCTGCCCCCCACTGTCCACGCCTGACATCCAAAATCCAAAACTGACCTTTGTGATCGACCCCCATCAATATCCCCACCGACCACATCCCACCATCCTCAGAGGCAGCTTTGTCCCACGATCTGGCCATCCTCACCATCGCTGGTGCATGGTCTTCAAACACCAGTTTCCCCGTTTCAAAAAGACCGCCTCCCAACGGCACGGGATCCTGGAGAATTTGTGCTGCGTATCCATAGGGACCCAACTCGACTTCTAATTTCTTCAGAGTCTCTCGTGAGAGTCGTTTGGGATCGAGCAGACCATCGACGTAATTCTCGACAAGGTGAGCAGGAGATATTTTGTCGGTGATCTCACCGGGCAGGCAGATGTGCTTCACACTTTCAGGGGATCTCTCCAAAGCTTCTCCCGTGGGATCTCCCTGATGAAGTCGTTGCTGAATTAGAATCGTAACCGCAACCGATTTATCGATCTTGCGCGTGGGAAGAGTGGTCCGCATCCAGCGATTGACCGATTTCAATTCCGCTTCGGACATAGCCTCCTCAGGATTGATTGGGTCGTCCACAATCAGGAAGTGACCGTGGTAGCCTGTGACCAGTCCTCCCACACCCACCGAGAGTCGCCATCCTGTTTTGGTATTGGTGAAGAGACCTTTGGTGTTCTCGTCCTCACGAAGTTGAATCTTAAAACATCTTCGGTAAAGTTCGCAACGGACCACGTCCCGAGTCTTGAGCGAGTCCTTGAGCGCAACCTGATGAGCGTAGGAAGCACAAATAAATTTAGCGGAGGGCATCCGGGTCCACACCCAGGCAGGAAAAAGCTGACTGCAAACGATGGACTTCGTCATTCCGGGTGGAATGTTAACGACAATGTCATACTCCTTGGGCTCGTTGCGAAAAACACGTTCGGCCGCTTCCTGAAGTTCGTCACAGAGGTATTTGATGTGCCAGTTGTCTACAAAGACCTCGCCGGCAATGATCTCCCAAAACTCCTTGACGAAATCGTAGAAGGACTCTCGAACAACTGAAGCCAGAAGGGATTCTTCCTGAAAGGAAACCCCATGCTGCTCGATGTCATCAGCGACGAGGGTGTGACCGCTCTTTCCCGCAACCATGCTGCTACACTAGCAACATGGTAGGGTTATTGCAAACGCATTAGTTCCTCGACCCGCTCCATATACTTTGCTTCCTCGTCACCTCCTCACTCACCTTGCGCCTTGAATCGTTTGGATTGGTGACGAAGACATTAGGAGTTGTTTTTGAAGCCTCTTCCGACGCAATCAAGGTTTGAAGGTCTCGGAGAATGGAACACAACTCACAATGAGGAGGACAGTGACGAATCTCATGATCAATGTATTTGTCCACTACTTCCTGTAGTTCAACCTTTGCAATTGTCTCTCTCATACATCTAATTATCTACGCAACTTCCTCAACATCGACTACTTTTTCGTGTCCGTTGTTTTCCGCGAGTTGTTTGAATCCATTGGGAGGGGTGATGTCCACCACATTTGCACCGGACTTCTGCCGCTGTTTGCGAACGGCTTCCAGAATCTTTTTCCGAGTCTCGATGTCCAAGTCTAGCTCAGCCAGATTGAAATTTCCCGAAGACTCCGATCCATTCTCGATCTGAAGACGCTCCGTGTAACCTCGATCCGCGTTGAGAGTCCGATTGACAAAGATGATGGCACTCGGATGACCCAGGGCGCAGAGGTCCACCAGTTTCGATTCAAAGAAATCCTTTTTGTGCTGATGAATCTCCCCCATCAACATCTTGAATCGGGGGTCTGCCTGAATCCAAGAGTCGTGGTCCACGGGTGTCACCCCCGCCATCGCACATGCTTTGGAAATATTATAAGAACCACTCACCATCGCGTGCAGGAAGATTTCCTTTTTCAATTTCAGGCTGGCAGTTCGCATCACCCTCGGGGTGCGGGGAAGGTCCTCCTCCAGGGTCAGGTGAATGTCTTTCCAAATCTCCCGAGCTTCCTTCGACAGATTACCCAGGACATACTTTACCAGGGTGTTCGATTGGTCCCTCCGCTCCGCAGCCAGATCATGCACCATCCTCAAGGAGGGATACTTCTTCAATAGAATTGAGAAATTGGCCGAGGTCATTCCCGCTGCCCGCGCTGCCCGTTCGATACGGGAGTCCCTGAGGAATGAATCGTAAACATCGATCAGGATGCGAAGTGTGAGCTTTCCGTTCTTAACAAATTTTCCCATAACAGCTTCAATCAAACACACTTTGCGTCCTTTCAAAGCAAAATGCAAGTATTGGATGGTATTCTGAATGGTTTAAGAGATAATAAGGATGTGAAGAAAGACAATGGCCTAACCCCAAGCGCACCAACCAGAAAGGAATGGAGCATGACGAGACTCGACATAAATGGTAACACAATCAGCAAGAGCGCCACAGCATTACGCCGAAAGGTCCACATGGCCGAAACGTATTCAACCGATTCAGCGGGACGAATAATGGTTGATGACGGCAGCGGCGGAGTGATTGTGTTCTTTGCTCAAGATGAGCCGAAGCTAACCGCTTGGGTTGAACGAACCCTCACTTGCAACAACCCCCAACCCCGGAAAGACCAGCCATGATGAAAACGGAACAGAAGGAGGCGGCACAACTGATAGCGGCTGCACCAGAGCTATTAGAGGCGTGTAAAGCGGCAGAGATTGTCATTACTGAAATTGAATGCGGCCACGACAAGCCGCTGGCAACCGGCTACGCGTTGGACCTGCTTCGTGCCGCCATAACCAAGGCCCAACTATGACCCACCCACAGACAGCGCAGCAATTGCCGGAGAGGTTGGAGATTGACGGTATCAATGCCCGACTAATTATCGGCACACCCGACAAGGCAACATGCAGCACCTGCCAATTTGCTGCCGAACTTGTCCGCCGATACAACGCGCACAGCGAGCTAGTGCGGGCACTGAACCAATTTGCTGGGTGCGACCTGAACGATACAAACTGTGCCTCGCTTGAGGTTGCTACGTGCCGAGTTCGGGGCATAGCCCGCCAAGCTCTTGCCGCACTGGAGGCCGGGAAGTGAGCACCAAAACATTCACGGCGGGGGAGAGGCGGAAGAAGCGGCTTGCCTGTCCTTATTGTAAAAGTCGCACAACAAAGATTGTTAACATTACTCGCTGTAAAAGTCGCGCAACAAAGATTGTTAGCATTACTCGCGGTGAAGCGATGTGCCAAAACTGCAATAAGTGGTGGCCAGTAATTTTGAGGGTAGGACCATGAACAACCAGCAGCACGAGGCGGGGATGAGGCGCAAGCGGGCGCTGATTAAGCGAGCGCGGACACTCTTTGACAAGGTGGACGCATTCAATACGGCCTGTCTTGATGCCGGAGTCTGCACACCAAACGGCCATGAAACCTACTACCAGCAATTATGGGCGTGGATCACGGAACAGGAGAATCGGCCATGAACAACACACACCCTAATAGGAAGAACCAAAATATCATGACCCACGACACCGACAAAGTGCCAGCCAAAGCCTAGGCCGCCTAAAGCGGTTATGGCTTAGGCGGAATAACGCACAATCGCGTCGCCCGGTGCCGAAAAAGCACCGGGTTTTTTCTTCCCCAAGACGAAACATATTGACATTGCTTGAGCGCTCTCTGATTCCACGACCTCGTTAATACCGAGGTCTCAATTTTCCCTGAATCCATTCAGTAAATAACCTGGAAAATTTTGCCAGGATTTTTCAGGACCCCAAATTTTCACTTCGGCTGGCAGAATTCCTCGGGATGGGACCCAATTTGCTTTGGTGTATGGGACCCAAATTCAGGAAAAAACAGGAAAATACACCAAAAACATGGGATACCACAAATAGGACCCTACTAAAGGGGTATCTCTCGATAATGTGTGTAGGAATGTGTATTTTTCCTTTAATTTATTCAGACTTTAGCTACAAAAATTTGGGTATAATTTACTGAGTGACCCCCCACGCCCCGCCACAGGACTTCAATTCGTGAAACGCTAGATTCGATCTGATTGGCATTGCTTCCAGGAAAGTGGATTAAACGCACAGAATAGGGGTTCTGGCGTGTCTTCACATTGTTTGGTATCAAATCACACTCTCACCATAGTAAACGCTGCGTGGAGGTCCTATTGGTGATGTTTTCTGTTTTCACGAATCATGAGTGAAATACTTAGTTTGTATAGTAACTACTGTACAAAGGGTGTTTGCATGGCGATTTCACGATTTCGAGCGGGGCGGGGTGTAGGTGTAGATGCTGTTTGAATTCGTTTAGAGTGAAAAATGGTGGGAGGAACTCATCGGGGGAGGGTTGGCGAGGGAATTAGAAGGGTAGAAAAGGGTGTTTTGAAGTGTGTAAGGGGAGGATATTAAAGGGTATTGGGACTATGGGTTCTCTGTATAGGGGACTTTTTGAATCTATTCTGCCATTTTTCCCCCGCTAAACTGTCTTAATTTATTTAGACAATGCCTACGGTAGAGAGGGTTCTTTACGTAGGGTCGCAATCGTAAGGATCATGGGGAAAGAAAAAACCCCGATGATCCCCAAACTAAATCTGGCTTGTCGTTATAGTTCGGGGCTGGGTTATGGTAAAATTCGATCACAGACGGGCTATCCTCATTGCCGTGAAGAATGGCAAAATGGTAGACGCCAGTATCAGGCAGGCGCACATGCGTATCAAAGACCCATGCGATTGAGTCAAATGGGGTCGATCCAACTTCATCGGTCCTTGTCAGTGTAGTAATCATTTTTACTTTCCTTTCAGTAAGTTTTTAATCGTGTTCCTCAACGATACCATTACCAAAGGGCGAGTGCATTGGCTCGTCAGTGTTGCTAAGAAAACTAGAATCGACCCCGAACATACCGCCAGCTTCTTCTTTGTAGATAGCAACGTGAACCGGCAGCTTTGAATCGGGGTCAATGATTTCCACTTCAGTAACGTATTTGCATTTCATTGTCGTTTTCCTTTCACTATGTTTTTAATCTTTTCAATGAATAGCTGCCAGTTTGTTTTCTCGGGTTCTGTGCAGGTGTAGACTGCCAGGATCCTTTCCGCCTTTTGCAGTTGCTCTTCCTGGTCTGGGTCCCGTGCTTTTACTTTCAGGAGTAATTCAATCTCCCTGATCGCTTGCGCTTCGGCTGAGCAGAGGCTGAGCTGAATTGCCCTTAGCCGGGTTTGCGTGTTTTGCTTCAATGGACCCTCGGGCAACATTTTGACCAATTTAGCTAATTCGGTTCTCTCCTTTTCGGCTGCA